>Ga0315336_1006002_pt1 | contig 12796 bp, 10 predicted proteins | sample ASW5metaG_FD_204512 | JGI IMG/M metagenome (GOLD analysis project Ga0315336, IMG submission 204512) | Ammonia-oxidizing marine archaeal communities from Monterey Bay, California, United States - ASW #5 | ecosystem: Environmental > Aquatic > Marine > Intertidal zone | place: USA: California...
CGATTACGGGTTCGAGGGCCACCCGCTGCGCAAGGACTTTCCGCTTACCGGCTACGTCGAGTTGCGCTACGACGACGAACATAAGCGGGTCGTCTACGAGCCGGTGAAATTGACCCAGGAATACCGAAATTTCGATTTTCTCAGCCCCTGGGAAGGTGTCCAAAGGATGCTGCCGGGGGACGAGAAGGCCGGAGATCCCGACCTGGATGGCGAGTCGTCGGAAACGGGCGGCGGCGAAGACGATAAAGACGAGGCCGAAGACCCCGATAAGAAAGAGGACGCCTGATGGCCGAAACCCAAATCAGGAATTTCAATCTCAACTTCGGCCCCCAGCACCCGTCGGCCCACGGGGTGCTGCGTCTGGTTCTTGAAATGGACGGCGAGATCATCGAACGGGCCGACCCCCATATCGGGCTTTTGCACCGGGGCACGGAAAAGCTGATCGAACACAAGAACTATTTGCAGGCGGTTCCCTATTTCGACCGCCTCGATTACGTCTCGCCGCAAAACCAGGAGCACGCCTTTGCCCTCGCGGTGGAGAAACTGCTGGGCCTCGTGGTGCCGCCCCGGGGCCAGGCCCTGAGGGTGCTATTCGCCGAAATCGGCAGGGTGCTCAACCACATCTTTTCGGTCTGCGCCTTCGCCATGGATACCGGCGCCATGACGCCGATGCTGTGGTTGTTCGAAGAACGCGAAAAACTGATGGAATTTTGCGAGCGCGCCTCGGGCGCGCGCATGCATATGAATTACTTCCGGCCCGGCGGGGTCGCCTTCGACGTGCCACCCGAATTGCTCGATGATATCGCCGCCTGGGCCGAAACCTTTCCCAAGCTGATCGATGATTGCGAAACCCTGCTGACTGAAAACCGGATCTTCAAGCAACGGACGGTGGATATCGGCGTCATTACCGCCGATGAATGTTTCGATTGGGGGTTCACCGGCCCCAACCTCCGTGCCGCCGGCGTTCCATGGGACCTGCGCAAGGCTCAGCCCTACGACGGTTACGAGCGCTTCGACTTCGACATTCCCATCGGCAAGCACGGGGATTGTTACGACCGTTATCTGGTCCGCATCCACGAATTGCGCCAAAGCCTGCGGATCATCGATCAATGCCTCGGCGATATGCCGGGCGGTTCCTGCAAATCCGATGACCGCAAGATAACGCCGCCGCGCCGGGCCGACATGAAGAATTCCATGGAGGCGCTGATCCATCACTTCAAGCTCTTCACTGAGGGCTATCACGTTCCGGTCGGCGAAACCTACACTGCGGTGGAGGCGCCAAAAGGCGAATTCGCCGTTTATCTCATTTCCGACGGCACCAACAAACCCTATCGCTGCAAGATCCGCGCCCCGGGATTCGCCCACCTGCAGGCGATGGAACTTCTGTCTAAGGGCCACATGCTGGCCGATGTTGTGGCCAACATCGGTTCGCTCGATGTCGTGTTTGGGGAAATTGACCGATGACTGGTTCCCATCAAGACATCAACCAGCCCGAAACCTTCGAGTTCGATGCGGGCAACCTGGAATTGGCTGATTCGTTCATCGCCAAGTACCCCGAAGGCTGGCAGGCCAGCGCCGTGATGCCGATTCTCGACTTGGCACAGCGCCAAAGCGGCGGTTGGCTGCCGAAAGCGGCCATGGACACCGTCGCCGGGATGCTGGATATGCCGCCGATCCGGGTTTACGAAGTCGCCACCTTCTACACCATGTACAATCTTAAACCGGTCGGCAAACATCACGTTCAGGTGTGCACCAACCTGCCATGCTGGCTTCAAGGTTCGGACGCCGTTACCGGCGCCTGCAGGAAATTCCTCGGTATCGATTTCGGCATGACCACCGTGAACGGCATGTTCACCCTTTCGGAGGTCGAGTGCCTTGGCGCCTGCGTCAACGCGCCGATGATGCAGATCGGCGACGATTATTACGAGGACCTGGATTCCGGCTCCACCGAGGAAATCCTTGAAGCGCTGAAGGCCGGCGAAACCCCCAAACCGGGCTCACAGACGGGCCGCCACACCTGCGAGCCGGCGGGCGGCCTGACGGTGTTGCAGGAAACGGGGAAGGGGGCAGAAAAATAACGATGCTGCACGACAAGGACCGCATCTTCACCAACATTTACGGCCTTAAGGACACCAGCCTCAAGGGCGCCAAGAAGCTCGGCGACTGGTCGAAGACGAAATCGATTCTGGCCAAGGGGCGCGAAAAAATCATCGACGAGATCAAGGAATCGGGCCTGCGCGGGCGCGGCGGTGCTGGCTTCGGGACCGGCATGAAATGGTCGTTCATGCCCAAGGAGGTCACGGAAAGGCCCCATTACCTTGTCATCAACGCCGACGAGGGCGAGCCCGGCACCTGCAAGGATCGGGAGATCATGCGCAACGAACCCCACAAGCTGATCGAAGGGGCATTGGTGGCCTCGTTGGCCATGGGCGCTCATGCCGCCTACTGTTACGTCCGCGGCGAGTTTTTCCGTGAGACCGAGGCCTTGCAACGGGCCGTCGACGAAGCCTACGACGCCGGCCTGATCGGCGACAACGCGTGCAAGTCCGGCTACAAGTTCGATTTTTACATCCACCGGGGCATGGGGGCTTACATCTGCGGCGAGGAAACGGCCCTGATCGAAAGCCTGGAGGGCAAAAAAGGCCAGCCGCGCCTGAAACCACCATTCCCCGCCAACGTCGGTCTCTATGGCTGCCCAACGACGGTCAACAACGTCGAATCCGTCGCTGTTACCCCGACGATCCTGCGCCGCGGCGCCGAATGGTTCGCCGGCCTGGGCAAACCCCACAACACTGGCACTAAGCTTTTCAACATTTCCGGCCACGTCAACCAGCCGTGCACTGTGGAAGAGGAAATGGGAGTGCCGCTGAAGGAACTGATCGAAAAACACGCCGGCGGCGTGCGCGGCGGCTGGGACAACTTGCAGGCCGTCATCCCCGGCGGCGCCTCGGTGCCGATGCTGCCTAAGCACATCTGCGACACCGTACGCATGGATTTCGATTCCCTGGTCGAGGTTAAGTCGGGGGTCGGCACGGCGGCGGTGATGGTCATGGACAATTCCACCGACCTGGTTCGCGCCATCTGCCGGTTGTCGCGCTTTTACAAGCACGAAAGCTGCGGCCAATGCACACCGTGCCGCGAAGGCACTGGCTGGATGTGGCGGATGATGGAGCGCCTGGCCGTCGGCGACGCCCGCATCGAGGAAATCGACCTTCTGGAGGAAGTCACGCGCCAGGTCGAAGGCCACACCATCTGCGCGTTGGGCGATGCGGCGGCATGGCCGATCCAGGGTTTGTTGCGGCACTACCGCCCGCAATTGGAACAACGAATCGCCGACCGTCAGGCGGCGGACACCGAGGCCGCTTAAAAACGGACCGGAAACGGATAAACGAAGATGCCAAAACTGACCATCGACGGCACGGAAATCGAAGTCGAACCCGGATTGACGGTGTTGCAAGCCTGCGAGCAAGCGGGGGTCGAAATCCCCCGGTTCTGTTATCACGAACGGCTTTCCATCGCCGGCAACTGCCGCATGTGCCTGGTCGAAATGGAAAAGTCGCCCAAACCCATTGCGTCGTGCGCCATGCCGGCGGCCGACGGCATGGTCATCCGTACCGATACCCCGAAAGTCCGGAAAATGCGCAAGGGGGTGATGGAATTCCTGCTCATCAACCATCCGCTCGACTGCCCGATCTGCGACCAGGGCGGCGAATGCGACCTCCAGGATCAGGCCATGGGGTACGGACTCGACCGCAGCCGCTACCAGGAAAACAAGCGTGCCGTCGAAAACAAGGACTTCGGCCCCCTGATCAAGACCATCATGACCCGGTGTATCCATTGCACGCGATGCATCCGCTTCGCCACCGAGATCTCCGGAGTGCCGGAATTGGGCGCCACCGATCGTGGCGAAACCATGGAAGTCGGCACCTACGTCGAAAAGGCGCTGACCTCCGAACTGTCTGGCAACATGATCGACCTGTGCCCGGTGGGGGCGCTGACGTCGAGGCCTTATGCTTATAAGGCCCGGCCGTGGGAGTTGGAAAAGACCGAATCCATCGACACCATGGACGCCGTCGGCTCGGCCATCCGGATTGATACCTACGGGTCCGAAGTCATGCGAATTTTGCCGCGCCTGAACGAGGACGTGAACGAGGAATGGATATCCGACAAGACCCGCTTTGCCTGTGACGGGCTCCGGCGGCAACGGATCGACCGGCCCTATGTGCGGCAAAACGGAAAGCTGATGCCGGTTTCCTGGAACGACGCCTTCACCGCCATCGCCGAAAGGATTAACACCGTGGACGGCGGCCGCATCGCTGCCATCGCCGGTGACATGGCCGATTGTGAATCGATGATGGCGCTGAAGGACCTGATGACGGCGATCGGCTCGCCGCACACGGATTGCCGCCAGGACGGCGCCAAGCTGGACCCGTCTAACCGCTCAGGCTACCTGTTCAACACCACCATCCAGGGCATCGAACATGCCGACGCCTGCCTTTTGATCGGCACGAACCCGCGCCTAGAAGCCCCGGTATTGAATGCCCGGCTGCGCAAGCGGTGTACCATGGGCGGTTTCCCTGTCGCCGTCGTCGGGCCCGGCGCAGACCTGACCTACGATTATCAGCTCCTGGGTTCCGGCGCGGATGTCCTAAAATCCATCGCCAGTGGCCACCATGACTTCGCCAAGGTTCTTAAGGCGGCCGAAAAGCCGATGCTGATTCTGGGCCAGGGGGCGCTCACCCGGGACGACGGGGCCGAGATTCTTGGCCTTGCCCGCAAGATCGCCGAAGGCCGCGGCATGATCGACGCCCAATCCGGATGGAACGGTTTCAACGTGCTGCACACCGCCGCCGCGCGGGTCGGCGGGTTGGACCTGGGCTTTGTCCCCGGAAAAGGAGGGCGCGACACCTCAGGCGTTCTCGATGGCGCCGGCGATGGCAGCATCGAAGTCGTCTATTTGCTCGGCGCCGACGAGATCGATACGGACCGTCTCGGCGACGCCTTCGTCATCTATCAGGGCCACCACGGCGACCGGGGGGCACACCGGGCCTACGTCATCCTGCCCGGGGCCGCTTATACGGAAAAGAACGCCACCTACGTCAACACCGAAGGCCGCGTGCAACAGGCCCAGCGGGCGGCGTTTCCGCCCGGCGACGCACGCGAGGACTGGACCGTCATCCGGGCGTTGTCTGATGTCTTTGGCCAACCCTTGCCTTACGACGATCTGAAGATGGTGCGCGGCCGGCTGGTGGACGCCAATTCGGTGTTCCTCAACGTCGACGGGATCACACCGGCCCCTTGGGGAGACTTCGGCAAGGAAGGCGAGCCATCCTCGGCGCCGTTGCGTTCGCCGATTGATAATTTCTACATGACCGACCCGATCAGCCGGGCCTCGGCGACCATGGCCGCATGCACCGAACAGTTGGGCGGCGGTACAGGGGAAAAGACCGGAACCGATGGTTGATCCTTGGCTGCAACTTTGGCCCCAACTGTGGGACGGATACATCTGGCCGGCGGCCTGGATCGTCATAAAGATCGTCGTCATCGTCGCGCCGGTGCTTTTGTCGGTGGCCTATCTGACCTATGTCGAGCGCAAGGTCATCGGTGCCATGCACCTTCGGCGCGGGCCCAACGTCGTCGGCCCATTCGGGCTGTTGCAGCCAATCGCCGACGGGTTGAAGCTGTTCGTCAAGGAAACGATCATACCATCCGGTGCCAACCGCGTTGTTTTCATCGCCGCGCCCTGCGTGACCTTTATTGTGGCGTTGATTGCCTGGGCCGTGATCCCCTTCGGCGATGGCCTGGTGCTGGCCAACATCAACGTTGGCATCCTTTACCTGTTCGCCGTCTCATCGCTAGGGGTCTATGGCATCCTGATGGCCGGCTGGGCGTCCAATTCGCGCTATGCCTTCCTCGGCGCATTGCGTTCGGCAGCGCAAATGGTGTCTTACGAGGTCTCCATGGGCTTCATCATCATCACCGTATTGCTGGCGGCGGGTTCCCTTAACCTGTCGGACATCGTGCGCGCCCAAAAGAACCTCTGGTTCGTGGTGCCGCTGTTCCCGATGGCAGTGATCTTCTTTATCTCGACCCTTGCCGAAACCAACCGCCATCCCTTCGACATGCCGGAAGCCGAGGCCGAACTGGTGGCTGGTTACAACGTCGAGTATTCGGCGATGACGTTCGCGCTGTTCTTTCTCGGCGAATACGCCAACATGATCCTGATGGCCGCCATGACGACGGTGCTGTTCCTGGGCGGCTGGCTGCCGCCGATGGACATCGTTCCCTTCACCCTGATACCGGGGCCGGTGTGGTTCGCGTTCAAGATCGCGGCAGTGCTGTTCATTTTCCTGTGGGTGCGGGCGACCTTTCCTCGCTACCGCTACGATCAGTTGATGCGCCTCGGTTGGAAGGTGTTCCTGCCGATTTCCCTGGCCGCCGTGGCTGTCGTTGGCGGCGCCGTGGTAGCCTTCGATCTGGCGCCGGTGGCCGGTTAGAGGAGGCGGATAAACGATGAGCTTCATCAGACGCAAACTCAGAACGGCGGTGTTAGGTGAGTTGGCCCTCGGCATGGCGCTGACGTTCCGCTACATGTTCTGCAAGAAGGTGACCATCAACTACCCCTTCGAGAAGGGCCCCTTGAGCCCCCGCTTTCGGGGCGAACATGCGCTCAGGCGTTATCCCAGCGGCGAGGAACGCTGCATCGCGTGCAAGCTGTGCGAAGCCATATGCCCGGCCCAAGCGATCACCATCGAGGCCGAACCCCGCGCTGACGGATCGCGCCGCACCACGCGTTATGACATTGACATGGTGAAGTGCATTTACTGCGGGCTCTGCGAAGAGGCCTGCCCGGTGGACGCCATCGTCGAGGGGCCGAATTTTGAGTACGCGACGGAGACCCGCGAAGAGCTTTTGTACGACAAGGAAAAGCTGCTCGCCAACGGCGACCGCTGGGAGACGGAAATTGCCGAACGCCTGCGCGCCAACGCGGCTTACCGGTAGGGACGGACAGGGGACCTGAAGTTTTAAGATGATACAGGCTCTGGCATTCTACATGTTCGCGTTGATCGCCGTGGCTTCCGCGGTGATGGTCATTTCGGCGCGCAACCCCGTCCATTCGGTGTTGTTCCTGATCCTGGCGTTTTTCAATTCGGCCGGGCTGTTCGTTCTTTTGGGCGCCGAATTCCTGGCCATGATCCTTGTCCTGGTTTACGTCGGCGCGGTGGCGGTGCTGTTCATGTTCGTGGTCATGATGCTGGACATCAATTTTGTCGAACTGCGCCAGGGGTTCCTGCAATACCTGCCGCTGGGCGCCATCATCGGCCTGTTGATGCTGGGGGAATTGTTTGTCTTCGTCGGCGGCCATGCCCTGACCCCATTAGCCGTAGCGGGCGGATCGGTGCCGATCCCGCCCGCTGCCGCCGTCACCAACATCGAGGCCTTAGGCGCGTTGATCTATACCCACTACATCTATCTGTTCCAGGCCGCCGGCATGGTCCTGCTGGTCGCCATGATCGGCGCCATCGTCCTCACGCACCGGACCCGCAAGGGGGTGCACAAGCAGCGCATCGCCGATCAGATCGCTAGGCGCACCGAAGAAACGATCGAGTTGGTCAAGGTCGAACCGGGGAAGGGAATCTGATGTTCGAAATTGCCCTTTCCCATTACCTCAGCGTCGCCGCGATTCTGTTCACGCTCGGCATCCTGGGCATCTTCCTCAACCGCAAGAACGTCATCGTCATCCTGATGTCGGTGGAACTGATGCTGCTGGCGGTCAATATCAACCTGGTCGCCTTCTCGGCCCATTTGGGCGACCTGGTGGGGCAGGTCTTCGCCATGTTCGTGCTTACCGTGGCGGCGGCCGAGTCCGCCATCGGCCTCGCCATCCTGGTGGTTTATTTCCGTAACCGGGGTTCCATCGCCGTCGAAGACATAAACATGATGAAGGGGTAGGGGAATGTTCGAAACCATCGCCGTCTTCCTGCCGCTCGCCGGCGCCTGCATCGCCGGCATGTTGGCGTTTGCCCGTCCTGACAACGAAAAAAAGCAGGGCCGCATCGATACCGCCGCCCAATGGGTGACCTGCGGCGCCATGGTCCTATCGGCGGTGTTCGCCGGGATCGTGTTCTCGGACGCGGTCCTGGGCCAGAACCCACGCACGGTGGAGTTGTTCACCTGGATCGATTCCGGGGCCATGGAAGTCAGCTGGGCGATCAAGATGGATACCCTGTCGTCGGTGATGCTGTTCATGGTCACCACCGTGGCCGCGGTGATCCACATCTATTCCATCGGCTACATGCACCATGACCCCGGCATCCCCCGGTTCATGGCTTATTTGTGCCTGTTTACCTTCTTCATGTTGATGCTGGTGTCGGCCGACAACCTGGTACAGCTTTTCTTTGGCTGGGAAGGGGTAGGCCTGTGTTCGTACCTGCTGATCGGGTTCTGGTACGACCGCCCGGCGGCCAACGCCGCCGCCATCAAGGCCTTCGTCGTCAACCGGATCGGCGATTTCGGGTTCGCGCTCGGCATCTTCGCCACCTTCGTACTGTTCGAGACCGTGGATTACGACACCATCTTCGCCGCCGCGCCGGGCAAGGCGGGGGCGTCGCTGATGGTGTTCGGGGTCGAATTCCACGCCATCACGGTGTGCACGGTGCTACTGTTTATCGGCGCCATGGGAAAATCGGCGCAATTGGGGCTTCACACCTGGCTGCCGGACGCCATGGAAGGCCCGACCCCGGTGTCGGCCCTGATCCATGCCGCGACCATGGTCACCGCCGGTGTCTTCCTGGTTGTCCGTATGTCGCCGCTGTTCGAATTTTCCGAAACCGCGCTGACCCTGGTCACCGTTGTCGGCGCGTCGACGGCGATCTTCGCCGCCACCGTTGCCTGCGTGCAGAACGACATCAAACGGGTGATCGCCTATTCCACCTGTTCGCAATTGGGATACATGTTCTTCGCCGCCGGCGTGTCGGCGTATTCGGCCGGCATTTTCCACCTCATCACCCACGCCTCTTTCAAGGCGCTGTTGTTCCTCGGTGCCGGCTCGGTCATTCACGCCATGTCCAACGAACAGGACATGCGCAAGATGGGCGGGCTTGGGCGGTTTATTCCGGTGACCTATGCGCTGATGTTGATCGGCTCGCTGGCCCTGGCCGGCATCTGGCCGTTCGCCGGTTATTTCTCTAAGGACGTGATCCTGGAAGCCGCTTACGCCGCCGGCACCGGGGTCGGGGGGTATGCCTTCTGGCTCGGCATCACGGCGGCGTTCCTGACCGCGTTTTATTCCTGGCGGCTGCTGCTGATGACGTTCCACGGGGCGCCCCGGGCCGACAACAAAGTCATGGCTCAGGCCCACGAAAGCCCGAAGGTCATGATCCTGCCGCTGTTCGTGCTGGCGGCGGGGGCCATGTTCGCGGGCTATATCGGTTACGAGAGCTTCGTCGGCCACCGGGCGGGGGAATTCTGGGGCGAGTCGATCCTGGTCCTGGCCAGCCACCCGGCGCTCGAAGCCGCCCACGGCGTGCCGGCCTGGGTCAAATTCCTACCGCTGGGGGTCGGCGTCGCCGGCATCGGGCTAGCCTTTGTTCTCTATATTCTGGCGCCCGGCCTGCCAACTCTGATTGCCGGGCGGTTCCAGATTATTCACCGGTTCCTGGTCAAAAAATGGTACTTTGATGAGTTCTATGACCTTGTGTTCGTGCGCCCGGCCTTTTATCTCGGACGCGGGTTCTGGAAGACCGGCGACGGGTCACTGATCGACGGTGTCGGGCCGGACGGTGTATCGGCCGCGGTGCTGAACCTGGCGCGGCGCGCCAGCGCGCTGCAGACCGGCTATCTTTACCATTACGCATTCACCATGCTCACCGGCGTCGTTGTCCTGGTGACATGGTATTTGTTCCAGCATTAAGGTACGGGCTGCCATGCAGAACTTTCCCCTTCTGTCGCTTCTTATCTTTCTGCCGTTGGTCGGTGCCTTGCTGATCCTGTTACTGGCGCGCGGCGATGAGGCCGTGGTGGCGCGGAATTCCCGGTGGACGGCGTTGTGGACGTCGGCGATCAATTTCGTGCTGTCGCTGTTCATTTGGGTCCATTTCGACACCACCACCGCCGATTTTCAGTTCGTCGAATACGCTGTTTGGATGCCGGCCTTCAACATCAACTACAAAATGGGGATCGACGGCATTTCCATGCTTTTCGTGCTGTTGACGACCCTGTTGACCCCGATCTGCGTGCTATCGAGTTGGGAATGTATCCAGAACCGGGTCAAGGAATACATGATCTCGTTCCTGGTGCTGGAAACCTTCATGATCGGCATGTTCTGCTCGCTAGACATGGTGGTTTTCTATATTTTCTTCGAAGCGGTGCTGATCCCGATGTTCGTGATCATCGGCGTCTGGGGCGGGCCGGGAAGGGTTTACGCGGCTTTCAAGCTGTTCTTGTACACGCTTTTGGGCTCGGTGCTGATGCTGCTGGCGTTGCTGGCCATGTATTTCACCACCGGCTCGACCGACATCCTGACCCTGATGGCATACCGCTTCCCGATCGAAATGCAGATATGGTTGTGGCTCGCCTTCTTCGCCTCCTTCGCCGTCAAGATCCCGATGTGGCCGGTTCATACGTGGCTTCCCGACGCCCATGTGGAAGCCCCGACCGCCGGCTCGGTGATTCTGGCGGCGGTGCTGTTGAAATTCGGCGGCTACGGGTTCCTGCGTTTTTCGCTGCCCATGTTCCCCGAGGTGTCGGTCATGTTCACGCCGTTGATCTACACGCTGTCCATCGTCGCCGTGATTTACACCTCGCTGGTGGCGCTGGCCCAGGAAGACATGAAAAAACTGATCGCCTATTCGTCGGTCGCTCACATGGGCTTCGTCACCATCGGGACCTTTACGTTGACAGTCCAGGGCGTCGAGGGCGCAATTTACATGATGCTTGCCCATGGCATCATCTCGGCGGCGCTGTTCCTGATCGTCGGGGTCGTCTATGACCGCATCCATTCGCGCGATATTTCGGCCTACGGCGGACTGGTTCACCGGATGCCGGCCTACTCGTTGATATTCATGCTGTTCATGCTGGCCTCGGTGGGGTTGCCGGGGACCGCCGGGTTCGTTGGCGAGTTCCTGATCCTGGTCGGCGCGTTCAAGGCCAACACCTGGGTCGCCGCCCTGGCGGCGACGGGGTTGGTCCTCGGCGCTGCCTATATGCTCTACCTCTACCGCCGGGTGATTTTCGGCAAACTGACCAAGGACAGCCTCACCGCCATCCTCGACATGAACGCCCGGGAAATCGCCGTATTCGCGCCCCTGGTGGTGCTGGTCATTTTCATGGGCATCTATCCGGGGCCGTTCCTGGAAATTATGCACGTTTCGGTGACCAACCTGTTGACCCACGTCGACACGGCCTTGAACGCCGGCCAGGCCATCACCGTGGCAGGCAGGTAGGGAAGGGAGGTGAACGTCATGGCAGAAGTTCCCAACGTCGTCCCGGCCTTGCCGGAACTTTTCCTCGCTTCGGCAATCATGGCGATGTTGATGTTGGGCGTTTTCCAGCCCCGGGACACCACCGAGAAGGAGATAAAGGCGTCGCGGTTGATTTCGTTCCTCTGCGTCATCACCCTGATTTTGGCGGTGTTGCTGGTCTCTACGCTTTCCGGCGGGCGGCTGGTGACGTTCCAGAACATGTTCGTCAGCGATCCCTTCGCCGTTTACAGCAAGATCCTGGTGCTCATCGGATCGGCGCTGGCGATCGTCATTTCCCAGGGCTTTATCGAGCGCCATGCCATGGTCCGGTTCGAATATTCGATCCTCATCATCTTCGCCACCCTCGGTATGATGATGATGATTTCAGCCAACGACCTGATCGCCCTTTACATCGGCCTAGAAATGCAGTCGCTGTCGCTTTACGTAATCGCGGCGTTCCAACGCGACGACACGCGGTCCACCGAGGCCGGGCTCAAATATTTTGTCCTCGGCGCATTGGCGTCGGGGATGCTGCTTTACGGGGCGTCGTTGATCTACGGCTTCACCGGAACCACGGATTTCGACCAACTGGCCCAGCTCTTCCGCGGCGGCGAAACAGAAATCAATATGGGCATCATCTTTGGCATCGTCTTCATCCTCGCCGGGCTCGCCTTCAAGGTGTCGGCGGCGCCGTTCCACATGTGGACCCCGGATGTATACGAAGGCGCGCCAACGCCCGTCACCGCCTTCTTTTCCGTGGCCCCCAAGATCGCGGCGCTGGCGCTTTTCATCCGCGTCATGATCGGGCCGTTCGGCGGCCTGGTGGTAGAATGGCAGCAAATCGTCGTCTTCGTGTCGATGGCGTCCATGGCCTTGGGCGCATTCGCCGCCATCAACCAACGCAATATCAAGCGCCTGATGGCCTATAGCTCCATCGGCCATGTCGGTTATGCCTTGATCGGCCTCGCCGCCGGCACCGAGACCGGCATTCGCGGCACGCTGATCTATCTCGCCATCTATCTGGCCATGAACATCGGCACCTTCGCCTGCATCCTGTGTATGCGCCGGGCCGATCGCATGGTCGAAGGCATCGACGACTTGGCCGGGCTCGGCAAGACTCATCCGATGCTGGCCTTGGGCATCGTCGTCTTCATGTTTTCCATGGCCGGCATTCCACCGCTGGCCGGGTTTTTCGGCAAGTTTTACATTTTCATCGCTGCCATCGAGGTGGGGCTCTATGCCCTAGCCATCGTCGGCGTCCTGACCAGCGTCGTCGCCGCCTTCTATTACCTTCGCATCGTGCAGATGGTGTATTTCGATGAGCCCGACGATCC
>Ga0315336_1006003_pt1 | contig 12796 bp, 9 predicted proteins | sample ASW5metaG_FD_204512 | JGI IMG/M metagenome (GOLD analysis project Ga0315336, IMG submission 204512) | Ammonia-oxidizing marine archaeal communities from Monterey Bay, California, United States - ASW #5 | ecosystem: Environmental > Aquatic > Marine > Intertidal zone | place: USA: California...
AGGAATGCCTGGAACTCTTTGCCGAGGGCGTGCTCTACTATTTTCGCTATCTGCTTCTCTTCCAGATCCAGGATTGGGATAGGACAATTCGCGACACGGCGCGCAATATCAGACTTTTTGATTTCGTGAACACCTACGCTGCGCGCAAGGACGATCGCTCCTATCTGGAACCATGGCGTCCCTACGTTCTGCGATTTAATGCTATGGCAAAAGCAATGCGGCTGATTCAAAGGGATCAGCATGATACGGCGGCGCAATGCCTTGACGACTGCATTCGTCGGATATCAAAGCTGCCAGACATGGACAACGACACATTTCGATTCGAGCGGGAACGTTCACTGAAAGCACTCAGGACAATGGCCGAGGATCTGGAGACAAACAGGCCTGTTTCTCGCGTTGAAGGCCTCCAGCGGGAGCTGGATAAGGCCGTGCAGGATGAGCGCTTCGAACACGCAGCCAAACTGCGTGACCGCATTCGACAGCTCGCCGATTTTAAAGATGGTTAGGGACTATACCGAAAACAAAATGGAGGTGTGGTTCCCTCACCGCGCAGCTCCTTTTGTTATCGACGAGTCTCGAGAGCCCAATAAACTTCAACCAATCTTGCGTTGCCACGACGTTCGCGACATCAGTAAGGTCGCAATACTGACACTTCAATTTGCACGTGCCGATGGACGGCACTTCTTTTTTCGTTGGCCGGGCAAAAACATCGGCATTGACAGCAGTCGCCATTTCTCGCATTAAAATCCCATGAACCCAATCAGCCTGGATTCTCTCAGCGGAGACGACGTACCTCACGATTTGCAAGCCGATTCATATTTTGACTTCGATCGTCATCCGTTCGAGCATCGAGCTTTGTTTGACGACACCAACTCGGTATGCGGTGCAATTGCCGGAATTCACGACCATGCGCAGCGGTGGTTGCAAGAGACCATTAGGGCCAGGGCGGGATCCGCACACTCATGGGAAAACGATTCCGGAGACAGCGTGACGTCGGTCGGCAGCTACAGGATTCTTGTCGAGGATGGCGCCGTTTTCCAACCCGCCTGCATTGTAGGAGTCAACAACGGAGCAAGTAACCATACGCTGTTCGTCGAAAACGGTGCTTCAGTAATCGCAGCCATTATTTATCTCGACAAAGGTGACATTTTCATTGGCCGGGGCACGTTTGTAGAACCCGGGGCAGGCATCCGAGGGCCGACGATCATTGGCCCCTCCAGCAGCGTCCGACAGGGCGCCTATCTACGAGACGATTGCGTCGTCGGCAGCAACTGCACTGTACGCGGTGAGATCAAGAACTCGGTTCTCATGGACAATTCAAATTTCCCGCACCCTTCCTACCTTGGCGACTCGCTTTGCGGTTTCAATAGCCATTTCGGAAACCAAGGCACGTCTGCCAATCTCGGCATCTACGCGGGAATGCAGGATTCGAGTCTACGGAAGCACATTATTGTGTCCTGCAACGGAAAGGATTACGACATCGGCCGATCCAAAATGGGCATCTGTCTTGGGGACTATTGCCAGGTGGGGTGCAACTGTGTTTCAGACCCTGGTACGTTCCTGAAGCCGTACACTGTGGCATACGCGCTCAGCAGAATTACCAAGGGGTTCTACGGGCCACATGAAGTGCTCAAGAACAAACCACTCGAACACGGCATCATTGAACGCGCACCTTTCCACGCGCCGGACGCCGACGCCTAGCGTGGGGAGTCAGTGATTACCTGCAGACGCATTTTGAACAGCGGGCATCGACGAGCGGCGCCCCTACAACCAAGAAGTGCGCTCCTGTAGGGGCGTCGCTTGCGTCGCCCGATATCGCCGCACTCTGAGTTCGGCCGCGGCTCGAATGATTTCACCCGTCGGCGACAGTCTTCCTGAATGACGCGCAGAATATTGGGCTGTTCTCGTGCAGCACGGATTGCCAGACGCGCGAATACGATCAAATGCCGTTAGGAGTAATTGCTAATACTTTTCTGTCCAAAAAATAAAAAGTTCGGTTTTTGAAACGTTTTTTCTTTCCGTAATGCACTTAAATTGGTTATATCTAGTAGTTTTTGATGATACTACCTTTTACACGCAAGCGACTGATCGACTGGGCTGGTAAACAGATCATTGTCGAGGCCGAGGGCATCGTTGAACGTGGCCTCGTGGTGGATGCCACGTTCGAAGAACCTACTCTGCACGGCACGATTCTTTGGAACAATCGTGAACTCAAAACGTCGCTGACGATTCTCCCCGACGGGACCGTTGAGAGCCAGTGCCCCTGCTACGCCAACGTGGAACGGGGCATCATATGCGCGCACGTAATCGCGCTTGGTGTATCGCTGGTGCGAAGAGCCGCCGACCCGTTGCGGCAGGATAAATACCTGGAAGAAATGCGACGTGCGAAGCGGTTGGCCGAGGTTGACGAGCAGGAATACATCACACGCGCAACTGCTGACCAGGCCGGTGCGATCCCATGTGCCATCCGTATCACGCTGGGGCGGGACTGGTTTGAACATGTTGAGGCAGACCGCATTCCGATAGTCTGCGACGCTGAATACCGGGGTGAACGCGTCCCTCTCGATCAGGTATCAAGGACACTCCCGCTTGCTTTCAGCCGGGAAGATGAGGCGCTGCTCTTCGTGCTGGAAGACATTTCCGAGGGGCCGGCGATGGGTTCGCTTGTGTTGAGTCGTGCGGATCTCATCAATCTCTTTCAACTGCACAAGGGACGCTCGATTGATGTCGCGGATGGTAAACCGGTGACGGTAAACCAGGCCGGTGTTTCCACTCACATGCGAATGGATCTCGACCGTGAGAACGGGGAATTGCTCCTGTTTGCACACACGGAACTGCCGTTTCTTGACAGCACCGAATTCCCGGTCTACATCGTGCACGGCAAGCAAGGCTGGGCATATGGTGCCGGTAACTTATGGCCACTTGAAAAACTCTTGCCGGAACCTTATCGCGGCATCTACAAGGAACCGGTCGTTATCGCGCGTCCCGATGTTCTGCGTTTTTATAAACACGAACTTCCGAATCTTGAAAAGAATACCACGGTCGAAACCGATTTTACGCTCGATCTTTTTACCGTTGATCCCGCGAAACCCGGCTTCAAACTGCTGGTCACCGGGAGTGCTGCATCACTATCAGCGATTCTGCTGGCGACTTATGGTGACACGGAACTGATTGCCGCAAAGCGTGACGCTGACGGGCATTTCGCAATTCCTGACCCGAATGACTTAATGCGCTATCTTGTACGTAATCCTGAACTTGAAGCCGATGCCTTGCGCCTGCTCGGCACCCTTGGCCTAATTGGGCGTACCGGCGACGATCTCACCCATATCGTCGAAAAGAGAAACGTACTGACCTTTCTAGGTCGCGCGATCCCTTCACTTCGAAGACGAGGGTGGCGCGTTGAATTGCAAGGACGCCTGGAACCCCTGCTCGAAGAGACCGGATTCGCGACGCCTGTTGTGAAAGTCAATCAAGGACAGAACGGGGGGTGGTTTGACGTCGGCTTTGATTTTGAAGCTCCCGACGGTACAAGTATTTCACAGGAGCAAATTCAATTGGCCCTGCGAAAAGGTGAATCGTTCATATCGCACAAAGGCATGTCTCTGCTTATCGACAGTGATGCCGTTGAGTCTATGCACTACGTTTTCGAAGATTGCGCGTCCGGCGACGGCGACGAACCAGGTCAGTTTCGCGTCCCGGAGATTTACGCTCCGTTTGTCTGGTCTTCGCTCGAAACCCTGGATGGCGTCGACGTCGACGACACACCGGCGTGGCGCGAGCGCGCGTCCCAATACAATCGGACAATGGAAATCAAACAGACCGCCGTCACGCCGTCATTCACCGGCAGGTTGCGCAGTTACCAGCAGTCCGGCGTTGACTGGCTGCGCTTCATGGAAGAATGCGGATTCGCCGGCATATTGGCCGACGAAATGGGACTCGGCAAGACAGTACAAACGCTTGCCTGGCTGCAGCTGGAACGCCATTCGGAGCAAGCCCGGGGAAAACCCTCCCTGATCGTATGCCCGACCAGCATTGTTGAAAATTGGGCCGCCGAGGCTCACACTTTCGTCCCAAACTTGAAAATCCTGATCATGTCGGGCACGGAAAGACACAAGCACTGGCAACGCCTTGGGGAAAAAAGCATTGTCATCACGTCATATGCCCTCCTCCGAAGAGATCTTGAGAAATATCTGGAGCAGAAATTTGCCACGGTCATCCTTGACGAAGCGCAGCACATCAAGAATCGTTCAACCCAAAATGCTGTTTCGGCCAAACAACTACGCGCCGATCATAAGGTCGTGCTTACCGGCACGCCCATGGAAAACAGTGTCTCGGATCTCTGGTCCATCATGGATTTCTTGATGCCCGGCTATCTCGGCTCCCATGACAGCTTTCACGCGAATTATGAACTCCCGATTGCCCGCGGCGGACCGGACGGCTCCCTGGCGCAGTTAAAATTGCACCGAAAAATGCACCCTTTTCTCTTACGTAGACTGAAGTCGGAAGTTGCGAAAGATCTTCCGCCTAAAATCGAAAAATTGTCGCCGTGCACACTCACAAAAGATCAAAAGCTGGTTTACCAGACGCTTCTTGATTCATCACGCCGCAGACTAAAAAAGCTCGTTGCTTCGAAAGGTTTTAACCGATGTCGCATGGAAATTCTGACAACACTGATGCGACTGCGGCAGGCATGTTGTCACTTGGATTTATTGAAACTCGATGGGATCAACGCCAAGCAGCCTTCGGCAAAAATGGAACTGTTCTTCGAATTGCTACACGAAGCCATGGATGGTGGGCATCGCGTTCTCGTATTCAGCCAGTTCGTCGCCATGCTTACGATACTACGCAAGGAGATGGACGCCAGAAAAATCGCCTATTGTTACCTTGACGGTTCGACCAAGGAGCGCATGCAGGTGGTACAGAAATTCAATTCGCGTCGTGATATCCCGGTCTTTCTTATCAGCCTCAAAGCGGGAGGTTCCGGACTCAACCTTACCGGCGCCGATATGGTCATCCATTTCGATCCGTGGTGGAACCCCTCCGTGGAAAACCAGGCAACGGATCGCGCCTATCGCATTGGCCAGCAACGTACGGTCTACAGCATCAAACTCATTACGACAGGCACGGTGGAAGAAAAGGTTCTCGAACTCCAGAAGAAGAAACAGGCCATCATCGATGCGACCATCGAGTCCGATGAAGGCGTCATCAGCCGACTGTCATGGGAAGATGTTCAGGATCTGCTTAGCATGTGACTGTTGCGCCGGGGCATCCGCAAGTACTGAGAATCGCGTGCACATTTCATTGCTTCATGCGTGGGCGTAGGTGCGCCTATCGATACCGCATCACGCTTGCGGGGCAGCTACCTCGGCCGTCTCAGTGAAACGGACCAGCACGGCACGAATTTCATGTTCGGCCTCCTCGAAGGAATCGACGATGCGCTCGTCAAAGTGCTTGCCCCGTTCGTCCAGGATCATGTCGCGCGCGACCGAGGGTGAAAATGCGTCCTTGTAGACACGCTGCGACACCAGCGCATCATAGACATCGGCAAGCGCCGTAATTCGCCCGCACAGCGGTATGTCGTCTCCACGCACGCCATCCGGGTAGCCTGATCCGTTGTATCGTTCGTGATGCGACACCGCGATATCACGTGCCAGGCGAAGATACTGCATGTCCGGATACTGTCTAAGTGCGGCCTCAATGGTATCCCTGCCGACGATCGTGTGCGTTTTCATGATGTTGAATTCCTCGTCGGTCAGCCGGCCTGGCTTGAGCAGTATGGAATCGGGAATTCCGACCTTGCCGATATCGTGCAACGGACTCGTCTGGTATAGCAATTCGCCATAGCCCGCCGTAACTTCATCAGCAAAGAGCCCGTTCTTTTGTAGCTGGTCTGAAATGACACGTACATATTCACGAATGCGTTCGAGATGATGACCGGTTTCGGGGTCGCGGGATTCAGCCAACCGGGCCATTGAAAAAATCGTCACATCGCGTGACTCCAAAGACAAAATGCGTTCGGCAGTGCGTATGCGCATGTTCAATTCTTCGGGATCGACCGGCTTACCCAGGAATTCATCGGCGCCTGCCGCCAAGCCCGTCAGGAGATCTTCCCTTTCGTTGCGGCTGGTCAACATGATGACGTACAAATAGGACGAAAACGACTGTTGACGAATCCATTTGCACAGTTCGATACCGTTGACTTCCGGCATCATCCAGTCGCTAACGAGCAGGTTGGCCTGATTCGACTGGAGAAAATCGATCGCCTCCCGGCCGTTTGATGCTGTACTCACGTCGTGGCCCGATTCGGTCAGCAGCCCCTGTAGCAACGCGAGGGAAACCGGATCGTCGTCCACCGCCACAATTTTTAGTCCCATCTCTAACACTCCATATGATTGAACAAGCGGTACCGCATTCAATCATGTGCGAACCTGCAAAGCAAACTCAGGCGTAACAAAAGCTAACAGAAATTTCGCGACCGCGAATAATTGGATGATTTTTTTGCATGCCCTTGAGGGCCCATTCAGCCGGTAACAGCCCCAAAAAGCCAAAAAACCTCCGAATTGTCACTTTGATTTAATGCCCGACGGTTCTGGCAAGAAGAATGCTTAAACAAGCATGGGAATTAAGTGCCCGCGGAGGATCTAGGTATGCTGGACTTTCAAGAATTGCTTGGTCGAATTGAGTCAAGTGGTGCGTCAGACTTGCTTTTGACAGTCGGCGCGGCACCTCAGTTTCGTGTTCAGGGCGATCTGCGTCCGCTTGCCGGTGATGACGCACTGGATGTCACCGACGTGGATGCGCTTGTCGGGCAGATCTTGCGCCCCTATCAGAAAGAGTCTTTCGAAGAGACAAAAAGTCTCGATTTTTCCATGGGGTACGAGGGACAGGCTCGATATCGCATTCACCTCTACAAACAGCGCGGATCCACTGCAATGGCCGTCCGTGCCATTCCATTCGACGTGCCGTCTTTTGAGGAACTGGGTCTTCCATCAGTTGTGCAAGACTTCGCGGCGCTACGTCACGGACTGGTCCTGATCACGGGACCCGCCGGCACGGGCAAATCCACAACGCTGGCCGCAATAATTGATCACATCAACCGCAACCGACAAGCACATATCATTTGCATCGAGGACCCGATTGAATATCTGCATCCTCATCGCCTATCCACAGTTGACCAACGGGAAGTCCCCTCCGACACACCCTCATTCTCCGATGCGCTTCGCAACGTATTTCGTGAATCACCGGACGTCATCATGGTTGGCGAAATGCGTGACCTTGAGACAATATCGTTGGTCCTGACGCTGGCAGAAACCGGTCACCTCATACTTGCGACCCTACACACACATGAAGCCATCCATGCAATTAGCAGGATCGTAGACTCCTTTCCGTCGGAACAACAGCAGCAAGTTTACATGCAGCTGTCGATGGTGCTGGAGGGTGTCGTTACGCAGCAGCTCGTTCCCGTTAATGAAGGCAACCGACGCCTACTTGCTTGTGAGGTAATGCTTCCCAACAACGCCATTCGCAATCTCATTCGAGAACGACAACTACAACAAATCTATAGCGTACTTCAGACGGGATCGTCCGAAGGCATGACCACGATGAATGAGTCTCTACGCCAGATTTATGAATTGGGATTCATCGATTACGAAACAGCGATGAATCGTTCCCCTCGTCCCAAGGACTTAATGAATCTCCTGCGCGGCAGCGTGGCGGCAGTCGCATGAATGGGCGCATAATAAAAATTGGCGAGACCTGGATATGAACATTGATCGCCTTGGCGATGTTCTCCTGAAAAGCAGGACAATCAGCAAAGAACAACTGAAGAACGCCCTGTCCGTTCAGAACGGTCAGATGTTGGGGGAAGTGCTGATTTCACTTGGTTTCGCCACATCAGAAGACATCGCCCGCGCGCTCTCGACTCAACTCAACATCCCCTATCTCGAGCTTGGCGATGATTTTAAGCTCGAGAAGCAAGAAGTTGCTCTTGTTCCTGAAGATATCGCAAAGCGCTATGGTTTGATTCCACTTAAAAAGACCGACGAACCGCAGATCACATTGGTGATGCGGGACCCATTAGACAACGAGGCTGTGGCCAACGTGCGCTCGATTACGGGTCTGGAAATTCACAAGGCGGTCAGCACCGAAGAACGCATAACCGAAGCGATTAACAAATTCTATCGGGCTGATGCGCATATCGAGGCAAACCTAGAAGACCTGGCCAACTTGGAAAGTACGGTCGATGACACCGATGAGTCGGATGATTCCGTGGATTCCAACCAACTCAAGGAACTGGCCAACGATGCGCCCGTTGTCCGTTTTGTCAACCTCCTGCTGATGGCTGCAGTGCGCGATCGTGCCAGCGACATCCATTTTGAACCCCATGACAAAGAAGTTCACGTGCGCCTGCGGGTCGACGGCATGCTGCACGAAGTCACGCCTCCGCCGAAGAATCTCTATCCGGGTGTCGTCACACGTATCAAGATTCTTGCGCGCATGGACATTTCGGAACGCAGGCTGCCTTTGGACGGCAGGTTCAAATTCCAGGCCAATTCGCGGCAGATTGATGTGCGAGTGTCGTCTTTACCGGAGATCCATGGCGAAAAAATTGTCCTTCGCGTACTTGACAGCGAAGCCGTGCCATCCGGACTCAACGATCTCGGTTTCTCAGATGACATGAAAACACAGTTCGAGCGCATCCTGCAGTCACCGCACGGAATCATACTCGTGACCGGTCCCACGGGCAGTGGCAAGACTTCCACTCTTTACAGCGCGCTTCGGACGATACGCACGCCCGAGAGAAACATTCAGACGGTTGAGGATCCTGTGGAATACCAGTTCGACGGAATCAATCAAATGCAGGTCAGACCTGCAATCGGGCTTGATTTTGCTGATTGCCTGCGTGCCATTCTGCGCCAGGACCCGGATGTCATCATGGTCGGCGAAATCAGGGATGCGGAGACTGCGCGGATCGCCATGCGCGCATCCCTCACAGGGCACCTTGTGCTTAGCACACTGCACACCAACGACGCGTCTTCCGCTTTTTTGCGCCTGAAGGACATCGGAATGGAGCCCTACCTGATTGGGGCAACTGTCAAACTCGTCGTCTCCCAGCGGCTCGTGCGTAAGATCTGTGATGCCTGTAAGGAGCCGATTACGCCTCCGGCCGAATTGACTGAGGTCGTAAAACAGTCATGGCAGAACGCCGATGAATGGACCTACCAGCACGGCAAAGGTTGCAATGACTGTTCCGGTAAGGGGTACCAGGGCCGAATCGCCATTTTTGAGTTTCTCGAGACCACGTCGACCCTGCGCAGCATGCTGGTAGAAGGCAAGGATGAGGTTGCCTTCCGGAACCACGCAGTTGGCAGCGGCATGGAAGTGCTGCGCAAGAGCGGTTTTCGATTGGTTGAAAAGGGGATCACCACCATCGGCGAAATTCTGCGCGTCAGCCCCGATGAGGACCAGGATTAAGAGGAGAGATTGCCGTGCCGACGTTTGTCTATTCAGCAAGAGAGCGCGAAGGCGAGGTCGTTGAGGCGACGATTGATGCCGATTCACGGGTCGATGCACTAACGCAGTTACGCCACCGCGGACTGACGGCAACAGACCTTGTCGAATTCGGCAAGGAGCCATCGATGACGGCGGAACCTTTGAATAAGCGCACGCCCGACCAGAACAATTCCGGTCGCATCATTCGGCCGGGGCGCATTAGTCAGTCCGATAAGGCTTTATTCTGTCAGCAGTTGTCAATATCGGTGGGATCCGGCGTGCCGCTACGCGAAGCGTTGGAATCCATCGTCGATGACGTTGAAAATCCCAATTTTCAGATGGTCCTGGCATCCATCATCCAGGACATCCGTGATGGAAAAACTTTCTCAATGGCCGTAAAGCGGCATCAGAAGGTTTTCGGACCGCTGTTCGTTGCGCTTATGCGATCTGCAGAGGAAGCCGGAAGCATGGATACGACACTAGCCCACATTGCGGAGGCCACCGAAAAGGCTGAGCAACTGTCACGCAAAGTCCGCAGCATCATGGCATATCCCATTTTTATCTGTTTTTTCTTCTGCATCGTGTGCGTAGCCATGACCCTCTTCGTGCTGCCCAAGTTTCAAGAAATGTTTTCGGGAGGCGGCTCCGGCTTGCCCCTGATTACCCGCATTGTTTTCGGAGCGAACCGTCTGATTATCGATAATATCGTGCTGATTGTGGTTGTGCTTGCAGCGCTGATCAGTGCGCTCGTCTTCTACGGAAAATCGTCCTCAGGCAAGGCGGCCTTCGATCGCCTCAAGCTTAAGGTTCCCGTTATCGGGGAACTGATTAAAAAATTGGCCATGGCAAGGTTCTGTCGAAACCTGGCCATTATGCTGCGTGGCGGCGTTCCGGTGGCAACGGCACTCGACATTTCATCTGACGTTTGCGGAAACGAGATTGTCCGCCAGTCGCTACTACAGGCGAAAGAAGAAGTGCTGGCCGGCAATGACATCTCTTCGAGTATCGCCAGGCAACGTATTTTCCCGCGCGTCGTCGTGCGCATGATCAAAGTCGGCGAGAATTCGGGGCGGCTGCCGGAAGTCCTCGATAAAGTCGCAACCCTCTACGACAACCAGGTCGAGAGCCAGTTACTGCTGGCAACTTCCCTGCTCGAACCGATCATTATCTGCTTCTTCGGAATTATCATTACGTGCCTGGTGCTGGCGATATACATGCCCGTATTCAGCATCTCCTCTGGCATGCACTGAGTAAACATTGAACTATAACGAGGAATACACAGTGGAGAAACAGACAGAAGAACGGACGCATTGTCGACGTGCCTTAAACAAAGGAGACATAAAATGAAGGTAGGTAACACCATGCAAGGAGGTAACACCATGCAAGGAGGTAACAGCATGAAGAACAGTAAGAGCGGTTTTACGCTCGTGGAGTTGATGGTGGTAGCCATCATTGTCGCAATTCTCGCTGCAGTCGCGATTCCACTTATGTCCGCAAACAAAAAACGGGCGATGGCAACCGAAGGCGAAGCGGGTCTGGGAACCTTGCGCTCCGCAATGCGGGCGATGTACGTACAGACAGGTGGTTACAATGTTGATCTCAACGGCAATACGATCGCGAATGGAAGTGACGCTACGAATTTGCCGGGAATCGGCTCCGGTGACCTGGACGGCAAGTACTTCATGGAAGGCGACTACGAGATCACTACCGTTGGCGCCAGCTCGTACACGCTGACGGCAACCGGCACCAACGATGTCGCGGGCGTTGTCCTGATATTGGACGATGGTGGTAATTTCACGCGATCCGGATTGTAAGCAACGGCAAAGGATAACGACGTCTGGAGCGCGACTGGTTAAGCGGAATCAGGTCAATGACAACCATACGATGCCCCAACCGACTGACAGACAAGTCAGGGAGGTCTGGCGTCACCATGGTCGAGGTGATGCTGGCCAGCTTTGTTCTGTCGATAGTAGCGATCGGGACCGGCGCTTATTTTTACCAAGCACGTGCCGGCATATTGACACAGCAGGCAAGGCAGATCGCGCTCGATACGGCGGTCAGTCGAATGGAGGAGTTACGTTCATCCGATTTCGATGAGGTCGCACCGTCAGTTCAGAACACGAATGTCTACTATTTGGCTAAATCGGGAACGAACTGGGTGCATTCGTCGGGCGATCCGCTGGAAAACTATTCGATCAATGGACGTCAACTGCCAATCACCACGATGGTTCAATTCCGCGACGCGGACGGAGGCAGTCCCAGCTATGACTATCTTTGGTTAGGTGTCAGCACAACCTACAGAAGCAACCTTGCCGAAAGGGTATCAATTGAATCGTACAGATCGTATTGAACTTTATCAGGCCGACATCTCCTTGGGCGGCAACGCAATCTGAGCCAAACTGCAGCGCGGCCGCCAGGAAGGATGAGCGATGAAAGATTTTAAAAGAAAACAGGGTTTTACCGTAGTGGAACTCATGGCGACGATCGCAGCCGCCACCGTATTGGCGTTGAGCGCCGGAATTGTACTCACGGTTGGGTACCGGGAATGGGTCAACGACACCGGCATCGTCGAAATGCAACGCGACGCCACATTCGCCGTGGACATGATGGCGAAGTCCATTCGTGAAGCCAATCCATCTACCGTAACCGCATCTTCGGGTACGCTCAACATTGGAACTCGATCGTTCTACTCCAGCGCAGACGATCTCATGTATGACCCAAACACGGGAACCGGTGGAGATGAAATTGTGCTTGTACCGGGACGATTGATCAATTTTGTCCCCGTACTCTTGGGAAATCAAGGTGTCAAGATCGACCTCTCACTGCGAGACGATGATGAGAATGAAACCGTGTCGGCGACATTTTCTTTCAGACAGTCATAATGAGAGCGAACAACACTCAACATTGTGTATGCGTGCGCAAGTCCAATCGCGATGGAGCAGCGCTGAGCATGGTCATCATCGTCATGCTCATGTGCAGCATCGTCGGGATTGCACTGATTAACCTGAGCGGCAACAGTGCCGTCGAAAACAGCCGGCGCATTCAGGTATCCCAGACGATCTGGGTCGCCGAAGCCGGTCTGCATCAGGCGATCGGCAAAATACTCAAAGACGCCGCCTACACAGATAACCCCACACCGATTTCCGACACCATAGGCAGGGGGACATACGACGTTTCGGTCAGCAAGTCAGGCCAGATCTATACCCTCATCTCCACAGGTACTGTTCAGAACACGACCCGCACCCTGCGCCAGGTCATTTCATTGAATAATAGTAGCTGGCCGGAAGAGTTCCTGGATTTCGCG
>Ga0315336_1006005_pt1 | contig 12787 bp, 10 predicted proteins | sample ASW5metaG_FD_204512 | JGI IMG/M metagenome (GOLD analysis project Ga0315336, IMG submission 204512) | Ammonia-oxidizing marine archaeal communities from Monterey Bay, California, United States - ASW #5 | ecosystem: Environmental > Aquatic > Marine > Intertidal zone | place: USA: California...
TCGTGTATCGCTTCCTCGTCATTTCCTGCCTCCTTACACACACCCGAATCCTTCGATTCTCTCTCAAGATTCGGATTCGTTTTCAGGGGGCAGGTCATCACCTTCAAGCGGTTCGCGATCGTGACGTGCGACGACTGGGGAATCGATGTCGAGAGAAACGAGAAAAGCTGGCCGAGCACAACACCCCTGCCAGCCCCAAATGAATGGTGGTGTCTCAGTTCGCACTACTTCAAGCTACTTTCAAAATGCCGACGGGGTCATCAGGTGATCTCCAGAGCGATGAAGGCTCGACCTTCCCCAACCGCCTTCAGGCGGTTTCCGCGCGAAGCGCGTGTAGGCCGGCCATTCATGGCCGGTTTCCGCTTCCTTACACCAGCGCCAGGGCGCTTTAGCATCCTTCCCCGGTACAGGCTTCAGCCGCTCAGCGAAACGCTTGCTGATCCGCGGTTCGGCTAACAGGAATCAAACTGAGAGACTACCAAATAAATTCACCTAGTCCGCGGCCGTCCCCTTCATGCAAGAATCAGAGCGGCTATGCCGGATTCACACAAGCTCACCGCCATCATCGAACGCGAGGGCGATGGCTACTTTGCACTGTGTCCCGATGTCGACGTCGCAAGTCAGGGTGATTCGATCGAAGAAGCACTAACCAACCTGATCGAAGCTTTGACTCTGTTTTTCGAGTCGGCTGATTCACTGGAGATCGACCGGTGGCTCCACTCCGAAGTTCTCGTTACGCAGGTCGAGATTCCAGTCGGCTAGGTAAACCCGTAGCGCCCCCCGGTTTTGGGTCCGCGATTCTTCCGTCCACCAGGGCAACCACCGCACGCGGTCCCGCTCCAAAAGGGTTATATACTCTAGGAGCGCGCCCAACCGAGCACGCCCAACGCCAGACCCCGGGGATCCACCATGAGAACCAATCGCCGACGTTTTCTCACCTCCGCCGCCGCCCTCGCCGCCGCACCGGCCGCCACCGCCGCCGAAATCGGTCCCAAAATCACCAAAGGCCAAGTCGACTGGGCCTCCGTTCGCAACGACTTTCCGTGGATCCAAAATTCCCTGTGGCTCAGCGCGTCCGATTACCACCCCGTCAGCCTCTACTCGCAACGCGCCGCCGAAACCTACTACAAGTGGCGCATCGGCGGACCCAAAGGCGGTGGATCGCGCTACACGGGCGACATGCAGCGAGAGACCAAAGAGATGTTCGGCCAAATCATCAACGCCCAGCCGGATGAAATCGCCTTCACCCACAACACCACCGAGGGCGAGAACATCGTCGTCGCCGGCATGGACCTCGTCCGCAAGAAAGGCAACGTCGTCCTCGACGACCTGCATTACCAAGCGTCGAAGTTCATCTATCACATGCTGGAGCGTGAGGGGAACATCGAACTGCGCGTCGTCCGCAGCCGCAAAGACGATTTCTGGCGCACCGACTCGCGCGACATGGTCTCGGCCATCGACGACAACACCCTGCTCGTATCGATGGCTCTCGTCTCGAACATCAACGGATTCCTGCATGACGCCAAAGCCACCTGCGACGCCGCCCATGCTCACGGCGCGTACGTCTATGCCGACATCATTCAAGGCGCCGGCGCCATCCCCATCGATGTCAAAGCGCTGGGTATCGACTTCGCCTCCGCCGGGACCTACAAGTGGCTGCAAGGCGACATGGGCTTCGGATTCCTCTACGTGAAGGAGGACTTGCAAGGCACCGTCGTCAAGCCGACCCGCTTCGGAACCCGTCAGTTCTCGAACCCCAACAGAGCACAGGCCGACTCCAAGTTCGATCTTCGCAAGGGCGCCGTCATCTACGAATCGAGCAGCACGCTCCCCTGGGCGCAAGGCATGATCGCGCACTCCGCGCTCAAGTACATCACCACGCTCGGCATCCCGACCATCCGCAAGAAGGTCAAACCGATGACTGACCGCCTACTCAAAGAAATGCCCGCGCTCGGCTACCCCGCCATCACGCCGCCGGGAAACCCCACGCCCATCGTCAGCTTCCTCACACCCGACCAGGACAAGATGCGCGCCAAGCTCGACAAGGCCTTCGGCTATTTTGTCGTCGCCCTCAAACGCTGGGAGTTCACCGATCCGTCCGGCGAAGCCCGCGTCATCAAAGGTGTCCGCATCGGTCCGTCCATCTACAACAACGACGAGGATCTGGACCGCCTGCTCAACGCCCTGGCGTAGGCGGCCAATCTATTAAGCTAGACATCCTGATGTACGGTCCATTTGCTCGAATCGCCACTCTTCTCCTCGCCGGGCTCGCCCCCCTAGCCACCCAATCCTCCGGCCCTGCCACCCCCGAGCGCCCCAACGTCGTACTCATCCTCACCGACAACCACGGCGCCTGGTCGCTGGGAGCCTACGGCAACCGCGACGTCCGGACGCCGCATCTCGACCGCCTCGCCGATGAAGGCGTCCTCTTCACGCGCGCCCACGCCAACAACGCCGTCTGCTCGCCCACGCGCGCCAGCCTTCTCACCGGACTGATGCCGTCACAGCATGGCGTCCACACCTATCTCGGCGGAGGCGGTGCGCAAGTCGGCCCCGGTGCGTACAACACGCTCGAAGAGTTCGCCACGATCCCGAGCATCCTCACCGAGGCCGGTTACGTCGCCGGACTCAGCGGCAAATGGCACCTGGGCGACAACCTTCATCCGCAAGAAGGCTTCACCTACTGGGTTACCAAACCGCATGGCAGCAGCCTCGGCTTCTACGACCAGGAGGTCATTGAGGACGAACAACTCCGCACCGAGCCCGCCTACCTGACAAAGTTTTGGACCGACCACGGCGTCCGTTTCATCGAGCAAAACAAGGACCGCCCGTTCTTCCTCTATCTCGCCTACAACGGCCCCTACGGACTCGGACGCGCGATGCGCGAACCAATTCGCAACCGCTTCGCGTCGCACTACGCGGCGCACCCGATGCCGTCAATGCCGCGCGACACGCCGCACCCTTGGAACTTCAACTACGGCGACTGGCTCTTCGACATGCAGGTACGGCGCAAATACGCCGCCGAGGTCAGCGGCATCGACGACGGTGTCGGGCGCATCGTCGAAACTCTCCAGCGGCTCGACCTCGAAGAAAACACGCTCATCGTGTTCCTAGGTGACCAGGGACTGGCAGGCGGACACTCGGGCTTCTGGGGTATGGGCGACCACACTCGTCCGCTCACCGCCTTCGATTGGACGACTTGGATTCCGATGATCTTCCGCCAGAAAGGCCGCATGCCCGCCGGGGTGCGCAGCGATCATCTCGTCAGCAACTACGACGTTCTGCCGACCTTGCTCGAATACCTCGGCCTCGACTCGAAGAGGCCCACCAAGCCGCCACTACCCGGACGCAGTTTCGCCGCCACCCTCGAAGGCCACGATACCGATTGGGACGACACGGTCTTCTTCGAATTCGAGAACGTGCGCTCCATTCGAACCGCCGAATGGAAGTACATTGATCGCATCCACCAGAAGCCGAACGAACTCTACCATCTCGAAACCGATCCCGGCGAGCGCATGAATCTGTTCGGCGCGCCCGAGCACGGCAGCATCCAGCAGCAGCTCAAGGAACGGCTCAACGCCTACTTCGACCGCTACGCCGAGCCGCGTTGGAACTTATGGAAAGGCGGTGCATCGAAGACGGATATCATCACCGAAAAGTTCTTCGGTATCAAGAACCCCTACCGCCCCTCGCGATACGAGCCCCAACCAGGCGAAGGCAAACCTCAATGAGATCGTGTTTCGTTCCGGTTCCGCCCGTGCTAGCCTTTCTGCGGCGGCTTACACCATGCGAATCACTTCCATCCTCACCACCTCCCTCATCCTTCTAACCTCCTGCCCCTCCGACGGCCCTCCACCCGTCGACAGCGCAACCCCAGCCATCACCCACGGCCCCATGCTGGGCCAAATTGGCTCTGACCGTGTCGGCGTATGGGCCCGCACCGCCCGCCCCGGTGAGTTCCGGGTCTTCTACGGCACGGCCCCGGATCAACTCACCACATCCACAGATCCCATAACCACCACTCTCGACAACGACAACTCCAACTGGGTTCAAATCGACGGACTCGAATCCAATACCAAGCACTACTACGCCGTCTCAACCACGGACGCTCCCACAGCCGAAGACCGCCTCAGCGGCCACTTCCACACGCTACCCGCCGACACCGATTTCGTCGACGCCGAGACCAACCCCAAAGGCCTGTTCAACTTCCGTTTCGAATTCGCCTGCGGCAACAATCAGCGCGAGGGAACCGGCGGAGCCTACGGAGCCGCGCTCCCCACTTTCGACACGATGATTGATCGCCTCACCCGCAAGGACGAGCCCAGCAAAATCGACTTCGCGATCCTCAACGGCGACTGGCTTTACGAAGACAAGCGCGACTTCACACCGGAAGCCTGGCGCGAGCAGGTCGGCATCGCACAAGCCGACGACCCTCGCCCGGTCCGCCTCATGCCGGGTATCGTCGGCGTTTGGGAGAACTACAAGGTCTTCCTCGAACGCGCCCCGAACCTCTCCGAGTGGCACCGCTACGTGCCGTCCTATTACACCTTCGACGACCACGAATTACTCAGCGACGTCTACGGCGCGGGCGAGGTCGGCCGCCGCAACTGGAAGTCTGTCTTCCGCGACGTCGCAACGCGCGCTTGGTATGACTATCTCGGCTGGAGCAACGAGGTCCCACCCACCCAGGACATCGTATACGGCGAAGCCCAACTCGAATCCTCCAGCGACATTCTCACTGATTCGGAGGCGCAATTCTCAGCGCTCAAGCTCGACGAGTCCTCCACCCTACATGTCCACTGGGGATACCCCGAAGGAGCCAAATACCGCCAGGTCGAAGATGCAAGCGGCGACCCCAATTCCAAGGTATACGAAATCGTCGAAGTGCTCGACGACAACCGCCTGCGCATTAACCCGCCCGCCGTCGCCGACGGCAAACAGACCTACTCGATCGGTCGGGTCTCTTACTTCAAGAAGCGCGTCAGCAACGTCGACCTGTTCTTCGTCGACACTCGCTCAAACCGTCAAGAGCACGACGTCACGAATCCCCAAAACCCCGGCCGGTCGATGCTCGGTAAGCGCCAAGTCGCATGGCTAAAGCGCGAAATGAAAGCCAGCGACGCCGACTTCTCATTCATTGTCTCGTCGGTCAACTTCACCATCCCGCACATCGGCGGCAATCTCAGCGCCAACCCCAACGCCGCCCGATCAAACAAGGACGACGCCTGGACCGTCTTCCTCGAAGAGCGCGACGACCTCATCAACTTCTGGGATTTGCTCGGCACGCCGGTGTTTGTTCTGACCGGCGACCTTCACAATAGCTTCGCCATCAAGATCACCGACCGCGTCTGGGAATTCGCCTCCGGTCCTCACAACTCGCGCCAGCATCCACTCACCAGCGAGGGCGACCGCCCGCCCAACGGCCCTTATGAGTACACCGGACGCAAGGTTGATATCCGCTGGTCGAGTTTCGTATTGCCTGATACGCCAGTCGAGATGCGCAATCGTGTCATCTACTGCGTCGTACAGATCAGCAACGTCTTCTCAAACCCCAAGGAAGAAGGCACGCCGCGCTGGGTCGCCTATCCTCAGCCCCAAGCCACCTTCCAGTACTACGACGGCTTGACCGGCGACCTTCTCTACGCCGAGTCGATCCTCTCCAAATAGGCAGAAACTGCTTCAAACCAGAAGGGAAGGAGGCGCGGGTGGAAAATCCGCGCGCGCGGGACCAAGACCGCGGGAAAGCTCTCCTATTGAGTAAGGTCCGGATCTTTCAACTGAATAATCAGCGACCGAAACGCTCCACTCCCCGTGTTCACCAACCTCGGTGCCAACTCACCGCGACTGTGCCAAATCACCTCGCCCGCCTTGCGCGTGCGTGTGATCGTCTCGCCCGTCTCCGAATCGATCCGGTCATAGCTCGTATCGTTTAAGAACACGATCACCTGATCCGCAGGCCGAAGGTACGGCTCGCGCACCCCTCCCGGCGGAATCGATCGCTCGATCACTTCCACCCGCACGTTCTCCAGTACTGTCTCCCGCGTCATCGGCGGGGCCGCGCCCAATCCGTAAACCAGCGCCAGCGTCAGCAGGGACGAAACAACCGCCGTCATTACCGTCCGTTTCATGGAACCTCCTTTAGAATCCGAACCGCAGTGTAAACCGAAACGTCCGCCCATCGTTGAGCGTGTTCGTGATTGTCCCGAAATTCTCATTGCTCACTTCCCGGCCCGGCTCAGCGAACTGCGCTGTGTTGAAGAAGTTGATCGACTCGGCGCGCAGGGTCACGTCGTTATCACCGGCAAAAGCCCACCGGCGCGATAGCGCGAAGTTGATGTTCTGAATGCCGTCTTTGCGGAACGTGTTGCGACCGATGTTGCCTCGCAATTCGGTAGGCTTCATGAACGCGAACGCCGACGCCGGCAACATCCGCCGCGAGGTATCCGGGTGATCAATCGTGCGGCCCAACACGGACGGATCGACCACATGGACGCGGTCACTCCCCGAGCCGTCAACATTGCCGAACCCTGGACCGTCCGAACCCGAGCTCACAGTGAACGGCGTACCCGACTTGAGCAACAACACTGTAAACAACTCCCAAGCGCCGAAGGCATTCTTGACCCAGCCCGGCTGTCGAGCCAAACCCGGTGTTTCGTACGTCGCCCGCCACAGCGCGGCGTGGGGTTGATCGAAACTACTCAATCCCTTCATCTCGCCGTGGGCGTCCTCTTCCGATTGCGGGCGCGACAGGCGGCCGTCACGCCCCGCTGCGGTACTTGTATAACCGGCGCCCAGATCGATCGCTTTGCTGAACCAGTAGGAAGCATCAATACTCAACCCACGCCACTGCGGCATAGCAAGCGAAATCTTCGCTGCGTCGTAATAGCCAAACGAACCATTCAGCGTCCGCCGGATGTCTTGCAAGCTCTGATCGGGCCGACGCTCGTTGATCGTGCTGGAGACTTGCTCCATGCCCTCGACCGCGCGTCCACGATTGAAATACCAGAGCGTGAGCAGCTTCGGTGAGCGGCTGCCGACATATCCCACACGCAGCATCGCGTTGCCCAAAACGCCATGCTCCCAACTGAAGTTGTACTGGTGCGAGTACGGCGCGACGAGATCCTCGACAAGATCGAACAATACTGACGGCTCGTTCGGGTCCACATTGTTCGGATCGATACTTCCTAGCGGGTTCAGCACGTCGGGCGTCGGTAGAGTGACCCGAATTACCTGCGGGGCATTGAACCGAGCTTGACTGTACGTAACGGTGAAAACCTCCCCGAAGTGTGTGCCATACGCCCCGCGCACGACTCCGCCATGGCGCCCAAGCCGGTAGGCGAACCCGAACCGGGGCGCCCAGTTATTGCAATCGCAGCCGTAAGGAACCTTCGTCAGCCCGTTCACTTCCGAGGGCGCCATCACCGGCTGAAACCGCAATCCCATATTGAGCGTGAGATCGGAACTCACCTTCCAGTCGTCGCCCATGTAGTACTGCATTTCCCAGTTTCGAAATCCACGGTGAGCGTTCCCGAGAGCACCGCTGTATGAGCTCGGGCGGCCGGAAAGAATGTTCGTCACGACGTCCTGACCAAAATCGGCACGAAACGAGAACAGTCCCCGATGGCTGTTCGATTCACTTCCGTTCACCTGCCGCCGCAGCACTTCGAAACCGGTGGTTAACAGGTGGCGGCCGCGGGTGTGCCGCAGCGCTCCGGCATAGCGAAATTCGTTCCTTGCGCGGTCGATCGGAAGATCCGAGCCAGGCCCGAGAAAGTTCCAGAGGTTGCCCGTCAAGATCACCGGCCCGATCGACGTGTCGTCGGACACCAGCAGCGACCCGACCCGGCCAAACCCCGCCGAAAAGTCCGTCACCGTCGAGGGCGACCACGTGCGCACCCAGCTCAGGCGCGCGTCATGGGATTTCGTCGTCGTGTCCGGATTCTGTCCGCCGAAGAGCTGAAACGCATTCACTTTCTGTGATGTAAACCGATACCGGAGAACCAGTTGGTCCGCTTCGCCGAGTTGCTGGTCGAGCGTGCCCCCGATGTTGTCGTTGTTGATCACCTGCGGCGCGTTCGCATTGAGAGCGTGAGAATTGATATCCGTGCGGTTCGGTAATTCGCTGGGATAGGCGTCGAGGATGCGTTGTACGAACTCTCGCACGGCCGGGTCGGTCGCGAGTGGCGTTCGCTCGTCCGCGGCGGGCACGAGAATATTTCCGTTCACGTTGCCCCGCAAACGCTGCTGGCTGGTATCGAGCGTGAAGTAACCACCGCGCCAGACCGGCGCGCTGAAGTCGAACCCAAAGTCGTTGTCACGCGCCGGCTGCACTTCGCCGACCTGAAAGAACGAACGCGCCCGCAGGGCGCTGTTGTCATGCGACCAATAGAGGCCGCCGTGTACGCCCGAGGCCGTCGTAGGCGTCAGATGAAGCGGCGAACCCGGGTCCGAGCCGAACTCCGCGCCGAAGTAGCCCCGGTCGGCTTCAAACTCATCAATGACGGTGGCCGTTGTGCCGAGCCGGATGTTCAGTTCCTTGAGAACGTTGTTGTCAATCAGATTGATCGAGACGTTCTCGTTCCGGCGGCTCTCGCCGGAATCAGAATCCACGAGCCCGAGCAGATTCAGTTCCGTGCGGTCCGCTTCGCCCGACGCTTCATCCGGGCCCGGTTGCGCTTCCCGTGGGAGGGGGGCCGGCACAATCTCCGAGGAATTCGTCGCCTTTGGCGTACCGGAGCCGACCGGACTCGGTCCATCGGAGTTCTGCCCGAAACACACCAAGGTCAGGCAACTCCAAAAAGCGATCAGTCTCAACCCGAGACCATCATATCTCACCGCCTCGGCGCGCCTGCTGCGGCGCTCTGCTTTCGTTTATCCTAGGAACAACCCAACGGAGCGACCCATGAAAACGACGACTCTGCTCATCTTCGCCATCTTCCTTGCCACTCCCCTCTCGGCCGCCGAATGGACCGGCTATCTCATGGATACCATGTGCGCCGCCAATCGTCTCGACAAAGCCTCCTCGCACACTACCGAGTGCATGAAAAGCTGTAAGCAGAGTGGTTTCGGCCTCGTTACCAAAGAGGGCAGGTACATCAAGTTCAACGAAGCGGGCAACCTCAAAGCCCTCAATGAGCTTGAGCGCACCGGCAAGCAAGAAGAACTCCTCGTCAAAGTCACCGGTAACATGAAGGGCGGCGTGATTCGCGTCGAGTCCGTCGAAGTCCAATAGAATCGGCACGTAAGCTAGAATGTCCCCAGAGCGTGATTCGCTCAAAACTTTCAGTTCGAGAGGTCACCATGGCCGACGCCAAAACGCAAAACTCCTCAGATCCTAAAGCCAACAACGGTGTGAACCGCCGTAGCTTCGTGCGAGCGGCTGGTGCGGCCACGGCTGCCGCCGCGATGATTCCGAAAGCACAGGGCGCACCGCTCGTGCGTACCGTGAAGGCCGCCGGCAAGCAGGTGAACTACGGTTTTATCGGACCCGGCAGCCGCGGATTCCGCCTGCTGCAACGGCATCTGCACAACATCGACATCGGCAATTGCCTTGGCATCTGCGACATCTACGAACCCAATCTGCAGAAGGCCATCGATCTATTCGACGGCAAACCCACGCCCTACACCGACTACCGCAAACTGCTCGAACGTGACGACATCGAGGCCGTCTTCATCACGGTGCCGCTCTTCATGCATTACCCCGTCATGAAGGACGCGCTGGAAGCCGGCAAGCATGTTTTCTGCGAGAAGTCCCTCGTCTTCACGCCCGAGGAAGTGCGCGCCGTTCGAAAGCTTCACGAAGAGCGCCCCAACCAGGTCATCCAGGTCGGCTTGCAGCGCCGCTACAGCTCCTTCTACCGGACCGCCAAGGAGATGATCGACAAGGGCGTCATCGGCAAGATCACGCACATTCAGGCGCAATGGCACCGCAACAAGAGCTGGCGCCGCGGCGTGAATGACCCCAGCCGCGAAGAGCAGATCAACTGGCGCATGTACCGCAAGTATTCCGGTGGACTCTGCGCTGAGCTCATGTCGCACCAGGTCGACATCGCCGATTGGATGATCGGCGCAACGCCGAAGTCCGTGATGGGTGTCGGCGGCATTGACTACTGGAAAGATGGCCGCGACATCTACGACAACATTCAGCTTATTTTCGAGTACCCCGAGGGCCAGAAGCTCCAGTACAGCTCAATCATGACCAACCGCCACATCGAGGGCCGCCGCACGCCCGGTGACGGCTGCCGTGAAGTCATCCTCGGCACCGACGGCGCCATTGAAATTACTCTCATCCCCGGCGGCGAAGGCATGTGGTTCCGCGACCCCATGCCCGAGAAGATGGGCGACCAGAAAGAAGTCCAGGAAGCCTGGGTTGCCGGCGCCACTGTCGCCGACATGGTGGGGCAAGGTGAAGGTCTGCCGATCGTTCCCGGAGCGCAAGACCTCAATGCGGGTGACACCGGCTTCATCGAAAAGGAAGTCGAGTTCGCCAGACGCTGGCTCTACAACAAGGGCATCATGGCCCCCAAGGAAGATAAGAACCCTGAATACAAAGAACTCGAGAGCTTCCTGCTCAACGTCCGCGACGGCGGCAAGCCCAAGGCCGACGTCGAAGTCGGCTTGCAGGATTCCATCGCGGTCATGCTCGCCAACCATTGCATGGACGAGGAGCGCAAAGTCTACTTCTCTGAAGTCGAGCAAATGGGCGAGGGCGTCGAGGTTTCAAGGGCCGCCGAACCGAACAGAGTCTGACATCGCAGTGCCGGGGCACGGCTCTATTCGACCGCGATCGTCGCTATGTTGGACGTGAGTCCACTGATCGTCACCTTCAGCGGCACGGCATCGCCGCTGGGGGCTTCGCTCGGGATTCGGATATTGAGTTGATAGAGCCCCACGAAGTTCGGAGCAATCCCGGAGAACGTAACTAGCGCCTGAACTTCACCGAGCATCACAACCGGAGTGGTGGTCGTTACCGGAAACGGCCGTTCCGCCGGATCGCCGCTGGCGGGAGGAAGCGTGACCGGACCCAGGCCGGTGGTCGCAAGCGCTACAAACTCCCCGCGCCGTGCGGGACGTGAAGGCAAGCCTTCCAGGAAGTCGACCGGTGCGGCCACGACACCGCCCGTCGCGGAAATCGTTGCGGCCGCCTGCCCAGCGCCGTCGGCTGTCAGTGTGAAAATTCCCGGAGCGTAGGTCGTAACCGGAACCGTCACCGCATTGCTGACCCCAGCGCCTACCTGCATCGTCAGAGTCACTTCGTCCAATCCCTCAAGCTCCCACGGCGCCAATACGTTGGCCTGCGTAGGCGACGCGAAGAAGAACGGTGCTCGAACGTTGCCATCCAATTTGGCCCCGCCGGCGCCGTTGAACGTAACGATCCCTCCCCCGAGCGAAGTCGCCAACAAGTTGGTTTGAGTCGCTTCCGACCATGCGGCCATGTTGACGCCGAAAATCGATATGATCGAGCCCGGCGCAATCGCTTGCCCGGCGGCGAAGGTCGCCGCGTGCACCACGCCCCCTTCGTTCAACATCGGTGCCGGCCCCGTAGTGGCTTCGATCAAGAACTCCTTTGGATCGGAACGTCCACCGCCCGGCGACGGCGTGAAGATCGTGATCTCCACAGCCTTTACCTCGGCACGAGCTTCCGGTTCGACCACCGCTCGCAGCCGACTGTTGTTGAAGACGTCGGTCGGTAGTGCTTCTCCGTTCCAATGCAATTCTGAATCCGGGCTGAACCCGCCGCCACGAGCGCTCAACTCGAACATACCGCCGCCGGTGACTGTACCCCGCGATACACATAGCCGCCGGTGATCGCCCCGCTACAATTCTCCTCGCGATGCGCGTGCTCCAGGGCAGAAATGACGAGAGACCCGTCGTTGCACATCTCGGGCGGTACAGGCGGATCAACTGGGACCCCCGTAGCCGACTCCAGGCCCAGACTGCCCTCCATTAAGCGCCAGCCAAAGTTCTTGCCGCCCGCGCTGTCACTCGGCTGGAAGTTGATCTCCTCGCGATGATCCTGCCCGACGTCGCCGATGAAAAGGTCATCCGTCATGCGATCGAAACTGAACCGCCACGGGTTGCGCAACCCGTAAACCCAGATCTCGCCGCGCGCCTCCGGTACGTCAACGAACGGGTTGTCCTCCGGGATCTCGTAAGGGGCTTCGCCGTCGACGTCAATCCGCAGGATCTTGCCCAGTAGACTCGACAGTTCCTGACCGCACCCGTCGGGGTCTCGCGCCGGTCCGCCGTCGCCGACCGCGATGTACAAATAACCGTCCGTTCCGAACTCGAGCTGTCCGGCCTGGTGCGATGTTGACGGCTGCTCGATCTTTAGGATCTGTTGCTCCGATTCCCGGTCAACCACGTTCGGATCGATCGAGACCTGGTACCGCGCAATGATCGTGTCGCCGTTCCGATCAGAGTACGAAACATAGAATTGCCCATTGCGCCCATAGCCTGGATGAAATGCCACGTCCAGCATCCCCTGCTCGCCACAGCAGGTGACGCGGCCGGAGATATCGAGGAACGGTATGCCCAGGAGCGCGTTCCCGTCATGGACACGGATGCGCCCCCCGGGCCCAAGCACTGAAGCAATAGACTACAACGATGTTACAAGGTCGTGGCTTGGCTGCTCGTGCGCCAGTGCACTAACCTAGCAGCCCGTGTCTAAAAACCATTTAGGGGCAGGGATATTTTAGCGTAGACTGGTGCCATGGCAATGGGGACACGGGTGAAGCGGCGGCAGCAGCAGGGGCTGTTCTACGCCGCTGATTTAGCCGAAGCACCG
>Ga0315336_1006006_pt1 | contig 12785 bp, 12 predicted proteins | sample ASW5metaG_FD_204512 | JGI IMG/M metagenome (GOLD analysis project Ga0315336, IMG submission 204512) | Ammonia-oxidizing marine archaeal communities from Monterey Bay, California, United States - ASW #5 | ecosystem: Environmental > Aquatic > Marine > Intertidal zone | place: USA: California...
TCGTTCTTCAGGTCCAGATAGACGCCATCCAAGATCGCCAGACCATCAGCCCGCGCGGCCAGCAGACAATAAGCCAGGCTGGGCAGCATGGGCATACGTTCCGGCGTGTGACGCGAATGCAGGTCTTTGGTAAGATCAGAAGTGCCCATCACAAAGCAGGTGAGACGCGGGCTAGCACCGGCAATTTCCTCGGCGCGCAAAATGCCGCGTGGGGTTTCCATCATACACCATAGATCCACGGTTTCAGGTGCTCCGGCGATGGTGATTATTTCAGCGGCATTCTGGACCATCTGTGCACTTTCCACCTTGGGCAGCAGAATCGCATCGGCTCCGGCAACCGCCGCCGCTTTCAGATCATCTTCGCCCCAGGGTGTGTCAGCGCCATTGACGCGGATGATGATTTCGCGATCACCATAACCGCCATCGCGAACAGCACTGCAAACTTGCGCGCGAGCTTCGGCCTTGACGTCGGGCGCCACGGCGTCCTCAAGGTCCAGTATAAGAGCGTCAGCCGGAAGGCTTTTCGCTTTTTCAAGGGCCCGGGCATTTGAGCCGGGCATATAAAGAACGCTGCGTCGTGGGCGGGTGGTGGCTGAGCCATCGGAGGTCATTGTGATGTCCCCTTTGTCCTGCAAATAGTGGTCCGAATGCGGGAGGATTTGAATCGGCGCGCACTATAGAGTGGGGCGACACCGATTCCAATAGTGTGCGCTTATGAACATTCTATCGCTCCATTCTCAGGTCGTCGCCGGTCATGTGGGAAACAGTGCGGCCGTACTGCCCTTACAGATACTGGGGTTCGAGGTGTGGGCGGTTCCAACAGTTGTTTATTCCAATCACCCAGGTCTCGGATCGTTCACAGGGCGCGTGACACCTGCCCAAGAAATTACGGCTATAGTGGACGGCTTGGACCAACGGGGATTACTCACCACCTGCGACGGTGTGCTGATCGGCTACATGGGCGATCCGACGCAAGCCCCTGCCGCTGCGGAAATTGTAAAGCGCGCTCGTTCCCACAATCCGGACGTGATTGTCTGCTGCGATCCAATATTGGGAGACCGGGACGGCGGACAATATGTGCGCGAAGGTGTCCCAGATGAAATCTCCAAGCACTTGATCCCTAAAGCGAATTTAACGACCCCCAATCATTTTGAGTTGGAAACCCTGACCGGTACGAGCATTCGCACATTGGACGAAGCGCTCGCCGCAGCTGGGCGATTACGGGAGGCGGGTCCCGAGGTTGTAGTGTGCACATCGCTTGAGCGCACTGAAACCCCGCCCGGCCAAGTCGAGACCTTGCTGGTCGGACCCGAAGGTGCGTGGCTCGGTCGCCACAACGCCGTCACCCAAGCCCCTCACGGCACCGGCGACATGCTTGCCGCCTTGTTGCTCGGACACTGGTTACGCGGCGAGCCACCGGAACGAGCCCTAGCAGCGGCCCTGTCGGCAGTTTGGTCCGTCGTTCAAGCAAGCACGGATACGCCCGATCAAGAGTTGGCCTTGGTGTCTGCGCAGGCGCAGATCACCGCACCCTCCCATACAGTCCAAGTCGAAAAAGTTTGGCCTGGCGGGCTTAAGCCGCCTTTTTGAGGTACCGAGTCCCAAGGATTTCGGCAATCTGGACCGCGTTTAACGCGGCGCCTTTGCGCAGATTGTCAGACACTACCCAGATGCTGAGACCGTTGTCGACGGTCGGGTCTTTGCGGATGCGGCTAATGTAGGTCGCATATTCACCCACGCATTCAACCGGGCTCACGTAGCCGCCGTCTTCCTGCTTGTCGACCACCATGCAGCCGGGTGCCGCGCGCAAAATCTCCCGCGCCTTACCAGGGGTCATCGCGTTTTCGAATTCGATGTTCACCGCCTCGGAATGACCGACGAATACCGGCACCCTCACGCAGGTGGCGGTCAGCGCAATGTCCGGATCCAGAATTTTATGGGTTTCCTGGACCATCTTGGTTTCTTCCTTGGTGGACCCGTCCTTCATGAACACGTCGATGTGGGGAATGACGTTGAACGCGATCTGCTTGGTAAATTGATCCGGCTTCACTTCGTCATTCACAAAAATCGCACGGGTTTGCGAGAACAGCTCGTCCATGGCGTCGTTACCGGCGCCCGAGACCGACTGATACGTGGACACCACTACGCGTTTGATGGTCGCCACGTCATGGAGCGGCTTAAGCGCCACCATCAATTGCGCGGTCGAGCAGTTGGGATTGGCGATGATGTTGCGCTTGCTGTAGCCGGCTACAGCGTCGCCATTCACTTCCGGCACAATCAACGGCACCTTGGGGTCCATGCGGAAATAAGAACTGTTGTCGATCACGACACAACCGGCGTCAGCCGCTTTGGGCGCATACTCCTTGGACACACCCGAACCCGCTGCAAATAAAGCGATGTCAGTACCTGCAAAGTCGTAATGTTCGAGCACCTTCACTTGCAAGGTCTTCTCGCCATAGCCCACGTCCTTGCCGATTGAGCGGCTGGACGCCAACGCCACAACTTCGTCCGCCGGGAACTCGCGCTCCGCCAGTATGTTTAGAATTTCGTGGCCGACCACACCGGTTGCGCCGACCACCGCCACTTTATAACCCATTGTTCCGTTCCAGATTTTGAACGCCGCACTTAACTCAGGCGGCTAGTTTGTCCAATTCGCGAAGTATAGCCTCGCCCATGGTTGTTGTGGACACGCTGGTTTTTCCGGCCTGCATAATGTCCCCGGTCCGCAATCCGCCTTCCAAAACGTTTTTAATCGCCGTCTCTATTAGATCCGCATCGTCGCCCAAATCAAATGAGTAGCGCAGCGCCATCGCAAAGCTGAGCAAGCACGCGATCGGGTTCGCGATATCACCACCGGCGATATCAGGCGCACTGCCATGCACCGGTTCATACATTGCTTTTCTGCGCCCGGTCGCGTCTGCCGCCCCCAAGGATGCGGACGGCAACATTCCCAGCGACCCGGTCAGCATTGCGGCTTCGTCCGACAGCATGTCGCCAAACAGGTTGTCTGTGACAATCACGTCAAACTGTTTGGGCGCGCGTACCAGTTGCATGGCGCAATTGTCCGCATACATGTGAGACAGCTCGATATTGGGGAACTCGGCATCTCCCACTTTTTGCACTTCCTCGCGCCACAGAATGCCCGATTCCATCACATTGGCTTTCTCGGCACTGCAAACCTTGCCAGCACGCTTACCGGCCAATTCAAACGCGACCCGTGCAACACGCTCAATTTCAGGGCTGGTGTAAACTTGGGTATTGACGCCGCGCCGAGTGCCATCAGGCAATTCTTCGATACCACGTGGCTCGCCGAAATAAACCCCGCCAGTCAACTCGCGCACGATCAGGATGTCCAAACCTTGCACCACTTCTGGCTTCAAGCTGGACGCATCTACCAGCGCATCGAAGCAAATTGCCGGGCGCAAGTTAGCGAACAGGTCCAGGTCTTTCCGCAGGCGCAGCAGGCCGCGCTCGGGCTTTAAGGAAAAGTCGAGATTGTCCCACTCTGGGCCACCGACCGCGCCCAGCAGCACGGCGTCCGCGTTCATGGCGTCGTCGACCACTTCGTCCGTCACCGGCACACCGTGGGCTTCGTAGGCACACCCGCCGACCAAACCTTCTTTGATATCGAAGCCGACCGAACGCCGGTCGCCGAACCAATCAACCACATGTCGCACTTGCGCCATCACTTCGGGCCCAATGCCATCGCCGGGAAGCACCAATAAGGTTTTATTCGAACTCATGTTATCCGCTCTTTTTCTGTTGACCGAAGCAGCGCGTTAGCCCGCCACCCCCCGATGGAGCCACGGCGATGAGGCCTGCTGCTCCGCTTCAAACTTATCGATCACGTCGGTATTCTGTAGCGTTAAGCCGATGTCATCCAACCCATTCAATAAGCAATGCTTGCGGAACGGATCCACATCGAACGTGATCACGCTACCATCCGGTCGGCTGATTTCCTGCTTATCTAGATCGACTGCCAGTACAGCATTCCCACCCTTCTGGGCATCTTCGGTCAACGCATCCACATCGCTTTGCGGCAATACGATCGGAAGAATGCCGTTCTTGAAACAGTTGTTAAAGAAGATGTCAGCAAAACTTGACGCGATCACGCATCGAATACCGAAGTCAAGCAGCGCCCACGGCGCATGTTCGCGGCTTGATCCGCAGCCGAAATTTTCGCCTGCAACCAAGATGCTCGCGTCCCGTCCAGGCGCTTGATTGAGAACGAAATCTGATTTTTCGGATCCGTCGGCTTGGTAGCGCAGCTCGTCAAATAGATGCACACCCAAGCCGGTACGCTTGACCGTCTTCAAGTATTGCTTGGGGATGATCGCATCGGTATCGATGTTGATCATCGGCATTGCCGCCGCGACGCCCGAAAGGGCTGTAAACTTATCCAAGGTTCTATCCCTCCCCTAATCCAACTTGCGCACGTCGGCCAAATGACCAGTAATCGCCGCTGCTGCAGCCATTTCTGGGCTTACCAAATGGGTACGCCCACCTCGCCCTTGCCGGCCTTCAAAGTTTCGGTTGCTGGTTGACGCGCATCGCTCGCCCGGCTCCAGTCGGTCCGCATTCATAGCAAGACACATCGAGCACCCCGGCTCCCGCCACTCGAAGCCGGCTTCGGTGAATATCTGGTCAAGGCCCTCTTCCTCCGCCTGCGCTTTAACAAGGCCCGATCCCGGCACCACAATGGCGTTAACCGATGCTGCCACGTGATGGCCTTTGGCGACGCCCGCCGCCGCCCGTAGATCTTCAATGCGGCCATTGGTACACGATCCGATAAACACCCGATCGATCGGCACCTCGACCAGCGGCGTGCCTGCGGTCAAACCCATGTACTCAAGCGCACGCATAACCGCTTCGCGTCGCGCTTCATCTGGTGCATCAGCCGGGTCAGGCACGCTGCCGGTAATCGGCAGAACGTCTTCAGGACTGGTTCCCCAAGTGACTCGCGGCTCGATGGAGGCCGCATCAATATTGACCTCGGCATCGAAGGTGGCCCCATTGTCGGTGGTAAGTAGACGCCAGTTTTGAACCGCTATTTCCCAGGCGGCGCCTTTGGGTGCCATGGGCCGCCCCATAACATACTCAAACGTCACATCGTCGGGCGCGATAAGACCCGCGCGCGCGCCTGCTTCAATCGCCATGTTGCAAACCGTCATGCGGCCTTCCATGGACAAATCGCGAATGGCTGAACCGGCAAATTCAATGACGAAGCCGGTACCGCCTGCGGTGCCCAGTTCGCCAATGATAGTCAGCACAATGTCCTTTGCGGTTACGAAAGGTGAGAGTGTGCCGTTGACCGACACCCGCATGTTTTTGGATGGCTTTTGCAGCAGGGTCTGGGTTGCCAGCACATGTTCCACTTCGGAGGTGCCAATGCCGAACGCGAGCGCGCCAAACGCACCATGAGTCGCCGTATGGCTGTCGCCGCACACCATGGTGACCCCGGGCAACGAGAATCCTTGCTCGGGCCCAATGATGTGAACGATGCCCTGACGAACATCATCCATGCCGTAATGTTCGATGCCAAATTCAGCGCAATTGCTTTCGAGCGTCTCGACCTGCAAGGCTGATTCGGGGTCGGTGATACCCACTGAACGATCAGTGGTCGGCACATTATGATCGGCTACGGCGAGGGTCGCGTCAGGCCGCCGCACTTTGCGTCCGGCCATGCGCAGTCCTTCAAACGCCTGAGGGCTGGTCACTTCGTGAACCAGATGGCGATCGATGTATATGAGCGCAGTGCCGTCCTCCTGGATGTCAACCAGGTGGTTGTCCCAAATTTTATCGTACAAAGTGCGTGGCGTCGCCATCGCGCGAACTCCCAATTGTCAAACACGCCCACCTACAGGCCAGCGCCAGATTTCTTTATGAGGTCACGGATTAACTGCCGAGGCGGTCTTATACGTTCAGGGCCCGGCGGCTAACCCGAACCCTGGCCCCTGGTGGGGCCCACAGCTTCGAATGCCGAAGGATTACTTCGCAGCTGTCTCGCCGCTTGTTCCTGTTTTGGCTTTGGGTCGGTGATCCTGCTTTTCAGCAATCCGCGCTTTACGTCCGCGAAGGGCACGGAGGTAATACAGTTTTGCGCGCCGGACCCGGCCGCGCCGCAAAAGGACAATGCTTTCGATCCGCGGGGAGTAAAGAGGGAAAACCCGCTCGACACCTTCGCCGTGGGATATTTTGCGCACGGTAAAGCTTGTGTTGATGCCTTTGTTAGTGCGCGCGATGCACACACCTTCAAATGCCTGCACACGCTCACGCGTGCCTTCGATCACCCTGACGTTGACCCGCACGGTGTCGCCCGCCGCAAATTCGGGAATATCTTTGCTTTCAATCAGTTTCCCGATCTGCTCTTGATCGATCTGCTCGATAATGTTCATGGCTTCACCTCGTAATCTTGTCTTCGCGGAACGGCAAGTCGCCTGTTTTGCCGACTCAATTCGCTCCGTCCTTATTCTTACCGCCGACATACTCCGACCACATGTCGGGACGCCGCTGTTCCGTAATCTGCTCCGACTGTTGCCGCCGCCACGCCTTAATCCGGTCATGATGGCCAGACAACAATACTTCGGGTACCTCGCGGCCCCGCCATTCGCGAGGACGTGTGTACTGGGGATACTCCAGCAGACCCGCCTCGAAACTTTCTTCGTCTAAAGTTGCCGGGTCTCCTACCACTCCGGGTAGCAGTCTGACAACTGCGTCGATGACAACCGTTGCCGCAGGTTCGCCGCCTGACAGCACGTAATCACCGATACTCACCTCTTCAAGTCCGGCCATTTCCAGGGCCCGTTCGTCTACGCCTTCGTAACGCCCGCAAACAAATGTGACGCACCGCGCCGACGCCAATTCACGCACTCGAGCCTGGGTTAGCAACCGTCCCCGCGGAGACAGATACAGGCAGGGTTCGCCCCCGATCCCGGTCCCGTCCGACAGCGGCCGATTAACAGTCGCCTCAATGGCGTCGGTCAAAACGTCGGGCCGCATGACCAATCCGGCGCCGCCCCCAAAAGGGGCGTCATCGACAGAGCGGTGTTTATCGCGCGCAAAATCGCGAATGTCCACCGTTTCCAGTCCCCAAATGCCGTTTTCGAGAGCTTTTCCTGACAAAGACTGGCCCAACGAGCCCGGAAACATGTCCGGAAACAACGTCAACACCCGGGCGGTCCACAATGGTTGAGAGGGAGCGGGCATTATTCCAGGTCCTCTTTGAGGCTGTCCGGCAGGTCGATTTGGATCACAGCTCCCGCGCGGTCTACATGAGGAACTACGTCCCGATTGAACGGCAAAAGCATTGTTTTCCGTCCTTTGTTGGGCTTTAGTTCCAAAACGTCGCCAGCGCCGTAATTGTCGACCGCAATCACTTTGCCCAAGGGCGCGCCATCCAGATCAACCGCCCGCATGCCCACCAGATCAGCGCGGTAAAATTCATCTTCATCTTCAGGTTCTGGCAATTCGGTACGATTTACATAGAGCAACGTACCTTTAAGCGCCTCGGCGGCTTCCCGGCTGTCGACGCCGGAAATGCGTGCAACTACTCCGGATTTGCGCTCGCGCTGAACCTTCAGCTTAAAGCTTTGCGCGCCGTCTTCCGAGAATAGTGCCCCATATGTGGCGATATCCTCAGGCACATCTGTGTAGGTTTGAATGCTGACCGCACCCCTGACCCCATTCGCGCCACTGATTCGTCCAAGGCAAACCCGGCCTTGGGGATCAGAGCGCTTGGGTGGGTTGGGGCTGGTCATGGCCGCGCATCACCTGTCGGCCCGGGGACACTCTAGTCCCCGCTTTTTTCCTCAGCTTCCGCCTCTTCGGCGGGTGCTTCTTCAGCCGGAGCCTCTTCTGCAGGCGCTTCTTCCGCTGGGGCTTCCTCGGCCGGCGCTTCGGCGGCAGCGGTTTCCTCGGCGGCAGCCGCAGCAGCAGCTTCCTCTGCTTCCTTCGCCGCGGCGATACGTTCTTGTGCCTTGGCTTTGGGCTTGGCTTTGTTGGGATTATTCTTCTTCTCGGGAATCGGAATAATCTCAGCCTGACCAAGGAACGAAGCCACCCGGTCGCTGGGTTTCGCACCCTGATCAAGCCAATGCTTAATCCGGTCCTCTTTCAGCGTTACCCGCTCTTCGTTGTCTTTGGCGAGCAGTGGGTTATAGGTGCCCAAGCGTTCAATAAATCGCCCATCGCGGGGTTTCCGCGAATCTGAGACGACAATTCGGTAGAAGGGGCGTTTTTTCGCACCGCCCCGGGCTAAGCGTATTTTGAGAGCCATTCGGTTTTGCTTCCTTGCCTGAATAATTCGCTTGTTTACGTGCTGTTGGTCAAAATGTCTCGGTAAAATTTTGTCGGCATAGGTGTGCTACTGGGGCGGCATCAGACCGGGCATGCCCGGCATTCCGTTGCGCATAAGCCCCTTCTTACCCATTTTGCTCATTTTTTTCATCATTTGCGCCATTTGTTTGTGCTGTTTCAGCAAACGATTGACGTCTTGAACTGTTGTGCCAGAACCGGCCGCGATTCGGCGTTTTCTGGAAGCGGCTACCAATTTCGGATGAGTCCGCTCCTTTGGCGTCATGGAACTGATGATAGCCTGTTGGCGCGTGATCATCTTTTCGTCGATATTTGCTGCGTCCACCTGGCTTTTCATTTTGCCCATTCCAGGTAACATGGACAAAACCCCTTCCATGCCACCCAACTTTCGCAGTTGACCCAACTGAGTCGACATATCTTGCAGGTCGAAGGTGCCCTTCTTCATCTTAGCGGCAAGCTTTTCAGCGTCTTCAATCTCGATGGTCTCGGCTGCTTTCTCAACCAGGCTGACCACATCGCCCATGCCCAGAATACGGGACGCAATCCGGTCCGGGTGGAAGCCCTCCAGTTCGTCCAGTTTTTCGCCGACACCAATCAGCTTAATTGGACAGCCCGTCACGGCCCGCATGCTGAGCGCCGCTCCTCCACGGCCATCACCGTCAACGCGGGTCAGTACGATGCCGGTCAAATTCATCCGGTTGTTGAACTCAGTTGCTACGTTTACGGCGTCCTGACCGGTGAGCGAATCGGCCACCAGAAGCGTTTCCTGGGGCGCCGAAATGCTACGCACTGCTTCCAGTTCGGCCATCAGGGCTTCGTCAACGTGCAATCGGCCAGCGGTATCCAGCATCACCACGTCGTAGCCGCCGAGCTTGCCGGCTTCGATGGCACGGCGCGCGATGTCGATCGGCATTTGCCCGGGAATGATCGGCAGAGTAGCGATCTCGGCTTGCTCACCCAAGACGCGCAATTGCTCCTGCGCGGCTGGTCGTTGAACATCCAGGGAGGCCATCATTACTTTTTTCTTGTCGCGCTTACTCAGCCGCAATGCGATCTTGGCGGTCGAGGTCGTCTTACCTGACCCCTGCAAGCCAACCAGCATCACCACCACCGGCGGTACCGCGTTCAGATTAAGTTCTGTGTCCTCGGCCCCCAGCATGTCGACCAGGTGATCGTGGACGATCTTGATGACCATCTGACCTGGGGCGACACTTTTAAGAACCTCTTGTCCAAGGGCACGCTCTTTAAGCGTAGCGATAAAGTCCTTCACCACGGGCAATGCGACGTCGGCCTCGAGCAACGCCACGCGCACATCACGGAGCGCATCATTGATGTCGCTCTCGGATAGGGCGCCCCGTTTCTTGAGGCGGTCGAAAACATCGCCGAGACGGCCAGTTAGGCTGTCAAACATGGTTACCTCGAAAGGCAGGGTGATACTTAATATTTGGCAATAAGGTCTACGGGCCACTCCAGGTCTTGATCTGGCTTTGCAGCGGCCACCCTCGTGCCGGCGCGGAAAGTAGGCCCGTTGGTCGAACGAGTCAACATGCGGGCGACTTTTCAGACACCCAAGAGCCCGTAATTATGGGACTTTGCACTCTGGACAGCGATCTCTGTCTTGCACGGCGGTGTCCCCATAGGTAGCCTCTCGGCCCTGTGTAGTACGTTGTTTCCATGAGACTTCACTTATGACCCAAGCTGAGACACCCTCGTCCGGTAGTGCTGTGACCCCCGGTCACCACTTGTACCAGACCATAGGATTGTGGCTGGGGCCGGTCCTATGCGTGGCGACCCTGCTGTCACCACCACCGCCCGGGCTGGACCCGCTCGCCTGGAAAACAGCAGCGGTCGCAATTCTGATGGCGGTTTGGTGGGCGACCGAGGCGATCCCGGTGGCGATCACTGGGATTCTGCCCCTCATTTTGTTTCCACTGATGGGCATTACAGATATCAAGGGCGCCGCCAAAGATTTTGCCCACCCGATCATCTTCCTGTTTCTGGGCGGTTTTATCTTGGCGCTTGGGATGCAACGTTGGAACCTCCATCGGCGCATTGCGCTCAATATTATTTTGTTTGTGGGCACCAATCCGCAAGCCATCGTGGTCGGCTTTATGATCGCGACAGCCTTCCTCAGCATGTGGATCAGCAATACAGCAACGACCATGATGATGTTGCCGGTTGCCCTGTCGGTGATTGGGGTTTTGACCGACAATCCGGCGCTCGACCCGGAAAATGGCGACCGCGCCGTGCGCCCCGTGCTGGATGCGAATAGCCGCAATTTCGCAATCGCTCTCATGCTGGCGATCGCTTATTCGGCCAATGTGGGCGGCATGGGCACCCTGATCGGCACCGGGCCCAATGCGCTGGTAGCCGCGTTTTTGAAGGAAAACAGCGGCATCGACATTGGCTTTGCCCAATGGATGATGATCGGTGTCCCGGTCATTTTCCTGATGTTGCCTGCTGTTTGGCTGGTTCTGACGCGCATCGCTTATCCGTTCACCGTCCCGGAAACCCGTAAGGGCTCGCATGTAATACACGATGCATTGGACGCCATGGGACCCGCATCAACGCCCGAGAAGCGCTTGTCAGGTTTGTTTGTTGTTGTCGCCGGGCTGTGGATTTTGCGCCCGTGGCTTAACGTGCCAGGGCTCTCCGACACTGGCATCGCCATGATCGGCGCGCTCGCGCTATTTTTGGTCCCCGCAGGCAGCGGTAATAAGGGCGAGGTGCTGCTCAGCTGGGAGCGCACGACCCGGCTGCCTTGGGGCGTTCTGATCCTGATCGGCGGTGGCCTCAGCCTCGCAGCCGCAGTGAGCAGCACCGGCCTCGCCCAGTGGGCTGGAAACGAGATCATGGCCCTCGACCTCACCCATATGCTGATGCTGATCGTCGCCATTGTAACCTTGATCATTTTCCTGACCGAGCTCACCAGCAACACGGCGACCACCGCGGCCCTGCTGCCAGTAGTGGCGGCGATCGCGACAGCGGGCGGTGTTGATCCGATCGCGCTCGCGGCACCTGCGGCCCTTGCCGCAAGCTGCGCGTTCATGCTGCCGGTTGCGACGCCCCCCAACGCTATCGTCTTCAGCACAGGCCTTGTGACCATCCCACAGATGGTGCGTGCGGGCTTCATCATCAATTTGATGGGGATTGTACTGCTATCTGGCTTTGCTTATTGGCTGCTGCCGGTCATTTTGGGCGACTGAAGGTATCCATCCCAAAGCCCCAATTCAGTAGACGCCGCCGCCCTCAACCCCATATAACCCCTGTATGACCCAGGACCACAGCGGCCCGGCACAGCCGTTCATCAAAATGCACGGGCTGGGCAATGATTTCATGATTCTTGACGCCCGCACTTACCCGGTGCGTTTGGCGGCGGATCAGGTGCGCGCGCTGGCCGACCGGCGTACCGGCATCGGGTTTGATCAAATGATCACCATGGAGCCGTCCGACACCGCCGATACGCTTATGCGCATCCACAACGCCGATGGCGGCGAAGTGGAAGCCTGTGGCAATGCCGCCCGCTGTGTGGCGGCGCTTGTAATGTCCGAGGCAAACACTGTGACGGCAACCATCGACAGCCAGGGTGGCTTGTTGAGGGCTTCAGCTGGCAGCAACGATTTTGTAACGGTCGATATGGGCATCCCTCAACTCGAGTGGCAGGACATTCCACTGGCTCGTTTCACGGACACTTTACATTTAGATGTTTCGGCTGGCGGCCTGAGCGATGGCGTGGGTGTCAACATGGGCAATCCCCACGCGGTGTTTTTCGTGGATGACGCAGCAGTCGTCGAACTGATCAGCATTGGTCCTACACTCGAACATGATCCCCTGTTCTCCGAGCGCGCCAACATAAGTGCAGCCCAAATTGGCGCGGACGGCCACATCCGCCTTCGAGTGTGGGAGCGCGGTGTGGGGATCACTCAGGCTTGTGGCACCGCAGCGTGCGCAACACGCGTCGCAGCTGCACGCAGGAATTTATCCCCTCGATCAGGTCCCGTCGAATTGGACGGCGGCGCACTCATGATCGAGTGGCGCGACGACGACCATGTATACATGACAGGTCCCGTATCGACTGCCTATCACGGCAGCTTCGATCTCAACGACTTTGGGACGGATGCTTGATGGCCGATCCGCAAATCATCACTTTTGGCTGCCGGTTAAATTCGTTCGAATCCGAGGTCATGCGGCGTAACGCGAAAGACGCGGGGCTTGATGATGCCGTAATCGTCAACACCTGCTCAGTGACCGCCGAAGCCAATCGTCAAGCACGTCAATCGATTCGCCGCGCACGCCGCGAACGGCCGCGCGCAAAAATCATCGTGACCGGCTGCGCGGCCCAATTGGATCCCGACGTTTTCGCGGAGATGCCCGAAGTGGACCGGGTACTCGGCAACGCGGAAAAGCTTGATGCTGCCAACTTTGGCAACAATCTTGCCGAGAGCGTGAAGGTGAACGACATCATGTCGGTT
>Ga0315336_1006008_pt1 | contig 12780 bp, 10 predicted proteins | sample ASW5metaG_FD_204512 | JGI IMG/M metagenome (GOLD analysis project Ga0315336, IMG submission 204512) | Ammonia-oxidizing marine archaeal communities from Monterey Bay, California, United States - ASW #5 | ecosystem: Environmental > Aquatic > Marine > Intertidal zone | place: USA: California...
GGCGGCGGCGCCGGGGACACCTTGGCAGCCACTGGCTCCTCGGCGGGTTCTGGCTGGGGCCGCTCGTCGGGGCAGCCATCGGTGTCCTGGTAGCCGTTGACGGTCTCCGCCTCCCGGGGACAAGCGTCGTTGGAATCGAGAAGGCCGTCGCCATCAATGTCCGTTTCGCGCAGGATTAGAACGGGAGCCGCGTCCATCGCACAACCGTGCGCGGTGTCGTGGGCGTCCAAGCGACACAGATCGAGCCAGTCGGGCTGGCCGTCGAAGTCCTGGTCGTTGTTCCTGACCTTCGCGTTTCGCGGTGGCTCCGCCCGATTGACGAGCTCGCCCCAGAAGTCGAGTGTCCACACCCGGTCGTCAGCCGAGTCGAGATAGTCGTGCACGGTCTGGGTCATGGAGAGCCAATCGGCCTTGTTGGACGCCGAGGGCGGCTCGCCGACCAGGGTGCGCACGTGTTGCCGGAGGTCGCCGCGGGCGCCGTTCAGTGTGATCTCGGCCTGCTCCGCAGCGTAATCCTCTTCAGACCACAGGACTGGCGTCTGGGCTCGAGCTGCGCTGCTCCACATCAACAAGAACGCCAGGCCGCACGACATGAGCCCCTCCACGGAGCATCCTACCCTGCCTCCCCTCCCCCGATGTCGGTGAAGACCAGGCACGGAACCAGTGGGCGGCCCTCGCCGAGATACTGGACCACCGAGCCGAACGAGCCAGATGACGCGCGCTACGTCGAGACGTGCAAGTCGGTGGCAGAGCCTGGCCGCGTCGGAGCCCAGATCTCCGCCCCTCTCGGCGGCGTGGTCGCCCCTGACGAACACTTCGGGTCCGCGGCACGCCAATTGCACAGACCTGAAGAGACCCACAGGCCTGAGGCTGCCATGAAGCTCTCCACAATCGCGCTGGCCATGATGCTACCGGCAGCTGCCCTTGCGGCCGAAACCCCATGCCCGTGGACGTCGTCACCAACGGCATCGGCCTCGCTGACCACGGTGACGGTGGATGGCCGCACCTATGTGGTCCGGGGTTCGGCAGAGCGGGAGGCGTTCTCCCGCCTGCTCAATCGGTGCGGACTCGTCGACGCCGACGCCCGATTCCTGCGGTGGAGGGGCGTGCGGCGAGCCACCAACGTGGTGGGCATGGCGTCCGGCGTCGCCCTGATTCCCCCGATTACGCCCGTGGGCATTGCCGGGCTCGCGCTCATCACGACACCCATCGCCATCCTGGGATCTGTTCGGCGCGCCGACCTGGTCCGCACACTGGAAGCCTCCGACTCAACCCTCGATGACGACCTCAATCGACAGCGGTTGCTTGCACAGCAGCTCGAACGAAGACGCAGACAAGAGAATATCAAAAAGAAGGCGGGAAACCCTTTGTTCGCCATCGGAGGGGGCATCCTGGTCGCCAGCGCGGTCATCGGCATTGAAGGACACGTGGCGGGCATTCCCCAGACCCGGGCATGCCTCGCCCAGCCGATGCAGTGCAGCGCGCCCAGCGAAGCGTACACACCAGCCGTAGTCGTCGGGGGCTCAGGTCTGGCGCTCGCCGGAGTCGGAGCGGCGCTAATGCGCCAATCTCCCCCCGGTCAATAGAGCCCGATGCCGATCTCCACGGCGATGTGACCGCTCATCCACGGCACCGTCATGTCTCGGGTGTGGGGAACCTCTACCGTCAGCGGCGCCGCGAGGTGCATCTGGCCGCGCAGGCCGCCCCAAAGGCCGGCCGTCGGAGAGTAGCCCGCTCCCGCTCGAAGCAACCCCATCGGCCGCGCCGAACGGTGGGTGAAATGGACCGGTTCGGCATCATATTCCGGGATCTCCCCCTTCAAGTAGCGACCGGTCTCGACGCTCACGAGATCCATCCCCACGCCGCCACCAAGACTCAAGTCGAATGGCGTCGTCACTAGAAAGTCTGGTCTCAGGAAGACGTAGTCTATGAACGCGCCGACCGAAGTCCGAGACACGCCGATCGACAAGCCATCGTCGATGACCCCCTTTCCGACCGCGAGGAACTCGCCGGTCGGAGCGGCCCATTCCACGGCCAGTCCCGACCGGAAGCGGCCGCGGGCGTCGAGTGTCGACTCGAGCCGCAGCATCGGGTTCCAGGTCACGAGACCGGGATTCGAGTGCTTGGGATCCAGCACCTCCTCGCTCTGCCGCACGAACGCGAGAGCCGTCCGCGAGGCGGACGGTCCATAGGCGACCGCAAGGCGCACACCGTTGTCACCCGGGCCTCGGCCCCCAGCGGGGACAAGCACGTCGAGCTGTTGCCCATCGCCTCGCACGCGCACCACCGGGTCCACACCCAGAGCCATTCCGCCGGCGAACCCCAACGCGACCGCCGGCGGAAAGATGTAGAAGAAGCCCGCTCCACAGAGAAACTCATCGCAGCTCAGCGCGTACCCGCCACCCACGGCCCCGCCGACCACGACGCCGGCAAGGGTGCCCCAGAGCGGTCTCGGACTCCGCTTCAGCGCGATGCGCCGAATGGACTCCGCATCCACCCGCATCCGCTCACCGCCGACATCGAGGAGCACGCCATCCCCATCGACGCTGGTCAGGATCCCAGGCAGTCTCTCTCCGTCCCAGGAGACGATCACGGCCTCCCGAGGGAGCGGGCCCGCCTGCTGAGCGAACGCCGATGCCGCAGCGAAGAGTGTGAGGAATGCAGCTGGGAACAGACTCATGTTCTTCCTAACGCTCGTACAGTGACAGTTCCGCCCAGATACCCGGTTGTCCCTCATCATCCATCCACGGCCTCGCCGATACCATCGGGGTCCAACTCGTCTGTCCCAGCCGAATCTCTGGCAGGGAGCGCGACATCGCCGGGGAATCGCGCTCGGTGGCGATGAGCGCACTTCCGACCCCGAGTCCAATCGTTGTTCCAGCGAGTATCGAGCCCACCATGGGGTCCCAGTTGTCCTCGTCGTAAAGCGCAATGACACCTACAAGGCCGCCACCCGCCGAGCCGAGCAGGCCCAGGCCGTCGAGCATTGCCACATCCCGCCACGTAGGTTGCCAGCCAGCCCCTTGCGCAATGGCTGTTCCCAGCAGGGCCGCGTCGCCCGCGGTCAGCATGAGGATCCAGCCGGTGTCGATGCCGTCGCCCAGGATCTGCGCCGTCCACCCCCCGTACCAGGTCCCCCAGCCCCCGCCAGAAAGCAGCATGGCCGATCCGCTCGCGCTCACGTCCACCGCCGGCGCGAGCCCCATCGCGAGGAGCGTCCCGCTCCCGCCAGACGTCAACGCGTAGCCCAACGCTCGTGTGGGCTGTTGGTCTGTCGCCGTAGCAAATGCGGCCCACCCAGCAGCCTGGTATCCGGTCCACGCACCGACGGTCCCGATCAGGAACACATCGCTGTCTTCCAGCGCATAGTGAGGGGCAACCGCCGCTCCGACGATCTGACCGCCCACGCCGCCGGCGAGCATCGGAATGACCACGAGGCGCATCGGCCCCTCTTCTCCCATGGACAGTGGGACACCCGCACCGAGGGCGTTTCCGGCGGCGATACCCAAAGACTGCAGCGCCACGGACTTCCCATCGGGGTTTCCGGCACTCGCAAGGGCCAATGCGCCCATGTAGCCGACACCGAGGCCGGCCCGCACTCCGCCCAGCACCTGACGCGTGTCGGGGTTGTCGGAGAACATGTACGGCGCCATTCCCCCCAACCAGGCACCGTGGCCGACCGATAGTCCCCAGGCGCCCGCGTTGGGGTTCTGCTCGGCCAATGCCGCGTAAGCGGCCGCCGTCCCTCCGAAGATCGCCGCGCCACTCATGTTGATAGCCGCACGTGCCTGGTTGTTGTCTGGCAGGGTCAGCCCGGCCGCGTCCGACGCGCCACCGGCAGCGACCGCCCCGATTCCGGTCGCCAGGTCGAAGTGCAGCATCGCCGCAGGGTCGGGGGCCTGGGTCAGGAACGCGACACCGGTGCCCGCCATGGACCCAGCGAGACCCGTCGCATGGATGCGCTCCAAGCCGGCATCGGAGTCCAGGGGAATCAACGCCCGCCCCGCCTGCACACCGTAGAAGGTACCGATACTGCTGCCCGACCACAGAGCCACACCGTCGGCCAGGGTCGGCGCATTCTTGCGGGTGACCAGCAGCCCGGTCGTCAGCCCGATACCACCGCCGATGAGGACGCCGGGCAGCACCCCCTGAGCGGTGTGAGCGGACTCCCGCTCCTCGAGCGTCTCTCCGACGAGATAGCCCGTCGTTCCCCCGACATAGCCGCCATAGGCCAGCCCCCAGGTATAGGTGACGGCCTCGTAGCCACTGGGCTCCGGTTTCGCGTCCGCGGCGTAAACCGGGGCGAAGGAAAGGGCAAGGGCGAAGCACATCATGCCGACCTCCTCATTGCCCTGGGAATATGCAATTGACGTACCAACCCCACGACGCGGGCGAGATCGCTCCGGACCTCCCAAACGGCCTTCTGACCACTGGCACCGAGTGTCATCAGGACCACGAATCTGTGCGAATTCAACCAGGTCTGGCTTGGTTCGAGTCCACGGGCCCATCAGGCCCCTCAGGATCGACGACAGGGTGGCGCCCGTCGCGTCGAGACCTCCCGACAGAGCCAGCGGGTCGCCTGTCAAACAGGCTGACGATCGCGTGCTCAGTCCTCGAGCGCGGTCAGGCGGGCCTCGAGTTCACCTGCCTCCTCGGCGCGGTCGGTCTGCTCGAGCAAGGAGATCATGGCGGTGAGCAGCATTTGCTGTTGCTCCGGATTCAAGTCTTCCCAGGCCGCCAGCGCGACGCGAAACCAGTGCTCGGCCTCTGCCGGATTGTCGTCTTCAAACCAGTTGTACCCGGTTCCAAGGACGTAGATCATCGTGCGGGGATGGGTCGGGCCGAAGAAGTCGGCCATGGCTTTGATGGCGAACCGATAGGCCCGCTCTGCCTCGACACGCCGGCCCTGTGAAGCGATCACCTGGGCCAACGTGTATTGGGCCTCCATTGCCCGCGAAGCGGCCAAGGTCTCATCCTCCAACACCTCGCGAAGCAAGGCTTCGGAGCGGGCAAAATCCTGTTGTTTCATCAGAGCGTCGGCGAGTCCGAGCGCCGCGCTGGTGTACAGCCCCCTCGGAATCTCGTCGCGCATCTGGACAAAGCCCCGGAAGACCTCCTTCGCCTCATCGATGAGACCGACATGCAAGGCGGTAAACGCCACGTTCAGACGCACATTGGCGGTGGCCGGGTGGTTCGGTCCCAGGTGCGACTCGGCAAGGGCGAGCGCCTCGCGTATTGTCGCCATCGCCAGCTCGGGATCGCCTTTTCCAGCTTGGACTTGCGCGAGAGACTGCATCACGCTGATCACGGCCGGATTCCGCGTGTCCCGCTCCAGGATGTCCAGCGCCTGATCCAGGTATGCGGACGCCGCGTCGAAATCGTGGGTCCGGGCCGCGATCTTGGCGAGGCCCTCGAGACAGGAGACTTCATCGGCCGGATAGGAAGGCCCCGCCCGGACGGCCTCTAGAGCGCGAGCCATGTTGACCTTGGCGCTCGCCACGTCTCCGCGCCGCAAGTGGACAGTGCCCGAGACATGGTAGGCCACAAAACGCGCATGCTCGGGCGCATCGATTTCGTCGAATCTCGCCAGGGCTCGGCCGGCGCGGGCCAGGGCCTCTTCGTCGCGAAGGAGGTTCGCCTCCAGCCCCGCGATCTGGGCCTGCAACGTGGCCGCCTCGACCTGCTGATCCGGATGGGCTTCGAGGATGACAAACGCATCTTCGATGTGCGAGATGGCCAGTTCGTACCTGGACAGCCCCTGATACGCAATCCCGATGTTGCCGAGGAGCTTTGCGCGAACCAGTGGCGGTATGTCCTCGGTCTTCAGCGCCTCGGTGGCGCGATCCAACAGGTCCTGCACGGTCGGCTCGCCCCCCATTCCCTTGTAGGGATTGACGTTCGCGAACATCTCCCCCATCAAACGGGAGACCTGCTCCGCCTCGAGCCGTTTCTCGTCGGCGACACCAGCGGCTTCCTTCGCATTGGCAGCCGCATCCCGGGCCCGCTCGGCCTGTTGGCGGACTTTGGATGCCTGGTGCATCGTCGATGCCGTCCCGAGCACCATCGACCCGAAGAGTACGGCAGCTCCGGCTGCAGCCCATCGATTTCTGCGCAGGGCCTTGAGCCCGACATAGGTCAGGCTCGGCGGCCGCGCCTTCACCGGCTCTCCCGCCAGATACCGCTCCAGGTCCGACGCCAGCGCAACAGGGGTCTCGTATCGTCGATCGGGGTCGGCGTGGATAGCCCGCATGACAACCCAGTCCAGGTCGCGGGCAAACAGGCGTTCCAGGGCGCGCGGCTGGATCTGGCGTTCCCTGCCGACCTGGTCCCGCTGCGTGGCGTTCAGCTGGCGATAGCGCTTCGTCAGCGGCGGCACCGCCTCCCCTCTGGAGAGGCTGCGCATCATCTCCAGCAGGTTCCCGGCGCTCGAGGGAGGCACAGGTTTGACGCCGATCAGCAGCCGGTAGAGCACCATTCCCAGCGCATAGACATCCACCCGGGTGTCGTGCTCCTCCTCCTTGAGGACCTCTGGCGCCACGTACATCGGGGTGCCCAGGATGCCGCCGCCCTTGGTCAGCGTCTCCTCAGTGAGTGGGTTTCGGAATCCCTTGGCGATGCCAAAGTCGATGATCTTCGGCGCCCAGGTCCCGTGGGTGTCCGACACGAGGATGTTTGCCGGCTTCAGATCCCGGTGAATGAGGCCCTTCTGGTGGACGTGTTGGACGCCCTTGCAGACGTCGATGAACACCTCGAGCCGCGCGCCGATCGTCGCCTGCCGGCGGTCACAGAACCGCGTGATGTCCTCTCCGTCGACATGCTCCATGACGATGAAGGGCGAACCGTCCGCGGCCGTTCCGCTGTCGAAGACCTGGGCCACGTTGGGGTGGTTCAGGCGCGCCAGCGCTCTCCTTTCCGCCTCGAATCTGGCCAACAGCATGCCGTCCGCGTGGGTCTTCCGGATCAGCTTGACGGCGACCCTGCGGCGTATCGGGTCCTGCTGGTCGGCCAGGTAGACCACGCCCATCCCGCCTTCGCCGAGTATTTTGACGATCTCGTACGGGCCGATCTTCTCCACCACCTGCCCAGTGTACTACCGGGAGGGCCACGAGCTTGGCGGCCTCGTCTCGGCCTACCCCTCGAGCTCCAGGGTCTTCCGACAGATGTAACGTTCGCAGACGTCTTGAGACATACCCATAGTGGCATTTAGCCCTGGTGATCGGTTGTCCAACCCCCGGAGGAACCGAGCCCGTTTGGTGCGCCTGCAGAGGCAGGCGTGGCCTGGAGTGCGTCCGTGGCCCCAACCCTCACACAGATCGAGCAGATCCATAAGGCGGAGGAGCATCTTCGCGATCTGTGGGCCAGTATGGAAGACGCCGATTGGGCTCCGGGGGCCGCGGTGGACGCCCTTCACGTGCGAGCGAGCGGTGCCTGGTATGCGCTGGCGGCGAGCCGGGTGGTCGAAGTGCTTCCAGCGTGTTGGTGCGACCCCATCCCGGACTCCCCTCCATGGGTTCTCGGGACCTTTCGCATAGACGACGAGTCGGTCTCGGTCATCGACCTCGGCCTGCGGGTCGGCGGGACGGCGACACAACTGGATCCCTCCCACCTGTTCATCCGCCTCCGTGTAGCCGGCGGGCTGGCGCTGTGGGTGACCCAGCTCGGAGAGGTGACCGAGCTGCAGATCTCTGACGCCATCCCGCCCCATTCGGGAATTCCCCATGCGCCTTTCGTGATCGGCTACGCCGATGCGGACCCACCGGTGACCGTGCTGTCCGTCACGGCCCTCTCCGGTGGCACTCCTTGACCGCCGTCCGCACAGACCTCCTGGAGCAGATCGAGGAGCGGATTCGCAACCGCTTTGGACTGCGGCTACCGCCACACCGACGGGCGGCGCTCGTCGCCGAGCTCACCGCTATGGACTCCCAGGCCAATCCGCACCGCCCGGCGCTGCGGCTGCTCTCCGGTGACCGTCCCGCACTCGCACGCGTCGCGGCGGCGTTGACCAATCCGGAGACCTATTTGTTTCGCCACGGGGAGCACTTTGCCGCATTGGGGCAGCTCGCCCGCCAACGCCGGGCAGCGGGGCGTCCAACCGCGGTGTTGTGTGCCGGGGTTTCGACGGGCGAGGAGGCGTGGTCGGCTGCCGCCGTTCTCGCGGACGCCTACGGAACGGCGCCCGGAGCCTTCTCCGTCGTGGGCTGGGACCTGAATCCGGGCTCGCTGGCGACGGCCCAGGCGGGTGTGTACGGGAGCTGGTCGGCCCGGGAGGGCCTCAAGAGCCACGACCGGTGGTTTGAGAGGACCGATGCCGGGTGGTCCGTTGACCCGTCGCTGCGATCCAACGTCGTCTTCAAGGAGCGCAATCTACTTGACGAAATCGTCGAAATCGCCCCCTTTGATGCGATCTTCTTCCGAAATGTGGCCATCTATTGGCCGCGGTCGACCACCCGGGTCGTCGTGGACCGGCTCGCGAGGATTCTGGCCCCAGAAGGCGCATTTTTCTTTGGCCCCAGTGACCCTATCGAGCTGCCGGGATGGCACCGTGAGTTCATCGGGGTGGCGATGGTCTATCGACGCACCGACCCACAGGCTCCTCGCGTCGTGCAGCGCCGTGCCGCGCGCGTCGCGCCGCAACCGAGCCAGGCGCCGGCTGTGGATTTGAGCGAGGTCGAGCGCTTCGCGAATCTCGGTCAGCACGCCCGTGCGCTCGAGATTCTCACGAGTCGCGGCACCCCGACCAGCTGTGATGAGCTCCTGTGGCTCGGCATCCTGCGCCTGAACACCGGCGAGCCGAATGCTGCCACCCGGGCCTTTCGCCGCTGCGTCTACCTGCATCCCGAACGTGCCGACTACCACCAGTGGCTCGCATTGGCCTTGCGACTGGCCGCCGAAGCAGGTCACCCATGACACCCGATGCAGAAGCCATTTTGAGGGCGAGGGCGGCCTCGTACGCCCGGCGAGGCCAACTCGATCGGCCCGATGCCGACACGACAGCGGTGGTCGTCATTCGAGTCCGGACGGGTCTGTTGGCGCTGCCGCTCGATCGGGTCGACGCGGTCCGATCGCTCCCGTTCACGGCGGGTCCACCGCACGGTGCGCTGCTCGGGATCGTCGTCCACCATGGTGCGGTGGTGAGCGTCGTCGATGTTGCGATCCTGCTGGGAGAAACTGCATCGGAGGTCGGAGAACAGGCGCTTGTCGCCGTAGTGAGTACCCCCGCTGGTCCCCTTGCGCTGCTCGCACTCGATGTGGTCGGGACCCGAGAGGTGGGGGACGCAGAGCGACAACATGTCGCGATCGAATCGGGGAGCGTTGCCCTTTGGACGACAGCCGACGGCGCGCTCTTCATCGATCCGGATCGACTGGCCGACTGGCCGGGGGTCTCCCTCCAACCGAGGAGAGTGTGATGCTGGGCTTGTTGGGTTTCCTCTTCGTGAGTTCGGCGTTTGGCGCGCCTGACTCCAATCCGGTGGAGGTCCACGGATTCGGGTTCTGGGCCTATGGGCTCACCGATAACAACCACTACCTGCTGGGTGACGCGAGCGGTGTCTACGACCACGCGGCCCTGGCGCTCAATATCGCCGCGAATCCGCACGAAAGGCTGAGCGTCGTCGGTCAGATCGAGTTCGAGAACGGTGGCGGACAAAGGGCCGCAGAGCTGGACTTCGCTTTCGCCCAGTGGGCCTTCAGTGACGCCGCAAAGCTCCGACTCGGCAACATCAAACAACCCTTCGGCATCTACAACGAAGTCTTCGAGGTCGGCACGCTGCGGCCCTTTCTCACCCTTCCCCAGGGTCTTTATGGACCCGCCGGCTTCGTGGCGGAGGCCTACAATGGTGTCGGCGTCGGCGGGCAGGCGTTCGCGGGCCGATGGGGACTCACCTACGACGTCTACGGAGGCGGGGTCGCCCTGGCCCTCTCGACCCCCATCGACATGCTGGACCCGACAGCGACTACTCATGCCGTCGCGGCGCTGCAGGCCCCGAACACCCTTGGGGCGCGGGTCGAGGTGAATGTGCCCGGCGACGCGGTCGACTTCGGTGTGTCCACCTACGCTCATCCCGCCGAGGAGCAGCCGCCCGATCAGCTCTTGGTGTTCTGGGTCGGGGCCGCTCACGCAAACGTGCACGCGGGCCGGACACAGTTCACCGCTGAGTACGCCCATCACGGAGCGGGTCCTGTGACCTTCGATGGCGCCTACGGGGAGCTGGCGTACCGATTCACTGCCCACTGGCAGCTGGCGGCGAGAGGGGACTGGCACGCGACAGCGGACAGCGATGGCAGCTTCTCCACGGCCCCGAGCCTGGGACGACATCTGGAGGTCGCAGGCGGCATCAACTATTGGTTCACTCCCGGCTTTGTCGTCAAAGCGAGCGTGCACGACGTGAGGGGCAACCGGTTTGCCCATCCATTGGGCGCCGCGCAGCTTCGCAACCAGGTTGCCTCCGGACGCCTGGATACCCATACCCAGCTCTTCGCGCTGGGCACCAATTTCAGCTTCTGAGGTGAATGTGAAGAAGCTGATTTCAAAGATTTATATTGGACTTTCGTTGTCGATTTCCGCGGGTGCTTCAGCGGGGGAATTCGCGGTCATTGCCCACGAGTCGGCGACCGTCGACGAAGTCAGCTCGGATGTCATTGCCAGGATGATGCTGCGCAAGACGTCCCAGTGGCCCGATGGCACGAAGGTGATGCCGGTCGACCAGCTCGCCAGCTCCGAGACCCGCGAGACGTTCTCCAAAGAGATGCTCGGCAAGACCATGAACGCCGTGCACGCCTACTGGCAGCAGCAGGTCTTTGCCGGTCGCGGTTTGCCGCCTCCAACGAGGGAATCGGACGCTGAGGTGGTGGCCTATGTCGCTGCCACACCCGGGGCGCTTGGCTACGTCAGCGCCGGAGCCGACACGACGAATACCAAGCGGATTCCTATCGAATAGCCACTTCCGGAGACGACATGCTCACCCATCTACAGTTTCGCACCAAGATGTTGTTGTTGCCCTCGATCGCTGGAGCCGGCTTTCTGCTCGTCTTCGTGGTCAATGTGTACCTGGGCTGGCGCTTCGCGGGCGAGCTGGCCAATGTCGAGAATGCCATGGTGCCCGCCCTCGACATGGCCATGGAGCTGGAGGAGACGCTGACGGCGCTTCAGCGGGCGACCCAGGACGCCGTGGCCGCGCAGGACATGGACAGCCTGCGCGGGACCGAAGCCCTTCGAGATCGGTATCTCGGGGTGTTGGACGCCCAGGCCGCCAATCCCGCCGTGTCGTCGTCGGACGATCGAGCGCTGAGGGAGCCATTTATCGCCTACTACGAGACGGTACACAAGGCGGCTCCGGCCATGATGTATGCCGACGTCAGCGACAGCTCGTTGGAGAACCTCCAGACCATGCGGCGCCAGTACAACGGGCTCGTGGAGCAACTGGACGCCCAGACCGAGCGACGGCGGGAGGCGCTCACGACCGCCTTTGCCGTGGCCAGGAGTGGTCATCGACCCGGGGTCGTCGTGATCGGGGCCATTGCGGGACTTTTCCTGGTCCTGCTCACTGCGATGTCAGTCGTCACGCTCCGAAGCGTCAGTGCGCCGCTGGCCCGCGTGAGCCGCATGGCTCGGGAGACCGGCGCCGACATCGTCACGGTCGTGCAGCAGCAGAGCGTCACCATCAACGAGACTGCGACATCCATCTCCCAGACGACAACGACCGTCGAAGAACTGAGGCAGACCTCGGAGATGGCGGCGAAAAAGGCGCGAGAGGTCACCCGAGTCGCCGAAAAGAGCATCTCGACCTCTCAGGCCGCCCTGGAGTCCATTCACGCTGGCGCCGGCGCAATGCACGCCATCCGCGAGCAGGTCGCAGGGATCGCCAGGAACATCCTCGAGCTCAGCGAGCGCAACATCCAGATCGGGGAGATCGTCGAGTCGGTTCAAGCCATCGCCGAGCAGTCGAACCTCCTGGCGGTCAACGCCTCGATCGAGGCCGCCAAGGCCGGCGAGCACGGTCGGGGGTTCGGCGTTGTCGCCAGCGAGGTGCGCGCTCTGGCGGGCCGCTCCAAGGAGGCGACCAAGCAGATCCGGGCGATTCTGGCCGAGATCCAGAAGTCCTCCAACTCTGCGGTGATGGTGACCGAGCAGGGCACCAAGCGGGTGGAAGAGGGCACCCAGCACATCGAGCAGCTCCGGGACACGATCGAGAATTTCGGCAATGTCATTGAAGACAGCGCTCAAGCGGCCCGGCAGATTTCCATGACGGCCGAGCAACAGCTGTCCGGCCTCGAGCAGATCACGATGGCCATGAAGAACATCGAGCAAGCCACCCGGGACACCGCGATTGGCGCCCAGCAAGTCGAGCTGGCGGCGGCTCAGGTCGAGCAGATGAGCAATCAGGTGTCGATGATTGTCGACGGCGGCTCGGTCGCAGCGTGAACGAACTGGACGCCGATCTCCTGAAGATCTTCCGCGAAGAAGCCGAGGATCAGCTGTCTCGACTGGTCGATGTTCTGGGTGCAGAACCGTCGAGCTGGGATCTGGCGTTGCTGTTCCGTCTAGCGCACAACATGAAGGGTACGGCTCGCCTCGTGGGCGCCGACGCGGTGAGCGCCGCGGCCCATGACCTCGAGGAGTTGTTTGCAGTCCGGCGCGCTCGCGGCGGCGGGACCGACGAGGAGGACGAACTCATTCGCGCGGCGGCAAGGCGAACGCTCGCTGCCTACGACCGACTGGATTCGGACCCGAGTGAGGATGCGAACAACACACCCAGCTCCGACACGCTCCGGGTCGCGACC
>Ga0315336_1006009_pt1 | contig 12776 bp, 10 predicted proteins | sample ASW5metaG_FD_204512 | JGI IMG/M metagenome (GOLD analysis project Ga0315336, IMG submission 204512) | Ammonia-oxidizing marine archaeal communities from Monterey Bay, California, United States - ASW #5 | ecosystem: Environmental > Aquatic > Marine > Intertidal zone | place: USA: California...
CTACTCCACCAACGTCACGATGTAGCTTCCGCTTCGGGCATCCTTTTTCAGCGAAAGCAGCTTCTGCTTCTCGGCATCCTCGAGAAGCTGTGAGAAGGCCCGATAGCCGTAGTACTCTTCGTTGAACCCCGGATACTTCCTCTTGATGGTCTGCTTGATCATCGAGCCCCAGAGAACTTCCTTGTCTTCGCGGATGAGCGCCTGAATGGCGTCGATGATGCGCTCGAAGGCTTCCTTCTGTTTCTTGGGCACCTCGCGAAGCCTCTTCTGCACCGCGGTGGTCTTGGTATCGCGGACCAGATCTTCGTAAAAGATGAACTCGTCACAGTTTTCCATCAGGAGGTCGCTGGTAGAGTTCTTCACACCCACACCGATGACGTACTTGGCGTTCTCCTTGAGCTTCGAGGCGAGGGGTGAGAAATCGCTGTCACCGCTTCCGATGGCGAACACATTGATGTGGTCTTTCGAGTAGCAAAGGTCCAGTGCATCCACCACCATGCGGATGTCGGCTGAGTTCTTCCCACTGTAAGATTTGCGAGGAACCTCGATGAGTTCTATGGCCGCTTCGTGAAAGGGCTTCTTGTATTTGCCGTACACTTCCCAGTCGGCGTAGGCCTTCTTGTAGACGATCTTGCCCTTTTCTACGAGACGCGCGAGTACCTTCGAGATCTCAAAGGACTTGTACTTTGCCTCTCGCACTCCCAGCGCGATGTTCTCGAAGTCCAAGAAAAGGGCAATCTTCGGCTCGTTAGCGCCTAGAATGAACTCTTTGATATTGTCCATGCCGCCGGATTATAGCGGTGAGGAATGGTGATTGCGACGGTCGAATCCCCCGGATTTCTCACAGTTCCCGAGGAAGGTCACGGCCTCCTACTTTCCCAATTCCCCGAGGAGCTCGCCCATCATCACCATGCCCCGGTAATAGTCCTCGATACGGAATTTTTCGTTGGGGGCGTGGGCGTCGTCGTCCGGGAGGCCCAGTCCCAGGAGGAGGCTCCTAGCTCCCAGCTCCTCCTGAAAAGTATTGACCACGGGAATGGAGCCGCCCTCGCGGATGAACACGGGTTCCTTCCCGAAGCCTTTGGCATAGGCGCGCACCGCCTCCTGGACACCCTTTCCGTCCCTGGGGACCAGGACCGGTTTGGCGCCGTGATGGTCCAGGATTTCGACCTCGACCGTGTCGGGGGCGATGTCGAGGAGAAACTGGCGCGTTAGCTCGGCGATCTTCTCGGGGTCCTGATCCGCGACCAGGCGCATGGAGAATTTTGCACTCGCCACAGAGGGCAAAACGGTCTTGGCCCCTTCGCCAGTGAACCCGCTGATGAACCCGTTGACGTCGAGAGTCGGCCTGGCCCACTTGCGTTCGAGGGTGGTGTAGCCCTCTTCGCCGAAGAGCTTGGGCGCACCCACCGCCTGCCGGAACTCTTCTTCATCAAAGGGCAGCTTCGCGAATTCCTCCCTTTCCCAGGGTTCGATGAGACGAACATCGTCGTAGAAGCCGGGGATGGCGACGCGGCCAAAGGGGCCCTGACAGGCGGCAATCATGCGCGTCAGCACGTTTGCCGGGTTGGCTACCGCGCCTCCGAAGGAGCCGGAGTGGAGGTCCTTCTTGGGTCCACGGACGACCAATTCGAGGTAGACCAGACCCTTCAACCCGTAAGTTATCGCCGGCACATCCTTCGCAAACTGGCTCGAGTCCGCGATGACCACCATATCACAGGCGAGGCGCTCCCTTTCTTTGCGGATGAAGGGGCCGAGGTGCGGGCTGCCAATCTCCTCCTCGCCTTCAATCAGCATCTTGACGTTGACGGGGACCTCTTTGCGGGTCCTGATCGAAGCTTCCACCCCTTTGAGAAGCGAATAGAACTGCCCTTTGTCATCCGTCGCCCCCCGGGCCACGAGGTACTCTCCCTCGACCGTGGGCTCAAAGGGATCGTAGCGCCATAGATCGAGCGGGTCCGGTGGTTGGACGTCATAGTGTCCGTATACGAGGAGGGTAGGCTTTCCAGGGGCGCCGAGGCGCTCGCCGTAAACAGCGGGGTGTCCGCCGGTGGGGTACACGGCAGCGTCGAGTCCAGCCTGCCGCATGCGCTCTGAAACCAGCTCAGCGCACCGGGTGACCTCGTTTTTGCGGGCCTCATCGGTGCTGACGCTCGCGATGCGCAGGAGCTCCTTCAGCTCCTCGAGCCACTCCTCCCGTCGGGAATTTACGTAATCCTGGATCTGGGTCATGGTTTTCTCCAGTAAGTCCGGGGTCCTATGATTCCAGGCACGGGAGGGTTTGTAAACAGGGGTGATGCTGCTGGAAGCGAGCTGGGTCATGAGTTATTCTATTTCCTCCGGTGTATCAGTCCTTTACATCTAAAAACATAGAGAGGAGTAAGCATGAGCCTCCTGGACCACCTCAAAAAGATGACTGTAGTTGTAGCCGACACGGGGGATATTGAATCCATCTCTCAGTACACTCCTCGCGACGCGACTACCAACCCGTCCCTGATCTACGCCGCGACGCAGATGCCTCGTTACCAGGAGTTGATCGAGGACGCGATTTCCTTCGCGCGGACCGAGTCGGGAGACAAGGCGAGTCAAACTCGCTCCTGCCTCGACAAGTTGGCGGTGAATTTCGGGAAAGAGATCCTCAAGATCGTTCCCGGGCGCGTTTCGACCGAGGTCGACGCACGGTTGTCATTTGATGTCGAGGGAAGCATCAAGAAAGCGCGACGGCTGATCGGGCTTTACAAGGACGTTGGGGTGGACCGTAACCGTATATTGATCAAACTCGCTTCGACCTGGGAAGGGATTCGAGCCGCCGAGCAGCTGGAGCAAGAGGGCATCCATTGCAACCTGACACTGCTTTTCAGCTTTGCACAGGCGGTGGCATGCGCGGAAGCCAAGGTGACTCTCATTTCGCCTTTCGTCGGCCGGATTTATGACTGGTACAAGAAGTCGTTGGGTGTCGACTCGATTCCGGCTGCTGAGGACCCCGGTGTCCAGTCGGTGAAGCAGATCTATGACTATTTCAAGAAGTTCGATTACGAGACCGAGGTCATGGGCGCGAGTTTCCGCAACACGGGCGAAATCCTCGAGCTCGCTGGTTCCGATCTTCTGACCATCTCGCCCCAGCTCCTCGAGGAGCTGCAGAACCAAGAAGGCGAGCTGACGAGGAAGCTGGATCCGAAGGTGGCGAAGGAAATGGATCTCGAAAAGATCAGCCTCGACGAGAAGACGTTCCGCTGGATGGTCAACGAAGACGCCATGGCCACCGAGAAGCTCGCGGAAGGCATCCGCAAGTTCAGCGCGGACCTCGTAAAGCTCGAAGGCTACCTGCACAAGCGCGTTCACGAGACGGTGAGCCCGTGAAGCTGGTCTTCGCCGCAGACCATGCGGGGTATCCGCTCAAGCAAATCCTTGTTGAAGACCTGCGCGGGCAGAGCCACGAGGCTATCGACCTGGGCACGCACGACCCGGCGCAGCCAGTTGACTACCCCGACTACGCCGAGCTCGCCTGCGAGGCGGTGCGGCGAGGCGACGCGGAGAGAGCCATCATCGTATGCGGAAGCGGCGTAGGGGTGTCCGTGGCGGCCAACAAATTTCCTGGGATTCGAGCTGGACTGTGCCACGACACCTATTCAGCCCATCAGGGCGTCGAGCACGATGATATGAACGTGCTCTGTATAGGCGCTCGCATCATTGGCTCGGAACTGGCTCGTGAGATCGTAGGCAAATTTCTCGGGGCCGAGTTCAGCCGTGTGGAACGCCACCAACGCCGGCTCGAGAAGGTCATGGATATCGAGCAGAGGTTTCTCAGATAGCTGACAGCTGATAGCTTTCCCTGGCACTCGCTGGACGACCGCGTGCATACCTGGCAGAATGTTCCGACTATGAATTCGCGCTGGTGGCTCGTCACCCTCATTCTCACGCTGCTGTTCCCTGCTTGTCGCACCTGGGACGAGACGCGGAAGGAGTTCGTTGATCCGATCAACGCGTTCCTGCACCAGAAGTATCCCGCGGCCTGGCGGACCATGTTCCTGGAAAACATACTCGAGTTTTACTCGCCCGAGCTGGCCACTTCGCAGGATTTTAGGACGAGCAAACGAGAGCTCCTCGGTCGTTTCCTCAACATCGAGCGGGCTGCGTTGACGATCGTGGATCTGACTCAGGTCGGAGGCGCGGACCAGGCTCGAGCCATCGGGTTATTGCGGCTTGCCGGAGTGTCTTCAGGCGATAGGCGGCTCGCCAGCGAGCAGCGCTATGCGATCCGGTGCAAGCGCACAGGGGAGCGCTGGCGGATCACCGAAGAGGAGCTCCTCGAGGAAAATTTCATCTACAGCGGGGCTCCGGCGTTTACCGAGGAGGCGGTGGCGCGCGGCATCGTTTTCGAGCACTACTCCGGAGGAGTCACGGACAAGTTGGGGGTAGTCCGCAAGTACGCTGCAGGTTCCGGTCTGGCCGTGGGTGACTATAACGATGATGGTCTCGAGGACGTCTACCTCATTGCTGGGGGTGGGGCGAAACTGTTTCGCAACCAGGGCGACGGGACCTTCGAGGAGACGACCCGAGCGGCCGGTCTCGACTCGCCTTTTGAAGGTGAAGGCCGGACGGCGGCCTTTGCCGACTACGATAACGACGGGCACACCGACCTCTTCGTTGCTATTCATGACGAGGCGAACCGTCTCTACCACAACCGGGGTGATGGCACCTTCGAGGAGGTAGGGGAGCAGGCAGGGCTTCTGCCGGCCTACGAAACCGTGACCATCGCCTTCGCGGACTTCAACGGTGACGGGCACCTCGACATCTACCTGGTGAACGGAGCCAACCCTTATCGAAAGCACCCGGAGCCCATATACAACGCCCTCAACGCCTCCCCGAACACCCTGTACATGGGAAACGGGGACGGAACCTTCACCGACGCTACGGAGAAGGCAGGAGTGGGACATAGTGGTTGGGCTCTCGCGGTTGTAACGGTGGATTATGATCTCGATGGGGATACGGACATCTTCGTGGGTAACGATGTCGGATATGACCTTCTCTATCGAAACCGGGGAGACGGTGTCTTTGACGATGTTACCCAGGAGGCCGGGATCTCGTCACGCGGCAGCACGATGAGCGTGGACGCGGGTGACGTCAACGGCGATGGCTATCCCGATTTCTTTGCGCCCGCGATGGAGTCGAATTCCCGCTGGATGGTCGATCAGCCGGGCTTTCCTTCTCCCGCCCCGTGGTATTTGGACCTGTTCATCCGCCCCCTTGTGCTCGATGTCGTCAAGGAGATGTTCCATGGAAATCGGTTCTACATGAATAATGGTGATGGAACCTTCAGGGAGGTGTCCGAAGAGGCGGGAGTGCGCCGGAGCGGCTGGGCCTGGAGCGGTAACTGTCTCGACTACGATCACGATGGACTTCTCGACATGTACTGCCTCAACGGGTTCATTTCTGGCGAACAGAAGGACGACTTGTGAATGGACTTCGTGGAGAACGTCGGTCGACGTAATCGAGTCGCTGGGGATAACGGGGAGTTCATCCATGTGGGAATGCTTTCCTTGAACGGCTATGAGCGCAACACGCTCTACAGGAATCTTGGGAATGGAGAGTTTCGCGACGTCGGCTATCTCGAGGGCGCAGACCGCATCGAAGATGGCCGAGGGCTCGGACTCCTCGACGTCGATACGGATGGGGATCTCGACATGGTGACGTGCAATTACCTGCTGCCCGCGCGTCTCCTCATCAATCACATGCCGAAGGGACGCCACTGGATTCGCCTTTGGCTTCAGGGGACGAGCTCGAATCGGAGTGCCATCGGTGCGCGGGTGGCTTTGCAGCATGGAGCCCGCAGGCAGTCTCGGGAGGTTCGATCCACTGCGGGCTACCTTTCGGGACAGAGCCTCTATCTCCACTTCGGGCTCGCGCGCGACCGCGTCGTGGATCGTCTCGTGGTCTACTGGCCTTCGGGAAAAATCCAGGAGCTTGACGGCGTTCCCGCCGACAGGTTCTACCGGATCGTGGAGGGCGCCGAGGAACCCATACCGGTTTTTTCTCCGAAGAGCGAGATCACGATCGTGCCAGCGGCTGCGAGGACCGAGTAGCCCGGATTTCTTACCGAGTTCCGCTTCGCGAGCCCTTTTACTTGAACGGCCAGGCCGCGGCGCCCTTCTCGAGCCAGAGGTACTGGCCCTTGGTCACGTCCTGAGCGAGGCGGTAGGTAGCGACATCGTGGTTCTTACGGGTCGCGCGGAAGTTTTCCTCGATGCGGCGGCGGGCCTCGCGCGCGAAGACGTCGGCGAGCTCGATGACGCCTGGGTGCGCTTCAGCATCCGTCTGATGAAGGGCATCGGCACGGGAGCAGGTCGCCGCGATGGCGAAGAGCTCGGTGCCTATCTCGACGAAACGGCCAAGGAGGGCCTGCTTCTTCTCGAGTCTGGCTTGGTGGATGTTCATCGCGTGGAAGAGGCCTCGCGCAAGGCGGCGCGCGGCGCGGCTCACATAGCTCAGGTGGGGGGCCAGGCGCCGATGGATGTGGAAGGATCCGGCGAAGGGATTCCACAGACCCGGGTACCAGCCCGCATAGTGGATGCCGGCCTTCAAGGCGGCGGCGAGGCGCTTGCCGGCTGGTGCGCGTGGGTTGAGAAGATCTCCGGCCAGCCGGAGGTGCGGATCGAGCGCCTCGCGGGCCATGAAGAGCCTCATGATTTCGCTCGTTCCTTCAAAGATCAGGTTGATGCGACAGTCCCTCAGGGCGCGCTCGACGGGCACGCCTTGCTCGCCTCGAGCCCGTAGCGACTGTACCGTCTCGTAACCTCGCCCGCTACGGATCTGCAACGTCTCGTTAGTGATCCACCACGCGGTCTCGGAACAGAACATCTTGCACATGGCGGCTTCGAGGCGAATATCGGCGCCGCCCTGATCCACGAGTGCTGCTGTGTAGAACGAGATGGCCTCTTGCGCGAAGGTGTGGGCTGCGATCATGGCCACTTTCTGGGCGATCGCCTCGTGCTTGCCGATCGGCGCTCCCCACTGTACGCGCTCGGTGGCGAATTCCCGCGCCATGCGGAGGCAAATCTTGCTCCCACCGGTACACGCAGCGGGAAGGGTGAGCCGACCCGTGTTGAGGGTCGTCAGAGCCACGCGAAGGCCTTTGCCTTCAGCCAGGATGATGTTTTCGCGAGGGACTTTGACGTTCGTGAAGCGCATGACCCCGTTGTAAAGGGCTCGCAGTCCCATGAAGTGGCAGCGGCTGACGACCTCCACGCCGGGCATGTCTCGTTCGACGATGAAGGCCGTGATCTGCGAGCGCTCCTTGCCGCGTACGATCTTCGGCGGTGTCTGCGCCATGACGACATAGAGACCGGCCTTGGTTCCGTTCGTGCACCAGAGCTTCTCGCCATTGAGTATGAAGTGCTGGCCGTCGGGTGTGGGCTCCGCGTGAGTGCTCATCCGTGCGGGATCCGAGCCGACATCGGTTTCGGTGAGCGCGAAGGCGGAGATCTCACCCTTTGCGAGGCGTGGGAAAAAACGCTTCTTCTGGTCTTCTGTGCCGAAGAGCTTGAGGGGCTGGGGCACGCCAATACTCTGATGGGCCGACAGAAGAGCCGCCGTGTTACCACAGTGGCTTCCGAGAAACATCGCCGACCGGCTGTAGTTCATCTGGGAGAGGCCCAGCCCACCGTACTCCTCGGGGATCTTGATACCGAAAGCCCCGATCTTCGCGAGCGCGTCGATGGCCTCCTGGGGGATCTCTCCGGTCTTGTCGATCTCGTCCGCGTCAACCTTGTCTTCGAGGATCCGCGCAAGCACGGCAATGAACTCGTCGCCTTTCGCGGCGTCGGCAGGATCCTGTTGCGGGTAGGGCAGTATCAAGTCATCACGGAAACGTCCCTGAAAGAGCTCCAGGGCGAAGCTGGGATGTTGCCAGGCAGCTTCGCGGGCCGCTTCGGTCACCTCGAGGGCCTGACGCTTGCCCTCCGACATCTTCGAGGTGTCTATCTGAAGTTCCTGTTCGTCGGTGACTTGCGTTTCCGGACTCATGCTGAGCTCCCTTCTCCTGGACCGTTGGGCTGCTACTGGCCCGGATTTCTCACCGTAGTTCCTGCTGCGACGCCGTAAATGACGCTCTGAACTGCGTTGCGTTTCACTCGACGATCCTCACCGTGCTCTCTGAGCACGCCTCCGCTCGCCGCGCTCACGCGCCTTGCCAGACCGCCATTTACAACGTCTCGCGACGGAACCCGGTGAGAAACCCGGGCTAGGTTATTTTACTTCCTCATCGAGCCAGAGGAGGAAGAACTTGAGAAGGGAGCGAAAATGCCTGCCGCGACGGCACCCGGTGCGAAACCTGGGTTATGGGAAGTTCCGCCGAGGCGAGGCCTGAGTTCTTCGCATCAGCACCGCACACCGCACGTGCGGCAGCGGTAGCCGATCAGGGAGCGGTCGTAGTATCCACGCCGTACGATCACGTTCCGGTAGATCGGGCGGCCGCAGCTGTCGTAGCCGCGGTGGACCGTGTGGTACGTAGGCTCTACCCAGACGCGGTCATAGATGGGTGCCCGACTGTGGACATGGTGGTGTCGCTGGTGGCGATAGTGTCGGCCGCGGCGATAGTGCCGGCCGTGGTGGCCTGACGAGTAACCCCCACGGACGTAGGGGCCGCCGTGGCCAAAACCGAAGCCAAACCCCCAGCGTCCTCGACCGCCGGCGTGAGCTGTCTGCGCCGTGATGCACAGGCCTGCAAGGACAACGGTTCCGATCAGCAGTACTCGTTTCATGGCGAACTCCTCTTTCAGGGTGTGGAGCCTCGATTTCCGAGTGATTCGCCTGTTTTGACGAGGGACCGAGGGGATTTATTCGACCCAATCCGCTATTTCGTGGAGCCGTCAATACGCCGTTGAGACCGGCAGGGTCACGCGCGAGGGGTACGCGGCAGAGTGAAACAGCTCCTGGCGCGAGGCGAAGGTTCCCGTGTCCTCGCGACCCCCTCCCGTATTGGGGTTGCGGTCGTACTGGGGGAAATTGCTTCCCGTGACGTCCAGGCGGATTCTGTGCCCCTTCAGGAAGCGGTTCGAGGTGTGCGTCAGGTCGACGCTCCATTCATAAACCTTTCCAGGGACGAGTAGCTGCGGCTCGCGAATGGACTCCCTGAACCGGCCCCGGAGGATCCCGGTGGCCACGTTTTGCGCGAACCCATCCGGAAACACGTCAACCAGTTTTACCGCGACGTCCGTGTCCTTGGCGTCGGTGGCGAGATACAGGGTGGCGCCAACCGGACCGGCCACTTCGAGGTCCTGCGTGAGCGGCGGCGAGGTGTAGACCAGAACGTTCGGATCCTTCTCGATACCTCGTTGATCCCACGGTCCCCAGTGCGCTACGTAACTGGGCTCGGCGTCTTTCCCTCCCTTGGACGGTATCGGCTTCTTCGGGTCAGAAACGAACACGTCCTTGCCACCGTCCGTCGGAACCCGCGTCGAGAGCACGCCGTCCCCACCGAGAGTGTTGGCCTGACCACCGCTTTCGAGATGATAGTCGACGTAGCGGGTTGCCTGGGGCGGCCAGCGGTAAGCCTGACGCCAGTCGTTGTGCCCCATGACGAAGTACCGGATCGGAGGCTCCCGGTCGATGCCGTTGTCCACCCCCTTCAAGTGCCGGTCGAACCATCGCTTCAGCTCGGCGTTCATGTCCAGAGCAGCCTTGGGTCCGAAGTCGACCTCGCCCACGACGCTCCCGACCGTGCTGTGATCCCACGGGCCGAGCACGAGCTTCTGATTCCGTCGAGCGTGGTCGGTTTTGGCTTTGTGTGCCATCATCTTATAGCTCTTGACTGTTTCGCAGACGAAAAAGTCATAGAGACCCACGATGTGTAAGGCCGGGAGGTCGAGACGCTCCATTTGGTCTTCGACGTTGAGTTTCTCCCAGTAGCTTCCGTACGTCTTGTGAAATGTCCAGTCGCGCAGCATGGGTATTTTCCAACCGAACTCTTCATCCATCCGGTGAAGGGGGAGGTGGAGGCAGGCGCGATGGAAATCGATCTTCTCGAACCGTTCACGCTCGGGAGCGGTCATGGAGGCCGTCCAGCGAGCGATCAGGTGTATGCGTACGGCGCCGCCCAGATAGAGGTTGTTGTAGAAATTGGTGAACGTCGCGGTGGGCGCCATGGCTTTCACGAACCGGCTTCCGTAGGGGGCGGATAACCACTGTGTGGCTCCTACGTAGGAGCCTCCGAAGGTTCCGATCACGCCGTTCGACCAGCTTTGTTCCCCGAGCCATTCCTGCGTGTCAAAGCCGTCGCGGCCGTCGTGCGAATAGGCATAGAAGTCCCCTTCGGAGTCGACTCGGCCGCGGCAGTCCTGAACGACCACTGCGTAACCAGCCGCGGCAAAGAAGCGAGCTTGCTCGTGCCCGTGATTCTTGTTGTAAGGGGTGCGCATCAGAAGGGTGGGGAAGGAGCCCTCGGGAGCCGGAAGATAGAGATTTGTGGAGAGACGGACCCCGTCGGTCATCGCTACCATGAGATTTTTTTCGACGGCTGCTGGTTCACTTGAGCGGAGAAATGAGCACAGACCCATCAACGCGACCGAGAAGAAGAGCGATTTCACGATGTAACCTCCAGATAAATGGGACTGATTCTGCTCGATGCCTGCCATTGCGAACGGGGCCTTGTGCCTGCCAGGCACCGAATCGCTGTACTGCATTCCTCCTTCATTGGGATGGGGACGGTGGTGATGATCCTGAGCTGGCGGCTCTGCTTCCTTGGAGCGCAGGCTGCGGTTGTACCGCGGGAAGTTCGATGCCGAGCACTTCGGGCCATGCGTTGGAGGGCACGTCCCATGGTTCGGTTCGCAACGGCTCGGTCAGCGGGACGATCCACGGCTGATGCCCCAACCTGCGATCGACTGTCGTCAAGTCGAAGTTCGGGTCGATCATCAACTGAGGCTTGCGACCATTGAGCGAGGTAATCGCAACCGCGCGAATCTCGACTTCCCGTAGCCCGGTCCGCGCGCGTTCTGCGAGGAAGGGGGTGATGGCGACAATTTGATCCGGCGAGATCGCGATCTCAATCAGCTGACGCAGGTTAAACAACCGTGCAATAGGAACTTCGTACGTTTTTTTCGTAACGCCATCAGTCGCATAAAAACGGATGAACGTGTCCTTGCGGCAGAGCATCATGCGCCACGCGAACAGCCGGCCCTCCTCAGTCCAACCGGGATTCCCAGGGTAAAGGACGTGTCGAAACGGAAAGACCATCTGCCACAGCACGAACATCGCAACGACACCGGCACCCACACGTTGAGTCAGTGAGAGCGAACGACGGGCCGTGCCCTGATATGCCGGAACCGGCGGCTTGAGTCGTCGCAAGAATCTTCGGGGCCAGTGGGCCGGGAAGAAGATAAGCGTTGCTAGAATCATGAACCACGGGAAGACATCGATTGAGAAAAGCACTGAGTTCAAAAGGTGAAACACGACCGCGGCGAAGTAGGCCAGCAGCCGTGTTCGTCTCCACAACAACAGGGGCACCAATGATAAATCGAGCAACAGGCCCGCATAGCTAATTACCCAGTGGGCCCACCGTTCGGTGAGGTACGGCCCGATGATCGGCAGGTGTCCTTCGTTGGCCACCCACATTCCAACCGGCATCGCGTGTAGCCAGTCGCTGTTGAGCTTGGCAAACCCGCCATAGACGTGGGGTACTGCGATCTGAAACATCAGCAACCACCTACACCAGTTTGGCACAAATTTGCTCGCCCTCGCCGGAAAGATGACCGCGTCGAGTGAGAAGGAGCGATGGGCCGGTATCAGGATCAGCAAAAAGGCGAGCAGGCTGATGAGGTAGTAGTGGTTCTGATAGAGGGCCGCCTCTGCCAGGAATGTGTAGGTGAATGTCAAAAAAAACAGCACACAACAAAACCGATAGAACAACCCCAGACCGAGGCCAACAGCCGCCAACCCCATCAGGTAATACACCATCCGCATCCCGGAACCGTCGAGCGGTTTCACCCACTCAAAGCCGAAATAGCTCAAATGATGCGGCGAGGCCACAAAGAAGCGCTCGATCAAGTCGTACCGGCAATAAAAATAGACGTGCCACAGCATGATGCCGGCAAACGCCACCCGAAAGAACGCCACACTCGCCACATCACACGGCTCCCACAGCCGTTGACTCCACGACGCCGACGGCCGGTCGGTCACCGATGGTTCAGCAGGTTGATTCATAGGTGTGTGTGAAGTCACGCATGGAAGAACTCACCGTACTCGAAGCACCCTATGCCACCTGGCCAGCATCCACTAAGGATGAATTGTTCGCGGCGTATCAAGCAGAGTGAGTGGCAGACAACTCAGCACCAAAGGAGATGATGGGTCACAGATAGCCATCCCGACGTAATTCTACGTAGTGGTGATGCTTGGGTCAACGACCTCACAGCGCCGCTAGGCGCCCCCCTATCCCGATCTTGGACAGGAAATGGACCTTCATGAGGCACCTCCAATGACCTGAACCACGTCGCATTATTGGATTGGCGAACCAACGGTCGTGTCCTCCTTGACGTGCTGGGAGAGCATCGCGACAATAGTTGCTATGTGCCCCGTTTCATAAATTCTGGTAGGGTTTGGGCGGCGTTTTTCGCCGCCAGCTTTGTTGCGCTCACTCGACGATCGGTTCCACAAGATCGCCTCCCTCGCGCACCGGCTGCACGGCCCGCAGCAATTAGACGACGATTTCTCTATTCTGGAGCTGCGATTTTAGGCTTTGTCGCAACGAATCCGAAGACTCGAAGGTGTGTAGCAGTGGAACC
>Ga0315336_1006011_pt1 | contig 12767 bp, 17 predicted proteins | sample ASW5metaG_FD_204512 | JGI IMG/M metagenome (GOLD analysis project Ga0315336, IMG submission 204512) | Ammonia-oxidizing marine archaeal communities from Monterey Bay, California, United States - ASW #5 | ecosystem: Environmental > Aquatic > Marine > Intertidal zone | place: USA: California...
GACTGCGGGCGCCTATTCGTCTATAGGGCTGGCGACGCGGTGTATCCGTATCGCCTATGTGCACGGGTGGCGCTATGCAAACGTCGAGATGGTGGACGATGCGGCCGAGTTGGCCAACCTCGAGCGTCGTGCTCGCACCGCCGTCCAAGATGGCACGTGGCGCGAGGTCGTCGACGAGTGGTTCGATGCTGGTCGCCGCGAGTTCATCGATCGTTGCCTGGCCGTGCAACGGTTCCTCGATGAAACCGACCGAGATCTACGCGGTCTCGCGGACGTAGTGATGGCGGCCGGGAACCTGGCCACTGAGGGTGTCTCGAAGCACTTCGCGTTGTTGGGGGGCTATCTCGGGGCAGGTCTCTTTCTCGAGAGACACGAGGCAGGCGGGGAACGAGAGCAAGCACTGTCGGCGCTTGCGGGGGCGTCGCCAGGGAGTCGCGAGCCCACAGAACTGGCGATGTCGGTCGCCGATGCCCTCGGTGAGGTGGTGCACCAAGTGCAGTCGGTCGCAGACATCAGGGAACATTCGTCGGAGGCGAAGCACGCTCTGCATCGATATCTCGAACTGTTTGGCTCCCGCAGTCTGGACGGGTCCGTAGACGCATCGATTCTGCTCGAACGGCCGGATCTCATCGTCAGCTCGATCCAAGCCGCTCACCGCCATCAACCCTTGGAGTCGACCAACCTCGACCAGGTCCCGCCCGAGGTACAACGCTCCTATGCCCTACGTGATGACAACGTCGGGATCACCTGCAACTGGACTGCCGGCCTGCTGCACCGAGGGATCACCAACGCTGGCCAGAGCCTCTACGCCGCCGGATTGCTCGATGATCCTTCCCATGCCTTCCATGCCTCAGTCTCCGACCTTGCCGAGGCGTGTGAAAAACAGACGCCCGGACTGAACGCAGGTGCCGCGGAGGCAGCGGCGGCATACGACGTGGCGGCAACGAGCACCCCACCGCTCGTGATCGACGGGGAGCGAGTAAGGCGCACCAAGCCAGAGCTCCCGACTCACGTCGCACGGGCGAGCTCCGCGATGATGGCCTACAACGAGCCTGTCCCGCGCCAAGCACCCGACATCGGACTCCGCGGCATCGGCGTGGGCAGCGCCAAGGTGCAAGGCAGAGCCATCGTCGCAGACGACGCAATCGAAGCACTCCAACGAATCAAGCCTGGTGACATCCTGATCACCAGCGTCACCGACTCGGCCTTCAACATTCTGCTCACGCAGGTAGCTGGCCTCGTCACCGAACACGGCGGGGCCATGTCCCACGCAGCAATTCTGGCCAGAGAACTAGGAATACCCGCGATCATCGGTGTCCCCACCGCAACGGCGCGGATACAAGGTGAAGCGCTGATCGAGCTTGACCCCGCCGAGGGACTCGTCCGTGTCATAGACGCAGCGCCACCACATGACACCACCACCCACAAGAACTGACGACGACCACGACACCGCGCTCGTGACCTGAGGCCTACGCTTCGCTCACCCCGGCCCGCCCGTGGTGTAGCTGCCGGGCTTGCGACCCTTGGTGCGGAGGTTGAGGGTGGTGTAGTCCTCATGCGTCATGATCGGAAATGCCGGATATGCGTGGGTCAGGGTCGATTGCAGAGCCTTCGTTCGGGTGCTTGCCCGATCCGACGTTCGGGACGCCAATGTCGGGGCCTTGGTAGGGTCTGGCGCCACCTGATGGAGGAGCAGTTGTGCAAGGCGTGACCGAGGTCTGTAGTGAGTGCGAATTCGACCCTCACCAAATCGCCCCCGATCAACTCGGCCCGGAACTCCTGCAACTCGCAATCGGGTACGAGGCGATCATCGCTGACGCATCGGTGAGCGGCTGCCTGGCGCTGAGCAGTCGGCCGTCGGCGGAGACCTGGAGCATCCTCGAGTACACCGGTCACGTCGAGTTCATCTACGGGTCCGTCGGTCAGATGTGCGAGATAGCGGACGCGGACGAGCTTGCACCGATCAATGGTGTCGACCCAGACGAACATGTCGACAACGCTCACTTCAACGAGGTCGCTCCTACGGACATGTCCGAGCGAATCCACCGCTCTGGTGAGCAGGCTCGCGATGCCCTCGCTGGTCTCGAAAGCGGTGCACTCAATTGGACGCTGCTGTTCAACGGCAATCCTGCCCCGCTTGGTCTGTTGACTTTGGCGATGGTGCACGAGGGCCATCATCACCTGCGCGACATCACCCGATTGGCTGCCCGCTAGAGGAGCCATCACGCGAGTGCATCAGGCATGGCCTGGCAACGGGTATCAACGTCGGCGACCTGAAGTACGACGACGTGTTCGCTTGTGGCGATGAGGTCGTGCCAAGAGTCGCAGGCGGCAACCTGAAGTAATCGCCGCGTTGCCACAGGATCCTGGGCGTCAGTGGCTCGTGGCGGCTGGAAGTCGACGCACGTTTGTGACCTGGCCATCCATGAGTAGCGAGACTATGTCGATGTAGCCGAGCAGGTCAGAGCAGCTCGGTGAGGCAGGCGGCGCCGTCGCGTCATGCCCGTTATGCCTGTGAGAACTCGACTTCACCCGCTTCGATCGTTGGGTACGGTCGTGTCGTGGGTCGTGGCATGGATGATGAATCGGCGGAGGAGAAGGGTCGAGCTGCGGAACGAATCCTCGCTGATCTGATCCGGTGTGGTGTCGATCGTTCGACATGGTCAGAGCTGGATGTCGGCGAATACGGGCTTTGGTGGTCGTTGCCGCTCTCACCGCTTGGCGATTACCTGCATGCGCTGTGGCTGGTGGGTTACCGCAACGAGCTCGACTGGAGCTTCGAGCACACCCCGGAGGAGCGGGTCGTGAGCCAGGTTGAGCGCTTAATTGAGCTTGCTGGGCTTGATGCGGCCGTCACGACGAAGCCGCAAACGGCGATGGTCGACGGTGCCGACCAGGGGAGCCAGGCCGTCCACAAGATCGTGCTGGAGATCGCGCTGGCCGGGAAGATCGTGATGTTTCGGCCGGCGACGTGGCGTGGGGAACTCGAGGTCGATGGAATCGTTGACGCGCTCAACTGTCTCGCTGGACGCGTGGTGTTGGGTTGCGGGCGTCAGATGCCTGGGCCGTGGCACGTATACCGATCAAACGACGCACTCGCGGCCTACATGGAGACGTTGCATCAACATGCGGCTGAGTCGATGGTCGAACACTCACGCGAGGTGATCGCGGCCTATCAGCCCCACGGATTCTTCACTGACCTGCTCCATCTAGATGAGACAGTCGCGGCAGTGGAACTCTCGAAGCGGCTGATCGGCTTTCGCGACGTTCGCTTGTTGAGCTTCAAAGGTCGAGCGCTGGCAGAACTGTCGCTGCTCGCGACCGACCAGAACCGAATGTGGTGGATCTCCGACAGCGAACACAGCTCAGATCCGGCTTCCGCGGCGATCGACATGCTGGAGTTCTGGGCAGATTGCAGCAACGGTGCTTTCGTGGTTCTTGATGCGATCGTGCACGGGTCTCCATACAGCCCCGATGGATTCACGCTCCATGCGACGGTCAACGGCCTTCCCGTGTCAGTCGATCTGGATTGGGGTGATTGGATGCCGATCGGCCCGGTGCAAGATGTGGTCAACGCGGTGATCGCGCCAAACCACGAGGTCCTGGCGATAACCACCGGCAACCAGGACGGCTTCGCAACGGTCGCAAGCCCTGAACTTCGAGATCTCCTCCATTCGCGCGGTGTGCCGATGGAATCGACATTCGACCGCGACAACGTTGGCAGGTGGACCCGCCCTTCTGGCTAGAGCGGGTGATCGGCGACCATTCGGTCGATGAGGGCATCGACGGCTGGGTCCGGTCGGTAGCCCGCCTCGAGGCGGGATCGGACGAAGGTGGCCGCGGAGGCGACGCCTTCGGTGAGGGAGACCTCGCACTTCCAGGGGCCAATCGCGCTGCGGATCTTGGCGTTGTCGAATCGCATGGAGTTCGCCTTGTCGCCGAGGAGCGGACCCGCGAGTTCGGGAAGGCGGCGGACGAGCGTTTCGGCGGGGACCGGATGGATCGTCGGTGGCTTTTCCAGCGCCTCTCCGACAGCCCTCAGGATGTCGTTCCAGGAGTACGCCACGTCATCGGTGATGTTGTAGGCGTTGCCCACACACTCGGCCCGGCCGACGAGCGCGGTGAATGCTCGTGCGAAGTCGTCGGCGTGCGTCACCGTCCAGATCGATTCGCCGTCGTCGTGCACCACAACGGGCTTGTCGCGCACAAGGCGCCAGGCCAGATGATTGCCGTCGATCACGGTGCTCGGGAGACGGGTTCGATAGGTGTGGCTCGGGCGGACGATGGTCGACGCCAGCCGGTCGGCGGATCGAGCGAGCAGCGCCTCGCACTCGGCCTTGCGCCGGCTGTACTCCCAGAAGGGGTTCTCGAGCGGTGTCGACTCGGTGATGACCGAACCGACAGGGGACTTCCGGTACGCGGATGCGGTCGAGACGAAGACGTACTGCCCGCACCGACCGGAGTAGAGGTCGATGTCGCGCTGAACCGCCGTGGGGCCAAACGCCAGGAACTGGCAGATCACGTCGAAATGACCCTCGGCCAGACCCCCGTAAGTCTCTTCGTCGTGAACGTCGCCGACGATGTGGGTCACGGACGGCGGCGTCTTCTCATCCTTCTGGCCGCGGTTGAAGACCGTGACGTCGTGACCGATCTCGACGCTGCGCTCGACGCACGCCTGCGAGATCTCTCCCGTGCCACCGATGTAGAGGACCTTCACCGCTCACTCTTCGGGCGAGATGGCACCGCTGCTCACGACCCGGGCGCCACCGATCAGATGGGCGTCGAGGAAGTGGTTCACCCGTTGCGGCTCGGCGACGAAGCGGGAATTGCGATTGACGTCGTAGAGGCTCGGGTTGTCAGTGAATGCGGCGCGAGCGCTCTCGTCGAACACCAGGCGCCCATCACCCAGCTGGCCATCGTCCAGTATCCGAAGCGTTGGGTCGTGGCGACACCGCTCAACATCCGCCGGAGTCATGTTCTTGATGAGCCGCCCCCGGGCGTGTCGGCATCGCTCCGCGTGGTAGGTGACGGCGGGCATGGGCCTGGCCTGATCCGACGGGTTCGGGACACCGCGGTGCCACATGCGCGGGTCTCGAAAGCAGACCCCTCCGGCGGGAATCGCCATGCGTTCGGGCGGCCCCCAACGTTCCACGAGTTCCGGGTGGTCGCTGAGTCGCTCGCCGGCTTCCCACTCCGTGACCGCGGTCTCGAGGTGTGTTCCCGGGTAGACCTCGGTCGCTCCGGTGTCCTCGGTGATATCGGACAGGGCCACCGAACAAGAGAGGGTCGTGGTCGGCGGTGGCCAGGTTTGGCCATCTCGCTCCGCCTTCTCCCTTGTCCGCCAGGAGAAGGGGCGGTCGTAGTGCAGGGGCTGATGCCCGCTGTCCGGCAGATTGACGTTGCCGTTGTAGAACCCGAGCCAGGCGGCGGGCCCCAGCACGGCCGAGACCACCTGTTCGAGCAAGGGGTTCGCCAAGAGCTCTGGGTGCGCATACGGGGCGTACCGCCGCAGTCCCAACTGCAGATGACCGCGACTCGTCGCTTCTTCGTGCAGCGTGGGCTTTCCCAGCGCCCGGACGCGGTCCGCGTCTTCCAACACCGACGCCGCGAGCAGCTCGCAGGTCTCGGCGGAGATCAGACCACTGACCACCGCGAAGCCCCGCGTCTCGATCTCTTCGACGACCCGGGCGATCTTCTCGTCGGCCATCGCGCTCGCGGATCGCTCTTCCTCGGTGACGCTGAAGGTCATCTGGATGCTTCCGGGTTCGGTTGAGCGCCCGTGTCCGCTGTGGCGTCGCGCCAGCGGTGAGGCCTGTCCCTCGGCCAGAGCTGGACCATGACCCCATTGGCCGACTTCGGATGAATGAAGACCTGCGGCGAACCGACCCCGATTAGGTTGACGCCTCGCTCCTGCAGCGACTCGACCGTGGCATCCAGGTCATCGACCGTGAGCGCGACCACATGGACGCCCTCTCCCCTCGACTCGAGGGTCCCGGCGATCGGAGAGTCGTCGCCGGAGGGTCCGATCAACTCGATGAACGTCCCATCGTCGAGAGAGAGGAACGCCTGCCTGATCCCGGCCTCCTCCTGGTCGACCGTGTGACTCAGCGGGAGTCCGAAGTCGTCCCTCCAATTCCGGATGCCGTCCTCGATGTCGGCCACCACAATGACGATGTGATCGGTTGAGGTGATCGACATGGCCTCATCGTCTCATCACTGACCCGGCATCGCCAACGGGCCGGCCACCGGACCGTTCGACCCCGAAGCTCCCGGTATCTCAGCGCAGTTCGGCGGGGCAGGCGGCGCCGTTGAACGAGAGTGCGATACTCGGTGGCGTGAAGACGGTCACGGTCGCCCGCTGGGCGAGCTTTCAAGAAGCCGAGGAGCTTCCGGGTCCTTGGGTTCGGGACGGCGCGGGCCAGTCCACTCTTCCGGCGGCCTACCGCGAGGCCTTGCGATCCACGGGAAGGCGGATCACAGGTGCGGAACATCAGTCTCTCGATGATGGTTCGCCGATCTTCAGTGACGGGACCGCGATCGCCGATGGGTGGCGAGGTTGGGGCGCCCTCATGGCCGAGATCTGGTCGGAAGTGGACGGACTGCAATACGACTACATGGACTTCTACCACTCAGGCTGGGGCGCTGCCGCTGGATGCGCCAGAGGCCACGACATTCGAATCGTGGAGCTGCCACACGGCTCCGCACGCTGGACGTGCCCATGTGGTGCCGGCCGCAGTACCTGGTATGGCTCCCACGAGGAAGCGATGACGGCGGCGCGCTATCACACGGGCTGGGCAACATAGGCAGTCACAGGAGCTGTCGCTTGCCAGCGCGCTGCGCGTGTCTGAATCAGAGCAGTTCGATCGGGAGCTTGAGTAGGTCGGGGTCGAGCAGGACTTCGTGGTCGTCGATGCGGCGGACGGTGTAGCCGTAGAGCCGCCGACCTTTGGTCCTGGTATCAACTGATACCTCGAATTTGCGATTACCCCTCATCGTCTGGGTCCCGTTCGACCGGCTCGATATTGCCGGTTATGAGGCGTCCGGCTGTCCGTTGTGCGCAAGCTCCGCGTGCATCCGATCGAGTTCGGCGACCGCAGCCTCACGATCGTCGACGTTGAAGTTGAAGCTCCTTCGCATGAGCCTCGTCGTGGAGTCCAGCTGGAAGCAGGTGATGTACTCCATGGCCATGTCATCGCCCAGATCAGTGGACTCCACGACGGCGGCCGACCACTGCCCGCGGGTCGCGACGACCTCGACTACGGCAAGGCTGGGCCGGCCAGAGCCGACCCGCCATGTCTCGGTGACCAACTGTCGCCAGCCAGATGCGTCGAGCGACCCGTAGTTGACGCCACCACCGGTTCGTCGATCCGTGTAGAGGAAGTCCTCGGTGACAGGCGCCCGGGTCGGTGGCTCGGTGAGAAGCTCGGCATGTTCGTACATCCGACGCATCCACTCGACCGCGGCGTTGGTCATTGGCTCGTCTGGCACGACCGTCAGCATAGGTGGGTGCCAGCGCACCCACCGCGAGCGGGTCGGCCTATGACCGGCCCGCCCTCGTGCTGTCGAGTGCGGGAACTGCCATCCTCGACCCTGCTCTGAGGCGGCCGCTCGATATCGGCACTTCCGAGCGGGTCGGCCGAGGCTGTCGCCTCAGAGCAGTTCGATGGGGCCGGCGGCGCCGCTGGTGATGGTGAGGTCGATCGGAAGTTTCTGCAGGTCGGGGTCGAGCAGGACCTCGTGGTCGTCGATGCGGCGGACGGTGTAGCCGTAGAGCCGTCTGCCCTTGGTCCGGGTATCAACTGATACCTCGAAACTTGATTTAGTCCTCATCCATAGGGCTAGGGCAACGTTGAGTCACTCGTCCGTATCGCCGGTAATAGGCGGGCATGAGTCTGGGGGATCACCTTTCTTGGCATTGTGGCGCGGGTCGGATTGGACCCTGCACATATGGTTTTGAGGTGCGAGGCGAGTTGGAGTCCGAGAACGACCTGAGTACGAGCGACTTGTTCGCTCGCGTACTCGAAGACCTGCGTGACGACGAAGACACGCGACTCGCAGCGCTCGTTGCTCTACATGGCCGCCCCACAAGAACGGTGATCGCTCGATCACTTGCCCTGTGCGCGAGCGAGGAGCCATTCGAGCGGACGGTCGGACTTCGGGTCCTGCGCGAACTGCGGCATCCGACCGTCAGTCGGGAGGTTTTGTGGGAGCCGATCGATCCCGTCGTTGTTCGGCTGGCTACCGACGAAGATGATCCTGCGGTCTTGCAGCATGCGATCTCTTGTTGGGCTTTTCAGCCCGGCGGGAGGGCGGCCCTCGCTGCCGTTCTTGGCCGCGCCGACCATCCGAACTCGGCGGTTCGGTTCGCCGTCGCGTACTCGCTGCCGGCCCTTGGTGCCATCCATGGAGGGGAAGCGCCGGTGGAGGCTCTGATCAAGCTCACTCGGGACGATGATGCCGACGTGCGCTCCTACGCCCTCATGGGTCTCGTCGACGATCTCGGACTAGCCCAGGACCTGCGCGAGGTCGTCGAGGCCCGCCTCGCGGACACTGATGACCAGATCCGCCGCGTCGCTAGAGAGGCGCTCGCCAAGCTCACCGACTAGGTCCGATCGGGGGCTTCAGGAGGTCGGGGTCGAGGAGTACTTCGTGGCCGTCGATGCAGTGGACGGTGTAGCCGTCGAGCTTGCGGCCGTCGGTGCGGGTATCAACTGATAGGTCGAAACCTGGTTGGTCCTCACCCGCCTCGTTCGAAGACGGTCTCGTGCGGCCGCCGCGTTACTGATTCCTCACATGTGTCGCCTACTCTCCGTGACCGAAGCGAGCAGGGGGCACCAATGGGGCGCATTGAACAGGAGACGAGCGGTTCTCGGTCGGGTAAGACTCGCTTGATCGTGGCTTGCCTTAGTGCCGCGCTCATTGCGACCGCGTGCATCCCGCGAGACACCAGCCAGATCGTCCTCGACGAGGAACGCACGTTCTCGGGGTTCGGGGCGAGCTGGGACCTCGAGTACTACGTCAACAATGCCTACGAATGTGGCCTTTCGGGCAACTACTCGTTCATGGTCATGAACCCGGCCGGCGATCCGAATGCCGAAGCGCCATTGTGGGTGTTTCTGCATGGTGGAGCGGTCGGCTACTGGGATGATCAGGGCGACTACTACGCCGCCAAGAATCAGGATGAGGACAGCCACAATCATCAGGAGGACTTCGACCGCCTGATCTGGCACCTCGAGGTGCGGACCCTCGATGGCGACGGCCAACCGGAGGACCAGACGCTCGTTCGCCGCATCCAGGAGGGCTACCGGGTCCTTGTGGTCGGCTACTGCGATCACGACCTCTATCTCGGGATCGGCTCGAAGTACCCGAACCATCCGACGAACCCGAACGCCAAGGTGAACGGTCTGCAGGCGACGATGGCGGCGATCGACTACACCGCGGCCAACTATCCGACCACCCAGGTCTGGGCGCATGGGACCAGCGCCGGGTCAGCCGGTGTGTGGGGTCTGGCCAGCAGCTACGGCTCTGAGGGCACGCCACTGACCGGTGGGATCGCCGACTCGACGATCCTCAGCCCCAATTACTCGACGGTCGTGGAGACGCTCGGTCCGCTCGGACAAACCCGGCTCGATCCCGGTTTCGAGCCCGAGGGTGTCACCGAGAAGGTCGGGTGGTTCTCCGACCCGGCGATCCCGTCGTTCGCCGAGGCCCAGATCGCTGACCGTGACTTCCGCGCGGTCCCCGTCATGTGGATCGGCGGCGACGCCGACCCGTTCTGTTCCGGTAACCGGTCCCCGATCACCGAGGCCGCCGCGCTCGGCATCAGCAACTGCGGCTACACCTTCCTCGGCATCTCCGACGCCGTCGCCAATCAGGCGAACACACCGCACGAGTTTCACCTACTCCCCGCCACTGGCCACGTGCCCACCAACGACCCCGGCCCCGCTAACGACCTCGTCGACGACTTCATCGACAACGTGCTCGCCACCAACCCGCCGAACTTCGGACCCTGAGGAGACCAGGTCGAGCCGCCGGTGACACATCCGATCGTCCTCCGAGGAGGAACACTCCGGACTGGGTTCGGGTTTGAGCAGCCGCCGGTGTCTCAGAGCAGTTCGATGGGGCAAGCGTTGCCGTTGAGGCCGTCGGCGGTGGCGCTGAGGCCGCGGCCGAGGATTCCGCCGGTGGTGATCGTGAGTTCGATCGGCAGTTTCAGCAGGTCGGGGTCGAGGAGGACTTCGTGGTCGTCGATGCGGCGGACGGTGTAGCCGTCGAGCTTGCGGCCCTTGGTGCGGGTATCAACTGATACCTCGAAGATGCGTTTAGTCCTCATCATCTGCTATCCGAGGTGAATCGGACGGCTCTTCTTCCCACCATGGTTCGGTGACGATCACGTTGGCGTCTCTGAGTTCCGCCCGAACGTCAGCGAGTAGTTCCTTGCCTCGGGAGAGCCAGTCGTGATCCTTCGCCTCGAATGGCAGCTTCGAGTCGTCGTACTCGGCGTTCCATGCGTGCAACGCCTGGCAGAGGTCCGGACGCAGCCCCAGGTCGGAGGGGTTGACGGTCCGCCCGTCCATCGACCAGAGAGGCCCACTGTTGTACTCGGGCCAGAACTCAAATGTTTGCCGCACGAATGCAGAGTGGTCGCCGGGTGTGCCCGGCGCAAGGAGGTCTTTCTCAGAGCAGTTCGATGGGGCAGGCGGCGCCGTTGAGGCCGTCGGCGGTGGCGCTGAGGCCGCGGCCGAAGATGCCGCCGGATGTGATCGTCAGCTCGATCGGCAGCTTCAGCAGATCGGGGTCGAGGAGCACCTCGTGGTCGTCGATGCGGCGGACGGTGTAGCCGTCGAGCTTGCGGCCCTTGGTCCTGGTATCAACTGATACCTCGAACTTCTTGCCTCAACCGAAGGGTTCGAGCAGGTCGACGACAGCGGTGCCGCCTTTGCGGCGGATGACGTCGCCGGCACGGTCGGTGAGCTCGAGTTGCATGCTCCAGTGAACCACGCCACGAGAGCGAGAATTCCCCTCTTGCGGAGAGCGAACATATGTTCGATACTCGCGAGATGGCAGCTGCGGAGCGAGTCACAAACCTGCGTCTCGTCGCGGACAAGGTCGCCCCTCTGGCTCTTGCCCGTGAGCGAACGATGCCGCTGTTGCCTGCGTTGACCAGCCTCTTTCCCGAAGGTGGCCTGCGACGCGGGTCGATCGTGGCGGTCGATGGTGTGGGCGCGACCTCGTTGGCCCTCGCTGTGGCCGCGGGGCCCTCGGCGGCTGGATCGTGGACAGCTGTGGTGGGCGATCCCGGTCTCGGGCTCGCCGCGGCCGACGAATCGGGCGTGGTCCTCGAACGCATGCTCGTGATCGATCCACACGCCGGCGTGGGAAAGGCATCGGAGAGGGGAGCGGCTGGGGTGGTTGCCGCACTCGTCGGTGCGGTCGATGTGGTGCTGGTCGGTCCCGGTGTGCGCATTCGCCCAGCCGATGTCCGCCGACTCTCGGCTCGAATGCGCGAGCGGGGCTCTGTGCTGATCCGGATCGGCGCTATCGATGAACCCGGGGTCGATGTCGGTCTGCGGGTTGTCGAGTCTGAGTGGTCGGGTCTCGGTGTGGGTCATGGTCTGCTCCGGGCGCGCCGGGTTCGCATCGAGACGCAGGGCCGCGGTTCGGCGGCTCGCCCTCGGGGAGCCGCACTCCTGTTGCCCGGACCGCATGGGGCACCGGTGGCGCTCGGAGAGCCTGTCGTCGAGGCCACGCCCGAGTCCGAATCGCGACCCGATCTGCGCGCCCTGGCCTGATGCCTCCGGTCCGCACCCTGGTCGCCTGGTGTCCTGATTGGCCGGTGGTCGCGCTTGGTCGCGAGCTCGACGAGCCGGTTGCCGTCGTCTACGCCAACCGGGTCATCGCCGCGTCCACCGCGGCTCGCCAGCACGGCGTGGCTCGAGGTCTTCGCCGTCGAGTCGCCCAAGCACGCTGCGCCGAACTCGACGTGATCGAACGCGACGAGGCTCGCGAGGCCCGTTCCTTCGAGCCGGTTCTGGCCGCACTCGACGACATCACTCCTCGGGTCGAAGTCACCCGGCCCGGCACCTGCGCCATCGTCATGCGTGGTCCTTCTCGCTACTTCGGAGGCGACGAAGCCGTTGCCGAGTTGATTCGCGAGCGAATGGGCGAAGTGCTCGCTGGTCGCACCGAGATTCGGGTTGGTATCGCCGATGGCCCCTTTGCCGCCGGCCTCGCCGCTCGTGCCGCTCGGCCCACCCACATCATCGAAGAGGGCAAGAGTCCGGCTTTCCTTGCGCCGATGTCGATCTCCGTGCTCGAACGCCCGGAGCTCACCGATGTGTTGGTACGGCTCGGCCTCCGCAGCCTCGGATCATTTGCTGAGCTGCCGCCGGCTGATGTGTTGGCTCGCTTCGGCGACGAAGGTCGCGGCGCTCATCGGTTGGCGTCGGGTCTCGACGAACGACCGCCCGATGCGCGCCTTCCTCCTCCCGACTGGTCGATCTCCACCGAGATCGACCCACCCGCCGATCGCATCGATCGGGTTGCCTTCTGTGCTCGCACGCTGGCCGACGACTTGCATCAGCGGCTCGAACACGACGGCATCTCCTGCGTCCGCATCGCCATCGAAGCCGAGACGGAATACGGCGAGACACTGCTGCGGCTGTGGCGCCACGAGGGTGCGCTGTCGGCCGCGGCGATCGCCGACCGGGTGCGATGGCAACTCGACGGGTGGCTCAACGGCTCGGCCGCGAGCAGGCCGAGCGGCG
>Ga0315336_1006012_pt1 | contig 12766 bp, 3 predicted proteins | sample ASW5metaG_FD_204512 | JGI IMG/M metagenome (GOLD analysis project Ga0315336, IMG submission 204512) | Ammonia-oxidizing marine archaeal communities from Monterey Bay, California, United States - ASW #5 | ecosystem: Environmental > Aquatic > Marine > Intertidal zone | place: USA: California...
AAGGTGATCACGCGAACCTGGACCGCAACCGATGACTGTGGGAACGCAACCAGCGCCGACCAGGTAATCACGGTGGTGGACACGACCTCGCCGGACCTGACGGTACCGGTCGACGTGACGGTTGAATGCGATGCCTCGACCGATCCATTAGCGACAGGCGAAGGGTCAGCGACCGACAACTGCGATCCGAACGTGGACGTAACCTTCAGCGATAGCGAAGTGCCCGGCAACTGCCCTGCCGAGAAGGTGATCACGCGAACCTGGACCGCAACCGATGACTGCGGAAATTCCACGAGCGACGATCAGACCATAACCGTCGTGGATACCGAGGATCCGGTATTCGGCGATGTTCCGGCTGACATCCTGGTCGAGTGCCATGAGGTCCCGGGCCCGGCCGATGTCCAGGCCACGGACAATTGCGGGACTCCCCAGGTAACCCTGGACGAGCAGCGCACCGATGGAAACTGCGAGAACGAGTACGTCTTGAATCGAACCTGGACCGCGACCGACGCTTGTGGCAACAGCGTCAGCACGACCCAGCTCGTAACCGTGCAGGACACCATCGCGCCGGAGATTACCTGTCCGTCTGATTTCACGCTGCAGGGTGACGATCTTTGCCAGGCGATTCTGCCGCAGCTGGATCCTCAGATTTTTGACCTCTGTGAGGGCCAGGTAACTGTAGAGCAGTCGCCCCCGGCCGGAAGCACCGTGTCCGGGCCCGGCGCGACGACTGTGACGCTAACGGCAACCGACGTGTGCGGAAACTCCGCTTCCTGTGAAGTTTCCGTGAACGTCAATTGCGGTCCTGCTGGTATTGGGATTTCCAAGCAGCTCCTGGGGGATTGCGTTTGCGACGGAGACACGCATCCGTTTGAAATCACCGTGACCAACCTGGGTCAGCTCGTGCTTAGCGACGTGATGGTAACGGACGAGTTGTACCCGGTATGCGACACGAACCTGGGCTCGCTCGCTGTGGGTGGATCCACCACGTACATCTGTTTCGCGTCGATTACGAACGGCGAGAATACCGTCGTGGCCCAGGGTTCATCTCCGGAAGGCGACGTATTCGCCACCAACACGACGTCCTGGATCCTGGATACGGAGCCTCCGACAATTGAGGAGTGCGCCGCGGACGCCTTCATTGAATGCCTGGCGGACCTTCCGTTGCCGACTCCGGAAGCGGTCATTGCTACGGACAACTGCGATCAGGAAGTCGATGTTTCCGTTGTCGCCACCAATGACCTGGGGGGCGCAGGATGTGTCGGAGATGAACACCTGATCGAATATGTCTACCAGGCTACCGACAATTGCAACAACAGCAGCCTCTGCACCCAGCTCGTAACCATTGTAGACATTACTCCGCCGGATCTGACGGTCCCCGCGGACGTGACGGTGGAATGCGATGCCTCGACAGACCCGTCCGGAACCGGAGAAGGGTCCGCAACCGATAATTGCGATCCGAACGTGGACGTAACCTTCAGCGACAGCGAAGCGCCTGGCAACTGCCCGGCGGAGAAGGTGATTACACGGACCTGGACCGCAACCGACGACTGCGGGAACGCAACCAGTGCGGATCAGACTGTCACGGTAGTGGACACGACCTCCCCGGATCTGACCGTGCCCGCGGACGTAACCGTAGAGTGTGATGCCTCGACTGATCCGTCAGCGACAGGCGAGGGGTCAGCGACTGATAACTGCGATCCGAACGTGGACGTAACCTTTAGCGATAGCGAAGCGCCTGGCAACTGCCCGGCGGAGAAGGTGATTACACGGACCTGGACCGCAACCGACGACTGCGGGAACGCAACCAGTGCGGATCAGACGATCACGGTGGTAGACACAACTTCGCCGGACCTGACGGTCCCGGCGGACGTGACGGTGGAATGCGACGCCACGACAGACCCGTCCGGAACCGGAGAAGGGTCCGCAACCGACAACTGCGATCCGAATGTGGACGTAACCTTCAGCGACAGCGAAGCGCCCGGGAACTGCCCGGCGGAGAAGGTGATTACACGGACCTGGACCGCAACCGATGACTGCGGGAATGCATCCAGTGCGGATCAGACGATCACGGTAGTAGACACGACCTCGCCGGACCTGACTGTACCGGCCGATGTGACGGTTGAGTGCGATGCCTCGACTGAGCTATCAGCCACCGGAGAGGGGTCCGCGACTGATAACTGCGATCCGAACGTGGACGTAACCTTCAGCGACAGCGAAGCGCCTGGGAATTGCCCGGCCGAGAAGGTGATTACGCGAACCTGGACCGCGACCGATGACTGCGGGAACGCATCCAGCGCCGATCAGACGATCACGGTGGTGGACACAACATCGCCGGACCTGACGGTTCCCGCCGACGTGACGGTTGAGTGCGATGCCTCGACTGAGCCATCAGCGACAGGCGAGGGGTCCGCGACTGATAACTGTGATCCGAACGTGGACGTAACCTTCAGCGACAGCGAAGAGCCCGGGGACTGCCCGGCCGAGAAGGTGATTACACGAACCTGGACCGCGACCGATGACTGCGGGAATGCAACCAGTGCGGATCAGACGATCACGGTAGTGGATACGACCTCGCCGGACCTGACGGTCCCGGCGGACGTGACGGTGGAATGTGATGCCTCGACAGACCCGTCCGGAACCGGAGAAGGGACCGCGACCGATAATTGCGATCCGAGCGTGGATGTAACCTACAGCGACAGCGAAGAGCCCGGGGACTGCCCGGCCGAGAAGGTGATTACACGAACCTGGACCGCAACGGATGACTGCGGGAACGCAAGCAGCGCCGACCAGACGATCACGGTGGTGGATACGACATCTCCGGACCTGACGGTTCCCGCCGACGTGACGGTTGAGTGCGATGCCTCGACTGATCCATCAGCGACCGGCGAAGGGACCGCGACCGACAACTGCGATCCGAGCGTGGATGTAACCTTCAGCGACAGCGAAGAGCCCGGGGACTGCCCGGCGGAGAAGGTGATCACACGAACCTGGACCGCGACCGATGACTGCGGCAACGCATCCAGCGCCGACCAGGTCATCACGGTGGTGGATACGACCTCGCCGGACCTGACTGTCCCGGCCGACGTGACGGTTGAGTGCGATGCCTCGACCGATCCATCAGCGACAGGCGAGGGGACTGCGACCGACAACTGCGATCCGAGTGTGGACGTAACCTTCAGCGACAGCGAAGAGCCCGGGAATTGCCCGGCCGAGAAGGTGATCACACGAACCTGGACCGCAACGGATGACTGCGGGAACGAGACCAGCGCCGACCAGGTCATCACGGTGGTTGATACCACGGATCCATCCCTGACTGTTCAGGATGACATCGTGCTGGGTGGCGACGATAACTGTTCCATTGTCGTACCCGAAATCGACTTTGATGCATCCGACAACTGCGACAACGACGTAACGGTAGTACAGGATCCCGATGCCGGGTCGACGCTGACGGGACCCGGGACCTTCACGGTAACGGTGACGGCCACGGATTCCTGCGGAAATGAGACGATTGATACCGTGATTATCACCATCGAGTGCGATGCCTCCCTGTGCGGATATGTATGGGTAGACACCGATTTCGATGGAATTCAGGATCCTGACGAATTGCCCGTGAACGATTCGGTAGTCGAATTGTTTGATGCCGGTGGCTTTGTCCTGGCCAGTCGAATGACGGGTGAAGACGGCCGCTATTGCTTCCCGGGCCGTGAGCCGGGAGACTATTTCGTCCGATTCCATCCTCCCGCTGACTATGTAATCAGTCCGCAAATGCAAGGCGGAGATCCGACCGTGGACAGCGACCCCGATCCATTGACCGGCGATACCGGCACGATCACGCTGCTGCCCAACGAGAACAAGGACAACATCGACATGGGGATCCTGATTCCCAGGATCGACGTGACTGCCACCCCGGTTTGTGTCGACGATGCGGCGTACGTGGACTACACCATCGTTCCGTTCGGCTTCGTCCCGGACGAAGGAGCTGAAATCTCCTGGCGCTCATCGGATGGCACCATTGCCGAAGTTCTCGCGGGTCAGGCTCTGACCGGCCGCATCCTTTGGCCGGGAACGGAGTTCGACAGTAGCGGAAACGTAACGAACTGGCCCGGGTGGGAGTTGGTTGGTGATGAGTACGTGGAAGTTGACGATGGGCTACGGCCGACCATGGCTCTCGATTTCAGCTTGAATCCGACGGGTACGGTTGAAGTTACATATCCGGAAGCAACACGGTTCTGTAATCCGAATCCGCCGGCGCGGATCGGAGATTACGTTTGGATTGATGCCAATGGAGACGGAATCCAGGACCCGGATGAAGAACCGGTTCCGGGTGTGACCGTCAATCTACTCCAGGCGGACAACACCTCGACGGTGATCGACACAACGACTACCGATGCCGATGGGTTGTACGTCTTTGAGGTAGGCCTCGGCGACTACATCGTCCAGTTCGTGGCGCCGGCCGGGTACGCATTTACGCTTCCCAACGTCGGCGGCTCGGAAGCTCAAGACAGCGATGCAGATCCGGCTACGGGATATTCCATGCCGATAAGCGTCGTTGCCGGCGGCGGCTCCGGCTCGGGTAGCCCCACGGGGCAGATCGACCCCATCGTCATCCAAGGCAGCGGATACGACCGGCGCATCGATGCGGGCCTCACCTGTCCGGTCGAAATCCAGTGTCCCGGGGATCTTGTTCTTGAATGCGCCCCCGGGCTGGATATCACCCCGGCGGCGACGGGTGAACCCATGACTTCCGGCTGCTGTAACGTCGTCGAAATCGGCTTTGAGGATTCGATGGAAACCGGGTGTGGAAATTCCCACACAGTCACGCGAACCTGGACCGCCATGGACGCATGCGGCAACTCTGCTAGTTGCACGCAGATCATCATGGTGGTGGATACGACGGATCCGGATCTCACCGTGCCGGCGGATGTCACGGTTGAATGCGATGCGTCGACCGATCCTTCCGAGACTGGTGAGGGGACTGCCGACGATGACTGCGATACGGATGTCCAGGTGACATTCAACGACAGCGAAGAACCCGGGAATTGCCCGGCGGAGAAGCTGATTACGAGAACCTGGACGGCAACCGATGCATGCGGCAATTCTACGAGTGCTGATCAGTTCATCTCCGTGGTGGATACAACGAACCCGGTGCTGATCGGTGTACCGGAAGACACCACCGTGGAATGCGATGCGATTCCGGCTCCGGCGGAGGTAACGGCGCAGGACAACTGCTCCGCTCCTCTGGTCACGCTCGACGAGCAGCATGTCGACTCACAGGTATGCGATGGCGAGTACCAGTTGATTCGGACCTGGACCGCTACGGATGACTGCGGGAACTCGACCAACGACATGCAGACGATCCAGGTGGTGGACACAACCCCGCCCGTCCTGGAATGTCCCTCGGATCTTCCGCCGATTCGCGTAGTAAACGGCGACCCGTTGAATCCGGAAGATTGCGTGGCGATTGTTCCCGATCTGGTCACCGACCAGACCGTGACCGCGACGGATGGATGCAACGAGATCGTGACCATTACGCAGAGTCCGCTCGCGGGCAGCCTGTTTACGAACGAGGTAACCATCGTACTCATGGCGGACGATCCGTGCGGGAACGTTACCGAATGCTCCGTGGTGCTCGCCTGCGAACCGCCCGCGCCGGATTGCGTCGGGTTCAATGCCCTGGTCTTCCAGGATGCGAATCTCACCGGCGGGTTCGAGCCCGGTGTCGATCTCACATTCGAAGGAGTTACGGTCCGGCTGTACGACGCGGATGCCAATGTACTGGTGGACGAGCAGATCTCCAACGCCGACGGGTTGGCCGCATTCCTTGTTCAACAGGGTGGCAACTACTTCTTCGAAATCGACGAGAGTACAATGCCGATCGGGTTTATCTCCGCGCCCGGATTCACCAATCCAACCCAGGCGTTCTTCTATAATCCCTTCGATGACAATACCTGTTCCGACGTCCTGATCGGGTACCGCGAGGTGTGCGATATCTGTGGTGTTGTCTGGTTCGATGCGGACGGGCAGGGAGACCCCGATGAGAATCTGGAAGCGCGCGGAATCAACGATGTGAGCGTGCGATTGCTGCCTCGGGGCGGTGGTCAGCCGATTTCCTCTGATGTCACGGACACGAGAGTGTGCGAGCGGCTCGGCGGCAGCGGCGAAATCGCAGGTGTCTATCGGTTCGTCGATGTTCCGATCGGTCAATACGACATTGTGATCGATCTGAGCACGGTGCCGTCTGATCTGTCCGGATTCTTCGATGAGGAGCCTGTTCGCGGCGTCGAGCCGAGACAGAGTACAACCGAGTTGCAATATGAGTACAGTTGCGACGGACGTGGTTCCAACGCACCGGAGGATCCTGATTTCGGATTCGTCCAGGAGCCCACGTTCGTGTCCCTGGTGTCCTTTACCGGAACGCCGGTTGCCGGAGGTCTCGTGCAACTCGAGTGGGTCACGGGTGTCGAATTCCAGAATCTTGGATTCAATGTCTACCGGTCCGGCTCGATCGATGGTCAGCGGATCCTGGTAAACGGCCAGTTGATCCCCTCGTTGGGAGGATCCTTCGGCGGTGTCTACAGTCTGACCGACACCACTGCGGCCACCGGCGCCAACTACTACTGGTTGGAGGACATGGACTGGAACATGAATTCGACTCTGCACGGGCCTCTGATGGTCAGCCTTTCCGGGCAACCGGTGGCGATTGCGACCGTCAGTCAACCTGGAATGTACCGAATTCCGTACGACACACTGGCTGCGGCCGGCCTTGCAATGGACGGTTCCCGGATCCGGGTGTCGATCAATGGCGGGGAGTCAGCCGCGTACGTATCCAATGAACAAGGTCCAATGCGGCCCGGCGACTCCGTCGTAGTGTTCGTTGCTACAGAGAATGCATCGGTAGAGCTTTCCGATGCCGACGATCCGGCTCGAATGGAAAATGTCGATGCCGGGCCTCAAGTCGACGGAGCCTCGGTCTATACGGAAGTGGCGTCGGAGGCCGGAACCGCGATCTTCTCTGTCGATAGTTCGTACGACCGGTACCTGGTGATCGGATTCACCGCACCGCCCGTGATGTTGTTTGAAGTGAGCGAAACCGATTCGCCCAAGCTGTTGGTTGGTTTCGGAGCCGTGGACGTCCAGGGCGAAACCGGCATCTACTTCAGTCATCCGGACGCCGGGAGTTCCATCTTCCTTGCCGTCGATGAAAACGCAATGGAGGAAATCGTAACTTTACAAACTCCTTGAGTACGTTATACTTACAACGTAGGTGGCGGATGTGTGGGAAAGGGGCCTTGGCGCAGAATCTGCGTCGGGCTCCTTGCCCATTCCCCGAGGGGCGGGCTGAATCCCGCGAAAGGACAATGAGGAATCGTAGTGACTCGAGCTACTGACAGCAGGTACCGTGGTCGGCGCCGGATGGTTTTCGGGCCGACGCTCGCCATGATCGTATTGGCGGCTGTCCTGTGCGGAATTCGATCCACCGACCGCAAGTCGGAACCGGAGCCTACGCAGCGGATGACTTCTCCGACGGATACTTCCCCTCCCGGGAGTCCAGCTTCTCTTGACCTGGTGCTTACCAACGGACTGAAGCGTGCCGATTCTTCGAGCACGGAGGACGATTTCCTGCGCGTAACCCCGATTTCGGGGCATGTCCATGAGAAATCAATTCTGGTGATTGCGCCGGACCTTACCCTGGAAAACAGGAAGGAAGGGTCTCTGGCGATGATGGATCATGCGTCGAACCCCATGCCTTCCGGTTCGCCGAATCTTCCCCTTCTTTCGAAGCTGGTTGACGGGCGTAAAGGGTTCGCCACCCGGGTGGAGGTGGTCGAGACTTCATTTCGTGATATTCGGAACATCGACATTGCCCCGGTAAAGACCATTCTCACGGCCTACGCACCGGATGACATGTCGGAGAACTATGATTCCCTGGAAAGAGACGCGGAAATCTACGAGTCTGACGCGTTCTGGCCGGCGGACATCGCCGATGTGACCGAAGCCTGGATCGGAACCCGCAAAGTTACCCGGATCTCGTTCCGGCCGGTTCAATATAATCCGGTGACACGGACCCTTCGGTACCATGAATCAATTGTTGCACGGATCTCTACCGAGGAAGAGCTTGCCGTCACGTTGCCTGCCGTTCAGTTTGCCAGCAAAGGGGCAACCGCGGCGCCGGATCCCTACGAATGTCCGCCCCTGTATTCCGATCCGGTTCTTCCGCCCATGAACGGCTATCCCTCTGACTTCGCTCATCGGCGAGCCGGACTGGAAGTCGATGCGGTGTACAAAATCACCACCTCCCAACAGGGAATTCACCGGCTGACACAGCCTGAGCTGATCGCCGCGGGGATTCCACCGGCCTCTCTGATTGGAAATGAGATTCGGATGTATTGCCGTGACCAGGAGATTGCTATCAACGTCTCGACCGACGGGCAATTCGGGGCCGGCGATTTTGTTGTTTTTTACGCCGAGAAATTTGTCGGATGGTATTCCCTGGAGAACGTCTACTGGCTGGGACTGGGTGGGGTAGGGCTGCGTATGGCCGATGTCGCAAGGCCGACGATTCCGGCCGCGAACGAGGTCAGTGAGCACTTCCGCACAGTGGAATACGCGCCGAACACGTTTCATGCAGACAACGTGGCTCCCAATTACGAAGGATGGGATCATTGGCGAGCTGCCCAGCTTTTCTCCAATCCAAACCCGGTATTCACCGTGAATGATTCGTTTGATGTCGATTTTATTGCTGCCGGGGGGACGGCGAAACTCTGCGCGATGCTTCATGGTGTGGCGGAAAACGCTGCGTTTCCCGGAGAAGGGCACAATACCGAAATCGACATCAATGGAAGCAATGTGACCGCCGGCACATTTCAATGGAGCGGTACGGGCGTAAACGCAGGCTCGCAGTACAGCAACTCGGTCGAGTTCTCCGTTTCCGAGTTGACCAGCCCGACGACCTCATTCTTCGCCCGCCAGGAATTACTTCCCGGCAATACCGCCGCCGACCAGGTCTACCTGGAAGCTCTGCACCTGATCTATCCGAGGAACCTGCGAGTGGTGAACAACACGCTCGAATTCACGGGCACTACCGGAAGCAACAATTATGAAGTGGACGGATTCTCCGGAATTCCGGGGCTATGGGTCCTCGACGTAACCGATGCGCTGGCGGTTCAGCGCCTCACATCGTTCTCGACTCAATCTACCGCAAATGGGTTTTCCGTGCGATTCGGTCACGACTCGGCGGACAATCGCCGATACGTCGCGGTGCGCCAGGCCTCCATGTTGAGCGTGGATTCCGTGGTAAAAACACCCGTTCGGGATCTGGGCAACCTCGCGAACCAGGCTTCCTATATTGTCATCTGTCCGGAATCTTTTCAAACCGATGCATTTCGCCTGATTACGAACCGCTATCTGCGGGGCGAGACCATCGTCGTCGCCGAGCCGGATGACATTTACAATAATTTCAGTTACGGGGTGAAAGATGCGCGCGCAGTCCGACAGTTCCTCGGGTTCGCCTTTCACCACTGGGCAAAACCCGTTCCGCAACGGGTTCTTATTATTGGAGATGGATCGAACGATCCCAATGGATATGTGGATTCGACGGACATGGATGTGGTCACCGCCTTGATGGGTGGGTCCCCCTTCAATTTTACCGCGCTGGATGCCAAGGCGGCCATGGTAAACGGAACGACTCCTTCCGGGCATGCGGACAACCTGGCGGACATGGCGGTGGGCCGAATTCCGGCGCGAACACCGGCGGAGCTCGGTGACATCGTTGACAAGATACTGGACTACGAGAATCTTCCCGCATCCGCTACGTTCAGAACGCGGGGCCTGCTCGTGGCAGGAAACGAGTCCGGGGTCTCCCTCGGATTTCAGGATACCGCAAACGAAGTTGAAGCCATGATGCTGACCAACGGGTTCGCCCAGGCGGATATCACCAAGGAATACGGAGCGGGGGCCGACAATGCAGGGATTCTGAATGCGTTGAACGATGCCCAGGGCCGATATCTCTGCGCCTATTTCGGTCACGGTGCGCACATTTTCTGGGACAGTTTTTCCCTGCTTGCCACCACCCACGCCGGCAACCTCACCAATTCAAGGCTCCCCATCTTCACGGCGACAACCTGTATCAACGGATACTACCTGTTTCCCAACGCAGCGTCGGAGTGCCTGGCGGAAGTCTTCCTCAAACTTCCTGACCACGGAGCCATCGGATTCATCGCCGGGACTGCGTTGTCGCAGGATGCCGCGGCCAGCCAAATCGCTCTTGGTTTCTATGATGGGCTATTGGACCAACAGGTCCGTACCCTGGGCGAAGCGATGATGGATGGATATTTGCAGGCATTTTCCCAGGGTTTCGATACGGCACCTGAACTTCAATTCTACCAGATCTTCGGCGATCCGGGGCTGATTGTGAATCCTTGATGAAGCGAGCGGTAAAACTACATTTTCGGCGGAACACGGCGGGCTCGTTCCTGGCCTGTTTTGCCGCATCCTGCCTGGCTGCCGTTACCGGCTTTGCCGATGCGTTTCCGGACGACCACGGTGACGACGCGGGGTCGTCGACCCCTCTCGCGATCGGCGTCCCGGACGGAGGAAACATTGAACAGTTCATCGACCATGATTTCTGGCAATTTGCGGTCCAGGACGACAAGCAGTACACGGTGACTGTCACCCCTACGACTCTGGATGACGGGGCGATTCGCCTCCTGGGACCCGATGGTATTGTCGTGCTGGTGGAATCCAACTCGGTAGGGACCGGCGCCGCGACGGTCGAGTACGCACATCTTTCCGGGCCCTTTACCCTGTACGTCGATGTTGGCGGTTTCGTGGAATTTACCACCGGCGCCTACAATATTGAGATCCTGGAAGGCCCGATTGCGGACGTGGACTTCGACGGAATGGCCGACGTTTGGGAGCAGCAGAACTTCGGGAATCTCGGCCGCGACGGCAGCGGAGATATGGACGGGGATCAGGTGACGGACCTGGGAGAATACCTGGCCGGAACCAATCCGAACCTCGTGGGGGACTCGCTGGTGGTGACGGAATTCGAGGAGATCGGGCCGCAGCGCCACCTGACATGGCGCTCGGCGCCGGCCCGGTATTACGATATCGCCATCTGTCACGACATTGGCGGCTCCGCGTGGGTGCCGATCGGCACGAAATCCAGCACCTCGACCCGTACCACCTTCGTAGACAATGCCCCCATCCCCAGCAATACCTTCTACCGGGTGGAGCTCTCCCCGTAGCACGGCGCCTCCGGCCCGTGTAGCAAAGACTCAACCACAGCCCCGGTCTTCCGTAGCACGGGTATGTGACCCGTGTAGCGGACGACAATCCGAACCCCCCGGCTCCGCATCTGAACAAAAGGCAACGAAGAAAACGAAGCCGATACATCCGCATGTATCAGCGATTCATTGCTACGCTCTGGTTCTGTGCCTGAGTCTCCGCTACACGGGCCACCACCCGGCTCCGTTCCCCTCGACAGCGAACGAACGGAGTATTCACAAAATTTCCGCTCGACCCAACCTCCGACTCTGGTGTACGCATACCACCACAAATCGGAGGCATCGAGGGGTACATGATTCAATACCGGGAAAACCGGCTCAGAGGGGTAGATTGGAATGAATTGGAGGCCCTCTCTCCCGCGGAGCGCGCGCCCTATTTCATGAATGGGGATAGCGTCTACCACGTTTTGTTTGCCCAGCAATTTAACCGCGAATTCCTCGACCGAATCTGCGAACTGGCGACCCGAACGCGGCGGATTGCGAAAACACGGGGCGGCATGATGTTCCTCAAGGAACTGCTGTCTGAAAAAAGGGCCATGCTCTATTTTGCCCAGCCGAGTTCCCGGACTTTTCTCTCCTTTCTTGCCTCCTGCGAGATTCTTGGCCTCCGGTCCGGAGAGGTGCGGGACTCCAACACTTCCAGTGAAATGAAGGGAGAGTCTCCGGAGGACACGGTACGAACGTTCAGTTCCTATTTCGACATGATCATCATGCGGCACCCGCAGGGCGGCTTCGCCGAGCGGATCGCCTGGCTCCTGTCGAATTCAGAGCGCCCGATTCCGGTCATCAATGCGGGCTCAGGCGCCGACCAGCACCCCACCCAGGCCCTGCTGGATGTCTACACTCTGCAGCGAAGTTTCGAAGGCGAGGGAGGAATCGAGGGGAAGAGAATCGCCTTCGTCGGGGATCTTGCCCGCGGCCGCACCGTGCGCTCCCTCGCTACCCTGATGACGCACTACCCGAGGGTGCATCTCGCGTTTATCGCCCCTCCCTCGCTGCAGATCGACGAAAAGATTCTTCGCACGCTGGATGCGGCCGGCATCACCTACGAATTGGGCGAGGATCTCGTGGGAATGCTTCCGGATCTTGATGCGGTCTACATGACGAGGATTCAGGACGAATGGGACACCCAGGGCGAAAGCAAGGCCATCGATGTCGGCGCCTACGCCATTACGGTCGATCGACTCGCCCGGATGAAAGACACCGCCGTCATCATGCATCCGCTCCCCCGACGCGGTGAAATTTCTCCGGAAGTCGATTCGGATCCGCGGGCGAAATACTGGCGCCAGGTGAGAAACGGAATGTGGATTCGAGCCTCTCTCATCATGCATATTCTGGATCGGGACGGCGAAGTCGACCGTTACTATGATGACCTGGTGAGTTGACGTAAAATGAAGCATCTAGTGACATTGGACGATTGGTCATCGGCGGAAATCGAGGAAATTCTCGAGCTGGCCGCGGCCCTGAAGCGCGACCCG
>Ga0315336_1006014_pt1 | contig 12764 bp, 3 predicted proteins | sample ASW5metaG_FD_204512 | JGI IMG/M metagenome (GOLD analysis project Ga0315336, IMG submission 204512) | Ammonia-oxidizing marine archaeal communities from Monterey Bay, California, United States - ASW #5 | ecosystem: Environmental > Aquatic > Marine > Intertidal zone | place: USA: California...
TGATCCGAAGGATTCATCAAATTCTCGCTCTGTTGGTCTTCCTAGAAATTTGACTATTACAAGCGAATTGGAGAAGTTGTTTAGCCAGACATTTTGCGAAGGTAGGCTAGATCCACTAGCAAGGCCATCGATATTCCACTGGTCTTCAACATTAATGCGTGCAGCAGATAAGGCGGTAAAGTGCACGAAATGCAAAATGTCTTGGTACTATGACACAGCAGGTACTGCGTGCCCGTATTGCAAAGCATTACGGTCAAGAATATTGGTTTTAAAAGCTTATTGCATTACGGATGACAACGAAGTAGAAGATTTGTGTTGGGAATATGCCCGCGAATTAAATCCAGACGAGTCCGTAATAGAAATACCAAATAGAGTCCTTGATGCATTTTCAACTCTTGAAAACCCTTACCCTAAGTTGCAATTTAAACTTAATAGCAAAAGTGTTTTTATAAGTAAATCGGATCACTGTGATCTGAATGTGCATTATGCCTTTAGTCATAGGAAAGAGCAAAAGTTTCACGCTCTGAATTCAAAAGTAGAGTTTAAGATTAAAGATTTGAATACCTTGTGCCTATACGCAGGCGGTATGTCGCGGAGAATTTTGTTTTGTGAGATTAGGGAGGCGCAAAATGAATCTTCGCGAGGTTGATACGAAAAGGACATTCAATTTTTTTGTCAAACCAGATGCAGCTGACATTGAGATTAAGGAGGGTATGGTCAGAATTGAATTGGGAAATGAGATCGGTGTTTTTAACTTAATTCAAAGGGATGGTTCGCTTGTTCAAGTTCAGTCAAAAGAAACCAATGAGTACCAGAGGAGAGAATTTACACGAAATCTTTCAAGGCCTTGCGGGCATCTTGAAGAGGTTATTCGCGTGGCTCCGGATGGATCCGCGGAGATAAAAGTAATTTTCTTTGGAGCCCGTGCGTTGCCATTAGATATAGAGGTTTGTATCGATAAAAAATTTGAGAAATCTGCCGGTCGGCTTGGATTTGAGTTTGACGATATTGATCATTTAGCTCTTCTGCTACAAGAAGAATTTCAAATTAAAAGAAAGCCGCCGGAGCAGGAGTTTTTTTGCATAAATGCCGGAGCTGTGGATGGCATTTCTGATGTGAATGACGAAGCTTCATCGAAATTTGAACTCAACCACGATATACAAGCCTTTGAAATCATAGGTAATCGATTTAGTGTTTCAGTTAAAAGTAGAAAAACAGAATCAGATGAGTTAGAACAAGAGTTTTACGCAACGAGAATCAGATCTCGAAAATCTAATTCCAAGGGTTCCCCTATGCGATTGGTAGAGGGCAAAGTTCGCTTCTCTGATGAGGTTGAAAAAGTGAAAGTGCAGGCAGTAGCGACACTAAGGCTTGCAATCGAGCAGGGTTCCGCAAATTATTTGAAGACTTGGGATCGATATGGAAATCTTGAGGGTGAAATTTTTCTCAAACAACTAAAACGCATTGGTAGGTTGGATTACACCAATTTTGAGGCCTATGGAGCGGGTTATAAACTATTTTTTGATCGTCCAATTCCTGATGAACTAGTTGCTGGAGATTCGGTCGAATTTATTACAGAGGATCCTCTCTATATTTCAAATCCAGAAATAACCTGGGAAGACTACAGTAAAGCGCTAGCAAAGGAATTTTTCGATTCGGAATTTCCTGCAAGAAAGAAGGCAGTTGATTTCTACATTATTAAAGAGAAAGGGAATAAGCATCTCGTTTTGTCGATGGATGCGCCGCCAAAAAATCCTAAGAAAGGATTTTTTGCTATTAAATCAATTGTGCCCGATAAAGCGCAGATCGAACGGCGGATGAAAGCGAGACATCTTGTGCTAAGCGCTCAATCCGCAAACCCACAGCTTGGATTAATTATTGAAGAAAGTACTGGTTATGAAGCAGAAAAAGATAACGCTAGCTTGGAGCCAATTACTTCGCATGTTAAAAAAGTGATTTTTGGCGATGGCGAAATTACGCATAAGCAGAAAATGGCTTTGGACATCGCATTAAATACCCCAGATATCGCCCTTATACAGGGCCCTCCAGGAACTGGAAAGACAACGGTCATAGCGGCAATTTTGGAAAGGCTAAATGAAGAGCACGACAAAACAACGAGTGTTGGCGGTTCAGTTTTAGTGTCCGCTTACCAGCATGATGCTGTTGAGAATGTTATTTCACGCCTGAATCTTAATGGTCTGCCAACCGTAAAGTTTGGAAAACGTTCCGGTGAATCTACATTTTCTTTTGATGAAATTAGCGGAAAGATTGATCGATGGTGTCAGCAGCTCGCAAGTGATATTAGAGAAAAGAATACAACCTTATATAAAACAGAAGATCAAATAAAATTTGATCGGTTGGTAGAAGCGTATCAAAAATCTCCTTCAAAATCTAATTCAAGAGTATTAATTTCTACAATCGGTGGTTTCTCTAGGTCGATTTTGCCAGACGATTTAATTGCTGAGTCGAGACATTTGTTGGACGAGTTAAATTTTGAAGAGCATATTTACGCTAACAATTTACACAGCTCAATACACAGTTTAAGAGTTACTGAGCAGGGTTTTGCAGACGATGGTCCGGAGAGGTGCTTAGATTGTTTGGCGAAATACGAAGTCTATTTAAAGAATGAACAAATTTCATTTATGAAAGAATTGACCAATTGGCATGATGGGGATGGTTTTGATTTCTTGCCTGAAGTTCAAAAACTAAAGGAAGTGTTGTTAAGAGCAATTTGCTTTAGGCCGAATTACACCATTCAAAAGATTGACGATCGACTGATCGATTTAGTTTGCAGGGTTAAATCATGCTTTAGCGAACAGTTGTCTGGTAAAAATCACATAGACAAAATATTGGCTAATTTCTTATATGAATTGGAGAACTATCCATTAGAAACAAGAGAGGCAATGAAAAAGTTTAATTATGCTTTTGCTGCGACTGCTCAACAATCTGCAGGGTCAAATATTAGAAGAGCCAAGGGAGTTAGCTGGGGGGATGACGAACTTATTCAATATGACACAGTTGTGATTGATGAAGCAGCAAGGACAAGCCCTCGCGATCTTTTAATACCTCTGGTTCAGGCGAGAAATAGAATAATTCTTGTTGGTGATCATCGGCAATTGCCTCACCCAATTGAAGAAGAGATTTGTCAACAGCTTGAAAATGACTCAGGAACAGAAGATCTTGAGTACTTGCAACATAGTATGTTTGAATATTTGTGGAAGCGTGCAGCCGAGATTCGATTGTTAGATGGAATACCGAGGACGGTAACACTCGATAAGCAATTTAGATCTCATCCATTATTGGGTAATTTCATTAGCAAACATTTTTATGAGAAGCATGACCTAAGCGAGGCTTTTGAATCAGATCTTGATGCAAGTAAATTTCACCAGGATCTTGAGGGAATAGAGGGGAAGCCGGCTGTGTGGATTGATGTTCCGTTCGTAAAGGGTGCTACCACTAAATCGCGCAGTAAAACAAGGGAATGCGAAGCTGAAGAAATCGCAAAGCGGCTGAATGATTGGATACATTCAGAACCTGGATCTCAATTGAGTTTTGGCGTTATTAGCTTCTATAAAGCCCAGATCGATCTGATTAAAAAGGCTCTGTCAAAATATTCTATTACAAGTCAAGATGATGAAGGTCTTTATCAAATTGAAAAGGCATATCAGTATCTTGATGGATCAACTAAAGAGCGATTAAGGCTTGGCTCTGTTGATGCTTTTCAGGGGCGGGAATTTGATGTTGTCTTCCTCTCAGTTGTTCGTACTGAGGACATGAAGTATGTTGAAAAGTTGCTTAATATGACCGATGAGAATAGTCGCGAGCGTGCGAAGCGGCGATTGTTTGGATTTGTATCACATGAAAATCGACTCTGCGTGAGTATGAGTAGGCAAAAAAAGTCCCTCGTTGTTGTTGGAGATGCGGAGTTCATTCAATCCGGTATTTCGAGAGAATGTGTACCAGCATTATCGGCTTTTTATGAGTTGTGCTGTGAAGAGGGGGTGGTGTTATGAATTACCAATCGCCGCCTCGGATTCTCCACATGGATTTCAAATCTCCCGTTAGGGTTGCGGCACAGCGTGACATTTTGTGGCCATGCAATGTATTTGACATCTACGTTGAAGCTCGCAGCAGAGGAGATCTTGGAGTGTTTGTTGAAACTGTATTGCGACTTTCTGCTTTGGGTATCGATACAAAGGAAAAATTGAGAGAAACCATATCGATTGATGAAAGACTAATTGTATTTATGCAACACCTTTTGTTTCAGAAGGGCTATCTTGATACAAGAAAGAAAATTACTGAATCAGGAATCGGACAGATTAAAGAAATAGATGAGGCTAAACCGATTCAAAAAGTGGCAAAGTGTTATGTTGATTTAATGGGGGGCAATGTAATACCTTTTGTACAGACGGCATCAGAAGAAGAGTCTTCTATACATAACTTTGCGCGCAATATTCCAAGCAAATCAAGAAATCCGAATGTTGTGAGATTTGCAATTGGGCAGGCTGCGGGAAGCGAAAAAGAAATTACTGCCTACAAGCTTTTTAATGAACATCGTGAACATGAAGAAGTGGTCCCTTCTGTGCGGGAAATTTCCGACGCTATATTGCTGTTTAACCGGCGGCGTGGGGGGGGCGAATCGGTGAGCCACGAAGGATCGACGCATTCGACATTAGATCCATATGGAAAAGTAACTATCCCAGAAGGTCAAAGTCCGGAATTAGTGTATTTACATTGTCAGGCAATTATCCAGCCGGGGAATTCAGATTTGTTTGTTAGTGATGGCGTAGGAGCCGGTTTTTATGATCCATTTGCTAAAGCAATAAATGGCATTGACGCGAGTTGGATAAGTGAATTGAAGCGTTCTGGAGTTGTTATTGACGCTGCCGAGCCAAAGCAAGCAGGCAATCTTCCTGGGTTTAATTCTGCAATAAAAACATATGAGCATTTGCATCGGGCTTTAGTGCAGGCATCTAAATTGATAGATCGCCTCTCTACTCGCAAGGAAAGGTCAACCTTCGAAAGCAAGCAAAACGAAGCCGATAAAAAAGATTCGATTGTTCATTTGAATTCGTCTTTGGAGTGGGCTTTTCAATATTTGCATGGTGAAAATCAAACAGATCGTTCATCTATAGAGCTTCTTCTAAAATCAGAGAATGTTTCAGAAGTGCAAAAGAGATTACTTGAATATGCGGCGGAATTAGGTTTTGTAATCGACGAGTCTGGCAGTTCTATTTTTCGGCAGTTGAAGATCGGCGCAATCAGATCCAGCTTTGATGTCGCGGAGGAAAATGTAATTTCAAAATTGCCACCACTTTTAGCTATTGCAATTATTGGAGCTCGATCGCAAGTAAAACATCCATTAAAACGTTTGGTAAAAGAGGATTCTCATTCGTTAGTATTTCTCAATCGTATTAAAAACCTTCGCAACTCTGTTTTGCATGGGAATGAGGGGAATCATGAATTTTCTTTGACATTTGAGGAGCTTCTTTCGTGTAGAGATAAAACGCATAAGGTGATTCGAAGCATATTTCCAAACCTTGATTTATCTGTGATGAAATCTTTTGCAAAGGAGGGTACCCCTGATCCAGAGCAACAGAGAATGAAAGCGACTTGGAATCTGGAAGAATCCTATGGTATGTGGGTTGTTAATCAAATATCTCCAAATCTGAAGGAACAGCTAATCGAAGCAGAGCTGATTTGTTCTGATATTCAATCTGAAGATTTTGAGCCAATAAATCTAATTACTAAACTCTCAAATTGTTTAGAGCATGCGTTTGGCGAAGCAACTAAGCCGGACAGGAAAAAACCTGAGAGTGCATCCAGTGTTAAGGAAATAGCCTTTTCTAAGCTTCGAGAGGTTTGCTCTCTCAATGAAATCCCAGAAGCTATAAGGACTACAAATGAATTCACAGCTTTTGCAGCGTGTCGTGGTGCTCCAAGTAGTCTAGGCGCGAACTTTATCGCCCTGTTTTACGTTAAAACCATTAAGCAGCTACAGATTTTATATAAGGAATCTCCAGATTTCGTGACAACAGTCGCGAACTTGATTAAACTGCGTGGTGGCGGCAATTCTTATGGCCCGCTTCGAGATGAGAATGGAGATTTTTTCGATCAAGAAAAACTGTTGAAGTTTAAGGTCGAGGTATTTGATCTAATCAAGACTATGGTGGTGTGGGTGAACTCATATGTTTGACAAAACGATTGGCGAAGAGATTCTTTCAATACTTCAAGGGAAGATTGAAAGAGGGGATCTTAAAAAAGTTACGAAATTGCTGAATAGAGAGCAGCAGTTAATCGACGCTTCTTGGGAAGAAGCACAGCAGCAGTTAGAGAAAATTGCCAGCGATAGGCTTAGTGTTAAGCAGGAAAAATTAGAGCATGAAAAGAAGTTGGTGGAGGATAAAAACAAATATGCCATTGAATTTCAAAAACTCTTTGATGAACAGGTCACTACCAGGCTAGATCAGATTAAAAATGAAGAGGAGAACCTGAAGGGTTTGATTAAGGAGCATGTATCCCAAATCGAAGAGATTGTGGATCGTAAAAAAGAAATCGTTCCACAAATTATAGAGCTTAAAAAACTTACATCAAACGCGGAGAGCGGATTCCTAAATGAACTTGAAGAATTGATTAGAGAATTAGATTCAAGACAGGCTGGCCACCAATCGAAAATTGAAAAACTGCGGGATAAAGAAGACGCCATCAAATCAGATGAGGAGAAGTTGGCGCTAGAGCGACAGGAGCTTCTTGAGAAAAAGAAGGTTGTCGATGCAAAATTCAAAGAGGCTGAAGCTGGATTTTCCAAACAAAAAGAAGAGCTCGAAGGTGAATTGTCCGGGGTAAGGCGAGGAAGGCTGGATGAATTAGATGATTTGATTGCGAAAGAACGCCGGTCTAAACAGGATGATCTTAAAAAAGAAATCGAGGAAGATAGAGATGCTGCTCGGAGCAGATTAAAAGCCGATATTGAAGCACATCGGCAGGACAGAGAGCAGTTGAAAGAGAAGCTGAAATCTGTTGATTTGCAATCTTCGAAGTTAGATCTTAAAGAGCAGCAATTAGATGCATTGGAACACCTGTTTGACCAAAGAGAAGCGGGCTTGGATAAAGAGGTTGATCGACGTTTTCAGGAGCGTGAACGCACGTATTCCATGCAGTTAAAACAATCTGAAGATGAGGCTCAGCGATTGCGAGATTCTCTTGAATCTAGAAGTGATTTACTTGCGGCCTACAAACAACTTGAGCAGGAATGTGAAGGGGGAAGCCCGCAGATTCTTATCGCTCAATTGACTGCGCATACTGAGCACATTGCTGACCTTGAAAAAAAATTACTTGATCGGCCAACTCAGGAAATGCAGGATAAGTATGACCAATTCCAATCAGAGAAGTCGGCACTTAATGCTCGGCTTAAAGAGTATAAAGAGAGGAATGAGCAATTAGAGTTGAGGAGCAAGGGTGACAATGAGTATTTGCGTCAAATATCCGAATTGAAATCTGAAAGCACATCGTTGCATTCTCAAATCTCTGCCCTGGATGCAACAAGGGTTCTACAGGAGCAACAATTAAAGAAATTCAGGGATGAATACACTAGGGATACGGATAAAGATAGACGAATGAAAGATGTGGAGAATCCTCCGCTCTTTAACGAGGGCGATCTTCTCGGCAGAAGGAAAGGCGAATCGCCAGATGAGCACGAGTGGTTGCAGGGCATACAGGACAAGATGGGTGAAGCTGGATTTGTCTTTGCTGATCGTCTTCTTAAGGCGTTTCATACATCGCTAAAAATATCAGAATGGTCGCCAATCACGGTTCTTGCCGGCGTTAGTGGTACTGGAAAATCCGAACTTCCAAGATTGTATTCAAGATTTGGAGGAATTAATTTTATGCCTGTTGCTGTCCAGCCGAATTGGGATAGCCAGGAGTCTATGCTTGGATATTTCAATTCGCTTGACGATGAATTTGTTGCCGAGCCTCTTCTTCGTTTTTTGGCGCAAACCCAAATCGACAGAATCAAAAGGCCCGAATATCCTGGATTATCGGATTGCGTGAACTTGGTTCTTCTCGATGAAATGAACCTCGCGCATATAGAGCTTTATTTCGCAAACTTCCTGAGTAAGCTTGAGACCAGACGTGGGATGGCAGAGGTGCCTGATATTGAAGTATCTCTTGGTTCTGGCGAGTTCAAGTACCCCCTTCCGCTAGGAAGGAATGTTTTGTGGGCAGGGACAATGAATCAGGATGAAACTACCAAGTCTCTCTCTGACAAGGTGATTGATCGCGGAACCATTATGTACTTCCCAAGGCCAACAAAACTTGTGCGTCGAGAGACATTGGAGCAACTAGATTCAGAGAAATTTGATCCTGCTGGTCTTCTTTTGCACAAACATTGGAAAAATTGGCTTACGGGATCTTTTGCAGGCACCTTTGCTGAAGAAGAGATAAAACCATACAAAGATTTTGTGGAAGAAATGAATAAAAATCTTTCGCGCGTTGGGAGATCACTCGGTCACAGAGTTTGGCAGTCAATTGAGCGTTACATGAATTGTCACCCGGACGTTACTAAAAGCAGGCAAGATGAACCAGAGAAATTAGAGGCTGCGATGAAGAGAGCTTTTGAAGACCAGCTCGTTCAAAAGGTAATGCCAAAACTCCGGGGCATCGAAACAAGAGGGGAGTCTAAAACACATTGCCTCGATCTGATTCAAGCCCAATTGGTTGATGGTGGATATTCAATCGTTGATGATTTTGTTTTAGCCACGAAACTTGGTTATGGTCAGTTCATGTGGTGTTCAGCGAATTATCTGAGCCCCGAAGAATCAGCTCCTGACCCTTCGATTTCGCAAACAAGCACTCCAGATTCACCAGAAGATTCTGTAGGATCCGATGAGGCTGTTGATTCAACAGAGAACGCAACTGAGATTGAGCAAACGCCAGATGAAGAGCTCATGATAATTAACTATGAAGATGAAGAGAAAGTGACGTGTAATGACTTGGCAGAAAGGCTTTCTGAGGAACCAAAGTCTGTATTAGAAACAGGTCAAGATCTTGGTTTGCCTCTAAAAACTGTGCGGAGTCCAATGTCCGGTTTAGAAGCAAACAAAATAATCGACTGGTACTGTTCATCGGATGAATGATGTGTTGACTAAAAAGTGCTCATCTCCAGCCTTTGATTCAATCGAAAAACTATATAACATATTTACTAGTGGGGCAGATTTCTCTGAAGTGCAAGTCGCTCAACTTTTGCTTGGGCTGAGGAGTTGGTTGACAGACATCACTGAATTTGAGAGAGTGACTGGGGAACCATTGACTCAGGACTTGATGCATTTGTTATCACGAATTGGTGAGACAGATAATGAGTTAAACAAAGATCGTTTGTTCAGGATTATTGAACATAGTGAAGATTCGATCAAAAAAATACTTAAACTTCTTCGGGAAAAGATTGTTCGTGAATATAAGCTGAGGCACATTTCTTCAGTAAGGGTAATAGACAGCGCAACTTCGCAGTGGCTCAGCAAAAAGCCCGGAAGGACTATTCGGTCCCGCCTTGGCGGCAAGCCCTACATCAAAGCTTTTAAGCGAATATCAAGTGTTGATACCGTTGAAAATAGATTGCTGAAGGCATTCGCAATAAAACTTGGCGATGTATTATTTTCCAGACCATCAGAATTTAGTCAATCTTTAGATTCCAGAAGTCTTAACGATCTTATCTTTACTGAACAAGATGTTGAAGATATAGAATCAAAGATTCATCGTTGGTTGCGATCTGACGAATCTTCAGAAATTGGCATGTGGGTTCACTTGCCACCGAATAATACTCTGTTGCAACACAGAGAGTATCGGAAAATTTGGGATGCATGGCGATGGTTGCAAGAGCTAGACGATTGTATTTATCGCGATTCTTGCAATGTAAGGGAAGATTTTCTCACTGTGTTGTATTGGTCGATGGCTTCCTCGTTGAACACTTCTAAAAATGTTCGATTTATTCAGCAGCCATGCGAGTCTGATTATTGGGAAGAGTTTTCTATTTCATTACTTCATTCTGAAAAGTTAATTGGTGTACTTGTCTCTAGCTTTGATGACATTGAACAATCCTTGTCTATTGGAAATGCGGTCCAGGAGAGAGGTAATCGCAAGCAAAAGATGAGTAACAAAAAAGTTGAAAAAATTGCTTTGGAATACTCTAAAGATCGCATTTGGTCCGAGTGTGGCGACAGGAAATTTGAAGCTACATTTAATGATGATTTTCTTTTAATCCGGCTAAATAAGAAAACTAAGTCTTATCCCATTGAAATGTCATCTATTCAAGAGGTTGTGTCTCAAGCAACGGCTTTCTTGTTAAATGAACGGAAGATCTCTCGTTACAGTCAGCCAGTTGAGGAAGTAAAGAGGGCTGCCGATAGAAAATGTGTAGTGGATTTGTTTTCAGTTAGGCCAATGTATTCTTTTGACTTAAATAACGATTCATGTTTGTCATTTAGATTAGTCCAGCAGTATTGGAAAGATGAAAAATCTAATATACCAATTGATTGCGGCAATGCAGATGCTATCAAGATGGACGATCGGATAGACACGATCTCGATGCGGCATTTATTTTTTCTAAATGATATTAATGAAGAGATTGATGAAAACCTTTTGAGCACCAGTGCCGATGTTTTTTCGAAAAGGCTTCGAGAGGCATTTGGCACGGAATCTATTACATGTTTAATTCCAGACTCGATTAGTGAATTTGAGATTGATTATGTAAGAAAGAGTTTCAATTTACACTTTAAAGACGCTTCGGCATTGCCAAGAGGCATCGCTGCAATATTTGATGGTCAATTTGAAAAGGTGTTCAGGGAAATAGATTTTAAATCTAAGGATATTGTTGTTGTACTCGAGACGACTAATGATGGTTTTTCAATAACCCCAGTTGTTGGAATCGAGAATAGCCAATTAAAAGACAAACTTCCAGAAACGCTAGGCATTGTTTGGGAGCGTCATCCGTCGATGGAGGTGAAAAATTCATCTTTGTTAGCAAGCGCAAAAGAACAGTTGCTGAAGCATATTCCAATGTCCAATGAGATTGTGGATCTTTTTGGGGTTGAAGGATTGGCAGTTGAGACTCAAAAATTATCCTTTGTCGACACGGAAGATAATTGGTATGAGATATCAACAAAGGTTAATCAAATTATCGATTCATTACACAAGCATGAAATCTCTGCTTCTCATATTTCGAAGGCAGTGCGTCGAATCCAACAGAGAAATCAAAACTCTAGAATTTTCTTGTTGCCACTGGACTCCAACTTCACTCAAGCGTCAGGCTCCAAGTGCGAAATGCTTTCGCCACCAATCTCACTGGTGAGAGGCGCCCAAGTTTTGTCTCAATGGCAAGAGGAAGTGGACGATATCCCTTTGTGGAAAGACCATCTCCCCGAATTGGCTATGGAGGATCGTCTTAAAAAGGAAAAATTCGATTTGGTTACAGATACAACAATTACCCCGTACAAAGGCAAACAAGTTTCAATTCCTATTTCAGCACAATTTGCCTTGCCAAAGGGAGTGAAGGAATATCGGTTTAAGCTCTATCAAGGCGGAAAAGAAGAGCTGCAATATGAGGCTCGTCTGAATTCGGAATCATTTCCATTACCAGAGCGTACTCATTGCAGGCTGCATATGACTTACACCTATGGTGCCGATGAGCCTTATGAGCTTATTTTTATTCCCGATGATCGTCGAATCCAGGGGGAAGGATTTAAGCCAGCTAAAGTGCAGTGGTGTCGGATTGGCGACATCGATTATTCATCGATAGATTTGCCTTGTCCTGGCTTTCCACCTATTTATTCATTTGAAGATTTTGAAGCACATCCCGCAACTTCCTCTACTCGGGGCACTTCCACAGGCAAGAAGGACGTGATTGATTGGCATGAGAACAACGTCGAAAAATTGAAAGGTATTGCTGACTATGGAAGATGCACGGGTCTTGTTGCAGAGACGAGAAGTGGGCTTTATTTTTCGAGAGAAGCTATTTTGTATTCAAAGGAAGTGGCAAAAGGGCATGCAAAGAATCTCTTGCCGTTTTGTGATGGGGATGTTGTCGAGTTTTACAAAATTGAAACTGCTAGAGGATTTAAAGCACATGCGATATCTGATCGTGGCGCTGCACTGGATCCTCAGTGGTGGATACTTGGCTGGCTTAGATTTCCAACATATCTGATTTGGAGAGATGGTTTTTCGATTTCAAGAGATGAGGTTACTGATGAGTTTAGGGATACAGTAAATTCGGGCATTGAGTATGCGCTTAAAATAATCAAAACAGACTCCCCGGAATATACAAAAACATTGAAAAATGAAATTATTTTTCATCTCTGCTGTCTTCAGCAAGATACGCCAGAAGAAATTGCAAGAATACTTTTAGGCATATTTGAGAAAGAAGAAGATGAAAGTTTGTCTTTTTTTCTAGAGTACTTCATTCATCTTGGCTATGCGTTGGGCGACGTGTCTCAAGAGTGGCAAAAAAAAGTTTTGCTGCATGTAATAAATTGTGCTCAGAGTCAAGAGCGTGATGTACGGTCGAGGGCGCTGGCGTCGCTCGCAATATCTGCTTGGCGGTTTAACGATTTTGTCGCGTTGCTAGACGAATCGCAAGTTAGTCTGTTGCTGGCCAATTTGTATGAGTGTCTGCAAGAAGATTTGGAATTGATGAAGACGAAAAAAGGCTTTAGGCGGAAATCGCTTGGATCTGGAGTTGAATTTAAAGAGCTTCTTACTTTCTGTAATCATCT
>Ga0315336_1006016_pt1 | contig 12758 bp, 10 predicted proteins | sample ASW5metaG_FD_204512 | JGI IMG/M metagenome (GOLD analysis project Ga0315336, IMG submission 204512) | Ammonia-oxidizing marine archaeal communities from Monterey Bay, California, United States - ASW #5 | ecosystem: Environmental > Aquatic > Marine > Intertidal zone | place: USA: California...
CAAGTTTGCACCCAAGTGGCAGCATCGTCATTGATATGTGCCAGTACTGGGCCTTGACTGTGAATGGTGACGCCGGTGTCACGGACGCGGCGGATGGCTTCTCGAGCGATTTCAGTTTCCATTTCGCGCCAATGATTATAATGGGCCATTAAAGCCACACGTTTCCCCGAATTTACAAGATACTCAAAGAGGCGCAGTAGATTGTCCGCATCTTTGTCCGTAACGAACCGCTGAGGCCAGAAGGTTAAAGATTTTGTTCCAATTCGAATTGTACGAATATGCGCGAGACGAGGGTCCGTTACCAGAGGGTCCAGATAGTAGGCAAGGTCCCAAGCTTTCATAACCATTGGATCGCCGCCGGTAACGAGGAGATCCGTCACATTTGGATGTGCCGCAAGATAATTATGGAGCGTTTTCGCCTCGCTTGAAGCAAACTTTAGTTCCTTGTCGCCCACAAATTGTGCCCAGCGAAAACAAAAGGTGCAGTAGGAATGGCAAGTCTGCCCTTGGCTTGGGAAGAATAGCACAACTTCAGGGTATTTGTGCTGTACTCCCTCGACTTCCTGATTGCCCATGGTGGGCACATTGAGTTCTTGTTGTCCAGCGGGGTGGGGGTTCAATTCACGGCGGATATTTGCAATCGTGGTTGCCATTTCATTTTTTGGAGAATCTCTCTTAAGTAAGCGGGCAACTTGCTCGAAATTATCAGGCGACAACATGCCGGGCTGAGGAAAAGTCAGCTGGAATACAGGGTCTTCTGGGACATCGTTCCAGTTGATGAGGTTTTCAATGACATACCTATTAACTCTGAAGGGAAGGACACTGGCGACTACCCTCATCGCAAAACGCTGCTCCTCGGGCAAGTTCTTTAGCTGGGGGATTTCGTCCAAATGGCGAGATGTATATACTCGGAACTGCTCCACTGGAAAGTCGAGGAGAGTCCCCGATCTGCTCTCATTTCTGGATAAATTATTTGTGCTGGACGCTTTATTCAGAAGTTGTTTGCTGGGCGGAAAACTTATGTTTGTAGACTCGTGGAATAATTTATTCATAAATTCCTCCTCCTTTCCGGATGCAAGGAAACCTTTTCCGGAGCGGGGGACAGGGAGCCCCCTCTTACCGACCAAATCCTTAAACCTCGGTAGGTGGGCTAATTCTCGATGCGTGGGCTACGAAAGCGGGAAAAATTCACCCGCATACAAGGTGCGGAATGCAATCCAACCGGCACAGTCCCATTTTTTGAATTACCGATGAATTCGTTGAATTCTTCGAACTAGGCGAGAAGCCAAGCTCGGGTTCTGATTCGACAACTAACACCCTAGATCTGAAAGATGTATCATGTCCCTAGGACAATTTGGGCTATTTTACCAGAAAATGTCACACGATGCACCCCTTTCACTTGAAACCCTAGTTAAAAGGCTGATTTTTCTGCATTAAGCGTATAGTCCCTTGTTATTTCTTAAATCAATTTTGCCATGACACTTCAAATCGGCGTGGTATCGTGTGTCTAATCCTAGAATTAGGCTTGGCCAATGACAATGAGGTGTTCCATAGGAAACGGATAGCTTTTCAAGAATGATTTTTTCATATTGGGCGCCATCGTTTTCGGATTACAGATAGATACATCCTTCATGATATCGAACTCCTGGAAGTATCATAGGTAGTCTACGATCTCGCCCTTCTTGAGGATCCCGTAGGATTTGACCTCACTGATTTCAAGATTCATATGCATCCATTTTGTTCGAGGGAGCTTACGGGAACAGCCTTTACGATCAAAAATTTTTGGGATTAATATGCGAAAATTCTCGGCCGAGGGGGTGGAGGAGGCTAGAATTTTCTTTTAGAAGTGAATGTGCATTGAAGTTGGCGATGGCATGGGTTCGCGCCAAAAGTTTTTTTGGGGGGGGCAAGATACGATTCCTAAGCGTCTTTGATTTTAAAATCAAAAGCACAAACGGATTCGGGTTTGAATTAATCCCTACTTGTCTCGGGGGCAAGATTGTGCGGCTGTGCTTTAATAATATAAATAATGTAGTCCTTGGCCTCGTCAGTCGCAGCGTTTAAGACCAATTGGATGATTCAATTTAATCCTCCAAGCATAACGGAATCTACCTCATTTTGGACTAGGTGCATTCGCGCTTGCTAAAAGAAAAAGCCTGATCGGAGAGCGGCTTCTCGATATCCGGCCTGGCATTACCCGGAGGTTATACGTCTCTGGATAAAGTGTTCGTGGAAGAGGAACTATCGTGCACTATGCATTGTTCATATCACTCGGGCAGGTCGTCTAACAGATTGGGTCTAATGTACCAATTCTCATGAATCGTTATCCGGAGGCAAAAATTTCGAAGAATTTCAGAAACATGTCAAACTCTGGGGCTGGGATCCGTGCCTTTTTTGACTCCAAACGCTTAATTGCCTATGTACGCCACCAGATAACGTTTCTCAAAAGGAGTAAAAAGTCATGCGTGCAAAGAGATCAAAAAAATCCATCGGTATGGCGCTTATTGGCTGCGGAAAAATTGGTCGAATTCGGGCGAAATTCGCCGCTGATTATCCGGGTGTCGAATGGCTTGGCCTTTGTGACATCGATGAGAAAAAAGGGAAAAAGCTAGCCGATGATATGGAGGCCGATTTTTTCACACCAAATCTGGAAGAACTCCTCGATCGGCCTGAGGTCAACGCGGTCATAATTGCGACCCATTCAACGATGCACGTAGAACCCGTTCGGGCTGCGGCAGAGCGGAAGTTCCCCATGCTTATCGAAAAACCGTTGGCGACGAGTGCACGCGAATCGGCCGAACTCTTGAGACTCATCAGGAAGAACGGCTCGGATGCAGTCCTGGGGTATACACAGCGCTTCAGGCGCCGCTACCTGGTCGCTAAGGAAAAAATTGGTGCAGGGGAAATTGGTGATGTGACTACTGTCGTCTCTCGCGCTTTCCTGAACAGTCTTACGCCCATCGGCACTCTCCAGGCCGCAGAGAATCGCCGTCAGATGACACCAATGGTCATCTCGGGTACCCATACTCTTGATATTTGTATGTGGTTGATGGCGGGAAAGACACCTACCGAGGTTTACGCTCGCTCGGTGGCAAAGGCATTTGTCTCCTATGGGACAAATGACGCGACCATGGGTGTTTTTACATTTGACGACGGGACGGTCTGGAGCATGTGTATAAACTGGGCCCTGCCGGGCTTGTGGCCTCCAACAGTCTACAGCCTCGAAATTGGAATCGTAGGCACGGACGGAGTGCTGACCATCGATGACACCCACCGCGACCTGGTTCTCGCCTCGGACACACCACATACCACTCAACGGCCCAAAGAGCGGAAGAACGTTAGCTTCCTGACCAGCTATCCACCCGGAGACATCGCCCTAGGTCAACTCTGGGGTCCCATGCGTGAAGAGACGAATGCCTGGCTCGCTCGACTCTACACCGGATTGGAGACGCCACACACGACCGCCGCCGAGGGACACGAGAATTTGCTATTGAGCATGGCGATGGACCTTTCCGCAGCGCGCGGGAAGGCGGTCCAACTCCCTATTACTGCGGAAGAGCTGGAGGGTTAGGGAGTCAGGAACTTACGGCTTCGAGAGGAGGCCAGTCTTCGGAGCGGTTCTTAAAAGAGAGATAGACGAGCGTTTTCTCGCCCACATTTCGCTGCTCGTGCAAGGTGCCCATAGGAATGTGGATGACATCCCCGGCACGGACGAATTTTTCTTCATCTCCTACGCGGAACCATGCTTTACCCTCAAGAATTTGTATCATCTGCTCACATCCGTGCTTATGTGGGCGGGTTTCTTTATCGGGAGGCTGAACCTGGCGCGTGACGGTGGTGAGTTCTCCGAGGATAAGACTGCCTTCTGAATCGGTTGTTTTCACCAAGTTGCGCCGCTTCATGTCTGCCCAGCGGTAGAAGGGCATACTGCCCTCCTTTCAATGTAATGGATCTTAGGAGTGTCGGTGAATTTGCCCGTCTAGTCCATGGTGGCAGTCGAGGGAGGCCAGCCCGCTGATTTGTTCTTGAAGGAAAGATAGATGAACTCCCCATCTCCAGTATTTTTGAATTCATGCTCAGTTCCGAGGGGGATATGAATAATATCGCCCGCCGTCACAGACCGCTCTTCTTTTCCGACACGGAACCAGGCAAATCCACTTTCAACGTGAATCATTTGCTCACAGTCGTGGTGGTGGGGACGAGCCATTTTAGAAGGGGGGGAGACTGACCGGTTTAACGTGACATGGTCGCCGATAATGATGCTTCCCGCCGAGTCGGAGGGCGCAGCCAAGTTTTTTCGCTTCATCTCATCCCATCTAAAAAACGGCATTTTATTGAGTCTCCTTTAAGTCTGTGATTTTTTCTTTTTTTAACATTTGCTGGATCTGGTCAATTATTGAAATATAGCTTCCTTGACAACTTTCTGAACGTGCTTATATTATCTTCAATATCAAGCGGATAAACAAACTAGTTTCACCCGCAATTCTTTGTGGATGGCGATTTCGGCGGTCTGATAACCGCCTAAAGGTCGGACCTGCCGGTGTGCGGGTCCAAACCGAATTTAGGAGGAACATCATGCGGAAGACATATGTTGTTGCAGCGATTGTGGCGTTGGCTGCGCCGTTCTTGGTAGCTGGTCAGGTACAGGCCGCCAAGCAGTTTACGGTTGCGGTGGGTAGCCTCCGGGGAACGATGGGCCGCCTGGGCGCGGGAATGACCGATCTGGTCAACAAAAAGCAGAACGATTTCAAGCTCAGCATCGTCCCTGGCGGGGGGCGTGCTAATCCTGCCCGTGTCGGTGGTGGCGGCTCTCATCTGGGGTACTCGTTCTCAAACTTCGCCGCCAGTGCCTTAGTTGGGAAAAAACCTTACAAAAAGGCGTATTCCAATCTTCGGGGGATCTCTAAATTTTGGGACTCCTGCTACCACCAGTATGCCGCGAAGGAGCTTTACGATGCGGGAATCACTTCCTGGAAGGCTATTATCAACTCCAAAAAGCCCCTCCAGGTCGCGCCGGCGAAAAAAGGAACGAGCTCGGAATATATTGCCAGTCTGATCGTTTCCCATTACGGGTCGAGCTACAAAAAGCTTACAAAACGCGGCTATAAGCTGACCTTCCCTGGCGCGGGTGGGATGTCGCGCGCTATTCGCGCCCGGCAGATTGATTTTTATTTCCACAACTCGGGCGACCCGAATGGCGCTGGCATCCAGGCGGCTCTCGGTCGGTCTCTCCGCTTTCTGAAAATGGACGCCGACGTGAAGAAAATGTTGGCGGATGCTGGTTTCTCTCCCTGCCAGATCCCGGGCGGGGTATACAAAGGAAGTCCCAATCCTACCAGCTCGATGGGGGCCTCAGGAGTGCTTCTCACGACCGATGCAATGGACCCGAACGTCGTCTACAACATGCTCAAGATCATGAACGGAAACCGCAAGCAGCTCGGACACGTCCACAAGATCTACAAGGCGTGGAACGCCAAATTAGGTATGACGAACCTGGGCGTCGAGCTTCATCCGGGTGCCGAGCGGTTTTATAAAGAAGAGGGCGTTTTGAAGTAATACGTAAACGGATGTAGCTGCCGGCGGCCCCGCCGTCGGCAGCGTGTACCGCCTGGAGATTCTCCTGGCATGACTAAAGGTGCCAAACGGGGACCGCTTGACTACGTCATCTTCGTGATTGCCGTGGCCATGTCGGCCTACCATATTCAGATCGCCTACACGGGCGGATATGAACCACTGTTCCAGCGGGCCCTCTCTTATCTATTCGGACTGACCCTGATTTTCTTAGTTTACCGAAGGCCCTCTGGGGGAGGGTGGGGCGCTATTCTGGCGCCGATCCCCATCCTCCTCGCGGCCGTTTCAGCTTACTATCCGATCTGGGGAATTGATTATTTCCTAAATCGCCTCTATTACGTTGACCCTCTCCGAACGGCCGATTACATTCTCGGCATCACAATCGTCGTCCTCACCTTGGAAGCCGCCCGCAGGACGATCAATCTCGCGCTTCCCATGATCGCACTATGTTTTCTCGTGTATTCCTATAACGGCATTGCTCCCTACATGCCCTGGGAGTTTGGCCACGGGGGCGCTTCTTTCGCCCATATCGTCGAACACCACTACATCACCTACGACGGCCTCTGGACGACGCCGATGAGCGTTTTTTCGGTCTACATTTTTCTCTTCATTTTGTTCGGCGCGTTCCTTGAGCGAATGGGGGCTTCTGAGTTCTATGTCCAGCTCTCGATGTCAGTCGCGGGACGTCTGCGGGGTGGACCCGCCAAAGCCGCCATTTTTGCCAGTGCCATGACGGGGACCATCATGGGCAGTGCAAACGCGAACGTCGTGACGACAGGTGCCTTCACAATTCCAATGATGAAGAGGACGGGGTTTCGGCCCGAAACCGCCGCGGGGATTGAGACGGCCGCTTCAACTGGGGGGCAAATTATGCCACCCGTCATGGGCGTCTCGGCCTTTCTTATCGTGGAATTTACGGGGATTTCCTACTGGGAGATCGTGAAGGTATCGGTCCTCCCTGCAGTACTCTATTTCTATTCGGTTTACTCGATCGTCCACCTGACGGCGAGGAAAAATGGACTTGTCGGCCTTCCTCGGGATCAGGTCCCCCTTCTGGGCCCGATCATGAAGCGTGGGTGGTTCTACTTGTTGCCTCCGATCATTATTCTCCTCGTTCTTATGACGGGTCGCCCCGTACCCAATGCCGGACTCGCGGGAATCCTTTCGGTGGTGGTCCTGGCCACCTTAAAAGGTGCGTTGGTCCTGTTTGAAAAATTTAGAAAAGAGGGCATCACGATTGCGGAGGTGGCCCAGGCCATCGGGGGAGGGGTGTGGAACATTGTCGAGGCGATGGAGAAGGGTGCCCGTCAATCACTCCCTATCGCGGCGGCGGTAGGCACTGTAGGTCTCATCATGGGGGCTCTTTTCCAGACTGGCCTCGGCCTCAAGTTTTCATCGATGGTGACGGCCTTGGCGGGCGATAGCCTATTACTCGGAATCTTTCTCGTTGGAATCGCCTCATTCGTTCTGGGCATGGGTCTTCCGACGAGCGCGGCCTATATCGTTCTTTCCGTGATGGCGGTTCCAGCGCTTATGAATCTTGGTGAATCGATCGGGCTCACGCTTCTCGCGGCGCACCTGATCGTTTTCTGGTACAGCCTGGACAGTTGCTTCACCCCGCCCGTTTGCGTGCCGGCCTATACGGCGGCGGGCTTGGCCGGAGCGAATCCGTCCAAGGCCGCCTGGTCGGCGCTCATGATGGCCAAGGGCATGTACATCATGCCGCTTATGTTTGCCTTCACACCCCTCCTCTTGCTCGGCAAACCGCTTTTGGTCGCTGAGACCGTTCTCGCGGGATTTCTAGGGTTCACTGCCATCGCGGCTTCACTCGTCGGGTACATGTATTTCCCATTCTCATTCGGGGGACGCTTATTGCTTGCTGCCGGGGCATTTCTTCTTTTTTGGCCCGCTATGACCTATCATTTGGCTGGGGCTGTTATTCTCGGAGGGGTTTTCATCCGCCAACGAAAGCGTCTTTTGGTGGAGGGAGAGCCCATTTTTAAAGACTCACCCTCGCCCCAAGAAACCTCATGAATCCACTCTCCAATGGAGGAGGGGGGATTTTTTTAAAAAAGCAAAATGGGGACCCAAAACAAAGGAAAAAATTTCTAAAAATTCCCCGAACGTCCGATTTTTTCGATTTCTTAGCCAAGGATACCTCGACTGTCATTTCTTTAATGAAGACCCGATTCCATCCTGGGAATTGGCAAGTGTATCTCGAACGCTTAGGTAATCGGCGTTGATGCTGCGTCAAGGCAACCCGCCAGGCCCCAGGCACCAAGGCCAGGACCCTCACTCCGGGTCATTGTTCCTCCCAATATATTATGTCGCCATTCGGCGATTTCTGCCTCGGGAACTCGGTAGGCCAGCTCTTGGGCACGATCGCATTTTTCAAGAGAGATTGCCATTGCGATGCCCATCGCCTTCCCGATAAACGACTCGTAAGATGAACCTAGGACACAAACCTTTCCTGCTGCCTCAAATGCACGGACAACCTCGAGTGCCGCGAGTGGGCCACCAAATTTAGCTAATTTGATGACGCCCACGTCCACAGCCCCTTCATCGAGGAGTCGATTCGCATCCTCGATCGAAAATAGGGACTCATCGACAGCGATTGGAACGCCCATTTCGCGAATTTGCCTAAAAATTTCAAAACAACGCTTCTCAGATGGAAGGACGGGCTGCTCAAAGTGCTCGACAATTATGCTTTCTACTTTTTCAGCAAAGTGAAGGGCCTCCTCAGGGGTATAACCGCCGTTTGCGTCTATGCGAAGGTGAAAATCCGGGCCGAATTCCTCTCGAAGGCATAGGATCCTCTCCGTGTCGGTGTTCACTTCTGTGCCCGCTTTGACTTTGAGTGTAGAGACACCTTGGGCCAGCAATTCTCTTGCTTTTTCTATTGCCTTTTTAGGGGACAGAAGTCCGATAGGTCCGTCAAGGAGGAGTTCGGAGCGTCTCTCCCCACCAAAAGCATCTGCGAGCGGTGTCCCAGCGCGCTGACTCATCAAATCCAGGAAAGCACCTTCAATACCCGACCGCGCAGCTGACAGGCCCGAGAAGTCAGCCAGGCTGTCAAATTCGTTCAAGGGATCCTCCATCTCCCGGTCTTTGAGAGCCATTGCCACCTCTTTTAAGGCCCTGGCCGACGCTGAAATGCTTTCGTTGGTAAATATTACAGGCATAGACTCACCCCAACCCTCGTGTCCATCCTCGTCACAAAGGCGAACGATGGCTCGTTCCAAACGGGTGGCACCTCCGTATCTATTGCGCGACTGATGGCTAACCTCGCTTGCCATCTCCCAAATGTCCGCGTCGGTGATTCGCATATAAATCTTCCTCTTATTAATCTCTTTGTCTGACTAGCATGAAAATGATAGGATAGATAATATGGAAACATGGGGTTTTTGTGGGAAAATTCTTTCTGGGAAAAAGGAAAAGATTGTATATGGGGAAAGGATAAATTAAATCGTTTCCTCTGATTTGTTTGAAAAAATAAAAATAGCACCGCCTCCGGGAGCAATGTAGCGGTTACTGTGATTCCAAACCTTCGAATTCTAATTATTATTTGGGGATACCCGAAATGAAAAACAGGGCACTGAAAAATTTTGCAGCAATATCAATTTCGCTTGGAATTTTATCACTTGCTGGTTGCCGAACGTTGAGAGACACAGGAAATTTAGCCCGATTGGGGGTTGATTTTAAATTTGAAAAAAAACACACCTGCAGTGGAAAAGACGTATCACCACCATTTACAATTTCAAATGTCCCGAAAGGCACCAAATATCTCGATTTTAAAGTGATAGACCTAGATTTTACTGATTTTGATCATGGAGGGGGTGAGGTTGAATATAAAGGCAGCGGCAAGATAGCAGAAAATGCGCTCGATGGTTATGTGGGTCCGTGCCCTCCCGCAGTACATCGTTATCAAATTACTGTACAAGCACTAAACGACAAAAAAGATCTGGTCCTTGGAAGAGGAGAAGCAGTACGAAAATGGTGTTGTAGATAGGAAGGGTAAAGCTATACCGAAATAACGAATTAAGTGTAGCTACAAAATTGAAACCTCTAGATAATTTTGTCGCTTAGGCGAATGATGCCTCGCACCAGGCGGGTGTGGCACCGTGGTATCGATTTCGCGACAAGAGAGTACACTCGATTGCTATTTCCTAAACGTCCGCAGGGTGGTTCACATATTTCTATCTCCTTCTGCCGGACTTCCGGCAACAGGTCTCGCATAATACTCCATCCATAACGATGAGACTTAGTCACCGCATATAGAGAAGAGTTTTGCTATGGAAAAGAAAGAGCTCGGGGTCGCTATCGTGGGGTCGGGGAGGATCGGAACGCTTCGGGCCAACATGGCTTCGCGCCATCCGTCCGTCCACTTTCTCGCTGTCTCGGATAAGGATCCGGATCGTGCGGACCTGTTAGGGGAGAGCGTGACTGCGAATTTCGCCTCGGGTGATAATTACGAGGTAATATCGCGCCCCGAAGTAAGCGCTGTATTCGTTTCCACTCCTGAACACGATCACGCAGAAGCAATCTTGCAGGCACTTGAATTGGGCAAACCCGTATTTGTTGAGAAACCATTGGCGCTCACCCTCGAAGATGCTGACTCTATCCTGGAAGCGGTGGAGCGGAGTGGGGTCGAGCTTTGTGTGGGCTATTCAAGACGCCACGACCGCCGCTGGATGCTCGCTAAGGAACAAATCGCCCAGAGCCGCCTCGGAGAGATACTCGGGATCACCTCTCGCGTCTATAACTCGCGGGCTCAGATGATGCAAATTCTCAAACGATCCCCTCATGCAACCCCAGTCATGGACGTTTTAACCTACTATGTGGACATGTCTTGCTGGTACCTAGAGGGAATTCCTCCGGTCGAGGTTGTTGCCCGAAGCAATGGGAAAATCTTCAAGGGACTTGGCTACGAAGCGGAGGATGTCACTTGGGCCATTGTGACCTTCGCCAATGGAGCAGTTGTAAATCTCGGGATATTCTACGCGCTTCCCGCTAAGTACCCGACATATGGGCAAAGCGCTCGCTTCGAGATTCTCGGCGAAAAAGGAGTCATCCTCCTTGATATGGACAACAAGGATAGTGTGCTGTTTACCGACGACGGCGTCCCCCACGCTTATGTACCCGATCACAAGGTAGATATGCTTTTTATGCAAAGCAATTCATCAGGCGATTGGGCACTTGGAGAGTTTTGGGGACCCATAGCCAACGAGACCCGCTCGTGGCTGGATCATCTGGCTATCGGCAGTTCTTCTGCGCATACCACGGCGATTGAAGGCAGGCGAACGGTCGAGATAACACTTGCTATCGACGAGGCGGCGAGAACGGGCGAAGCGATTAAACTCTCCGGCCTATAAGCGCATATACTTTTGGCGCTATCCAATCAATGAGAGACTCTGGTTTTCCTTTTTTTTTTAAGAGAAATTTATCCGCCCCAATGTTCCGCTATGCGTAACGTTCTATATCCTTGCGCCCCTTGAGATCGGGTCATTTTAGGTGATAATGTATGGATATATTCACAGCATACAAAATAAATTTCAAGCAGTTTCCCCTCGGCTTTTGCGGCTTCATGAGCGCGATTCTTTTTGGGATTCGGGGTTAATGATCTTATGAACAGAACGAACCTGATCGTCGGTATTGTTTTCTTCATCTTCAGTCTTTTTTACTACTTCTACCTCATTCCTACGCAGATTATTTCATCGACCGCAGAGAGCGAGTTCGCGGGCCGTATTTTCCGGCCAGAAACCTTCCCGCAAATTACGATTGCCATTTTCGGGCTGCTCAGCGTATTTCTCGCTGGAAACGCGCTCAGGGAGAAGGGAGCACCCGAGTTCATGTCCGGATTGAGCAGACGGTCCTCCTTTCAGGCTTTTTTCGTTTTCGTCCTTGCTGTATTTTATGTCTATGGGCTCGAATGGTTCGGGTTCCACCTGACCTCGCCAATATTTCTGGCCATTCTCGTCATATTCTTTGGTACGAGGGACTGGCGTTTCGTCGCCCCGGTGGCGCTGTTGACGCCAGTTGTAATCGAGCGGTTTTTCTGGTTTTCCTTCAAGGTGATCTTGCCAGAGGGCGAATTGTTTGTAGGACCGTCTTAAATGGAAGCAGTTTTTGAAGCCATCTTGCAGGCGATCACTCTCGAGGCGCTTGGCATGGTGTCGCTGGGCGTTTTCGCGGGAATCACCGTGGGTGCGATACCGGGCCTTACGAGTGTGATGGCGATTGCCGTCCTGGTTCCCTTCTCGTTTTTCATGGCGCCGATAAATGGTATTCCCTTCCTGCTGGGGATTCACAAAGGCGCCCTTTTCGGGGGCTCTATTCCTTCCGTCCTGATTAACACGCCGGGCACGGCTGCTGCTGCGGCCACCTCTTTCGACGGCTATCCCCTGGCGCAAAAGGGCGAGGCCCGGAGCGCCATCCAGATGGCATTATATTCCTCAACGCTGGGCGACACCTTCAGCGATATCGTTCTTATCGTAGCGGCCTTTCCGCTCGCCGCCGTGGCGCTGCTCTTCGGGCCGACCGAGTTCTTCGCCCTGATGGTGATGGGGCTGACGATTATCTCCGCCGTGACGGGTTCTTCGGTTTTGAAGGGCTTGCTCTCGATGCTTCTCGGCATCCTCATTGGCCTCATCGGTCAGGACATCATCTCGGGCGCGGAGCGCTTCACCTTCGGCATCGGTAATATTATGGATGGCGTGGGAACCGTTCCCATGCTCATCGGCCTGTTCGCGATCAGCGAGGTGCTGATACAGTCTGAAAAGAAGCTCTCCGAGCTTTCCAATCCACCCGAAACGGCCCACCTCAAGGGGGGCAGATCGCTCAACTTAAAGGAACTGGTCAACGTAAAATGGACTATCATGCGCTCCTCGTTCATTGGCACTGCCGTCGGCGCCATCCCGGGCACCGGTGCTGCCATCGCCACCTTCATCAGCTACGCGCTGGCCAAGCGGGCCTCCAAGCGGCCCGAGGAATTCGGAAAGGGAAGTTACGAGGGAATCGCCGCCGCCGAGGCGTCCAACAGCGCCGTGGCGGGGGCGGACCTGATTCCCACGCTGGCCTTCGGCATCCCGGGCAGCGCCTCGGCCGCCATTCTGTTGGGCGCCTTCATGGCCCAGGGCCTCCGCCCGGGACCCGGCCTTTTTCAAGAGCATGCCGCGACCATGTATGGA
>Ga0315336_1006017_pt1 | contig 12758 bp, 9 predicted proteins | sample ASW5metaG_FD_204512 | JGI IMG/M metagenome (GOLD analysis project Ga0315336, IMG submission 204512) | Ammonia-oxidizing marine archaeal communities from Monterey Bay, California, United States - ASW #5 | ecosystem: Environmental > Aquatic > Marine > Intertidal zone | place: USA: California...
TGATGTAAGTCGCCACAATACTGAACACCCAGGTTACCACAATCGCGACCAGCTGACCGACCAGAACTCGCGTTTCGCCTTCGATCAGCCCCAGCGGGTTCCCATTGTCGATATCCCAACAGGCTCGGTAAGCAAAGACTCCGGTCAGAATCGCCCCCAAAGTGCCTCCCACCCCGTGAACGCCGAAGGCATCGAGAGAATCGTCGTAACCGAAGATTCTCTTGATCGTTCCACAGGCAAAGGCACAAACGATCCCGGCCGCGGCACCCATCGCCAGTGCCGGCATCGGATTGACGAAACCCGCGGCTGGCGTGATGCAGACCAAACCAGCTACTGCCCCCGACGCGGCCCCCAGCACGCTCGGCTTGCCGTCGGTCAGCCATTCGTACAGCGACCATCCCAACAGGCCCGCGGCCGCGGAGAAATGGGTGACCGCAAACGCGCTGGAGGTCAGGTGGTCTGAGAGCAGCTCGCTGCCGGCGTTGAAGCCGAACCAGCCAACCCAGAGCATGGCTGCACCCAGAGCCGTGTAGGTCATATTGTGCGGACGCAAATCGGCGCTACGGAAACCGATTCGTTTGCCCAGGACCAAGGCACAGATCAGTGCCGATACGCCCGAGCTGATATGCACGACCGTCCCGCCGGCAAAGTCGAGTGCACCGCCCGCCCAGCTAATGGACTTGCCAGCCGCGATATCATCGGTCGTCGCAAAGGACAGAATCCCGCCGCCCCAAACCCAATGACATAATGGGCAGTAGACAATCGTGCCCCAGAGGATCGAGAATAGAACCATCGCGCTAAACTTCATCCGCTCGGCAAACGCGCCGCAGATCAGCGCGGGGGTGATAATGAAAAACATGCCTTGAAAGAGCATGTGGGTGTACCGAGGGATATCGTCGGCCATTGGTTTAACGATCGTTTTCGTATCCGGGTCCCACTCGCGCTGCACTCCATCCATCAGCAGATAGTCGCATCCACCGATGTAGGGCCCCCACTTCTCCCCGCCATCGCCGAACGCCAGGCTGTAACCATAGAGGGCCCACAAGACGGTCATCAGACCCATCAGGAATAGGCACTGCATCATCACGCCCAGCACGTTTTTCTTGCGAACCAGCCCACTGTAAAACATGGCCAGCCCCGGGGCGGTCATAAACAGCACCAGGCAACAGCTGGTGAGCATCCAGGCGTTGTGGCCAGCCAGCAGAGCCGCGTCGGCTGTGGCCGACACTTCAGCTAATTCTTGTGCATGGGCCTGTGGCAGTTGCGATAGAACAAAGACCACTGCTAATACGACCGCCGGCCACCGAACGAATCCTCGCATGGTAATCTCCGTCTTGAAACACGAGCATTAGGTTTACAAGGCACTCGCAGCGCGATCACCCGGCCTCTTCCGCGCAGAAAGCAGCAGCGCCCAAGAACTAGCCAAGAATAGGAATGAGCACCTACCTTGCCCCTCGTTGCGGCCGATCATGACCCTACCGCCCGCTCCATAGGATAGGAACCTGTCAGTACCGCGTAAAGTACCGCATTAGCGTAGATGTGCGAAAAGTAGCCTGCCATAAGCGATTATTGCACGGCGATTAGGATCTCTTATTCCACGGCACGTCGCTGTGCGCTTGTTGGGCATTGGCCGCTCGGGCGAGCACGAACAGCAGGTCGCTTGTGCGATTGAGGAATTTCAGCACCGTCTGGCGAACCGCATAGTGTTGCGACAGGTCGACTGTCTCGCGTTCTGCCCGTCGACAGATACAGCGAGCCAAATGCAAGGCCGCGGCAACTTTCGTGCCCCCCGGCAGAATGAACGTCGTGAGTGGCTCTAGAGTCGACTCGAATGCATCGATGGTCGTTTCGATTTGGTCGACGTCGGCCTCTTGCATTAGAGCGGCACTGGGTGATGTTCCATCAGGAGTTGCCAGCTCGGCACCCAAGTCGAACATCTGGTTCTGCAGTTTTTCCAGGATCGCGTCCAGCTCAGCCGAGGGCCCTTCGGCACGCGCTAGACCCAGCATGGCGTTGAGCTCATCGATGGTTCCGAAGGCCCCGATCCTCGGGTCGGTTTTCTCGACACGGAGCCCACCAAGCAGACTGGTGCTGCCTTGATCGCCACCTCGCGTATAAATCTTCATGTCGAAAATACTCCTCGTTCAGAGCCCAACGACTGGAAGCCCGATTTGGGCAGCTTTGCCGCTGAGCATCTCTTATTGAGGGATGCGCAGCGAATGAGCCCCGACGCCAGCATTATACTCGCTAAATCCGGGCTTCCGCTGGGCGCCCTCGGTTCAATGGCAGCGCAGGGGTCAATAGTAGGTGCTCCAAGAGAGTTGTAGCACCTATCCGTTGCCAATTCGCCTATTCTCGCGGGCGCCCGGTCCCGGTCATGGCCAGGTCAGCGAGATTCGTCGTAACTCTCCCAGGCTGTTGGGGGACGGCATCTGCGACAGTTTCAAGTCCTCCAAGCGGCCCAGGGGCGCGCCCTCGGACCCATTTTTCCAGGCTTTTTTGTTGCTTCAGTTCCTTCTCAACGTGAAAATGAAAACTTCAGCACGGCTGGTCGCGGCAATCCGATAACGCTAGATTTTACCCAGCCCCCCTAGTTGAATGTCAATCGCAGCCGGCCCCGCCGATCCGAACGCCGTCGTGTCGACAGAATCGTGTCCCATGCCCGGACGCCTGATGGGAACTCCAGAGGACTCCACCATGTATCGCATCTCGGTTTGTACTCTGTCTTGGCTTGCTCTGGCAGGTTTAGGACTCCTGTTGTTCGATGCCACGGCTCGAGCCGAATCGCCAGCCCCGCTGTTAAGCGCTGCCAACTCCGAGAGTCAACTCCGTCGGGCTCTGCTGCCGGAGACCAGGTTACTCGACGAATCGAAAGACGAGGACCTACAGAAGGTCGAGAAACAGCCGGCCGAGTCAGACGATGATGAAGCTGAGGCAGAGAAGAGCGATCAGCCGGACTCGGCAGATGAAGATGAAGAGGAGAATAAGGAGGCAGAGTCGTCTGCTTCCGAAGCCGATAACGACAGCGATTCGGAGGAGGAAGCCGACGCTAAGAAGTCGGAGGAGGAACCCGACACTGAGAAGAAAGCGAGTAAGAAATCTTCTCAGGACGATTCGAGCAAAGCGAAAAAGAAGAAGGAAGAAGAGAAGAAGCCTGAGCCGCACAAGGTGGAGCGCAACGGACTGAAGATCGAGGTCGACCTGGACGGCGTGTTTGTCGCCAGCGATACCACCGAAGTTGCCTTGCGCCCCAAGGTTTGGACGCAGTTCAAGGTGGTCGAAGCGGTCGAGCACGGCGACCACGTCAAGAAAGGCGACGTGTTGGTCCGTTTCGACGAAGAAAAGATAGAAGAGAGACTGGCCGACGAATCGCTCGATCAGCGACTCAGCGAGCTCTCTCTGATGCAAGAGGAAGAGCAATTCCCGCGCGTTGAGAGAGCGTTAGAGTTGAGCTACGATCAGGCCAAGCGTGCACTCGAAAAACTGGAAGAGGATATTGCCTATTTCAAAGAGACCGAACGTCCGCAGCGAGAGCTCATTGCCCAGTACTACTACGAAAGCGCGGAGGAAGAGCTCGCTTCGCAGCTTGAAGAGCTGGAACAACTGGAAAAAATGTATGAAGCGGATGATCTGATGGAAGAGACTGAGGAAATTGTGCTTCGTCGGCAGCGATTTCAGGTCGAAACGGCGGAACTCATCCTGGGGTTGGAAGAAAGTCGGCGTGCCTACTCTTTGGAGGTAATGCTCCCCCGACGCGAAGAGAGCTTCGACAACGCCCTGGAAAAGGAAAAGCTCGATTTCGAGCAGGTTCAATCAGCCAAGAGTCTCGGCTTGACCCGCGAGCGTTATGCGCTGGAGAAGAAACGCCAGAGCCGTGTTCGCAGCGTGGAAAAGCACGCCAAGTTGGTAGGCGATCGCGCACTGATGGAAATCCGGGCTCCTTCCTCGGGCGTCGTTTACTATGGCCAATGTATCAACGGCAAATGGAGCCAGATCGGCTCACTTAAGTCAAAGCTCCGCCCCTTTGGCACCGTCTCTGCCAATTCCGTGTTGATGACGATCGTCAATCAGCGGCCTCTGACTATCCTGTCCAGTATTGCTGAAAAAGAATTTGCTGACTTCAGTGTTGGGCTGCCCGCCACGATTGCGCCCGCGGCTGACGACGAATTGAAACTCTCGGGCAAGGTTTCCGAAATCGCCACCGTCCCTGGTGCCGACAAGAAATTCGCAGTCGAGCTCGACGTATCCACCTCCGACGCGCCCGACTGGCTGGTGGCTGGCATGACGTGCAAGACCAAGGTAACCACGTACGAAAACGAAGAGGCGATCACCATTCCCAGCGACATGGTCGAAACGGATGAGGAGAACGAGAAGATCAAGTACGTGATGCTCGTCGACCCTGAAGATGATGAGCCTGTTCGCCGCAAGGTCAAGCTTGGCCGAAGCAAAGACAAGGACGTGGAGATTCTCAAAGGTCTCGAAGAAGGGGACCAGATCGTCAAGCAGGAGAAAGAAGAAGATAAAGAGAAATCGTCCAAGAAGTAGCATCGCATTCTCCGATGGGATCGCAGCACCGCTTCTTCTCCGCTCGGGCAGCGATCCATCCTGGGGAGTGCTGCCCAGCTAGGCTCGCACCAATCAGCTTCATGACTCGTCCTGCCAACTGCCTGAGTTCGATATTCCGAATGGCCCTGGGGGCAATCGTTGCGCTCGGACTCGCCAAGGTCGGCCAGGCGCGAGAAGCCAGCCAAGAATCTACTGCGTCCCTAACGGCCAGCGTCTCCCCTCTGGCGACCCAAGGCCCCCAGCCACAACCGATCACTCCGCCAACCCCCGAGCAGCTGCGCGACTCGATCCGCCGTGGCGTCGACTTTCTGTTGGAAACGCAACGCAAGGATGGGGCCTGGGGCAGTGCTGAGAGCAAGCGGGTCTGGGAGATTTACGGCCCGCTCAACGGAACCCACTTGGCCTTTCGACAAGCCGTAACAGCATTGGTCTTGAAGGCCCTGATTGAATCGCGCGATCAATTTACAAACGAGCAGGGCGAAGCGATCGATTCGGCCATCGACCGGGGAGAGCAGTGGCTGTTGGCCAACGGCAAGCGGCTCCGCCGTATGGCACCCGATGCCCAAGGTCAGAGTGGTTCGGATGGAACTTTCACTCTGTACAACGTCTGGGGACATGCCTACGCGATTCATGCCATTGTGTTGCTGCACCAACGGGCCGAAGGGAATACCGCCCTGCAAGAGCAACTCCTCTCAACGTTGCAGTACCAAGTCGATCGCCTAAGCCGCGATTCCTTTCTCAACGGTGGCTGGGGCTATTACGACATGGGGGCCCGAACTCAGAGACCCACTGGTAGCCCGATCTGCTTCACCACGGCCACTGTACTGATCGCCCTAAAGGAAGCCGAGTCGCTTGGTATTGATTTTCCCGAGAAGATCACGAAAAAAGCGCTCGATTCGATTCTTCGGCAGCGCTTCCCTGATTTTGCCTACGCCTACGGAGAGTATTTAAGAATGCGGCCAAGGCAGAACATCAATCGGCCCTCCGGTAGTTTGGGCCGATCGCAAGTCTGCAATCTGGCCATGCGGCTGTATGGGGATGAGCGTGTAACGGACGAGGTGCTAAAGACTTGGCTGAATCGGCTGTTTGCCCGCAACGGCTGGTTGAGTATGAGCCGTAAGCGATTCATGATGTATCAGTCGCCTCACGCAACGTTTGTCGGAGCGGCCGGCTATTTTTACTACTATGGTCATTTCTATGCCGCGATGTGCGTCGAACTGCTGCCCGAGGCCGAACGGCCTCACTTTCAGGATCACCTGGCCCAGATCCTCATCCCTCTGCAGGAAAAGGACGGTAGTTGGTGGGATTTTCCTCTCTACAACTATCACCGTCAGTATGGCACCGCGATGGCTCTCTCGGCCTTGGTGCGTTGCCAGCACGCAGCGGTCTCTGATGACGACCAATAACCACGTCTCCGGTTCGATTGCGCCGGAGGTATCGCTGATGTCTGCTGTGTTGGCCCGGGTTGTCCGCTGGGCTTGAAAATAGCCAACTTTTCTGACGGCACGCTCCCAGAGCGCCCTACGATTTGGCAGTTCGATGAGGGGATGACGCACAGCAAGGGCCCAGCCTTGTGGCGGCACCAGCGGGGCGAAGCCAATCGAGGGAGCGTATCGGGTTTTGCTGGTTGTGACGAGGCATGGAGCGGGAAGCTCAGGCCGAGTCAAACCGTTGCTCCGGTCGTGCCTGGCAGTGACCTAGAATTTAGGGTTACACCAAGGTGCCGAGCACCGGGATGGCCGACTGAAGTAGCAGCCACGACGCTGAATTTGACGCTAAATACGACGCCAAAAAAAGTCGCCCTGCCGTACCCAGCAGCATTCCCCATCGATTGTCAAACTCCGACCATTTTGCTCAGACCCAGCAAAGAGATCGCCGATGGGATTTCTCAAACAGTTTTTCACAAATGTATTCCACGAAGACCATGTTGCCCCGCAGGCTGCCAGCAGCTTCTCACAGCTTAGCGAAAGCGAGTTGGAATCCCACTTGGGAGTCAATCGTTATGGCAGCTTTGTGTTGACCGACGCGGTGCGACCTTCCTACGACCTGGAAGTCGTTCCCTCAACCGGTTTCCGACATGATAAGTATCACGATGAATCGTCGCGTCAGGATGTGCCCGTCTTGATGGCCGCCGCCTCGCGCGAGCAGGTGTTCGGGACGTTTATGGAGCTCTTGGAGCCCTTGGGCCCGGTTGTCGACGTCGTGCTGGAAACCAGCCACGATTACAACAGCACCGGACACCAGGACCTCTATCGCGAGCATATCGACATGCCGATCCTGCAAAGCATCTTGTGGGATTTTGAAGAGATGTTGGTCAACGATGGCTGCACGGGTCTGGCGGTCCTCAACCCCAGAGTCCCGCAAGAGGTTCAACTCGACGAACACAAGTTGATGATCGTCTACGGAAAGCAGCTCAGAGAGTTTGAACGGATTCTTGTCGATGAGCAGATGCCCTGCCGAGAAGATATTCGCTTCATCACCGAAGCGGAACACGTCCACTCGACCAATGACGACTATATCCAGCAATTCGAAACCCTGAAGATGCGTCTGGGAATCGATGCTCATTTGGGCTAATGACCCACGGAGTCTCCCGGCAGCCGATGGGCTAGCTTGACTCACCAATCCACTTTGGCCGCGGCTTTGCAACCGCAAGGTCGGTCGCTCGTTGAGCGGCCGGCCTTTTTTCGTGGCTGGCAGGACTAGTGCTAGCGTCCGCTCTGGCACAGATTCGGCCTTGCCGCCGCACGCCCGATGCAAGATGATCCGCCGCCCAGTTCCGGCAACAAGGGCAGGCGAGAGACGCCGATGAGGAATGTACGAAAAATCAGATCGACAGGGGCCTGGATGTCAATCGTCGTAGCGATCGCCGTCGGCTGCCATCCCCTAGGTTCGCCGGAGCCGTCGGCCAATCTGTTTGCCTCACCGTTGATGCCCGTCCCACCGGGAGCAGTAGCTGTAGGGCCGATGCTCGGACCGCAGCCTGCGCCCTACCAGCTTGCTCCAGTCGCGGCCCAGCCCGGCGGCAATCCGATCTTTATCCCGGTGTCCAACCAGCAATGGGCCTGGGAGCAGATTATTGACGTGGTCGACGACTACTTTCGCATCGAACGAGAGCGACAGGTGCAGCTGGTCGGAAACGTGCTCACCGAAGGACGCATCGATACCTTTCCGCAAGTTGGAGCGACTATCTTGGAACCGCATCGGCCCGATTCGGTCGGTCGCTACAATCGGTGGGAAAGCACGTTTCAGACGATCCGCCGCCGCGCCACGCTGCGGGTGATTCCCGAGCAAAGTGGATATCTAGTTGACATCGAAGTGCAGAAGGAACTGGAAGACTTGCCTCGGCCTGAACATGCAACCGCCGGAGCGGCTTCGTTTCGACACGACAGCTCGCTTCCCAGTCGCGTGGGAGAAGTCGTCAGCCGGACGCAGCTGGCGGCCGGTTGGCTGCCGTTGGGTCGCGACACGGCAGTCGAGCAGCAAATCCTCGCTGAGATCCGCGATCGTCTCTCACCCTCTGCAGCAGTCGCTCAGTAGCGGTTGATTGTTGAGGGTCATCCGCCAGAGGTGGCGTCCTTCTCTTCCGGCCCTCGGCTCTCAACCCTCGACTCTCTTCCTAACGCGCGGCATCGCGCGCAGGCTCGGGAATGCCGAGCTTGGCAATCGGCGCTGGTGCTGCCGTTGACTCAACCTGCTTGAACACCGGCAGCCGAATCGTAAAGGCGGTTCCTTTTCCGACAGTGCTCTCCACGCGAATCCGTCCTTGGTGCGCCTCAATAATATCGCGGCAGGCGGTCAAACCAACTCCGGTTCCTCCTTTGCCCGTTTCGTCGGGCCCTGCTTTTGTGGAATAGAAGCGGTCGAAGATCTTGGGGAGCGCTTCGCGGGGAATTCCCGTGCCCGTGTCACGGATTGTCAAATCAACCATCCCGACGGAGGCATCATGGGTCAAACGCAACAGCAATTGACCGCCGTCGGGCATCGCTTGTCGGGCATTGGTCATGAAGTTCAGCAAGACTTGCTGGATCTGGTTGCCAATCGCGCGCACTGCCGGCACCTCGTCCAGTTGGCGTTGCACGCTGACACGGTACTTCTGCATTTCGCGCTCCAGCAACACCAGCGACTCGTCGATCAGCTGGACCAAGTTGGTCGGCGCAAAATCTTGTTTGCGATTGCGGGCCATTCCCAGGACGCTGTTGGTGACTTTCTCAGCCCGTTGGGCGGCGGCAAGTATCTTGGTCAATGCTTTGTCACGAGTCGGCTGGTCTTTATGGCGCAGGCCGAGCTTGGCGTAGTTGAGTATCGTCATCAGCACATTATTGAATTCATGGGTCGTGGTTCCCACCAATTCGCCCAGCGCGGCCAACCGTTGCGAATCGATCAATTGCTGTTGCAAAACCTGGATCTGCTGCTCGGGCGTCATTTCGTTACAGGGCATTTTGATACTTTCGTCGGCTGGAGGTTTCCATGAATAATGGGCCGATAGCTAAAGCCTGCGCAGCTTGCCAAGTCAGTCCACTCGACTCGTTTTGACTGAAGCGCAAGCCTTAACTACAAAGAGAGTCATTACTTACCGCTTTTCCAGGTATCGTCGAACTCACCTGGGCGACTCAAACCCTTCGCGATATAATCCCCGCCCGCGCTGGGGTAAGGCAGATCATCATTTACGCTTAGGAGCCCTTTTCGATGCACAAAGCCCGCCTGCTATCACATGCCACTCAGCTTGCCAGCGAATTGGGATATCAGATCCGCGAAGAACCGCTGGAAGGGGCCGGTGGAGGACATTGCCTGATTCGCGGCCAGAAGTGGCTGCTGCTCGATCTGACTCAGTCGCGAGAAGACCAGCTTCGCGACGTGGTCGACGCCTTGCGAGCCGATCCGAATCTGAATCTCAGCGACGTCCCACCCGAACTGCTCGGCTACCTGCAGCCGCTGAGCAAAGCGGCGTGACCGGTCCCTGCAGCTACACTATCCCGTACAAACTGTGTTCAACGATGTAGGCCGCGACCTCGGCCGGGACGAGCGATTGCCAGTCCCCTTGCTCCTTGATCAGCCCGCGGATTTGCGAGCTGCTGATCGGCACCTCGTCCATCTCCACCTGGCAGCGACGGATCTCAGAGAGTCGCTCGGCAGAAACAAGCGGTCGTAATGAGTCGAAATCCGGCTGAGGTTTGCCGGCCCTCCGCACCACCAGCGGAGTTGCGAGCCGGCAGATATCCTCTGGACGGCGCCACTGAGACAATTCTTCGAGCGAGTCGGCACCCATCAGAAAAAACAGCTCCGCCTCAGGCTGTTGGTTGCGAATCGATTGCAGTGTCTCGAACGTGTAGCTCACCCCGCCCCGGTCGATCTCCAACGAACAAACGTCGAAGTTGGCCGTATTGTCTGTGATCTGTTGGAGCATCGCAATTCGATCAGCGTTGCTGGCCTGCGGGCCGCCAGGTTTGAGCGGCTGCAGCGCCGCTGGCACAAACCACACCGAGTCGAGCGCCGCCTGCTCTCTACAACTGGCAGCCAACGCCAGATGCCCTAGATGTACCGGATCGAAGCTGCCGCCGAAAACGCCAAGTCGCACGGGAATAGCAGGGGGTTGGGGGTCAGGGGCTGGGGATGGGCAGAGGTAGCTGGTATCGTACTATCGAGTTGAGGTATTGCCCACAGACTTCCGGATTTGATCCACAGGATTCACGAATACCTGTGGCGGCTCAACAGCTGAGCCCCGATGTCCGGTTGGTCTCCGTTCCCTGATCCTGGCCTTCCACTGATGTCGTCCGTTCAGCAAAACCTGTTCGAAACCGAGCCCAGCGAGTGGGAACTCGACGCGCAGCAACAACGGCTGGTCGCTACGATTGTCTTGGGCGAGGGGCCCGAGGGTGAATTCGATTATCTCGTCCCCGAGCAGTTTTCCGACCCGGACCATCCCGAGCGGTTGCTCCAGCCCGGGCGCCGCGTTCGTGTCCCATTCGGCCGAGCGAATCGGAGCGTTGAAGCCTATTGCGTGTCGCTCGAATCGAAGCGGGTCGATCCGGCGCGGCTCAAACAAGTTTCCAGCGTGGTCGACGCCCAGAGTCTGCTCGCGCCGGCCATGCTGCGACTGACCCGCTGGATGTCGAAATACTATCTCTGCAGTTTGGGACAGGTTCTCAAGGCGGTGGTCCCCGCCGGAGTCCGCCAACAGGCCGGCACTCGCAAGGTCTCTTTGCTTGAAGTGCCGCCCGACGTGGCCCAGCGCATCGACCAGGTGAAGCTGCCGCCGAAACAATTGGCCGCGCTCCAGCAGCTCGCTCGCTCGCAACAACCGCTAACCGCCGCCAGCCTGGCCGAGCAGGTTGGATGCACCACGGCACCCGTCACTCAGTTGCTCAAGAAAGGGTTGATCGAAGCGCACGCGGCACGAGTTGCTTCCGGTTTCGACGATCAGCAGCCTGTGCCTCGCGAGCAACCTCTCGAACTTAACGCCGATCAGCGACACGCGTTCAACGAGATTGTCGGTGCGCTCGACGCCGCCGAGCCCCGCGGCATCGTACTGCATGGAGTCACCGGCAGCGGCAAAACCGAGGTTTATCTGCAAGCGATCCAACACGTCGTCAGTTTCGGTCGACAAGCAATCGTGCTGGTGCCGGAGATTAGCCTGACGCCGCAGACAGTTCGGCGTTTCCGAGCGCGATTCGATGCCGTAGCGGTGTTGCATAGCCATCAGACTGCTGTTGAGCGACATCACCATTGGCAGCAGATTGTCCGGGGCGAAGTGCAAGTGGTCGTCGGCGCACGCAGCGCGGTCTTCTCGCCAACGCCCCACCTGGGGCTGATCGTGATCGACGAAGAGCACGAAGCGACGTTCAAACAAGACTCGCCTCCCCGCTATCATGCCCGGGACGTGGCCTGGCAACGGGCTCAGGCGGAAAACATTCCCTTGGTGTTGGGCAGCGCCACCCCGTCTTTGGAATCGTGGCAGCGTGCCCGGCAAGGTGAGTTTCACCTCGTCGAGCTTCCCAAACGAGTGCTCAATCGGCCGATGCCCGACGTGGCGACGATCGATCTGCGCGACCCGGCCCAATCTCGCTTCGGTCGCGGTGGCATTAGCCGACAGCTTCACCAGGCGATGACTGCGGCGCTGCGCGACGACGGCCAGGTAATTCTGCTGCTCAACCGTCGCGGGTTTTCCACGCACCTGCAGTGTCCCTCGTGTGGCTCGGTCTTGAATTGCCCCCACTGCGAAATGTCGCTCACCTTCCATCGACAGCAGAATCTTGCGCTGTGCCATTGGTGCGATCACCGCGAGCCGCCGCCGGTGGTCTGCCCCGACTGTAAGTCGGACGCGATCCGCTACGGCGGCTTAGGAACCCAAAAGCTGGAAGCGGAAATCAGAGCCCGCTTTCCCGATTCGGTGTGCGCACGTATGGATACCGACAGCATGCGCGGCCGCGGCAGTCACGAGAAGGTGTTGCAGGCTTTTCGACAGGGTGAGATTCAGATTTTGCTCGGCACGCAGATGATCGCCAAGGGATTGGATTTCCCCAACGTCACGTTGGTAGGAGTTGTCAACGCCGACACGGCGCTCAATTGGCCCGACTTCCGTGCTGCCGAGCGGACCTTTCAGTTGGTTGCTCAAGTCGCCGGCCGAACCGGTCGGAGCGAGCGGGGCGGCCGGGTGCTGGTGCAAACCTTTAGCCCCGACCACCCGGCCATCGCCTCCGCCGTCCGCCACGACTTTAATACCTTCGCCAGTCAGGAACTCAAAACCCGTTTGCAATTGCTCTATCCACCTTTTGGAGCAATGGTGCGGATCGTCGTGCGCGGACCGCAAGAGGAGGTTGCCCGTAGCGTGGCCGAGCAACTGGTCGAGCGGCTGAAACAGTTCGGTACGGATGAAGAATCCATTCGCATCGTCGGTCCCGGGGCGGCGCCGATCATCAAACTTCGCGGTCAGTACCGGTTCCATCTACAACTGCAAGCACTCGACGTTAGCTTACTACAGAAGCTGGTGCGCCAGGCAACCAAAGGTTTTTCACCACCTCGCGAGGTGATCTGGACCGTCGACGTCGACCCGTGGGACATGATGTAAGCGGTAGATTCGAGCGATCGATTCGCCTGGAAAAAGAATTAGAACTCGATCGAACACGGATTAAGTGGCGGAACGCTAGCGTGTTCCACTTGGAATGCCCTGCGCATTTGACGTAGAATGGACGTCT
>Ga0315336_1006018_pt1 | contig 12754 bp, 13 predicted proteins | sample ASW5metaG_FD_204512 | JGI IMG/M metagenome (GOLD analysis project Ga0315336, IMG submission 204512) | Ammonia-oxidizing marine archaeal communities from Monterey Bay, California, United States - ASW #5 | ecosystem: Environmental > Aquatic > Marine > Intertidal zone | place: USA: California...
TTAATGTCATCCAGATTTTTGTGGGGCAACAGAATACCGGCAAGGATAGCGCCCTTCTTCATGGCGCCCAGTTCATCCACGTCACCTTCGACAGCCGTCAAGGGGCGCCGCACCTTAAGCACCACGTCGGCATCGCCTACAGCGGATTGATAATCCGACGCGATGGTCGCGCCCGCACAGGCAAAAGCATCATCAGAAATAAACGCACCACCACCAGCCCCGGTCTCGACTACGACCTCTGCCCCTAGCGCTACGAACTTTTTAACTGATTCCGGAGAAGCTGCGGCCCGAGTTTCATAGGGCCTCCGTTCCTTCGGTACGGCGATCTTCATTTACGATGTCCTTGCCATTCCCCCAATGAATGGTCAAAGGCCGCCATTCCGCGGGGGGGGTTATACGGATACGGCAGTTAGTTCCGCGCAGCCCCCCCGGACGCGCACGTAAACTGTCGAATGCTAAAGTAGGAAGGTTGCCATCAAGCTTAAGATGACTACGGCCACGACGATTGACCAGGTCGTAAGCTTAGTAAAATTGCTCCACATTTCCTGATGGGTGCGGACGTCCATGTTGCCGTGATCACTCATACCTGTTCTCCCAAGTGCACTATTGGGGCAGGAATATATCAGACAGAGAACGGGCCGCAAGGGCTCCTTTCCCCACATTATAGAGGGGGTACGCACGCAAGTTTGAGCGCTTCGCTTTGACGCCGCTCCAGATCATTCAGATTCAAATCTCGAATCAGCTCGTTAAACAGTCTGTGCCAGTTGACTTCCGCCCGTAAGTGCAGAAAAACTCCGCCCAATCCGATCGCTGCCCGATCCATAAATACAAACTCGCGTGGCGGCACAACCGACCCCAACTCGCGCAACCGGCGGTGGACTTTGGACGCCACCTCGCGCCCGTACGCCGTTGCACTGGGGTCTATATCAGATGATTCCGCCGCGTGAATCGGGCGCTGACGATCATCGAGCAAAGGCCCATACAGGAACCTGGCCCATAAATTCAAAACCTCAATGATCTCTCGCGACAAACCGGTAAATCCCCAGGTCTCGTATGCATGAACCGCCAAATCCCAGTCGTCGGTTTCAAGGGCTCGGTATAGATCAACCACGCCCCCCACAAACTTTGCCGGAAACACGCGCACACAGCCGAAATCCAGCAAATTGACCGACAAATCCTCGCGTACGGTGTAATTACCCAAATGGGGATCGCCGTGGATGACCCCGTAGCGATAGAACGGCACCCACCAGGCGCGGAACATGTTGAGCGCCAGCGCGTTGCGGTCCTTTTGCGAAACCTCACGAAAATCTAGAAGGGGCTGTCCTTCGAGCCAGCCGAGTGTAAGTAGGCGATTGGTCGACAGTTCTGAGACAACTTCGGGCACATGAACATTGGGTTCATCGGCCAGCATGTGCCTGAACAAGTCGGTGTGCCGAGCCTCTCGCTCATAATCGAGTTCTTCACGCAATCGGCTACCAATCTCTAATCGAATCTGGCTGGGATCGATGCTTGGGTCGTAGCGGCGATAGGCACCAAATACCAATTTGAGTTGGCGGAGGTCGGCCTCGACGGCGGACTGCATGTCCGGATACTGAAGCTTGGCCGCCAGAAGCCGGTTAGGGTTCCCGGCCGCTGCAGCCTTGTGAACTTGCCCCAGGGAAGCCGCCGCCACTGCATGCTTGTCAAATCGGGCAAATTGGCTTTGCCAGTTTGGACCGAGTTCCGACGCCATCCGCCGCTTGACGAACGGCCAGCCCATGGAGGGCGCATTGGACTGAAGCTGCCCCAGTTCCATCACATATTCTGAAGGCAGGGCATCGGGCACGGTTGCCATAATCTGTGCAACTTTCATCAACGGCCCTTTAAGACCGCCCAGTGCCGCCCTTAAATCGGCCGCATGCTGGCCTCGATCTAACTCGATCCCCAGAAAACGTTCGCCCGCCAAACGAGCCGCCAGCCCGCCTACTGCAGTTGAGACGCGCGCATACCGGCGCACTCGCCCGCCCAAACTGTTTCGATCGATATTCTTTTCGCTGTGATCGGCCATTGCCCCGAGGCGCTTAGTCTTCCAACTGATCAATGAGATCCGAAATCACATCAAGGCCGCGCGACCAGAAACCGGGGTCGCTGGCATCCAGTCCAAACGGCGCCAATAATTCCTTGTGACGCAGCGTCCCACCGGCCCGCAGCATCTCTAGGTACTTCGCCTCGAACCCAGGCGCACCATCTTCGTAGACACCATAGAGCGAATTTACCAGACAATCTCCGAACGCATAAGCGTAGACATAGAACGGCGCATGTACGAAATGAGGGATGTAGCTCCAAAAATTCCGATATCCTTTGTCGTAACGGAATACAGGCCCAAGACTATCTTTTTGAACTTTCATCCAGATGTCACCCAATTGATCGGGGGTCAATTCCCCGTCACGCCGGGCATTGTGAACCTCGCGCTCGAACTCGTAGAACGCCACCTGGCGCACTACGGTGTTGATCATGTCCTCAACCTTAGACGCAATCATGACGCGTTTTCGCGCCTGGTCAGCTTCATCGGTTATCAGCTTCTTGAAAGTCAGCATCTCGCCGAACACGCTGGCCGTTTCCGCTAAAGTGAGCGGCGTATCAGACAGAAACAAACCTTGCTTGGCTGCCAACACCTGGTGCACCCCGTGGCCGAGCTCGTGGGCCAAGGTCATGACATCCCGGACTTTACCCTGGTAATTAACTAGCAAATAGGGGTGGACCGCGGGCACAGTCGGATGCGCAAACGCGCCGCTGTCTTTGCCGGGAAGTACCGGGGCGTGAATCCACGGATTATCGAAAAACTGTTTGCCGATGCCGGCCAAATCGGCCGAAAAAGCTCCATAGGCTGTCAGCACCTTGTCACGCGCCCCATCCCACGGAATTGTAGCGTCATCATCATCCGGCAGAGGCGCATTGCGGTCCCAATAGTCGAGGCGCTTAACCCCCATCCACTTGGCCTTCAGGCCATAGTACCGATGGGACAGACGCGGATAAGCGTCTTTTACCGCAGCAACCAGCGCCGAAACCACTTCTGGCTCCACTTGATTGGCCAAGTGGCGGGAAAATGCGGGTTCTGGCAATCCCCGCCATCGATCTTCAATTTCTTTATCTTTGGCGAGCGTGTTGGTGATCAACGCGCAAAGACGCACGTTTTGGCCCAGCACTTTGCCGATTGATTTGGCGGCTTTTTTGCGGACCGTACCGTCCGGATCCGACATCAGATGGAAAACTTCGGCACTCGTCAGCCGTTTGCGATCAACTGTAAACTCAAGGCCCGCCATGGTTTCGTCAAACAGTCGGTTCCAGGCACCCCGCCCCACCACTTGTTTTTCGTGGAGCAAGCGCTCCAATTCGTCGGACAGCTGATAGGGGCGAAAGTCACGCAAATCGCGCAGCCAAGGTGCGAAACGCGCCAGCGCCGGCGCGCCCTCTATCATTGCTGCCAGATCACCTTCGTCTAGCCGATTAATCTCCAAGGTGAAAAAGACGAGCCCCGTGCTAATGCTGTTCGCCCGTTCGCCAACGGTTTGATGAAATTTGGCGATCTCAACATCATTTTTGTCCGCAGCTGACAAGAGCCCGGCATAAGAGTGAACACGACCAAGGATTTCGCTGATCTGCTCGTAGGCTGCTATCGCCGCGCCCAAACCGTCACCATTCAGGTCCCCGACCTTGCCTTCGTATTTTTCCTGAAAGGCAATAGCGTCCGCCGTAACCTTGTCAAAATCAGCATTCAGCTCTTGTGACTCCGGCCCCGGATATAAGTCTTCCAAATTCCAGACCGGCAGTTCACCAAGAATTTCACCGTCAGTCGCGGCCATTTTATTCATTTAAGGCTCTGCTCCTAAAGCGTTGCTCAGGATTCAACTGGATCGATAATCTCTGGAGGCGCAAAATTTAGTGTAAAGAGCCCGCCGCAAGTGATCAGTCGTTAGCACCTTCCAAAGCCAACATGTACAGATCGAACAATTCTTCCTGCTCTTGGCGTTCATTGCGATCCATTTTGCGCAACTTCACCACCTGGCGCATGACTTTGGGATCGAAACCGGTTCCCTTAGCCTCGGCATAGACGTCGCGAATATCAGCGGCCAATGCCGCCTTTTCTTCTTCTAATCGTTCGATACGCTCGATAAACGAACGGAGGTGATCACCTGCAATGCCGCCAACATCGGCCATCTTTTGACTTCCTCTAACTTGAAGTTTGGACGCGGGAGCGGGACCATAGCCGCGAACTCCGCCCTATGCAATAAAGCCGTGGGCAAGCAGTGCGCTCGACCGCAGATGAACCCACTAAGCTTTGAGCCAAGCGAGAGCCTCGGCGCGTTTGTCAAAATATCCGGTTGGAAACGATGCCGGCCCTTCAGGCGTAGGGTCGGCGCCGACGGCGGGCATCCCTTCGGGCATAATGAAGGCAAATTTCTTCATGCCTGCTTCGTTATAGCGGGGGATAATATTTTCATCCCGCCAGCCGGCGTTCAGCTGTGATGTATCCATCCTAAACTGCAAGGTATCGATCAGGCCGCCCGGCAGACCGCATTCTTCCACGCATTCCGCATACTCTTCTAAAAAATGCTGGAAATCTGGTTCGGTCATTTCGGCGCTGGCGTCATGCCAGCGAATTTCGACACAGTTGTCATTTGGGCGTTCCAGTATGTCGCCCCACCGATTGCTATACAGCACTTGAACGGAGCCCATGGTCTATCCCCTCTCCGAGGCTGGCTCAGAACGGTTAGGCCAGGGACAGGCCAGCCAAGGTCAGTCCACCGACCGCAAAGAACAACGACCATTGAAACATTTTATATACCGCGCCGGGAAGCCCCGAAGTGGACATAATTAGCAAATGGATAGCGCCCCACAAGACGAACTGCAGCGCGAGGTAGGCAATCAGGTAGCGTAAAGCTGTCTCGTCCACCCCCGCCCAAGCCGCGTACAAAAGTACGGCTGGTGGCAAGGCCAACGCAGCCGTCGACATATGCCAGACAAATTCCATGACCCGTCTGGCGGCCGGATCAAAACTTGCCCCTAACATGGGCAGAAAAAATTGCTTACGTCCGATGGTGCTGTGCCCGACCAACATAAATGTTGCTGCCAAGCCGGATGCTGTCAAAAATCCGTTCATGGGATCACTCCACGTTTCGAGCTGTTTTGGCGAGTTTCTGAAATCCGGTCGATTTGGGAGGCCCACCGGCGAACTCTTTCACTTTGCCGGCAAACTCACCAAAGAACGGCTGGCTTTGGAGATAGGTAAGCGTTTCTTCTTGATCCCATTGACCGATATGAACCCTGCCCGCACCATCGTTGCGCACATTGACCTGGTAACTAAACCGGCCTTTCAACCGTTCATCCGCATCAATTTCTGCGATGAATGTGTCGACTGCATCGCGCCAAGTCGCTTCGTCGCCCGCATAATCGTATTCAATGACAATACCGAACATCTGTCTTCCTCCACACGCCAAGCAGCACCGGAATGGCGCCGCCGAACTAGTGTAGAAAACAGAGTTTTAGTTATCCAATTTATTTATTGTTTATCGTTATATTGATACAATCAATATTATGGACTTCAATTTGTACCCAGTTTTTTTAGAGATCATGCGCCAAGGATCGGTATCCAAGGCGGCGGATGCCTTGGGTCTCACTCAATCCGCGACCAGCAACGCGCTCGCCCGGCTGCGTGTGCAAACAGGCGATCCCCTTTTCGTGCGCACTCGAAACGGCATGCTGCCGACACATTTCGCCAAGGACGCCCGGCCCCGGATTGAGCGAGCGGTTGAAATGTTGAAAGGTGTTTCGGTTAATTTGCCGAGAGAAGCACAGGAACTTCGCGACCTTCGGCGGCGTTTTACGGTGGTCATGTCGGACTTGGAAGAAACTCTGTTCTTGCCCGAACTGGTCGAGCAATTGGCCGTCGCCGCGCCCGATGTCGGCATAGAGGTGAAAGCTTTTCAGCGGCAAAACCTGCAGGATAATTTCGAGCGCGGTCATATCGATTTTGTCATGGCGCACTTAACCGCGCCGGTCAAAAATCTGGTTTCGAAATCACTGTCGAAGCAGGAGTTCGTGTGCGTCTCCCGCGCCGATCGCCCGGACATTAACGGGCCATTATCGCTCGCCCAATACACCACGATTGGTCACATACTGGTTGCGCCTGACCGAGGAGGCACCCGTGGCGTCATCGATGACAAGCTTCGAGAACTGGGGTATCGACGAAATGTCGTTTGCAGTGTCCCTCACTTTTTATCAGCGTGCTTGCTTGCGGCCCGGTCCGAATACTTATTGACCGTCCCGCGATTGCTGGGAGAAAGGGTCGCAGGTGCCTTTGGATTACGGGTTCACGAACTTCCGTTTTCCATGCCCGGGTTCACCATCGGCCTGCATTGACACCAAACCCGGGACAGCGACCCAGAGCACACGAGCTTTCGCAACTTCGTGCTTGAGAATGTAGCTGACTAGGTTCAACCCTTGGCTTTTGCCTCGTGATGGCGCGCGTAGGCATCTTGCTTTTCTGGTGACGCCTCGGTTTGATATTTGGTTTTCCAGTCGTCATAAGGCATGCCGTAGACGATCTCCCGGGCCTCAGCTTTAGACATATCGAGGCCGCGTTCATCAGCAGCATCTTTGTACCAATTGGACAGGCAATTGCGGCAAAAATCCGCCAGCAGCATCAAGTCAATATTCTGGACATCTGTCCGGGTCCGAAGGTGTGAAACCAGGCGCCGAAACGCCGCAGCTTCCAATTCGGTTTGCGTGTTCTGATCCATGGGTTGTTTCCTTTTGTTAAGCCTGGATTTCTGATCTTCCGTAATGCTCTATGGCAAATAGACTGTCGTCCGTTAGCATCTGGGCAAGTTTTTCTGTCAGAAGCGCCGCCCACCGGTCAGCTTCGCCGGGAGTATCGATCAAATCCTGACGGAACTCGATCGAGATGTGAGGCAAACCGGCGTCAGTTCCATAGGTATCTGCCGTGTGATTGTGGGTTTGCCCGGTGTAAGGCTCGTTGTCGCCAATTACAACAGACGAATCATTTTCAAATGCGGCCAAGAATAGGTCGCGCATGCGCGGATCTTGGTTCCACAGTAAGCCGATGTGCCACGGACGCCGAAATCCGTTCATCGCCGGCGTAAAACTATGTATGGCAACAAACGCGGGAGTGCCGCCGTTCTCCCGCAATCGTGCCATCTGTTCGCGAATGGCTTGGTGATAAGGGCGATAATACTGGCCGACCCTTCGCTCAACCTCATCCGGCCGCAGGTCCCGATTGCCCGGAATCGCCATGCCATCGCTTTCCGCAACCACCAAAGTCGGGTGATCGAGGGGCCGGTTGGGGTCGATCAACAGCCGCGAAAAGCGCGACAATACCGCCGTCGCGTCCAATGCGCGCGCAACCCGACGCGTTACATCTGCCGCCCCAATGTCCCAGGCCACATGGCGATGTAATATGGTCGTGTCCAGTCCCAAACGGTCGTAATGCTGCGGAATGATAGCGGTCGCATGATCGCACACCAGCAACAGGCGCGCCGACCCGCCAGGATTAAAGATTTCATATGGCAACTCGGGGCTGTCATTTTCGAATTCAAGGGACCCGCTCATAGCGGGACTATACGCGAATGACCGGGCTAGAGAAGAGCACCACTTCACTGCCTGCGGAAGAATGTTATAAATCCAGTGTGTCTTCCTTCGACAAAACTCCTGCCGCCAAACTAGGGCTGATAGCACTCATCGTCGGTGCAGCTGCAATAGCTCTGGCCCCCATCTTTGTGCGCTTAAGCGAATTGGGGCCCTCAGCTACCGGCTTTCATCGGATGTTTCTCGCGTTACCTCTGCTGTGGGTGTGGGCGCGATCAGATGGCCGCCGAGCTTCTGATTCCCATACTACGCCAGCCAAAATGATGCCGACCCGTGCGCAGTGGCCCCTGGTTATTTTGGTCGGCCTGTTTTTTGCCGGCGATATGGCGGTATGGCATTGGTCAATCCGGCTAACGTCAGTTGCCAATGCCACATTGCTTGCGAATTTTGCCCCGATATTTGTGGCCCTTGGGGCAGCAGTGTGGCTGAAAGAGGAGATTACCCGGCAATTCATGATCGCCCTCGTCATCGCTCTCGCCGGTACAGTAATGGTTCTGGGTGCCAGTCACGATATGGGAGAACGTCACCTACTGGGAGACCTCTTGGGAATACTGACTGCTGTGTTCTACGCGGCCTACATTTTGGCGGTCAAACAAGTACGGCAAACCATCGCAACCGGTACGCTTATGTTCTGGTCGGCAATGATCAGCGCAACAGCCCTGCTGCCGATTGCCATCATCTCGAGCGAAGGTTTGATTGCAAACACGCTTTACGGCTGGGTCATTCTCGGTGGTCTCGCGATTTTTTCCCATTGCGGCGGTCAGGGTCTCATCACGTATGCTTTGGCCCACTTGCCGGCCGCGTTCTCGTCGCTCACCTTGTTGCTGCAACCGGTAATCGCTGCTTTCCTCGCATGGATGCTTTTGGCAGAACCATTAGGCGGTCTTCAGGCCGCCGGTGGCTCGGTCGTATTGGCGGGTATTTTACTTGCGAGCCGCTCAAGCCTCCCTAAATCGGCGCGGCGCGCTTAAATCACGGACAAATTTGATCGGTCGCCCCTTCTTTTTTTGGACCGGTTGTCCGAAACTGGAGGCATGACTGAAGCCGCAGGCAATCTCATACGTTCTTGTTTCGATGAAGCCGTTGATGCCGTGGCGGCAGAACGGTGCTTGCCCTCTCACCTACCTGCCCCACCGAAGGGCCGAACCTTGGTTATCAGTGCGGGCAAGGCCGCCGCCGCCATGGCCCGAGTTGCAGAAGCCCATTGGCCAAAGGATGCACCGCTGTCAGGAATCGCGATCACCCGGTATGAACATAGCGCTCCCACTTCAAAAATCCGGGTCGTTGAAGCGGGTCATCCTTTGCCAGACGAAAGCGGTCAGGAAACAACGCGCGAAATCCTCGCCTTGACTTCAGAACTGGGCCACGACGATCTGCTTTTGTGTCTGTTGTCAGGCGGAGGCTCGGCATTGATGACCGCGCCTGCACCAGGTCTCAACCTTGACGAAAAGCGTCATGTCACTGATGCCCTATTGCGGTCGGGTGCTTCCATCAGCGAAATCAATTGCGTGCGGAAGCATTTGTCAGCAATTAAGGGCGGTCGCCTGGCAGAAGCCGCCGCCCCTGCACGGGTGGTAACTCTAATCGTGTCGGATGTGGCGAGCGATAACCCGGCAGTAATCGCATCTGGCCCAACACTACCTGACCCTACGACCCTCGCTGACGCGCGCGCTGTAATCGGCAAGTACAAGATCGACGTACCGCCGCCTGTTACAGCCCATTTGTTCGATAGTGACGGGGAAACACCCAAACCTGGTGATCCGGTATTTGCAGACGGGATCACGGCACTGGTTGCCACTGCCGATGCCGCCCTGGAAGCCGCTGCGGTTGCGGCCAGCAACGCTGGGTACAAACCCCTTATCTTGGGGGGTGCGTTGGAAGGGGACGCCTCTACAATCGCACAACAGCATGCCGCCATGGTCGTCGAAGCCCGGCAGAAAAAGGAGCCCATTGCCATACTGTCTGGTGGTGAACTAACGGTGACTGTAAATGGCACTGGACACGGTGGCCCCAATCAGGAGTACCTACTTGCGCTGGCACTTGAACTTGGCCTCAAAAACGGTGTTTTTGCCTTGGCTTGCGATACCGACGGTATCGATGGCAGTGAAGATAATGCGGGGGCTCAAATTACACCTGACACACTAGTTCGGGCACAACAGGCAGGGCTGGACCCTGCAGCACATCTGCGCGACAACGACAGTTACGAATTTTTCCGGACACTCGATGACTTAATCATGACAGGTCCGACACTTACAAATGTTAACGATTTCAGGGTCATTCTAGTGGCGGATGACTAGGGGGCGACCGGGATTGCGTGCCCGGGGACTGTAAAATACAAATGAGTTGAAGGGGGGGGATATCACCCCATGCGCCGTAACAGAAGCATCAAGATTATCGCGACACTCGGACCCGCAAGTTCGTCGCCGGATGTCATAAAAAGCCTATTTGAAGCCGGTGCGGACGTATTCCGTCTGAACATGAGTCACGGTCAACACGAACATATTCAAGCTCAACACGCTGCGATCCGCCGGTTGGAAAAGGAAATGAACCGGCCAATAGGCATCCTGATCGACCTCCAAGGACCCAAACTGCGGGTCGGAAGTTTTGCCGATGGTTCAGTGGAATTAGAAAGCGGCGCCCCATTCCGTCTTGATCTTCAAGATCAACCGGGCGACGCCAACCGAGCCCACCTACCCCACCCCGAAATATTTGAAGCCCTCAAACCTGACACCACATTGTTATTGGATGACGGGCGCATTCGATTGCGCGTCAACAAGGCCGATCCCGAATATGCCGAAACCACGGTCGAAGTAGGCGGTATTCTGTCAGATCGCAAAGGAGTCAATGTCCCTGACGTAGTGTTGCCTTTGGCAGCCATGACCGAAAAAGATCGGGAAGATTTGGAATTTGGAGCAAATCTCGGTGTCGACTGGATCGCCTTATCTTTTGTTCAACGCCCAGAAGATATCGTCGAGGCCCGCAAACTTATTGCCGAGCGCGCCGCGATCATGGCAAAGATTGAAAAACCTGCGGCTTTGCTTCATCTCGACAGCATTATCGACGTGGCCGACGCCCTTATGGTTGCCCGTGGTGATTTGGGTGTCGAACTGCCGGTGGAAGATGTACCGGGAATTCAAAAGCGCTTGATCAGCGCCGCCAGAAGGGCCGGTAAACCAGTCGTCGTTGCCACCCAGATGCTTGAGTCCATGATCAATGCACCAGTCCCAACACGGGCCGAAGTATCAGACGTAGCTACCGCCGTTTTTGATAGTGCGGACGCCGTAATGCTGTCCGCGGAAACAGCGGCCGGCAAATATCCTATCGAAGCCGTCGAGCTGATGAACCGGGTCGCCGAGAAAACCGAAAAAAGCGGCCCCTACCGTTTGGCCAGAGACGCGCAACGCGTTCCCGCCGAGGAAACTACCGCAGACGCTATCAGCGCCGCCGCCCGGGAAGTTGCGGCAACTCTCCATCCGGCGGCAATCGTTTCATACACCAATTCCGGATCGACCGGGTTGCGCACCGCGCGTGAGCGCCCTGAAATCCCTATTCTGGCGCTGACCCCGCAGCAAAATACCGCACGACGCCTGGCACTTGGGTGGGGCTTGCATTGCGTGCTTACAGCCGATGCGACAGGCTTCTCGGATATGGTCGAGCGCGCTTGCCGTATTGCCCGGGACGAAGAGTTCGCGGAGCCAGGATCAATCATCCTGATTACCGCAGGTGTGCCCTTTGGCAGGCCCGGTACAACCAACGTGCTGCGCATCGCCCGTGTACACGAAGACGACGGCACTGCCTGATAAATCGCCCAAACTTGTCTAATTAGCAAATAAAAAGCGCGCCACCTGGGCGCGCCCCAAGATCAGATGTACGCGGACCTAGCCTTGGCGCGCCTTAAAGCGTTTATTGCGCTTGCTGATCACATAGACCCGGCCACGGCGCCGGATAACGCGGCAGTCCCGATGGCGTTTCTTAAGAGATTTTAGCGAATTGCGGACTTTCATCCCAGTCGGTCTCCAATGGGCCCGTAGTTTAATTACTCAAGGCCCGGGAAAATAGTGGTGTCGGCGGACCCTGTCAATGGCTACGCATCGGGCGCCAAATAGGGGCCCAGAATGGATTGGCAAGGACTACTTCAGACCTTACCAACCCATTCGCCAATCCCGGCCTTACATTCGGGCGATTATCCCGAAATAGGCTCCCAAACTTTGCCCCCGGAAGGCATTGGTCACCAAATACTGCCGATTAAACAAATTGTCGATCCGACCGGTCAGGGTGACGTGCTCGTTCAGCTCGTAACTGCCCGTCATATCAACCAATGTATGGCCGCCGATTTCTCCCACCGAAAACCCTACAAAATCCTTGGTTGGGTCAACATAGTGAACAGCAACGCCCACATTGGCGCCAGGCAGCGGCTGGTAGCTGACATCAACGTCCAGCTTCTTTTTTGGCCGCCGCAACAGATCGAGGCCATTGTTGTCTTCCGAACGGGTAAACGTAAAGTCGGTCCGCACCGACAAGTTATCGAGGGGCTGAAGATGAAGAAACGATTCAAACCCATGAATGTCGGCTTTATTCACGTTAATTAAGGACGTGAAAAAGGCGTTGCTGGAAATCAGATCATCAATACTGACATCGAAGTAAGTAGCACCAAACTTTACACGGCCTTCACACAATTCCTGCTCGATCCCAACTTCCCAGGCAAAACTTTCCTCGGGGTCCAGGTTCGGGTTGCCGACAAAGGTACTAGGGCCAAACGGGCCGTCGAATCCGTCCCGGCCAAACAATTCCGCGAGTGAAGGTGCTCGAAACCCGGTGCTGACACTCGCCTTAATCCGAGTACCCGTTTCAGTGTGCACATAAACCGGCGCGATCTGGTAGGTGACGTGAGTCCCGAAGCCGCTGTGATCGGTTACACGAACCCCAGCGGTACCAAAGAAGCGATCGAAATACTCGAACCCGTCTTGAAAGAAGAAGGCCTGAGTGTCCGCACGGGCACTGGTATCCGTGAGCGACGAGAACCCACCACTCAGGGACCGTTCATTCCGATCGAACCGTTCACTTTCGTGTTCTACACCCAGGGTGAAGACGTGCCCATCGACAATGTGAA
>Ga0315336_1006019_pt1 | contig 12753 bp, 13 predicted proteins | sample ASW5metaG_FD_204512 | JGI IMG/M metagenome (GOLD analysis project Ga0315336, IMG submission 204512) | Ammonia-oxidizing marine archaeal communities from Monterey Bay, California, United States - ASW #5 | ecosystem: Environmental > Aquatic > Marine > Intertidal zone | place: USA: California...
CTCCGTTGGAGTGGGATGCTTCGGCCAACTTTTTGATCAATGAGAAGTTCACCATTGGAGCTTCGTATCGATGGAGTGCTGCCTTAAGTGCCTTGGCAGGATTCCAGGTAAGTGACGGACTCTTTATTGGTGTTGGATATGATTATCAAACCACTGATATAGAGACCTATAGTGATGGCTCTTATGAGGTCTTCCTTCGCTTCGATGTATTTAAAAAACCAGAACGTGTATTAACACCTAGATTCTTCTAAAAACCACCTCACTATGAATATAGTTTTAGCAATTAAAAGAATACTTATGTTGATGTTAGTGATTTGTTTCACTATCACTGCCCAAGCCCAGAACCCCAGAGTTGAGAAAGCCAATAAAGAATTTGATAAATATGCCTATATCGATGCCAGAGAGATCTATCTCAAAGTTGTTGAAGATGGCTATACCTCGGCGGAGATCTACAAGAAACTGGGGGACACCTATTATTTCAATGGGGATTATGCCGATGCTGCGGAGTGGTATACCAAGAGTATTGAGCAGTTTCCCAGTGATACTGAGCCGGTGTACTATTATCGGGCGGCACAATCACTAAAGAGTATCGATCGCTATGATGAGTCGGATAAGATGATGGAGGCCTATGATAAGGTTGGAGGCGGTAGTTTAATTGTCAAAAATTTTAATGAGGATCCCAATTATTTGGAGAGCATCGCTTTTCAAGCAAAGGGTTATGAGGTCGAGAAGGTATCGATCAATACGGAAAGTTCGGATTTTGGTCCATCCTATTATCAGGGCAAGTTAGTGTTTGCTTCTTCTGCCCTTAATACGGAAGGGATGAAGGTACACCAGTGGAATGAGCAGCCATTTTTAGATCTGTTTGTAGCCGATGTAGATTCAGAAGGCAAGTTATCGAATGTCATGCCTTTATCGGGTCTTATCAACACACGTTATCATGAATCCTCTACGAGCTTTACCAATGATGGGAATACAGTTTATTTTACAAGGAACAATTTTATCGATGGCAAGAAAAAACGCGACAATGATAAGACCATTCGATTAAAACTTTATAAAGCTACTAAGGGAGCAGATAACTCTTGGGGCAATATCGAAGAGCTACCATTTAACAGCGATGAATTCTCAGTGGCCCATCCAGCCCTAAGTGTGGATGAGAAGCGATTGTATTTTTCGTCAGACCGTCCGGGTACTTTGGGACTTAGTGATCTATGGTTTGTAGAGATATTAGAAGGGGGCGGTTATGGCCCACCGGTTAATCTAGGTCCTACGATCAATACCGAGGCAAGAGAGACTTTTCCCTATATAAGCAAGAAGAATAATTTGTATTTTTCCAGTGATGGCCGCTCAGGTCTTGGAGGTTTGGATATTTTTGTGACTCCTCTGGATGAAAATGGAAAAACCGGAAAGATCACTAATTTAGGGAAACCTGCTAATAGCAATCAGGATGACTTTGGATTTATCATCAATGAGGAAAAACGAATTGGTTATTTATCCTCCAACCGTGATGGTGCCAGCAGAGGGTCCATTGCCGATGATATCTACCGAGTGCAGGAGAAATGCGAGATCACTATCTCGGGAACGGTTACCAATGCAGCTACGGGAGAGATCTTGGCAGGTGCTACCATTACGTTATTGGATGCTAATAACAATACGGTGGAACAGGTTACCTCCGGAGAGGATGGCCGTTACACCTTTACCCAGACAGCGGAGTGCGGATCTCAATATCTCGTACGAGCCAAGAGTGATGGTTGTGAATACAAGGAAGAGTTAGTTGAGACTCCGGACAAGACCGGAGCCATCGATGTTCCTATGGCGCTTGAGTGTGACCCGTGTCCACCCAATGACCTAGGATGCCGACTCAGTCTACAACCTATATATTTTGATTTTGACCGCTGGAATATCCGCCCGGATGCGGCTATCGAACTGGCAAAAATACTTGCAGCCATGCGTCAATACCCGCAATTGATTATCCATATTGAGTCTCACACCGATTCGAGAGGAAAAGACTCTTACAATGAGGCACTGAGTGAGAAGCGGGCTCAATCTACGCTTAATTGGTTAGTGGATAAGGGTATAAGCCGAAGCAGACTAACAGCCAAGGGGTATGGTGAATATCAATTACAGAATCAATGTTCTAACGGAGTGGAATGTACTGAAGAGGAACACCAACTGAACAGAAGATCAATGTTTATCATTCAGAATTAATACGAAAAGTACTAATTAACCGGATTTTAATTCTAAAAGCGTCTTGTGAGAAATCATGAGGCGCTTTGTTAGTTTTTGAATTATTCTTCAGAATAAAAAGGAAATCCGCACCTATTGAGAATAGGGCTCATTCATAGAGAATTTTGTACGATTTTTATTTTCGCTTGAAAATGGGCTAAAAGCCTATAAACACTGTATATACGTGTAAGTACGTATATAAAATTCCTACAAAAATCTATCAAAAAATTAAGCGAAAATGGTAGTTCAGCGAATATATATTACAATTTATCGAATATCGTTGTATAAAAATTCTTCAATCTCTACTACTTAACTATCTTTATTATAATACTTTAAGTTGAGAACCACTTTTGAATCTAATAAGTAACTATTCCTCCTCTGTTTATTTTAAAATTCAATTGAAAAAGAGAAATAAAAATGAAGAGAACCAAGATTATACTAACTACATTAATTCTGGTCTTTGTCGCAGCAAATCTGATGTCGCAAAACCAAAAAAGAATTGAAGTTGCGAACCAAGAATTCGATAAATACGATTTCATTGACGCACAGGAGATCTACCTAATGGTGGTTAAAGATGGCTATCATTCTGCGGAGATTTATAAAAAACTAGGCGATACCTATTATTACAACGGAGACTACTTTTCGGCCGTGAAATGGTATGAAAAATTGTTGGAAACTTATCCCAATGATATTGAGACCGAATACTATTATCGAGCTTCGGAGTCCTTTAAAAGTTCAGACAATAAGGAGACCAGTCAGCAACTTTTAAGTAAGTATCTTGAACTTGGAGGAGTACTTCCCAAGTCGGAATCCTTTAAAAGCGATCCCGAATATCTTAAAAAGTTGGGACTTATTCCATCAAAGTATGTCGTGGAACCGGTTGCTATCAATACCAAGTATTCAGACTTTGGGCCCGCTTATTATAAGGATAAACTGGTTTTTGCCGCGTCCAATCGAGATACTAAAAATTTCAAAACACATAATTGGAATAATCTCCCTTATCTCGATTTGTTTGTGGCCGATATGGACGAAGCAGGAAACTTATCCAATGCCGTCGAACTGCAGGGGGAGATCAATACGCCCTATCACGAATCTACACCGGCGTTTACCAAAGATGGAAAAACAGTTTATTTTACCCGCAATAATTTCACCAAAGGGAAAACTGCCAGTGACCGTCATAGAACAATAAAATTAAAACTTTATAAAGCAACAAGGTCTGCCAACGGAGAATGGTCTAATGTTGTCGAACTCCCATTCAATAGTAATCAGTATTCGGTGTCTCATGCCTCGCTGAGTAACGATGAAAAACGACTTTATTTTGCCTCTGATATGCCGGGAACCTTTGGCCAAGCCGATCTCTGGTACGTGGATATCCTTGGGAACGACACATACGGTGATCCCGTGAATCTGGGTGACAAGATCAATACACGAGGGAAAGAAACTTTTCCATTCATTAGTGAAAATAATAATCTATACTTTTCTTCGTACCGACGTGGTGGTGAGGGAGGCCTTGACGTCTATGTTGCCACTTTTGATGAAGATGGACTTATCGATACTATTTCTAATTTTGGCGCCCCCGTAAATTCGAGGCAAGACGATTTTGGTTTCATTATTCAGGAAAGTAAGAAAATGGGGTTTTTTACTTCCAATGCTAGAGGAGGTCGTGGAAGTATTGATGACGAAATATACCGCTTTACCGAAGTTTGTGTTATGACTATCAATGGAGACGTCACCGACACAGATACAAAGGATTTTCTCGATGGTACGATCGTTTCTCTCATGGACGAGGATGAACAAATTATTGAAAATGTTACTGTCGAAGCAGACGGCCGTTATTCGTTTACCGTTGAGTGTGATTCCTATTATTTTTTAAAAGGATCCAAAGAGGGTTATTATTCACAACAAAAACCAATTCGAACTCCAAAAGAGGGCGGCGTTCTTGAAACTTCATTAGAATTAAAACTGAAGGATCCTTGCCCACCTAATGACCTGGGATGCCGTCTCAGCCTTCAGCCCATTTATTTTGATTATGACAAGGCGGATATTCGGCCGGATGCCGAAATTGAATTAGCCAAGATCCTCGCAGCCATGCGTCAATATCCTCAATTGGTCATAAGTATCGAATCGCATACTGATTCGCGTGGGAACGATAAATACAATGAAAAGCTTTCAGGAAAAAGAGCAAAATCGACCCTAGAATGGATCTCCAATCAGGGGGTTGATACCGAAAGGCTTAGTTCCATTGGGTTTGGGGAAGCACAGCTTCAAAATCGATGTGGGAACGATGTAGAATGTACCGAGGAAGAGCATCAGCTCAATCGGAGGTCGATGTTTTTAATTCAAAATTAATTAGCCACGTCCACGTTTTAATGAGCGCTCAATACAGCATTGAGCGCTTTTTGTTTTTGTTAACATCGCATTTCGTATTTTTGAAGAAAATTGCCAGTAGTCTATGGAAGAACAAGTAATTCTTGTTAACGAGAACGATGAAAAGATAGGGTTAATGGCCAAAATGGAGGCGCATGAAAAAGGGTTGCTCCATAGGGCGTTTTCTGTTTTTATTTTTAATGAAAAGAATGAACTTATGCTTCAGCAACGGGCACTAGAGAAATATCATTCTCCCGGCTTATGGACCAACACCTGCTGCAGTCATCAGCGAGATGGGGAAACGTCACTCGAGGCTGGTACCCGAAGGCTAAAGGAAGAAATGGGGTTTACGACTTCATTGACGGAGACAACCTCATTTATTTATAAAGCTCCGTTCGACAATGGACTCACCGAGCACGAATTGGACCACATACTCGTAGGACGTTTTGATGGTATCCCAAAGATCAATGAACAGGAAGTAGCGGCTTGGAAATGGATGCCCTTGGAGGCGGTTAGGGAGGATATAATTAGCAATCCCCATTATTACACTGCCTGGTTTAAAATTATATTCGATAAATTCTACAATTATTTGAGATTATGAGCCTAACCGTTTTTAGAAAAGCACATTTCAATGCTGCCCATCGATTATTTCGAAAGGAATGGGACGATGAGAAAAATTTGGAGGTATTTGGAAAATGTAGTAACCCTAACTATCACGGTCATAATTACGAACTTGAAGTGGGAGTTACAGGGCCGGTTGATCCGGAAACCGGATTTGTGATCGATCTGGCAGTTTTAAAGAAAATCATTAAAGAGGAAGTTGAAATGCCGTTTGACCATAAAAATCTCAATATTGAAGTAGCCGAATTTAAGGAGTTGAACCCCACTGTCGAGAATATTGCAAAAGTGATTTGGGAAAAACTTCGGAAAAGAATAGAGGCCAACTATGAGATTTCGGTCAAACTGTATGAAACTCCGAGAAATTTTGTAACCTACACCGGCTAATTCCGAAAGGAAATATCAAAATCAATCTGCCAACATCATTCAATGAAATTACCAGAGCTGTATCCCTTACGATTTCGACCGCAACTTATAGAGAAGGTATGGGGAGGAGATCAACTAGCCGCACTCTTTGGAAAAAAAGCCAAAGGAAACATTGGTGAAAGTTGGGAAATATCGGGGGTGGAAGGGCATGTATCTGTAGTGGATAAAGGTGTTTTTGAAGGACGTTCCTTGACTGAAATACTGGAGCTTTATGGTAGCGAACTTCTTGGGAACCAAGTGGTAGAGCGCTTTGGAAACGATTTTCCATTGTTATTTAAATTTATTGATGCTCGAGAAGATCTTTCGGTACAGTTACATCCCAATGATGCCATAGCGGCAGAGCGTCACAATTCCTTTGGAAAAACGGAAATGTGGTATATTTTACATGCCGAAGAGAATGCGCGTTTGATTCTGGGATTTGATCGTGAAATGGACAGGGAAACGTATGAAACATATCTTTCAGAAGGAAAAATAACCGAAATATTGGGTGAAACTGAAGTGAAAAAAGGCGATGCTTTTTTTATTGCGCCGGGAACCGTTCATGCCATAGGTGCAGGTGTGGTTTTGGCAGAGATTCAGCAAACTTCAGATATAACTTACAGGATCTTCGACTGGAACCGACCAGGAATCGACGGAAAAATGCGAGAGTTACACACTCAATTGGCATTGGATGTGATCGATTTTCAAAACACGAACGCAAAACTTCGGTTTATGGAAACTACAAATGAACCTTCGGAAATTTGTACCTCCGCCTATTTTAGTACGCAGTTGCTGCAGCTTACGAAACCACTTCAGAAGAACTTAGAAGCCCTGGACTCATTTTTGGTTTATATGTGTGTAGAAGGGACGGCAACAATAGCTGCCATGGGTCATTCAGAAAAAATAAAAAAGGGGGACACCATGCTTTTGCCGGCTTGTGCGACACATCTCTCAATTGCTACTGAAGGTGCCACACTTTTAGAGGTTTATGTGCCTGTGGCTCTTTAAAAAATACTATTTTTGCAAAAAATAAAATGACATGGCAAATATTCGCGATTTAAAGAAAGATATTAATTACGTACTCGGTGATATTATTGAGGCCGTATATATTTGGGAACTCACCAATCCCGATAAAGATGATAAGAAGTCGGAAAAGATCATCGATGAGGCAATTGAAACTTTTGACACCTTGATCGAAAAAGTGAACGCAAAGGATGTTGAAAATAAAAAACAACATTTCAAGGCCATCAACGCCGAACTTGAAGAAAAGGGACGTAAACTAATTGACAAAATTAACGCCTTATAACTAATTGCCCTTTCGGGTTTCGATATAAGACTCCAATGCTTTACCGTATTTGGAGTCTTTTATTTTTGGAGAAAGTGAACCATAAATAGTGTCCAGGTAGGTAACATTGATATCGGATACCTGAGTGAGCATGATATATGGCGCTACTTCGTAATCACTGTTATTCTTGGCAAAATTCACCGATGCCAAATAGGTGCCCTTGAATAATCGATTCTGTTTTTCCTGTGCCACAGTGGCCAACGAATCGTCGCCATCCTTCATCGCATTTAAACCTTCTTCGATCAATTCGAGATTTTGGTTATTAAAGCGCGTCATGAGTTTTTTATATTCATCCAGTTTAGCCTGATTTGCAGATCCTGTGATAACAGCATCCCTTTCGTAATTCTTTAGGGTAGTATGGATTGTAAGATTACCGGCTTCCGCAAAAAAGGGAACGCGTTTAATTACGTCCGAACTATCCTGAAAACTCATGGCGAGGTAATACACTTCAGGGTCTATTATTTCTTCTGAAAAGTTAAAAGCCGAAACCCCATCTACTTCCAGGGAATCTACTGAGACAAATAAGGTGTCCTCCAATTTCTGAAGCCACAAATTTCCCTTTTTCAAACCATCAACTTCCCCGCGCAACAGCATGTTTTTGTTAGACGAATCATTACCGCAAGCGGTAAGCAGGAATATAAAAAAAAAGGTAACAATGGGATACTTCATATCGATGAGCTTTGAAGGGCAAATATGCGAAAATTAAGCCCTATTTTCAAAAATCCATATTTCAAATTTAAGACACGGATGCAAGTTGCATCAATACGGTACAAAGGACAGCGCCCAGTGTTCCGACGGCATATCCTACCACTGCTAAAAGAACTCCCACCGTGGCCAGAGAAGGGTGGAAGGCTGAGGCGACGATGGGCGCCGAAGCAGCTCCCCCCACATTTGCCTGACTCCCAACAGCCAGAAAGAAATAAGGTGCTTTTATAAGTTTGGCAACCAGGATCAATAAGCCGGCATGAATGGCCATCCATACAAAGCCAATGGCGAGAAGACCCATATTATCAAAGATCAAGGTTAGATCCATTTTCATTCCAATACTTACCACAAGAATGTAGATAAAAACAGTTCCTACTTTACTGGCTCCCGCACCCTCAAGCGCTCGAGCTTTTGTAAATGACATCAGGATCCCGATAAGAGTGGCTATGGAGATCATCCAAAAGAAACTAGAACTTAAAAAAGTGAGAGAGTTACGTTTGATCCCGGCAGGTAGACCATTGACAAAATCAGTGAAAAACTGACTTAAATAACCCGCGCCAAAATGAGCGAAACTAACAGTTCCAAAGGCAATGGCGCCCAGGAGCATTAGATCGGTTGTAGTAGGTACCTTAGTAACGCTTTGGCTGTAGGTGGATACCTTTTCTTTTAGGCTTTCGATGGCGGAGTTATCGGCTTTGAGCCATTTATCGATGCGATACGATTTTCCAATTCCGAAGAGAATGATCGCCATCCAAATATTAGCGACCACAATATCCACGAATACCATACCTCCGTATAACTTTTGATTGTACCCATAAATTTCGAGCATGGCCGTTTGGTTAGCGCCTCCTCCAATCCAGCTTCCTGCAAGGGTTGAGAGCCCTTTCCAAACAGCATCAGCACCTTCTCCACCAACAGTTTCCGGAGAAATAGATCCAATGATCAACACCGCCACAGGGCCACCTAAGATAATTCCAAACGTTCCTGCAAAGAACATAATGAGCGCCTTGGGCCCCAGGTTGACTACCGCCTTTAGATCGATACTCAGCGTCATTAAAACCAATGCGGCAGGCAAGAGGTACCTACTCGACACATAATACAAACTCGTACTGCCTTCTATAGCCTCTCCACTTTCACCTACCGTTGTCCATTCCGGGGCGATGAGTCCCGTGGATGTAAAGATGGCCGGAATAAAGTAAGCGACAAAAAGTGCCGGAACTATTTTATAGAATTTGTGCCAAAAACCGCTGCCTTTATTCGACGTATAGAAGATGAGCCCCAGGGTGATCATTAGGAGGCCAAAAACAATGGTATCGTTTGTAAATAGGGGTGTGGTGTCTATTAGTACTTCGGAAACAGTATCGAGCATGCGAGAATATTTTGCATGCAAAATACGGTTTTATTCCATACTATTTCAGTTTAAAATAAAGGTCCCAATAAAATCGATAAGTTCGGGAACGACGGGACGTTTGGGTTCGTTATACGACTTGCTATTTTCTATATCGTCGCCTTCTATTCGTTTTAGAATGTGGTTCATTTCAGGAAAAATTTTGTACTGAGCATTTGGCTTCGCCATTTGCAATTTTTCTGCTTCCGATACTTGAACCTGCAGGTCCTTATCACCATTTACGATTAGCACTGGAATATCGAGTTTGGCCAATTCGGCCTTGGGGTCGTACTCCATCCAGGTAAGCATGAAAGGCTGTATTTGTTTTCGGAAAATGGACGCCAGCCCGGGACTATAGTTTACAGCAATCCCATTTGCGCGCATATCGTCAAAAGCCTGACGTGCATTATCTTTGAGTCCTGGTGCTTGTTGTTCTAATTGGTCGACGATCACATCATCAATTGCCTGGCCGGCACCTGCGATGGAGACGAAAGCATCGGCTCCATTTTGAGCGGCGATCATTCCCACAAGTGATCCCTGGCTGTGTCCAATTACTACGATCTTCGAAAAGGCATTGGCCCTTTTAAAATATTGAACGGTTTCATTCGCGTCGGTAACAAAGTCCTCAAAACTAATGGATTCTTCCCGCAGCGTTTTGTCTTTCATTTGCTTCAAAATACGCTTGTCGTAACGAAAAGTGGCAATTCCTTTTTCTGAAAGACCTTCAGCCAGGAACTTTAGGGAATTGTTGTTGATCATCTGCTGATTCCCGTTTCGATCCGTTGGACCGGAACCACCAATAATGATAGCCAGCGGTGGTTTATCAATTCCATCAGGAACCAATATCGTACCATCAACGAACGGAGAGATGCTAATATCTCGTGAATCAATTTTTCCATTTTGTGCATGGATACTAGCGGTAACAGAAAGGAGTAGAAAGCAGACGATCGATTTCATTTTTGTAAAATTTAGGTGATGTAAAGGTACAGATATATCAAACAAACGCCCAGAAAGTTATTCTCGTGCCTAAGTGATTTAGAAAAACATAAAAAAAATACGGTTGAGTCAATGGGTCTATGAGTATATTTGTGTTAAACGCAATGTTATGAATGCTAGAATCCTCTTTTTGATAATCTTGTTTTTGCCAATTTTTAGCGGTTATTCCACCGAAGACTGGGGCAGAACAGGTCACAGAGCAACAGGTGAGATCGCCGAAAAACATCTCACAAAAAAAGCCCGACGTGCTATTAAAAAATTATTGAACGGTGAATCTCTTGCATTGGCATCTACCTTTGCTGATGAAATTAAAAGTGATCCTTTATTTAAACCATACGGACCTTGGCACTATGTGAATTTTCCCTTTGAAGAGACCTACGAAACCTATCCAAAAAGCGAAAAAGGTGACATCATAGTAGCCATTAACAGATGTATTTCCATCCTAAAAGATGAAACATCAAATAATGCAATAAAGGCTTTTCATTTAAAAATGTTGGTTCATTTAATGGGGGACCTACACCAGCCGCTTCATATTGGCCTTGCCGAAGATAGGGGAGGAAACGACTTCCAAGTGCAATGGTTCTCTGAAGGGACCAATCTTCACGCCGTCTGGGATACGAAAATGATCGATAGTTATAAAATGTCATATACAGAACTAGCCTCCAACCGGGCTCAACTTTCTCAAGCCCAATTACAAGCCATACAGGCGGGAACCGTTTTGGATTGGATGAAAGAAAGCCGGGAGTTATGCAAGACGATTTACGCTCAGTCGAAGGTGGGAGATGAACTACGCTATGAGTATATGTACTTAAATATGAATTTGGCTCGCACTCAACTTCAAAAAGGTGGGATCCGTCTCGCAGTTATCTTGAACCAATTGTTCCAATAATCACAATTTCACAAAATATTTGTCGCTTTTAGATTGTTGTTAGGCTTACTATGCATGCATAATAACGAAAACACATACCAAAGAGGTGACAAATCTGTTTTTAAATCTTGTAAAGCTCTATAAATAAGTAATTTTGGTAATCCCTAATACAAGATCATAAGCTTTAAGTTAAACAGAAAGTATATGAAATTACACGTACTAACAGGATGCATAATTGCCATACATGGTCTTCTTCGAATACTTTTCCTTGATCAATATATGGATTTTGTGGATCAAAATTATGGTGATATGTTCGTCTCGGAAACTATTTTAACCGTGGGTTCGGCACTATTACCATTTATAGAATTTTTTGTAGGCCTACTTATTGTTTTCAAAGTGAGCCCTAAATTATCATTACTGGGAGCACTTTTCTTGTCCGTCTTAACGGTTGGATTTATTATTTCGGCGAACGTGTATCCCTGGCTTATTTATCACTTTATTGTAATCAACTTATTGAGCCTACAGTTGTGTCGCAAGTTTAACACCCCAATTTCCCGATTTATTTTAAAACCCTAAATGTAAGATTGATGCGTGGTTCGGTTACTTTTTTGGATTTTGGTAATTGATGTAACCAGTGATGTTGTGTGCTCCCTTGCATGAGTAGTAGGCTTCCGTGATTTAGAAAAATTTTATAGTTCAATTTTTTATCCCCTTTATGCTTTAGTTTAAAGCACCTTTTCGCCCCCAAACTCACGGAAGCTATTACCGGGTTTTTCCCCAACTCTTTCTCATCATCACTATGCCAACCATTACTATCACTGCCATCGCGATATAGATTCAACAAAACCGTTGTGAACCGTGTTTGAGTCTCGGCTTCGATCCTTTCCTTGATCTCTTTTAAAAGTGGAGTAAATGGCTTCGGAAACATACGGATGCCGCTATAACTATAGCTTTTATCATTACTACCGTAAAGCGCAGTCAATCTAGGTTGTTTGTATACTTTTCCGAAGAGTTTGATATCATCTTGTTGCCAGGGCGTTTCGTCGAGTAGTTTTTTAAATGCTTCGGAAGCATACGGAGCGGAAATAAATTGAGGATAGTAGATTACCTCCGCATCTTTTAACGGAAGTGTGATCTTGGCCGAATCTTCTTCCCAAGAGAATAAATCTTCATTAAACATATTGATAGGCCCAGAATAAAAGAACGAATTGCAAGGGAATACGGGCGATCAACACCCACCTTGGTAATTTCAACGACGCACGTTCATTTTGTAACATATAAATATGCACCGAAAAAAACAGCACAAGAAGTATCATAATCCCCCAGGCTGCTTGAGTCTGAGTTTCACTGTTCATCAACATAAATCCGAAGAGCATTTCCAAAATACCCGTCAATAACACCATCGTTTTATGGTAAGGAATATAGGGCGGCATTATACGCTCATAAATATGTGGTTTGGTAAAATGCATCATACCTGCTATTACAAATAGGATACCGAATACATATTGATGCCAAGGAAGCATAGTTTTTTGTTTTCTCAAAAATAAAGTATTTGAAGGGGATAGAAACAGGATCAAACAAAAACCTCCTTTCAAATTAATGAAAGGAGGTTTTCTAAAAACTGATTAAAATATTACTCTTTAACGAGTTGCTTTACAACCTGTCCATCCTGTCCTTTGATGATCACTGTATACGTGGCAGTTGCCAAGTGTGAAATATCAAGACCAATGTCCGTACCCATCTCCTGAAGGTTATACGTGCCAACCAATCTACCGGTTAGGTCGAAGATAACTGCTTCGTCAAGGGCAATGTTCTGTGGATTGCTAATGCGCACCT
>Ga0315336_1006020_pt1 | contig 12749 bp, 13 predicted proteins | sample ASW5metaG_FD_204512 | JGI IMG/M metagenome (GOLD analysis project Ga0315336, IMG submission 204512) | Ammonia-oxidizing marine archaeal communities from Monterey Bay, California, United States - ASW #5 | ecosystem: Environmental > Aquatic > Marine > Intertidal zone | place: USA: California...
AATCACGACACCGAGAGACCATATGTCAGAGCGATGATCCAGGTCCACTCCGTAGGTCTGCTCGGGGGACATGTAGGTCACCGTCCCCATCGTCTCGTCGGTGCGGGTAAGCTTCGAGCGGTCGGCTAGTTGCGCCAAGCCGAAGTCCATGATGGTGACAAGCCGCTTCGAGCCGGAGCCGGTGACCATCAAGTTGGCCGGCTTGATGTCGCGATGGACGATGCCCTTTTCATGGGCGGCTTGCAGGCCTTGCGCAGTCTGGATGGCGACGTCGAGAGCGTCCTTCAGCTTCAGCGGACCGGCCTCGATTTTCTTGTCGAGACCTTCGCCTTCGAGGAAGGCCATCGCGATGAATGTCTTGCCCTCGAACTCGTCAATTTCGTGAACGGTACAGATGTTGGGGTGGTTCAGCGCGGCAGCGGCTTTGGCTTCGCGCTCGAAGCGTTTGCGAATTTCTTCGTCAGAGACCAGGTGGGCTGCCAGGAACTTCAGAGCGACGGGGCGGTCGAGCTTCGTATCCTCGGCCTTGTAGACGACCCCATGCCGCCTTCACCGAGTTTTTCGGTGATGCGGTAATGGGAGATGGTTTGGCCGATTGTTCGCTGTCCAAGTCTACCTTGAAAACGTTGCTAGCGAAACCACCGGCATTTGACGCTGCCTCGCCGGCCATCAACACAAGCTTACGCTTGTGGCTCTGAGTCTACCTAGCGGGAGGTCCAGCGGTCGAACCAATAGGCGAGGTATTTCCACTGGTCCCAGTCCTCGTAAATCGCGCGGATTTGGGCGTCGGTGGGCTTCCGTTTTGGGAAATACCTCTTGCGGACGAAGTCACGGTAAACTGAATCGACGGGCAGGTCGTCGTAACGGCCTAACAGCATCATCAGTGACGCGGCGGCATACGGGCCGACGCCCTTGAGGGCGGTGAGGCGTTGCTTGATCTCGATGGTGGGAAGCTCGGGGTCCTGGAGGCTGGCGAGGTTGAGTTTGCCGGCGGCGATACGTGTGGCGATTTCGTGGACATAGGGGGCGCGGTAGCCCATACGAACGCGGCCGGCCAACTCGTCAGGATGTGTGGCCGCAATCGCCTCGGCGGTGGGGAAGGCCTTGCGGTCGGGTGCGGTCGGAAGTGGTTCGCCGAACTCGTTGACGAGACCGGCCACAATTCGCTGCGTGCCGCTCCACTGAATGTTGGTTGTGCAGATGGTCTTGACGATGTCCTCGAAAAGGTCCGGTGAGCGAAGCAGACGGCCGAGACCGCGGGTGACCTGTGTCCACGGCGCACCGCGTTTGCGGCAGAGGGTGTAGAAGCGCCGCAGGTCTTCGTCGAGGCGGAACATGTGGTTGACCGAACGCTCGATGGCCTTGTCGTCGCGGCGCGAGAGCCGGCCCTTGTGTTCGACAGCAACGTCGATGATTGGTTTGCGAAGGGTGCCGTCCCCTTGGATCGTGAGACCGACGACCTTGCTGCTCGGCAGGCGTTCGACGCGTCGCATGACGCCCGCGTCGCGGTCCCACTCGTTAGGAGCGAGGACGACCCAGCCGTGGGAGTGGGCCGTGCTCCGAAAGTCAAACGGGGGCGCGGGGGTGAGTTGAAGCCGCGTGCGCATCCCGGCTATCTTCTCAGCGCCGGGTGCGGATCACAAGTTGCGAAGAGATGGGCGTTACCCGCTCGATCCTGTGACTTCGGGGCACGGCATGATACCCTGCGAGCCATATTCGCCGGGCCCGGTGTCGACCGTGCCTCACGCATAACCCCATGAATCTCGTCCTGTTTCGCGCAGCCATCATCGCCGCCCTCGGAGGACTGCTTTTCGGTTTCGATACGGCCGTCATCTCCGGCACGACGGATCAGTTGCGAAGCGTCTTCGACCTTACGCCGAATACGCTTGGCTTTACGGTCGCGAGCGCATTGCTTGGCACCATTCTCGGCGCCATGCTGGCCGGGCGACCCTCGGACAAGCTCGGCCGCCGCACGACGCTGATTTGGATCGCTGTTTTCTACTTCGCCTCCGCGCTCGGCAGCGCCCTGGCCTGGGACTGGTACTCCTTCCTGCTCTTCCGCCTCGTCGGCGGGCTAGGCGTTGGCGCGTCATCTGTCGTGGCGCCGACGTACATCGCCGAGATTTCTCCCGCACGCTATCGCGGACGGCTCGTCGCCCTGACGCAGTTCAATATCGTGGCCGGCATCCTGATGGCGTACGTATCGAACTACGGGATTACGCAATTCGAACTCGGACCTGCCGCGTGGCGCTTGATGTTCGGCGTGGAAGCGCTGCCGGCAGCCCTGTTTTTCGTGCTGCTATTCGCGACACCGCTTAGCCCGCGCTGGCTGGTCACGCAACAGCGCAGCGATGAGGCCATTGCTGTTCTGCGCTCGCTCGGTGCTGTGTCGGCGGAGAAGGAAGTCAGCGAGATCGAACAATCGCTTGCTCTCGAACGCCATCGATTAGAGGAGCCACTTTTTCAGAAGGCGTACAGGAAACCAATTTTGCTGGCAATCGCCATTGCGACGTTCAACCAGCTATCCGGAATCAATGCACTGATGTACTACGCGCCACAGATTTTCGAGATGGCCGGCGCGGGTGAGGGTTCGGCGCTGCTGCAAGCCGTGGCGGTAGGGGGGACCAACCTTATCTTCACGATGGCCGGCCTGGCGGTGATCGACCATCTCGGCCGCCGCGCGCTCATGATCGTGGGCTCGATCGGCTACATTGTCAGCATCACGGCGACCGCCGCGGCGTTCTACACCTATGGCACGAACTTCGATGACTTCGGAGGGATTGTTGTACTGGTGAGCCTGCTGGTGTTCATCGCGTCGCACGCGCTGGGCCAGGGGGCGGTCATCTGGGTCTTCTTGAGTGAGACGTTTCCTACTCGCGTCCGCGCGCGGGGGCAGGCGCTGGGTAGCTTCACTCACTGGTTCTTCGCCGCGCTGGTCTCGTGGACTTTCCCGATTATCGCTGAGGTTTCGGGCGGCCATACGTTCGCCTTCTATGCCGTGATGATGGTGGCGCAGTTGATCTGGGTGCTGCGCGTGATGCCGGAAACGAAGGGTGTGCCGCTGGAAGAGATTCAGAAACGGCTGGGTATAGAGTAGGTCGGGGAAGGTATTGCGGTCCGCTGCTTGTGCGATGTACTTGGCAGTGCAAATACATTTACACTTGTATTAACTGAATAATGTGTGTTTTTATAGGGCCCCCCTACCTATTACTGTGGCAGCCAAAATGTGGCTTGCCGTGCTGGCCTGTTTACCGCTGGCTGCGCAGATTGGGGGTCCGGCCGCCGATCCGCTAGAACAAGGTTACTGATCGCTCCGCGAGGGCGACGCGGGCGGGGCTATCGATTGGTTCCGCCCAGCCGCCGAAGGGCAGCCCGCCGCGTCTGTCGCATGGCGGGAGTTGGGGTACACGTACTTGCGCATCGGTGAGGATGGCTCGGCACAACAGGTCTTCGAGCAGGTGCTGGCCGATGAGCCTACTGACGCCCGGACGGCTCTCGACCTGGCCTATTCCTACCAGCGCACCGGGGATCGCCCAAGAGCCGAGGCATGGTTCACGGCTGCCGCGCAGTCCAAGGACGCCGCGCTTCGGTCCACCGCTCGGGGGGCGCTCCAGGAACTGCGGCGGGCTTCCCGGAATACATCCGGGGAAGACGATGGCGCTGGCGGACAGCCGCTTTCCCAGGCGTATGGCGCTCTGCTGATCCAGGACTACGAGACGGCCATTCTGCACCTCCAGGACGCCATCAAGCAAGCCCCCCGGCAGGCGTCGATCCGCAAGGAGCTGGCGTACGCGTACCTGAAGATCGGCGAGTCGGAATGGGCTCGGGACATGTTCGAGCAAGCCGTCCGCCTCGCACCTCGAGACGACCACACTGTGCTCGAACTTGCCTTTCTGCTGCATGGAGACCCAAGAGCAGGGACGAGCGTTCGCGATCTTCGACGACCTTCGCGAAAGCCCGGACGACTAGGTGGCCCAGACCGCCGCAAGAACCTACGACCGCATCAATCAAGAATGGTCGCGTGAGATTACCCGCTGGGAGACTGTGATTGAGCAGGACCCTCTCAACCGCTCGGCTCAGCTCGAGTTGGCGGAACGGTACGCGAACCACGGCCAATCTGAACGGGCCGTCGAACGATATCTGGCGGCGTGGTTGGTTCCGTCAGATCAGCCGCGTGACCCGATCCTGCCGAAGCTGGCCGCAGCACGCGAAGCGGCGGGCGACACGGAAGGCGCCAACGGAGCCTGGTTGTTGGACTCGCGCTCCGCGGAAACCCGCATCGCCGAAGAGGCCAAGGACCACCTGCCGGAGCGATATCTTTATGCGCGCGAATTTCGGCGGGTGTTGGAGTTGAATCCGCGCGATACCGACTTGCGGCGAGACCTCGTCTATTTATGGCTGGAAGTGGGCACTAGCGAAGAGGCTCGCACGGAGTTCGCGATTCTGCTCGATCAGGACGCGAACGATCTACTGGCCGCGGCGCAGTTCGCGTTTCTATATCCCGAGCGGAATAACGAGGCGGCGGCGGTCGAGTTGCTACAACGTGCGCGCAACAGCCCGGACGACGATGTCGCGCGGCGGGCCCGCGAGAAGCTTCGGGAAATCAACGAGGCACGCGCCCGGCCGCAACGCGAACTTGGCGAGAAGATCGTGCGGGCGAGCTTCCTCAAAGATGCCCGCCGCGAGTTGCTTCAAGCGTACGAGTTGAATCCCGACGACGACTCCACGGCATTGAAACTTGGTATCGTCCACAATCTGCTACGGCAGGACCGTGAGGCGCTGCGCTGGTTTCAGCGGGCGTCGACCAGTGCCGACGCCGTGATCGCCGGTCAGGCCCGACAAAGCTATGACAATCTAGCCGGGCAGTACCGGCGCGTGAGCACAACGGCCTGGATGTTCCCGTTCTTCTCCAGCCGTTTTAAAGACGTCTTTTAGTACGAGCAGATCAAGACGGAGTTTCGGATTGGTGAATTGCCGGTGCGCCCCTACGTCTCGCTCCGCTTTGTCGGGGATGCGCGGCAGCAAAGCAGCGGCCGACAGAGCGGTGGGGCTCCGCAGTTTCTCTCGGAAAGCTCGGTGATCGCGGGCGTCGGTTTGCGTACGCCGACCTATCAGGGCGTTACGTTGTGGGGTGAGGCGGGCGGGGCGTTCAACTACTTGTCAAGGCGTCCGCCGGATGTGCCTCGCGCCGGCCCGGATTATCGCGGTGGCGTGAATTGGTTCCGCAATTGGGTCCCGTCTCTGGCCTCGCCACGCCATGGGACATTCTTCGAGAGTACGTTCGACGGCGTTTACTTGAGCCGGTTCGACGACAACGTCATCGGCTATCTCCAGATGAAACCCGGCTATCGCCTCCGCAAGCGCAGCGACCTCAACGCACAGGTCTTCTGGAACCTGAATCTCACCTTCGACGCAAATCGGGCGTATTGGGCGAACTACGTCGAAACGGGTCCGGGTGTCCGGCTGCGCGTTCCTGGTGTATCGCCGCCGATGGATCTTTCGATTAGCGTGGTGCGGGGCGTGCACCTGGAGAACGTACTTAACCCGCGCCGACAGAATTACTACGACCTGCGAGTGGGGTTGTGGTACTCGTTCGCGGTGTAGCTGTGATGGCGCGCGCGACGTATCTTCCTTCTCTGGGCCTGTTCCTCTTGTTGAGCTGCTCGGTCTTGGGCGGCACGTTGGACCCTGTGCGCATTTCCGATCTGGCGGTTCAGGTGGATGACCCTCGGATCTGGCGCGGCCTGCTCGCAAGCGTCGGTATCGAACCCACCACCAACCCGGCCCGGTTCCGGATTGTCGTGGGGACGACCCGACCGCCATCCGATCAGGGTTCCGACCTACTGACAGGACCGTGCAGGTTGCGAGTGTTGTCGACGAGCGGGCACCGGAACTGAAGATTGTCTGGCAGGACCCTGTCGATCTCGCGGTGTATGAAACTCCCACGGCAGCCACCGTCTTCGTCCACGAGAAACGCACAGGAGCGCCGCTGTTGTCTGGTGTGCGGCGCGGCTCAGGCGGATTGCTCTGGGCCGCGGTTGGACCTGGAGATGAAGGCTTTGAGCGGTTCCCCTATCTGATGCACGCGCTGGTCGATCTCGGCCTGCGGCTGCCCTTCCGTGACGACCGCCGGCATGTCTTCTTCGACTCGTCGTACAGAGCGCGCGTCGATCTTGATTACATGGCGAGGCGCTGGCGACGTGGCGGCGCGCACGCATTGCACATCGCGGCTTGGCATTTCACTGACGCAGGCCCGGCCGAGTACCTTCGCAAGCTAATCACCGCCTGCCATCGCCAAGGCATCCTCGCCTATGCCTGGCTCGAACTGCCGCACGTCAGCGAACCGTTCTGGGCCGGCAACGCGGAGTGCCGCGAGCAGACGGCGGCGCTACAGGATGCGCGGCTCGATTGGCGCAAGCTGATCAACCTGGCCGATCCCGAGTGCTTCTCGCGAGCCGCAGTGGGTGTCCAAGATCTCCTCAGCGGATACGACTGGGACGGAGTCAATCTCGCGGAACTGTACTTCGAATCGCTACACGGGTCGTCGAACCCGGCGCGGTTCACGCCGATGAACCGCTGGGTGCGCGATGACTATCGACAACGCAGCGGCATCGACCCGTTGGAGATCTTCAAGCCGGAGTCACCTCACTTCTGGAGCCGCAACGACGATGCATGGCGGCGCTTCGCGAACTATCGCTCGGAGCTGACGCTACGTCTCCAACGCCAATGGCTCGAACTGCTGCGGTCCGATCACCCGGATCTCGACCTGATGGTGACCTAGATCGACGACCGTCTGGACCCGCAAATGAAGCAGTACCTGGGCGCTGACGCCGCATCGTTGCTCCCGCTAACCGGCCAATACGACTTTCGCCTCGTCATCGAAGACCCTGGCCGGCTCGCCATCGACATCAACATCGTCGACCGGTATCAGCAAACGTATCCCACGAAGAAACAAGTCGGCGGGGAATTGCTGCAACTGCTGCACGCGGCCGGGGAGGCGTTCCCGGCGGTTCTACTCTATTTCGAGCATTCGATCTCCCGCCCCGACTGGGCGTTGCTGCCTCACGCCGTCTCGGGCGTAGCGGCCACGACCGCCGAGGAAGGTCTCATCGTCGAAACCAAGAAGAACGTCGGTGTACGCTGGCCAGGCCCCGTCGAGGTCAACGGTGCGCCATGGCCGGCGGGGGACGAGGAAATAGTCTGGCTACCCGCCGGCCGGTACATGCTTTCCTCTGCCGATACCGGCCCACCCGTGCGATTGTTGCGCCTGAGCGCCGAGTTGCAGAAGGTCGCGGTCCGCCCCACCGGTGTGCTGTTCACGTATCGCTCTAAGAGCCGAGTCATTGCTCTGGTCGACCGCCAACCTGACTCGGTGCTGCTGGACGGTGAGGCTTTCACGGCTTCGATTCTGCGAGCTAAGCGGCACTGGGCCGTGATGTTGCCCAGAGGACATCGGACAGTGCTCATTAGCACAGACGGTCTGTTACGATAGCTTCTCATGGTGGAGCAGGAGACTCCGAATATACCGGATCGGCTTTTCTTCCGTATCGGGGATGTGAGTCAACTCACCGGCATCGAGTCCTACGTACTACGGTTCTGGGAGGGAGAGTTCCCGAAGCTTTCTCCCAAAAAGACATCGAGCGGACAGCGTCAGTATCGCCGCAAAGACGTGGAAACGGTGCTTGAAATCAAGCGTTTGCTCTACGACGAGGGATATACGATTGCCGGGGCCCGCAAGGCGATGCGTGGCAGTTCGCGGAAGAAGAGTACCGCAGTGGGCAGCCGGGAACAATCCGCCCTGCCGTTCGCCTCCAAACCTGACGCGGACGCTCCGGATCTGAGCGGAATCAAAGAAGAGCTACTCGCAATCCTCGCCCTGCTCAACAAAACCTAGCCTGATGGTCCGCATTCTGCTGACGAACGATGATGGGATCGGCGCGCCCGGGCTGCTGGCTCTCGAGGAGACGCTCGCGGACCTAGGAGAAGTTCACGTCGTGGCGCCGTTGAACGAGCAGAGCGGAACGAGCCGTGCCATCACGTTGCGGCGGCCCCTGCGGTTTGTGCCCAAAGGGCCGCGGCGTTACGCTGTGGAGGGCACGCCGGCTGACACCGTGACGATGGCCGTGATCCAGATTCTTGACTTCACTCCCGACCTGGTTATCTCCGGTATCAACAGCGGGCCGAATCTCGGCGAGAATATCTACTACTCGGGCACCGTCGCGGCGGCGGCCGAAGCGGCGAAATACGGTATCCCGGCCATCGCTCTCTCGGTGAACGCGCGCACCAATATTGACTACCGGCAAACAGCCGAGCTAGCTCCGCGCATTGCGTCGAGGGTACTCGAGGACGGACTCCCGCCAGGGGTCGCTCTCAATGTAAATATTCCGCATCCGTGGGATGGCGCGATTGAGATCACGCGGCAAAGCCGGAAGATCTCCAGCAACCTGATGATCGAGGTGTCCGACCCGTCCGGCCGTCCATATTACTGGATGCACGAAGAGGTACCGTTGACCGACGCCGAATCAGGCACAGACTATGCGGCGATCCGCGACGGTAAGGTTTCCATTACGCCGATCCGCTTCGATCATACGGAAGAGGCGTTAATCGAGCCGCTACGGGATTTGGCCGCCGGGGTGCTCGTCCCGCGCCAATGAGGAGCCGGCAGGTCGCCGTAGTTAGGCTGTGACTCGCGACTGGATTCAGCACTGGTTCGCGCGAAGTCCGACGGGTGCGCCGAGCCTGTTCATCACGTCCGCGCTGTACCTCGTCGCGGCCGTATGGCGTCGCTTGTTGTTCCGCACGACCTTCATCGCGATCACCGGCAGTTTCGGTAAGACGACCGCCAAGGAATGCTTGGTCCAGCTTCTGGCGTCGCAGGCTCCGACCGCATCCACTTGGCGAAACCAGAACAACGGCGCTGGTGTTTCGGCCAGTGTGTTGCGCACGCGGCCGTGGCACCGCTTCGCGGTGATCGAGCTAGGAGCTAGTCACCCCGGGAGTCTCGCGCACGCTTCACGGCTGGTTCGGCCCCACATCGTGACGATCCTCAGGGTGGGAAGGCCGCATACGCGCGAACTCGGGACGCTGGAAGAGACGGCCAACGAGAAAGCCGGCATCCTGGAGGGGCTCCTGCCTGGTGGGACAGTGCTTCTCAACGGAGACGATCATCGCGTGAAGGCGATAGCGGCAAGAACGAATCGCCGGGTGCATCTGTTCGGGACAGACTCCGAGTTTGCCTTCCGTGCTGACGAAGTATCGGCCCAATGGCCCGAGCGGCTCCAATTCCGTTTTCACTACGGAACCGAGTCGATCTTTGTCCAAACGCCATACGTCGGTGAGCACTGGCTCTCGTCGGTGCTTGCGGCCCTGACGGCTGCTCGGGCCTGCGGCTTGGACCTGAACGAAGCCGGACACGTGCTCGCGCAAGGCAAGCCGTTTGACGCACGGCTCGAACCGGTGGAGTTACCCAATGGCGCGATCATTCTGCGGGATGAGTACAACGCATCGATCGATACATTCGAAGCGGCGTTCGAGGTGATGCAAACGGCACGAGCGCGACGTCGAGTGGTCGTGGTGAGCGACTATTCCGACTCGGCCCAAAGACAACGGCGACGCGCCAACCAGCTAGGAAGGGAAACGGCGGCGGTCGCCGAAGCGGCTGTGTTCGTGGGCGAATCATCGCACCGGGCGCAGCGAACTGCCATTGAGGCCGGAATGGATCCGGCTTACACGCATTCCTTCGCAGGTCTGCGGGATGCCGCCGTCTTCCTGAAGACCTTCCTGCAGCCCGAAGACTTGGTGTTGCTCAAGGGAAGAGCGTCCCACCATCTGTCCCGGCTGTTCTTCGCTCAGTTCGGTCAAGTCGACTGCTGGAAGGCTACCTGCTCGAAGATGATGCTCTGCGACATCTGTCCTGAACTCGGCCCCGCCGCCCAAGCGAAGCATCGGACGAAACTCGTAGCTCCCGTTTGGGCGAACGATGCGTCCGCGGTGCGCGAGTGACTGAGTAACTACTTCGGCGTTTCCGGTACCACGGGCTTCGGACGCTCACCGTTGATCACCCAACCGTGCAGCCAGCGGATCTTGCGCAGCAGCAGGTCGCGGCGGTTGAGCGGCCGTCTCACGCCGTGGGCTTCATCGGGATAGATGATGAACTCCACCGGAACTTTGTTCTTAAGTAGTGCGGTGTAGAGATGGCGGCCCTGCAGCAGCGGCACCCTAATATCGCCGTCCCCGTGCCAGATCAGCGAAGGCGTCTTGATGTTATCGGCGTAGGTCATCGGAGAAGAGCGCTGGTAGACGGCGATATCCTTACCCAGGTAACTCTCGAAGCGTTCGGGTACATCGGTCGTCCGCAAGAAGCTCGGAACGTCGGTGATGGCCGCTCCCACGACGGCGGCTTTGAAACGATTGGTCTGGCTGATCGTCCACGACGTCATGTAGCCGCCATAGCTTGATCCGGACATGGCGAGCCGGTCGGGATCGGCAAGCCCTATCTCGATGAGATGGTCCACTCCGCTCATCACGTCCTGGTAATCCCCGATGCCCCACGAGCCGAGATTGGCCCGCAGAAACTTCTCACCATAGTGTCCACTGCCCCGGAAGTTAGGCCGGAAAATCGCCCAGCCGCGCATGGCCCATATTCGATACTCGCCGCCCACAAACGTGTTCGACATCACCGAATGCGGTCCGCCATGCGGCACAACGAGTAGCGGGTATTTCCGGCCCTCGCGATACCCATTCGGCCAGTGCACCAGACCTTCGATCTCCATCCCGTCGAAGCTCTTCCAGCGAAGGACTTCGGTGCGGATCTCAGGCCAAGCTTTGATCTGCGGATTTACTTCCGTCAGCCGCTTGGGTTTCATATCGCCCAAGCGTGCGAAGTAGACATCAGATGATTCCGTGGCATTCTGCCTCGTAAACGCGATGGAGTCGGTATTCGCCGCCACACTGAGGCCACCCAACACGTCATCGCCGTCGGTGAGCGCGGTGACCTTGGCCGTCTCGATATCGACCGAGTAGATCTGCGTGGCCGTCCGGTCGCCGGCGATAAACAGGATGCGCTTGCTGTCGGCGGCCCAATAGAAGTGCTTGATCTTCTCGTCGAAGTCAGGCGTGATCTTGCGGCGTTCGAGCGTCGTCGGATGCACCAGGTACAAGTACGACACGGTCACCCAGTCGTAGCGCTCCGTGGAGATGAACGCGACGTGATTGCCGTCGGGCGACCACACCGGGTGGCCGTCCATACCCTCGCGGTCAACCATGCGCCGGGGCGCGTGACCGCTATGCGTGACGGACAGAATATTGCCGTAGAGATGTCCGCCGGCCTTGGCATGCGGGTGCTGTGAGAAGACCAACCGCTCACCGTCGGGAGACCACGAGAACGTATCGGGGAACCACTGCTCGTAGCCACCAACGCTATAGCTACGCGGTGTAATCGTGTTCGACGTCTTTGTCGCGAGATCGATGATCGCCAACTGATTCATCGGGAGGTTGTTGCCGTCAACGATGATTGGCATCAATGGGTGCGGCGCTTTCGTAAGAAAGCGCAGATCCGCTTCATGCGCCCCGCGGAACAGGAACGCGATTCGGTTCGAGTTGGGTTCCCACCCGAAGCGATCGATGTAGTCGTCAGAGTCAGTGAGCTGCTCGCCGGTGCCGCCGGAAGCAGGAACCGTCCAGATCTGCCGGCGTCCGCTCTTCGATGAGAAGTAGGCGATCTTCGAACCATCGGGTGACCATACGGGACCGCCGCCGTTGATGAGTTTGCGGTCTTTGCCGGTCTCGGTCGAGACGATGTGAATTTCCGAGCCGAGACCGTAGCCCTTCTCATCGTGCGCGGTGACGACGTAGGCGACCGCGGAGCCGTCCGGTGAGATGGCCACGCCGCCGACGGACGTGACGGACAGAACCTGTTCGAGAACGGTCGAACTATCGTCGGTCTTGGTCAGACCGGAGGAACACGTCACGAATGCAAGGAGCGCGATACGAAGGAACAGTTGCTTGTTCATAGTCCACCCAAGCCTGAAGCTTCCAGTGTACGTGAGGCTGAGGGGGTTTCAAGGAGCGACCCGAGCGAGAATGGAAAGAGGCGCGGATGTAAAATCCGCGCGTCCGCGGACCACGCCCGCCGTGAGGCTCTGGAAGGGCCACTCGGGCCCTAGCGAGGGTGCCGACAAGGACTAAAGGATGTTGATCTGCACAACGTTGGCTTCGATGCCGTCGACGGTAACGACGACGTTGACGAGCCCCTGCCCGGCCAGACCTCGATCGATCAGGACATTGAGTTGATCCAAGCCGTCGAACTCGGGCGAAGGAGCTGGGCCAAAGACCGTCGTCATCGGCACGCCGTTGATCGTGACCTGCACGGTGCTGCCATTTCGGACGCCGGTTAGGAAGAGCAAGAGAAATACCTGATGGTTTGCAGGTCCCAGGTTGATAGGCGCTGCCGTGACTACCGGAGGCAAAGCAGGGGGAGCCGGAGTCTATACACCATCAATGAACCGGAGTATATTCGCGGCCGGAAAGCCGGAACCGGAGGCGTTCGCTGTAAAGACACCGGGCGCGACTTTGACGACATTGATCGAAATCGAATGGCTCCCGCCGCTGGCTCGCCGGATGGTTAGAGTCGCAGGGCCTTCGGCAGTTCCGGCGGCGATCATGAAGTTCAGTTGGTTGCTGCGTGCCGCGAACATCAAGCACGGGCGTGTGACTCCCTGACTATCGGTTACATCGGCTGACGAGCCACC
>Ga0315336_1006023_pt1 | contig 12742 bp, 5 predicted proteins | sample ASW5metaG_FD_204512 | JGI IMG/M metagenome (GOLD analysis project Ga0315336, IMG submission 204512) | Ammonia-oxidizing marine archaeal communities from Monterey Bay, California, United States - ASW #5 | ecosystem: Environmental > Aquatic > Marine > Intertidal zone | place: USA: California...
GTGCGGTGACATGTATCGCCTGGGGCTCCCGTAGGAGAGCAGTGGCACAAGAGCTGCTTTATCAGCTCTGAGAATCTTGGGCTGGTGGTGTTCGAAAAGCGTTATCTAATGCAAAAAAAACCAATTTCATCTGTGCCCATGGTGTGCATCCTAGCGGTCACACTTGCCCTCGGCTTGTGCCAGGCAAGAGCGGTGGAAGTGACCCTTGCATGGGACCCCCCGACCCAAAACGAGGACGGCAGTCAACTCGACGACCTTGACGGGTTCAAGGTCTACTATGGTAATCAAAGCCGCGTTTACGGTTCGGTGATCGATGTCGGAAACGTCACGACACGTACCGTCACCGGTCTGGACCCCTCACTCGACTACTACTTTTCGGTCATGGCTTACAATGAAAGCGGGGTCCACAGTGATTTCTCGGACGAATTATTTCTGGAGGCGACTCTTGCGCCGACCACGACTTCGACGTCCAGTAGCACAACCACAAGCACTACTGATACAAGCAGCACGACTGACACTAGCAGCACTACCAGCACGACCGACACGTCGAGCACTACCACGACAACGGACACCAGTTCAACGAGTACAACCGGAACTTCGAGTACAACATCCGGCAACCCGGTAGTGATCTGGGAGGCCGAAGATCAGAATCCCGGCGGAACATGGATCAACTCGACCGATTGGGACAATCGAAGTTTCAGAGTTCTGCTAGACGGCGCATTTATCACGGGTAGCGGCGACACAGTGTCTCTGACACTGCGAGGGCGGTCGGATACGGATTATTCTGTCCAGCGCATTTCGCTCGTGAAGCGTGACGGCGGGACTCTGAATGGCGTGGACGAAACGTGGGTGCCCATCACTTTTGGTAACGACTGGGACACAGGCGGCACCGTACCTGCAGGTGGAACGCTGACCAGTGATCCGGTTTCCTTCCCTGTATCGGCCGGTGAGGATGTTCTTCTGACGTTCTGGGTGCCGCCCGGACAGCCGACCGTGTTCCGAACGGGAGGATCTCAGACAACGACGTGGGTGATCGAGAATGACGACGTGAGTGCCACGGTAGACTGGCAGAATCTGAGTTTTACGACGACACGCCAGAATATTTATGCGGCCTTCATGCTGGAGGTGTTGTCGTCCACGACACCGACAACGTCTTCTACGACTACAAGTAGTACCAGTAGCACAACATCAACAACCTCGACGACCACAACAACATCGTCCACAACCACAACGATCGCAACAACATCGTCCACAACCACGACGATTGCAACCACAACGACAACCACAACGATTGCAACCACAACGACGACAACCAGCAGCTCCACAACCACAAGTAGTACGACGACTTCAAGCACCTCGAGTACGACAACCACGAGTACGAGCACTACAAGCACTTCGTCAACTACTGTCGGGTCGGTATTTGCGGGCCTGGACCAGCATGTCGTGTTGCCTGCGGCCGCGAGCCTGGATGGAACGGTATTTGATGCAGGATTGACCTCCACGTTGTGGTCGCAGGTCAGTGGTCCGGGACTCGTGAGCTTTGCCGATGTGGCTGCCGAGGACACGACCGCGAACTTCTCTCGCGGTGGTGTGTATGTGCTGCGGTTGACGGCCTCGAGTGGAGGCAACAGTGAGTCAGACGAACTGACCGTCACGGTCAATACGCCCCCACAAGCATCGCCGGTGGCCGATCAAGCCGTGGCGGAAGGCGAAGTGCTCAACCTGTTACTCGAAGCAACCGACCCGGATGGCGACGACCTGGGATCGACACTGTTGCAGGGTCCGGGCGGAATTGTGGGCACGACGTATCTCTACGAGCCGGCCGAAGATGCTGCCAATGGGAGTCCCTACGCGGTGCTCATCGAGATTTCCGACGGCAACGGCGGCAGCGATCAGATCGCCTTTAGCGTTACGGTTCAGTCTGTAAACCGTCCCCCCGCGCTGGAGCCGGTTGCCGAATTGCAAAGCGTCTTTGGCGATCCCATTGTACTGCTGATCAACGCCTCCGATCCGGACGGTGACGAATTGTCGATCGCTGCCACCGGCAGCATGCCTGCCGGTGCGGTGCTGACCGACCTGGGCACCGGTACCGCATTATTCTCCTGGACGCCGAATAATGCCCAGGACGACGTCGGCAACCACCTGGTGGAGATTCGCGCATCCGACGGTGAACTGACCGATACGTTGACCCTTTCGATTACGGTGCGGTTGCCAGACGACATCCAGGTCGATGCGGGTATCGATCAGCATATCACCCTACCGACGGAAGCGACCCTGAACGGGACGGTAAGCGGTGCGGCGCTGACCTCCAGGGTGTGGTCGAAAGTGACCGGTCCGGGGAGCGTCAACTTTGGCAATGCGACAAGTGAAGACACAACCGCCAGCTTTACTGCCGGAGGGGCGTACACCTTGAGACTCACCGCTCTAGGCCCGGGCATCAGCCAGTTTGACGAGGTGCAGGTCACTGTAAACTCACCGCCGGAGGCGCCACCCGTTGACGATCAGAACGTTAATGAGGGGGAGAACTTCGCCGTGTCTGTCGAGGCATCCGATCCGGATGGGGATATTCCGGTAGCCGTGCTCTTGCAGGGGCCTGGTATAATTGTCGGTTCAACCTATGTCTACACTCCGGATAAGAACGATGTGAGTGATATACCGTATGAAGTTTCAATCGCCATCATCGACGGAAATGGCGGCAACGATCAAATCGAATTCAGCATCCAGGTCGGCGACGGTAATCGGCCCCCGACTCTGGAGCCGATTTCCAACGTCCAGACTGTTATCAAAGTTCCCTTGGCCCTACTGATCAGCGCGTCCGATCCTGACGGCGACATACCTGCCATTGCCGAAATCGGCGAACTGCCCGAGGGTGCGGTGCTAACGGATCTGGGTAACGGCACGGCGCAATTCACCTGGACACCGACCAACGCTTCCGAGGTGGGAGTCTACAACGTGGACATCGCAGCTTCTGATGCGGAGTTCACCAATACGCAGTCCTTTAGCATCGAGGTGATGCGACCGGCGCTGGTGGAACGGGATTTTGACGGGGATGGGATCAGCGACATGGCGGTGTATCAACCCGACACAGGCGAATGGTGGACTCTTTACAGCGGTGGAGGAAGCGATGCCTTGCAGTGGAACGCTGCGGGCCTGCGGCCCGTGCCGGCCGACTATGACGGTGACGGGATCAGTGATCCTGCCGTATTTGACCCCAAACGCGGCGTGTGGGACATGCTTCTGAGCGCGGGCGGCGAACGATCCGTAAGCTGGGGTTGGTCCGAAACGGACCCGGTTCCGGCCGACTATGACGGCGATGGTAAGGCCGATCTTGCAGTCTACTGGCCCGAGGAAGGACTGTGGTACGTATTGCAGAGCACCGACGGCAGGAAAAAGAGACGCTCCGCCATCCCGTGGGGCTGGCACGAAGCCGTTCCCGTTCCAGGTGACTACGACGGTGACGGCCGTGCCGAGCTGGCCGTCTATGCCCACCTGATCGGTACGTGGTACATTCTCTTCGACGACAACACTTCGCGTAAGGTGAACCTGGGAACATCGGGCACGATACCTGTACCGGCGGACTACGATGGCGACGGCATCTGCGACATTGGTGTGTACCATCCTCCCACCGGGAGTTGGGACATCGAGCGAAGCTCAGACGGCAGCATGTATCGAATTGAAGGCGCCGGAAGAAGGACCACCGTCCCCATACCGGGACATCATGATGGCGATCGCGCTGTGGACGCATGCGTATTTCATGCCAATCCACGCGAGTGGTATTTCATGCAAAGCACGGACAATGATATCGTCGGACCGACTCAGTGGGGACCAGCGAATGCCCGCCCGTTATTGCCTGCACATATCGAGAATCTCTGGTACGGTAAGTAATCGCAGATTACACGTGTGTCCAGCCACGAGTCTGAACGGCGAGCGAAGCCACAAGCTGGGGCTGTCACGTTGTTTGCAACGCTTAGTGAGAGCATCTTCACATTTCGTCATTTTCCCGGTAGGCTATCGATCTATCTTGCGTGCCTTCTCAGTGAAACAATTCACAGGAGCAACATGACCCGTTTCAACCTTGAGGCACACGGCATTGGCGTCAAGGATATCCGCCGAAACCTCGCCCCGGCAGATCTTTACGAAGAGGCAATTCGTCGTGAAAACGACAGTGTGATCGCGGACTCGGGAGCGCTGATTGCCTACTCGGGTGACAAGACTGGTCGTTCGCCGAAGGACAAACGCGTAGTCAGGCACCCCGATTCCGAAGACGATGTCTGGTGGGGTTCGGTGAATATTCCGATTGACGGGCAATCGTTCGAAATCAATCTGGAGCGCGCACGAGATTTTCTAAACACCCGCGATCGAATTTACGTCATCGATGCGTTTGCAGGATGGGATCTCGATCACCGACTCGGCGTGCGCGTCATATGTTCGCGACCCTATCACGCGCTCTTCATGCACACGATGCTGATTCGCCCAACGCGCGAGGAGTTGGAGCGTTTCGGAGAACCCGATGTCGTGATTTACAACGCGGGACAGTTTCCTGCGAATCAACACATTCCGGGAATGACATCGAAGACGAGTATTGATGTTAGTTTTGAAAAACGCGAGATGGTGATCCTGGGCACCGAGTACGCAGGGGAAATGAAGAAGGGCGTCTTTACAATGATGAACTACTTCATGCCTCGCAATGACGTACTCTCGATGCACTGCTCTGCAACGGCGGACAAGGAAACCGGAAGTTCGTCGATTCTGTTTGGCCTTTCAGGCACCGGAAAGACAACGCTGTCTGCGGATCCGAATCGGCATCTCATCGGTGATGATGAGCACTGTTGGACCGAAAAAGGGATATTCAATATCGAGGGAGGGTGTTACGCGAAGGCGATTAATTTAACGTCGGAATCCGAGCCGGACATCTTTAATGCGTTACGGTTCGGTGCAGTTTTGGAAAACGTGGTTTACGACAAAGACAATCACAGTGTGGATTACACCGATGATTCAATAACCGAAAACACGCGCGGCGCCTATCCGATTGAGTTCATCCAGAACGCGAAAATACCGTGTACAGCCGACCATCCGAGCAACGTTATCTTTCTCACCTGCGACGCCTTCGGCGTGTTACCACCGGTAAGCCGACTCACTCCGGAGCAGGCCATGTTTCATTTCATCAGCGGTTATACCGCAAAGGTGGCGGGTACCGAGGTCGGAGTCACCGACCCGGAGGCCACGTTTTCGCCGTGTTTCGGCGGTCCGTTCCTGGTTTGGCACCCGAGCAAGTATGCGGAACTCCTGGCTGAGAAAATCAGAAATCACAACGCCGATGTTTGGCTCGTCAATACCGGTTGGAGCGGCGGCTCGTACGGAGTGGGTTCGCGCATAAAACTCAAATACACGCGCGCTATTATGGATGCTATCCATTCGGGCGCTCTTGCGAACGTACACGTAGAGACCGATCCAGTTTTCGGAGTGGATGTTGTCATGGAATGCCCAGCTGTTCCGAAAGAAATCTTAGTTCCCAGGTTGACCTGGGCCAACGAGGCTGCGTTCGAACAGACAGCAAAAAAACTGGCAGAGTTGTTTCGGGAGAACTTTAAGCGATTCGAAACCGAAGTAAGTGGGACCGTTAGGGAATTGGTTTCAGCTGTGTAGACAAGCCTATGCCATAACACGATTCACGCGTTATGGGCCGCAGTAGAAAACCAATGCGCTTTTTGCACGATTACTCGTGCGACATCGGGGATGGGCGACGAGTTTAGGGGATCGCCTTTCGTGTCCCAATTCATGCTGCTTTTTGAACCAGACACATACCAGTATGTGCTCTTTTTCTTGCACACATTAATTAAGGCAATCGTCGCGCGACGAAAAAAAACAACGATCACGCAAAAAAACGCTGGACAGAAATTTGTGAATGCGTCACTATCTTCCTTGTCGACAGGTTAGTGGCTTAGTTTACTGACAGGTCGACAAGATGTATTGCAAGAAGCCGGCAAGGCTCTTAGCACGCATGGAGTGACCGATGTTTACGACTCGGAAAACATTCATGCGTTTGCTGGGAAGAGACTTGCCGGTTGTTTTTTTGGCGATATTCATCGCAGCGGCACTTCCCACCCCAGCAAACGCACAGATCATCGACCTTGATGGAGACGGTCTCGATGATGTTTGGGAAGCGGTCTACAACGCGCAAACGCTTCTTCCGGATGACGATGAGGATGGCGATTACCAGTCGAATCTTTCCGAATGTGTTGCCGGCACCGACCCGTTCAACCCTGACTCCCTTCATCACGTCAGCGCCATTGAACGGCGCACGCCGGTAACGACGATTGGATGGCCGTCTGTTGCCGGGAAAACATATCGGATTGACTACTGCAACGACTTGCTGAATTGCGGTTGGTTATCTACTGGCGTTGAGCTCTACGGGTCGGGCGGAGAGTTGAGCGTTGAACTCGACGCGGGTTCAGAACCCCTGATTACCGGTGCGCTGTCACGTGATGCATGGCATGATGTGCCCGGAGAACAGATTGGCGCCCTGACCAATCATCCCGACTATCCCGATAGCCCACACGGGACCGAACTGATACCAAATTCCAAAGGTCCCGTGAACATCGCGGACGACTATGGAGCGCGCATTCGCGGATATGTCATTCCCAGTCGCGGAAGCCAACACAGATTTTACATCGCCAGCCGACACGAAAGCGAATTTTACCTGAGCACGGACGACAATCCGTCTAACGCCAACCTCATCGCCTGGTGCGACGATCCTACGACCGAAGAAGACGAGTGGGAAAAGAAAGAAACTCAGTTGTCCAGCGTTGTTACACTCTCGGCAGGCAAACGTTACTACATAGAAGTGCTGCATAAATGCGGAACCGAGGACGATCATGTTTCGGTTGCCTGGTCGATAAGGCGGTCGAGCGATCTTCCAGGGCTTACCAACCTCATGCAGCAGGCTGAGATGCAATATAGTACTGAAGAAGAGGTTGAGCCACAGCCCATCTGGACGGCCCCGGCAATTATTCCAGGGAGCAGCTTATCCCCCTTGTTTGATGCATCTGCCGTTTCAAACGTAGTAGCGGCGATTGCACCAAACTATTTTCGCGTGACGGTGGACGATGTCGACACCGACGGTGAAGGTCTTAACGACTGGTCGGAGCGGGCACTCTACGGCTTTGTCCCGTTCGACGTCGAAAGCACCAGCAGTGGCAGCGATGATTTCATCACGGTAAGCAATGCGCTTGAAGCCGTCTCCGAAACCGTCAGCGTCGGCATTCGTGACGACAGCGCATATGAAGACAGCGGCGGCCCCGAACGCAACGTTGCCCGTTTCCGTGTCGACCGCATCGGATCCTTGGCGCCGCTGACGGTTTTCTTCTCGTTCTCCGGCAGTTCGGATCCTAACGAGGGATCATCGGACCCAACGGATTACAACGTCGAAGATGAATTCGGAAGCGTGATCACTGGTACTATGACGTTGCCGTTTGGCGCGGTTTCGGCGGATGTGGTTATTGATCCTGTGTTAGACACGATCCACGAATTCCCCGAAATCGTCACCTTGACGCTGGATGCAAATTCCAACTACGTTGCGGGCGCAACCGCGTCCAACCGCGTGTCGATTTCCGATGCCCTTGATCTGCCTGAAAACGAAAAGCTGCTAGTCGGTGTACACATTCCGGAGATTGGCGCAAGCACGGTAGCATTTGGCCTCGCCACGCTTCTGATGAACGGCCCCAATACCAAGGGACGGGTAAACCATTCCTTCAGCGCACTGACGTCTCCACAGAACAACAGCCATGTCCACAAGTCCGTATTGGCGCCGGATGGTATAACGCTGCTCCCCGGGGCTGCCGTTCAGGAAATCACAAATAGTGTTGGCCAACCCTTACTGGGGCCTCTCGTGGATTACCCCTGGGTCATTCAAGCTTCAGGCGCCCATTCGGTGAAAGCCATTATCGATTCACTCTTCGGTCAAACTAACGAGACGCCGATCTATATCAACGTACACACCGACAATTATCCGACCGGCGAGATCTGGGCCTTCTTTAGCGTACAAGAGGGTTCCAGTGTATTTGAACCGCCGCCAGAACCACCGGCCATTAGCAACCTGACGGGCGAGGCGCTAATACGCGACGTCACACGCTTCCTGACCCAAGCCACTTTGGGGCCGAATTCAAATGAGGTGGATGCATTGGTGGACGACATCAACATAAACTTTGGCGGGGACCGTATCGCGGCGTTTGATTCCTGGATCGACGACCAATTCGCTCTCGATCAGACCCGCGCCGTCGACTACACCCTGGGCGCGGATAACCAGGAATGGGTGCTGCGCGAACATTTTGACTACCCAACCAACAATTACATCGGCACCAACACACCACCAACCCCGCCGCCTTTGCCGACCAACTGGCCGGCGATGGGAGGGCCGGCTATGGACCTCTACGATTCTCTTGACCCGGCTACATGGCAGATGCCCACCGCGCCGTATCCACTTCACCAGACCAACATCAATGTTCGGAACTTGTTCAACCCGAATCTCGGAGAAGTGAACCACAACAATCGGCGGCGCTCACATTGGTTGGCAATGGTACGGGCAAATGATCAGCTACGACAGCGGCTGAACTTTGCATGGAGCGAAATCATGGTAGTTTCCGAGGACAACGCCACGATTCGCAGCCGGCATCACGGCGCCTCCAAATACTACGATTTGCTGGGTGAAAACTGCGACGACACCTACCGCGAACTTTTGGAGGATGTCACCTATCACCCGATCATGGGGAAATGGCTCAGCCATCTTCAGAACCAAAAGGCCATCATTGATCCAATGACCGGAGAAATCCTTGTCAGTCCGGATGAAAACTATGCGCGCGAGATCATGCAGCTATTCTCGATCGGCCTCCTCAATCGTCACCCGGACTTCACACTCAAGCTGGATTCGAGTGGTCTCCCAATCGCGACATATGACAATGACGACATTACCGAGATGGCCAGGATTTTCACCGGATTGAGCTTCAGCAAGTATGCGAACGGTCCCGAGGCCTGGGAGAATCCCTTTAACAACACCCTTTTCACTCGGGGCAACGGAAACAAGTATTACGGCGCCACCTACGAATATCCCATGACAATGTTTGGCACGTTTCACGATCCCGATCCGAAAGTGATTCTGGACGATGTCTCCATCAACAATACAAACATCCTCGACCTGACGGCGCTCGGCACGCAGGACATCTCAGATGCTCTGGATGCCTTGAACGTACATTCAAATGTCCCGCCGTTCATTGGTCGTCTGCTCATTCAGCGACTCGTCAGTAGCAATCCCGGACGGGGATACATCTATCGCGTCGCTCAGGCATTCGAAGACAACGGCATCGGCGTGCGCGGCGACCTCAAGGCCGTGACCAAGGCTATTCTGCTCGACTATGAAGCACGTAGTCTCGAACTCACAGACAATGTGAGCTACGGAAAGCAAAAAGAACCCATCGTCCGTTACATGCAGCTACTGCGCGCCATGGACGCCAAATCACAACTGCCGATTTCAGATCTCACGCCTTACGCGTACCCTGCGAGCCAGCTCGACAACTTCCCGCCCGGGTCAAGCCGTTACCGCTACAACTACACGGATACACAACTCGGTCAGACTCCGTTTAATGCGCCCAGTGTATTCAACTGGTTCATACCGGACTTCCAGCCCGGCGGGGCCATCTCAAGTGCCGGATTGTTCGCTCCAGAATTTCAAATCACGACGGAGTCGTCAGTCATCCAAGTCGTGAACTACCATTATAACATTTCGTTCTTCAGCAACGGGCAAGGCGGTACCCCGCTCCCCGGATCCACGAACAACGTGGAGGATAATATTCAGATCGACATTACGGATCTGGCGAATGTCTGGATTGCGGCGCTCGGCACCGAAGAGCAGAAAGACGCAGCATTGGTCGACCAATTGGACAGGATCCTGACGGCAGGAAAGCTGAAGGAAAGATATGAAAACGCCCCACTGCCAAATCCGAGGGACAGTATCATTGACATGTTGACGTTTTTGTCGACCAGCAGCGGCGGTATCCGGTCGAAAGTACAACACGGCATTTACCTGTTGGCGACTAGCCCGGAATACATAACCCAGAAATAGTGATGCCAGGCGAAGGGAGAAACAGGTAATGAGCGCGAAAGACAATAACTACAACCGACGTCAGTTTCTTCGACAGTCGGCTTGCGCATCCCTGGGCCTCACGGGACTCGTTAGCACGTTGGCCCATTTACGGCTGATGCAGGCAGCAGTGGCGTGTCAGAATCCGTTACCCGATTTCAGGGCGATGGTCTGTCTTTTCCTCTTTGGCGGTATTGACAGCAATAATATTCTGATTCCTGCCACCGGACATCCTGCTCGTGCCGATTACGACAGCGGACGCGGCGTCCTGGCCATTCCCGATTCCAGCCTGCTTGACATATTTCCCGATAACTCAACCGATCCTTACGGGCTGCACCCCAACCTCCAGCCCATGGCCGATCTTTTCAATTCTGGAGAGCTGGCATTCGTCAACAACACGGGTTCACTATCCTATCCCATACCTGATCGCTGCGCATATCTCAATGGGACCGTGCCTGTTCCTCCCCAACTCTTTTCGCACTCCGATCAACAGATCCAGTGGCAAAGTTCAATTCCCGATAAACCATTTCAAAGCGGGTGGGGCGGTCGCATCGCCGAATTGCTCAACGCTTCGTACAATCCAATGAGTGAAGTTTCCATGTCGATCTCATTGGCGGGTTCAAACAGTTTTCAGATTGGAACCGGCGGATCCGTGGTGCAATACGCGGTGACCCCCACAGGTGCAGTCAGCCTCGTCGGCTACGGTAACAACTACGAAAACGCACTCAACCCGGACGGCTCTTACCAAACAAACAATGCCGGCATGCGGTTGAAGGCTTTCGAAGAAATCATGAACTACACCCACACGCATCTCCTGGAAGAAGGCTACGATACGGTAGTCCGGCGTGCCCGCGATCAGGAAGGGGTCATCGGCGATGCGATCCAGGCGGCGGACAACTCGGGCGTCGATTTCGACGCGATTTTCTTTAATGCCCAGACGCCGATGGGGGATCAGCTTAAGATGATTGCTAAGCTCATTGCCGGTCGCGATTGCCTCGCCAACCAGAGACAGATTTACTTCTGCAGCATGGGTGGCTATGACACGCACCAGGATCAAAACAACGACCTAAACAACCTGTGCGACGAATTGGGTAGCGCTTTGAAGGCGTTCAGCGATGCAATGATTGCCTTGGGCGTCAATGATGACGTACTCACATGCACCAATTCTGATTTTACACGCACGCTGACCCCCAATGGCATTGATCCGAATAGCTCCGGTTCCGACCATGGCTGGGGCGGCCACCAGATTGTGATGGGCGGCCCGGTATATGGCAAAAACCTCTACGGCTCGTTCCCGAGTTTGAAAGTTGGTGACGACGACGACGTGGACAATAATCGCGGACGCTGGATCCCGTCGACCGCGGTTGATCAATACGCTGCCGTGTGTGCCAAGTGGATTGGGGTCGATTCCTCAGGCATGGACGCTATATTCCCGAATCTTCACCGCTTTGATGATCCGTTCGGTAGTGGCCCAAATCTTCAATTTGTGGATTTAACATAATTACCTGTCTCGAAAACAGCTTTGCACGGGTCGGAACGCCATGGCGGAAAGCGGAAGGCCGCTGGGCTTTGCCCCCCTCTCCAGTGCCTTGCGCTTTGCTAAAATCGGCTCTGCCTGTGTAAAGTTGTTCTAGTGTCATTTCTCGGACGCGACACTAGGGACAGGACGCCGACCATGCGCAAGCTGCTACTACCGACACTGATCATCGCCGTTTGGGCCGCAGTGCTCATCGTTGTGATTCTTCGCCCACCTTCCGGAGTGAAAAACCCTGCCCACGATCGGATTGAGAAAGCTGGCGCGAATGCAACGGCGAATCGGGATACAGCGGATATCGATCACGTCGAAGAAGATCATGCACCTGCATCAATGGAGCAGGAGAATACAGCCGCGAAAGTGGTGATTGCCGAGATCGCGGCAGTTGCGGAACATCTCAGCAGTTCCAACACATCGGTTCGCGAAGATCTCGAAATTCTTGATTCATTGCTGAAGTACTATCGACGCATATACGTGAAGAATCCGGTTGCGGGTGTAAACGAAGACGTAGCCGCAGCGTTGACAGGAAAGAACGAAAGAAACCTCGCGCTGATCTCACCGCAACATCCGGCCCTTAGTGCAAAGGGCCAACTGCTCGATCAATGGGGCATGCCATACTTTTTTCACCCGCTCTCCGGCGAGGAGATGGAAATCAGTTCAGCCGGACCCGACAGAAGATTTGGAACGCATGATGATGTGAAACTGGAATAGAGGTTGCCGGTCATTGTCCCAGAAACAAATCTTCGAGCGCCGTCTCCAGTTCGGGATAGCGGAAAGAAAAACCTTCCTCCTGCAATCGCACGGGCACGCCGCGCCTCCCGGTGAGTGCAAGCACGGATTCGCTGCGAAGGACGAAGCATCCGAATTCAACCATCCATGCCGGAGTGCGAGGTGCCCAGGGTCGTCGAAGCACTTTCCGCAGCCGTGTCATGAATTCATGGTTGGTTACAGGACCTGGCGAGGTGGCATTGTAAATTCCCTCCACAGTATCGGTCTCGATTGCCCACATGAACATGTCTATAAGGTCTCGAATGTGGATCCAGCTAATGTATTGTTCACCGGTGCCGATAGGGCCT
>Ga0315336_1006024_pt1 | contig 12740 bp, 8 predicted proteins | sample ASW5metaG_FD_204512 | JGI IMG/M metagenome (GOLD analysis project Ga0315336, IMG submission 204512) | Ammonia-oxidizing marine archaeal communities from Monterey Bay, California, United States - ASW #5 | ecosystem: Environmental > Aquatic > Marine > Intertidal zone | place: USA: California...
CCTGTTCATTTTGAATATGGAGTGAAGCATTTGCACCACTCAATGTTAATGCGCCACTCGCAAACTGCGAAAGTTCTTCGCCGCTCTCATTCCACAACGAGAACGTGCCGCCCTTTGGCGTCGACCAGATTCCCGCCACGTTCGTTCCTCGGTCATCCCAGAGTGCAACATCTCCGCCACTTGGCGTACTTGAAAGGCGGAGCAAGTTAGTGCCACTTTGGTTATATAAATCGATGCGACCACCATCGTCTGTTTGAGCAATAGAGACGACAGGAGTTCCCGCTTTCCCAAGGACATCAATGCGATTGACAATCAAGTGGTCGAGCACGGTTGGACCAGCGGTGTTTGCCGCAATAAGTCCTGCTCCGATCAGGAGCATCCATGTTGCCAATCGCCAGCGCTTTACACTTTTGCGAAGTGAGCCAAGTTCAAGTTCAATATTGGTAAGTCGTTCATTATTCATCGTGGATTGTCCTTTATCGCGTTCCAGCCCTGTGCGTATATATCGCTACGGCAGGGCAAGTAGCCGGGGTAATCTTTCCTTGCTTTCTTTATCGTACTTTGACGTGCAGTAAAGACAGTTATTGCGTCGCAACTTTCAATGAGAACCTCTCCATCGGGTGCAACCGCGATGGAATTGCCTCCAATCAAGACGTCTTGCTCTGGTTCGGGTCTATTCACCGAACAGATATAGCATCCCGTTGTCAGCGCATTGGCAATCCAAACAGGTCGCCATTTGTCGTATGTTGCCAATTCAGTGGAGCGTGGTCCAACAATCACATCCGCTCCTGCTGCTGCAAGCAAGTGTGACCCTTGTGACCGATTCATGTCAGAACAAATTTGGATCCCAATATTGAACCCACGGAACTGGAATGTTGAAAATCCTTCCACGCCCTCACTGTAATGACTGGTCTCCCAAAAACCATCTTCTTCTGGTATATGGTGTTTTTGATAAGTGCCAAGCAACTCGCCTTGCTCATCCCAAAACAAGCAGGTGTTAAAACGAGAGCCATTTTGTTTCAGAATTGCGCTACCAATCAAGCCTATGCCAACTTCCTTGGCAACTTCAGATTGCATCGAACAGCGGTCTCCGCCAAATTCTTCTGCGTCTTCCTCTCGCAAATTTTTTGTCGATGGTGACCAAGGATTGCAAGCAATTTCAGGGAGCACTGCAAGATCAGCCCCCGTATCTTTAGCTTCAAGCAGTCGTGCGGCAAGCCGTTCTCTCCCGCCGCCGCCAAAGAACACGTCGCTCACCATTGCAATGCAGAGTTCATCCATCTGAGCAGAATAACGTCAACGAAATCCGCATGCGAATCTAGCCTATAGAAAATGAACCTGATAATATGAAATAACAGGAGTTCTTCGCCTATTATGATGGGCTTTGTCGAAATATTGACCTTTTGCCCATTAAACACTTGAATCCAACTCTATGTCGAGCCATACTTCAAGGAGTAATGAAAGAAGTGGAGAAGGGAGCAACTAGGGTGAAAAAATCATATGTTATGTCTATAGCGATGGCCGTTCTGTTGATAGGAAACGTTGCAGTTGCGACTATCATTACTGTGAACGGGGATGGAACTGCTGATTACCTAACGATTCAAGAAGCAATTAATGCGTCGAGCCATGGCGATGAAATTATTGTTGCTCCCGGAACGTACACTTCAACGGGCGATCGAGTAGTTGATATGGATGGGAAAGAAATTACGTTACGCAGCAGCGATGGTGCAGCCACAACGATTATAGATGGTGGTGGCACACAACGAATTGTGTATTGCAATTCAGGCGAAACGAACAATACCATTATTGATGGGTTTACCATTACGAATGCGGGTATTGGTGGTTTGTATTGCACATCAGACGCCACCATTACAAACTGTGTATTTAGCAACAACTATATTAATGGTTCTGGTGGAGGGATGGCAATCGTAGTTGGAGAGCCCATCATTGATAATTGTACTTTTAGTTATAACACAGCCGAGTCTTCTGGTGGTGGTATATTCACAAACAGTTCTCATGCAACGATAACAAATTGTTCCTTTTTAAATAACAGTGCTCAATATGCTGGCGCATTGGAAGTTGCTAATTGCAATCCAGTACTTTCAAATTGTTCATTTGTGGGTAATACTGCGAGCTTATATGGAGGTGCGGTGTACATAAATTCCGGTAGCAGCAGCCCAACAATGTCAAACTGCACCTTTACAAGCAATGTAGCTCCATTTGGCGGAGGGATAATCTTAGGAGTTGATTGTTCTATATCTCTAGTTGATTCTAATTTTTATACCAACTCTTCCACGAATGAAACTGGTTCCCAATGGGGAGGCGGTGCAATTATGAATCTCAATGCTCACATTGATCTTACGGGTTGTACTTTGGATGAGAATACTGCAACTTACGGCGGAGGTATTTGTAATCATGGCGGTACTGCTGCAATAATAGGATGTACTTTTGAAGAGAACATTGCCACTGAAGGCGGGGGTATGATCAACTGGCATAGTGCAGTTGTCATCTCAGACACTCTATTTGAAAGCAACACTGCAACAATAGATCATCTCTTTGTCGGTGGAGGGGGGATAGCAAATTACTCTAGCGAGGTAGCAATGACCGCGTGTACGCTGAATAATAATCATGCATCAAATGGAACAGGTGGAGCCATGTTTAGCCAATCTTCATCTGGGCCAATGCAAATGACAAACTGCACGGTAACAAATAACAAGGCTAAACACTCGGGCGGTGGTTTATACGCTGCCAGTGCAGATATGATTCTTACTGACCACACTTCATCAGGGAATACTGCTGTTGAAGGAGATGGAGCAGGAATTCATGCTTCTTGGTCTTGCCAGATAGTTTATAAGGGCACAAGTAGTACAGATGAAATCTATTTACGGAATTTTGCCAACGAGGGGTCCGGACTTAGTTTTAACACAGATGCTATATGCGATGTCACAGGGGACGTTTCAACTGCTACTGGTGGTTCTACAACTTTTGATATTAATGATATTGATGCAGAAGAACAACTTCATGTCAATGGCGACTTAGTCCGAAGGGGAGCGTTGGGCGTTACCAATGCGACTGGTTCTCTGTCAGCCGCAGCAGTGGGCGATATTATTCCGCTTGCCCAAGCGACAACAATGAGCGGAGGGTTCAGTAGTGTTACCTTCCCGCTGATGCCAAGCGGACTGGGCTTGCAGTTGATTGAACAGGATGTAGCACGAACTCTCGATACTGAAGTTGCTGTCAAAGTGATTGAAGTGGAGGAGGCAACATTTTCTAGCCCCTTCACTGGCGATTTAGATAGTCCGCCGCTGGACATCGAATCATTCAACGCTGATGGTGTTGGCGGTGATGAAATTGTCGTGCTCTTCGAAGGGACTCCAGGGGGCATTGCATGTTTCTCAATTTCAAGCGAGAGTGCGCCTGTTCTTATTACTGGTTTTTCCGCAACTGTTGGAAATGATCCTGTGGATCTTGATGTTGGTGATTTGAATGGCGATGGCTTCGAGGATGTGATAGTTGCAAATGGCACTTCAAACACGGTCAGTGTGTTTACAACCTTTGTGGGCACTGACGGCTCCCTCTCCTTTAATCCCGAAGTGGTGCTCTCTCTAAGCGATGCATCGACGTGTATCGCCATTATGGATTGGGATGATGACACGAGCCTTGACGCAGTGGTTGGAATTGACATCGCAGACAATAACCTCACTGATGGGTATCAAGTTTTGCTCGACGTTTCAAGTGATAGTAGCAATGGGCCTTGGTTTACAGTAGAAAAAGAACTTATTAATGATGAGCCAGTGCCGAACCTGCCCACGTGCGTGGATGGTGGCGAACAAACAGACGCTTGGGGTTTTGTCGGCGGCTCGCAATACGGTATTGTGCACCGTGCAGTTGCAACGAGTGCATTGCAAAATGTCGCTGAACTTGGTTCAAATTCAAATACAAGTACCATTGAAGCACTGCATCTTGATGACAACACTCAAATCGATTTAATGGCGGCATCAGATAATGCGGAAATGATTTACTTGTTTAAAGGAAATGGCGAAGAGGCGGATGGGTACGACGATGTGATTCCTGTTGCGGTGTCTGAGCCGGTTGAAGATATCGTGGCTCTTGATGCGGATTTTGATGGAGATACAGATATTGTGATGCTTTCTCCATCTTCTGATACTCCACTGGTGTTACTGCGAAACGATGGAAATGCCACGGGTTTCATGCAGTCACTCGATGGGACTGTATGGTCTAAACAACCAGCGGGTTCAGGTGGAGAAACCATGACAAAGGTTGTGGGCGGTGACCTCGATGGCAAAGACGAAGATGATGATTGGCTCACAGCAGTTGGCGATAGCGATGAAGACGGTTTGTTTAGAGACGCCTCTCTTGGAACCATTGAACAAACAAGTGTGGGAATAGAAACACAGGGCTGTGACGGTGATATGAACAATGATGACCTGGTGAACATTCACGACCTCCTCATTCTTATTGGAGAGTGGGGCGCATCAGATTCTATTGCAGATCTTAACGCTGACGACGTCGTGAACATTCATGACCTCCTCATCTTGGTTGGTGCGTGGGGTTCATGCAATTAGTACCATTGTCTGATGGTACTATCCGATTTGATTGTGTTGAGTAAACCTATGTAGAAGGTCTAGGGTAGGATATGACCATGAAATATTTCTTCCTTGTATTCATATTGTTGATAGGTTGCGAGACAAATCAGCACGCAGTGAACCATATGGTGTTTATCGAATTAGTGGATACGTCGAATGTTGAAGCGATGATTAAGGACAGCGATGCTCGGCTTGCAACGATTCCCACAGTACGAGATTACTTCTGTGGAACGCATGTGCCCTCTGGCAGGTCAACCGTACTCACAGATTATGATGTGGGTATTTATTTTGCGTTCGATTCGCTCGAGGAGTATCAGACGTACGTGAACCATCCATCACATGTCAGTTTTGTTAACGATTGGAAACCAAAACTCAAATCCCTTCGAGTCTACGATATCTCAGATTAACGATCTGATAACAAATTAATCCGAAATCCACCACCGCTTTGCGCCCATTAACGCAGCGTGCTGTTGAAGATCAGCTAGTCGATCAGCCCGCACCCCAACAGCCCGAATGCCCCATGGCGTTGCCTGGGCATCCTTTGCAAGTCCTAGCTTGACCACTTCGCGAGCTGCAAACAACATTTCAGAAATTACGTCGATCTTATTCTCACGAACGCTTAACTCAATGGTGACACTTTTAATCATTTTCGGTGGTGTTAATCGTTTTATTGTGTTCTTCAATGTCATTTAGTGCTCCAGATGAGGTTGTGTTGCGTATAAATACCTGCGATACTCGCAGGGAAGTTACGCATCGGTTTTAAGGTATTTCCTGATATTTTTAGTGGAGGTGCAATTGCCTGATAAATCAACAATATCTAGATTGCTTGAAGAGGCTGGAAACGGCAATTCTGATGCAGCTACTGAGTTGTGGGACGTTGTCTACCAAGAAGTTCGGCAGATGGCTATGGGCAAACTCACAAAGGAGCGCCAAACAGCGAATTTGCAAGCGACTATGCTCGTCAATGAGGCGTACATGAAAATGTGGCCAAAGGATAAAGATCCTCCAAACTTTGAAGACCGAAAGCATTTTTTTGGCTCTATTTCGCGGGTGATGGAACGCTACTTGATTGATTATGCAAGAACTCGTAGTCGGTTGAAGCGGGGCGGTGATCGAAAGCGAGTGTCCCTTACAATTGCTGAGGGAGAACTTAAGAGCTTAGAGGGTGTCGATAGAGAAGCGCTTCATGACATGCTTGCCGGGCTTGGCAAATTAAAAAACGTAATGCCGCGTGCTGCCCAAGTCGTGCGGTTGCGATATATTTCTGGGTTGACGATAAAACAGACAGCTGTTGCACTTGAAGTTTCAGATCGAACCGTTGTTGATGATTGGGAATATGCGAGTGCTTGGCTACGCCGTGATTTAAAAGAAGGCGGACGCAAGTGACTCTTGATCATGAACGCGTGCGAGAACTACTTGTTGCTGCAAGCAACTTGCCTCCTGCAGAACGTGCCCTATTCCTCGATCAAGAATGTGACAACGTTTTCCTGCGTGAAGAAGTAGAATCACTGCTAAGGCACACTCCAACATCAGCAGATACCATAGAGCATGTAACAATTGCCCCTGCTTCCGGAAAAGTCAATGATCACAAATACGAACCAGGCGATTGTATTGGCAACTACGAAATTATTAGCGAGCTTGGAGCGGGTGGTTTTGGCATCGTGTATCTCGCAAAGCAAAATGAACCTGTGAGCAGAGAAGTTGCTCTAAAAGTTCTTCTTTCAAAACGATGCACTGATGCATTTATTCGAGGGTTTGATGCAGAGCGGCAAACCCTTGCAAACATGAGCCATCCTGGCATTGCGCACTTTTATGATGCAGGGATTACACAATACAACCAACCTTTCTTTGTGATGGAGTACATCTCTGGCCAGCCAATTACTAAGTACTGCGATCAGAATCGGCTTAGTATCAAACAACGACTGTTACTTTTTCTAGATGTGTGCAAGGCGGTACAGCATGCACATCACAAGGGCGTGATTCACAGGGATCTTACGCCAAACAATATTTTGGTTTCGCAAGGTGATGACGGGATGCCACGCGCTCAAATTATCGATTTTGGGATTTCGCGAAAAACAAATGAAGAAGCCGTTGATGTTATGGGCACATTGATCTATATGAGTCCAGAGCAGGCAACAAGAAATCGGTGGGTAGATGCTCGAAGTGATATCTATACATTGGGTGTGGTTTTGTACGAACTGTTAGTAGGGCAACCGCCATTTGATTTAGATTTGTTAAAAGGGGTGGCTCGACAGGCGCAACTGAAATTGATTCAAGAGCAGGCTCCACCAACACCGAGCTCAAAACTCTCTGGACTTCTTGATTATGAAACTGAAGCCATCGCAGATGCGAGGCAAATCAAGATGGGGCCATTACACAAATTGTTACGCTCCGAACTTGATTGGATTCCTAGAAAAGCACTAGAGAAGGATCCAGATTTTCGTTACTCGACGGTCAGTTCGTTTGGCGATGACATTGTTCGCTATCTCAAGGGATTGCCATTGCAGGCAGCTCCAGACTCCAATTCATATCGCATGAAAAAAATATTTAAGCGTCATAGGGGAAAGTTTGTTGCTGTTACAGCAACGTTATTCCTTCTGCTTGCAGGGATTGTATTAGTGTCTTACTTCGCCCTCGAAGCAAATCGCGAGAAAAACATTTCGCTCCAAACACAGCAAATCCTTGAGTCACAACTGTATTTGAACCATATAGAAAAGGCAAAAGCAGCAATCGACAGAGAGGCTTGGGCTTTAGCACGTGAAGAGCTTACAAAGGCTCAGGGATTTACTGAAGTTGATAATCAAATGGAGTTGCCCTTCGAATGGCAATACTTGAATGCTCAAACAGATGACTCGCTTGTATGTGTTCAAACTAATCAGCTAGAGTCAGTATCGAGCAACTTTTCAATTTTCATCGATTCAGGGTTCATGAGAGGAATATATCCTGGTTCAATCACAATTCTGGATACTCAAACCAACGCCGAAGTAGTTACATTGAAGCCTGGCGGACCTGTAGGACCCCATGTGCTGGCTCCTGATGGAGTTCATTTTGTATACAGCACAAGCCCACCAATAACGTTGCCTAAACCTCCTTCCAATCGCGATATCGCGGGCGCTGATGTTATGTCTGGTAGTGCAAGCCAGCCAAGCGAGGATACTTACCCAAGTGGCATTCTTTATGTCTGGAATATTGAAGAGGGTAAAGAGGTTGCAGCCATGCATTTGGAGGAGCCTTCCGGGAGCATTTGTGCAATTAAGTTTTCTCCCGATGGACATTCCGTTTTTGTTGGCTACAGCAGTGGCATGGTCTGCCAATGGGAGCTCGTGACCGGAAGAAAACTCTCGCAATTTAGAGGTCATCTGTCCAGCATTAGTACGATGGCGATTAATTCAGGCGGGACACGCTTGGCCACTGCCAGCTCAAAATCTAAGACATCGAGTATGACTGGTTCAGAAATTCGGGTTTGGGATATTCAAAAGGGCGATGAACTTGTTGTTATAGATCAGCCACCCGGGTTTGTCGACAAGATTGTATTTCAAGATAACGGAAGCAAGGCTGTTGCCTGTGTGAGGTTGGGCGGTCTGAATATTTGGGCAAAAGAGGGCAAGACCACCATAACACCTGAGGTGTTAGGCAAGACCGAGTACGAATGTCACATTTTTGACATTGAGAGTGGCGAAGAACTTGGAATATTAGAGCACCAAGTAAATAGTGTTGGAGCAGCAATTTTTGCAGGCAAACATGGCGTTCGACTTATCTTAGGTCTCAGTAACGGTCAAATTCAAGTCTGGACTACTAAAGGTGATCTGAGAAAAATGTTGACCTTGAATGGGCATGACGATAGAGTGATTTCTCTGGAACTAAGTGATGATCATCGTGAATTGATTTCAAAGAGTTCAGATAAGACGACTCGGACTTGGGATATCACGACAGAAGATGATATTCAATACCCGACAGAGCAGCTACCCGTGCAATACTTTGTATACGCTCCGGATAGTTCGCTATTTGTGACCTGTGATTTCTTGAGTGCGAAGCTCTGGGATGCTCAGACATATGAGCAATTGGCAAGTTATACAGATGGTCCTGAACACCCGAGTTCAGTTCGAGCTTTTTTTAGTCCAAATGGGAAGCATTTAAAAATTTATCGCTCCTCCCCACAATCAGGATTGCCTCCGAGAATTGATACTTATGACATGCGAAGCGGCGAGATGTTATCTAGGTACACCTGGCCATCATTTTTGAATACCCCAGCTCCTGACAATATTAGCATGGATGGCTCGCTCGTCTTGGCAAATAATCGACCTAATGACACAATGATTATTTGGAATATTCAGGACGATGTAGAAATTGCAACTTTGCCAGACAATGTTTCGAGTTCATGCAAAGGTGTCTTTAGTCACGACAACTTGCACCTTGCAGTTTTTGAAAACCCAAAGCTCAGCACGCCTTTCGAAAAGTCAACTCCCAAAATGGCTAACTACCAGAGCCAGCTTAAACTATTTATAACTAATAATGGTAAGCAGTTACTTACAAAATCATTCAATTCGCAAATCGCAAACGTAGTCTTTTCGCCTGATAAAACTCATCTTGCAATTCGCTGTTCTGACTTTATTAGTCTTTTGAACTTAAAGACTGGAGAAGAGGTAGGCAAAGCAAACTGTAAATCTACTCAAATGACCTTTAGCCCTGATGGCGCGCGTTTGTTTACATCTAATTTGCTTGAGGAGCCGAATCAATTTCCTTACGGGCTCCCTCAAAAATACTTGCAGGTTTGGGACATTGAGAGTTTCATAGAAGTTTTGTCCATAAGAAAACCATTATTTGACTTATTTGCCCTCGATCCACGTGGAACAGAGGTGGCCCTAATTAAACAAATTCAATCAAAATTCTACATATTAGACACAAAGTCTAAAAGCAAAGTTGCAATCGAAAGAAGCAAGGCACTTAATCGCAGTGAACATCTATCAAAAATTGCTGATAGTTGGATTAGCGAGATGGGCGACAATACAAATGGTGTTTTGTCAAAGTTTGCCAGTGAATCCACAAATTATTCGGATAGCGAACAGGCTATCCTTCGAAATCAACTTCTAAAAAAACTTACTGAACAATCAAAAATACGTCAGGACGATGAGCATAAAGCGAACGACATTTCATCACAATAATAAGGCTGACGACCCCGAAAAAATCGGGGCCGTCATAAACTTGTCTCTATTCCCTTATCAGAACCCCGCGAATCAATCGCATGATCCCCAGTTGGCAAAAACATCAAGTATGTCTCCAACATCGACGATGCCATCGCCATTGATATCTCCAGAGCCTTCGCATCCAAACTGACTGATGATTACAAGAACGTCGTTAACATTGACAGTCAAGTCGCCATTCACATCTGCGTAGCACTCGCATTCATCTGGAACGCCATTACTGTTTGAATCCTGACTTGTCCCATCCCAGAGGTCAAGAACATCATTTACTCCGTTGCCATTGCAATCAGTGTTGCAATCTTCAACAAAGGTATTGTTCCCGCCATTTTCCCATGGGCCGTCAATAGATCCAGTACCTGGGCAAAGAAAAGTATTCAAAATGAGTGGTGGGAATACTGGGGCGTAGTCATCCATAAAAATCGTGTGATGATCACCCGTTGCTGTATTGTTATCAAATAAACAACCATCAACTGTGACGAGCGCATCGGTTGGTGCGACATACAGCGCGCCACCACGGCCATATGGCCATCCGCCTGTTGCGGCATTGCCGCTGAAGCGGCAATTGATGATTTGGACAGGCTGATCGGCAGTAACACTATGAACTGACATTGCGCCCGCTAAACCGGATTCATTGTTTTCAAATAGACAATCCTTAACCGTAGCTACAGTTCCATCTAATGCCAGAGCAGAGGACCATTCGTTGTATCCACTGTCATGGAAGTAACTATTTACGATTTCTACTGTTGAATTATTACGAGTGCCTATTCCGCCACCAAACCACGCAGTGTTTGAAGAGAACTCGCAATTGTCGATTGTCGTAAGAGAGTTGTCTATTAAAACGGCTGCGCCCGATTCTGTATTGGCGTGAGGTGCTTTACCATGTGTAAACCAGATGTTTTCAATCAAAACGCCTGGTTCACCGACAGATTGAACACTCATGATTCGGCCAGCGTTATCGCCATGAATTACAACATCTCTATCACCGCTTGAGGTTGTAATTGTGATTGCGTCCTGTACAACTAAACCATGTTCATGGTATTCGCCAGCATCAATTAGAATCGTATCGCCCGACATAGCCTTATTAATAGCCTCAGCGACTGTTAGGTATTCAGATAAAACCTTTCCTTTAGGCGAAACGATCCGCACTTCAGCGAATGAATTTCCTGTGATTAGTGCACTTGCAACTAATCCTGTTATGAGTTTTGATACTTTTATCATACGTATGCTCCTTTTACTTACGCAAGTTCGATTTTGAGGAGCCGAGATGGGGCGAAGAAAAGCCCAAGCACGGCTCCCCCTGAGTAATTACCTGCGATGTATGAAAGGGAGTTACGCAGTGAAAGTATTTATTTTTGATTATGGAGTGCGTAAATTGGCTTAAAGAGTTTATTTGGAATTAACAAACAGTTTGCTGCGGCTTTGAGTTAGATAGGTTCAGGCCCGTCGAAACACGCGTGGAGGGACTCGAACCCGCAACCCTCGGCTTCGAAGGCCGATGCTCTATCCAGTTGAGCTACACGCGCTTGGGTGGAAGGGGGAATTATACCACCCTGTACCACTGATGCAGTTGCGAGGTTATCATGCCCACCATGACATTAATGCAAGGCAAAAGAGGTCTCGTGGTTGGCATCGCCAACGAACGAAGTTACGCGTGGTACATCGCTAAATCGCTTGTAGAAAATGGAGCGGAGTGTGTATTCACCCATCTTCCCGGAGAGAAGATGGAGCGTCGTTGTCGAAAAGCACTTGAAGCGATTGGCATTACTGACCCCAACCTCATTTCAATGGATGCTGGAAGTGATGAAGATTTAGATAAGGTCTTTGAAGATCTTGGACAAATTGATTTCCTCGTACACTCCATTGCGTTTGCCGATAAAGATTGGCTCAAAGAAGGCAAGTTTGCTGCGACACCGAGAGAGGTGTACACGCAAGCGCTAGATATTAGCGCCTACACCCTGATGGCGATGGCGAATCGCGCAGCGCCTTTGATGAACGATGGAGGATCAATTATCTCTATGAGTTACTTGGGTGCTGAAAAAGCAGTGCCCGGTTACAACGTTATGGGTGTTGCAAAAAGCGCGTTGGAATCGGCGACGCGGTACCTTGCGATGGAACTTGGAGAGAAAAACATACGTGTGAATTCTATTAGTGGTGGACCATTGAAAACGTTGTCCTCGATGGCAGTGGGCGGTTTTAGCTCCATTCTAGATTGGGTTGAACAAAAGGCGCCACTCAAACGAAACGTTACAGGCGAAGATGTTGGAAACTCCGCTGTCTACTTGCTCAGCGACATGTCCTCAGGCGTCACTGGCCAAGTACTCTACGTCGATTGCGGTTTCAGTTCAGTCGGTTTATAACCTTCAAAAAACCAAGGTCCATCATGACGTAACACATCCGGTGGCACGATGGCATCGCGAATTGCCAACGATAATTCCTGTAGATGTTCACCTGTCTTTGCGCTGACGCACAAGTCCGCATCATCCCTAGCTTGAAGATCTGATTTGGTTGCAACTCGAATGCAGTTTCGAGTTGTTTCTAGCCAGTTATTTTTTGAATCTGATATGAGGAGAGTGAGCACGGCTTCATTTGCAATTGTTTTTGCAATATTGATGGCCTCTTGTTCGATTGCATCATCTGATTTACGAAAGCCCGGAAGGTCATACAAGTCGATGGTCACGCCGTTACAATTGATGCGAGCACCAACGGCGTCTCTTGTCGCTCCAGGAAGATTGTGCACGATGGATGTATCCTGCCTTGTGAGTGCGTTCATCAGTGTACTCTTGCCAGTGTTTGGAGCACCAAGTAAAACCACTTTTGGAGGCGTAATGAGGCGATTGAGGATCGCGGACCGTTCGTCATCCTCTTTGCATGCAGTCACCCCACGCAATTTGTTGGGTTGTTGCAAAAGTAGTTCAGTCGCTAGTGGGCTTTT
>Ga0315336_1006025_pt1 | contig 12740 bp, 8 predicted proteins | sample ASW5metaG_FD_204512 | JGI IMG/M metagenome (GOLD analysis project Ga0315336, IMG submission 204512) | Ammonia-oxidizing marine archaeal communities from Monterey Bay, California, United States - ASW #5 | ecosystem: Environmental > Aquatic > Marine > Intertidal zone | place: USA: California...
TGTGCGGCCACAGTCTCACTCTTCTGCTGCAGCATCAGCATGGCCACTAATACGTTTAGTGTCGTGGTGTTACCGGATACCCAGATTTACGCGGAATCGTTTCCCGCCATCTACCAGGCGCAGACCGCTTGGATCAAAACAAACCAGACGAGCCGCAATATCAAATGTGTCCTTCACGTAGGCGACATCGTTAATAACGACGACGCCTCTGAATGGAACAACGCCCTCGCCGCGCACACCGTTCTGGATGGCTTCATTCCATATGTCATGGCGCTGGGTAACCACGACTATTCCGGGGGGAGCTATGGATCTGGAACGCTGTTCAACGATTGCTCATACTTCGGTCCAGGTTCTGCTTATGCCGCGCAGCCGAACATCGCCTTTCATGAGCCCGATCGCACCGACACGGCGTACCTGACCTTCTCAGCCGGGAGCAGCCTGTGGCTCGCCATGGGGTTACCATTGGGTGCACCGGCCGAAGTACTGACATGGGCCGATGCGATTGTCAGCAACCATCCCAATCACGGCGTGCTGGTCGCTTTTCACGACTACCTTGACCAAACGGGCCAGGCCCGTACGGGAGGGGGACAACAACTTTGGGACAATGTCCTGAAGAAGCACGGAAATGTAATGATGGTGTTTTGCGGACATGCAATTACCGATCTCGGCTCGTACCTGGCCAGCCAGGGCAACATGTCGAACACCGTCTACCAGATGCTGTCCAATTACCAACACCTCGCAAATGGAGGCGACGGATGGATGCGAATCCTCGACATCTCCACGGACGGCACCGTTGACGTGACCACATACTCGCCCACCCGCGACGAATACAGAACTGATGCACAACACCAGTTCTCTTTTGTGGTCACAAACCCGGTCACTCCCAAGGTAAGCATCCTGCGGCCGCTGCAGAACACGGACATGCCGACCCCATTTTCGAGCCGCGTCGAGATCTTCGTAGACATGACGCAGGTCACGGGGTCGGTTCAGCAGGTAGAGTTGTTCGACGGGATGAGCGGTATCGGCGTGGATACGACTGCACCCTATGAGATTACCTGGAATGAGCCCCGTACCAATCGTGAAGTGTTTCTGCATGCGGTCATGACGGACGGATCCGGGATGACGACTTCATCCGTCGTCCGCGTCACGACCTGGATGTTGGACCATGACTCGCAAGTCTCAATGCTCACCGATCACACGGTGCGTCTGAGCGGGAGCGTCACCGGCGACGGGTCGGCGCTGGCGACATTCTTCTACGGAACGAGCGACGGCGGGACAGATCAGGGCGCGTGGGAATCGCGTGTAGACGCAGGACAGGTCGGACAGGGGTCCTTTTCTGTCGACGTGTATGACCTGGCACGCGACGTGACATACTACTACCGGGCGTATGCCACGAACAACGTGGGCGACACATGGTCGGGTCCCGGGTCGTCGTTCACCACCCCGATCTATGATCAGTGGGATCGGCGCATGGACATTACCTTCAGCGGGTATAGCGACACCGAGACTCTCACCAATTTCCCTGCACTGGTGGTGTTGAGCACGAACATTGCCGGCTTCGCGTACAGCCAGTTCGGATCTCCCGGAGGCGAGGATCTTCGTTTCACGGATGGTGGTGGAGCAACGCCGCTGTCATACGAGATAGAACAATGGGATCCGGTCGGGCAATCGCATGTATGGGTGCAGGTACCGGCAATTTCCGGTCCGGGCGATTTCATCAGCGCATACTGGGGACGGAACGCGACAGTACCGCCGCCGTACACGCAGGACGGATCAACATGGTCCGAAGGCTACGAACTCGTGCTTCATCTGAACGGTAACGTCAGTGACAGCGTGTCCAATCTGACCACGGTAATTGACCAAAATTCAACCGATACGACCGGGATTGTTGGACGGGCACGCGATTTCGACAGTACCACCAGCAGTTACCTGGAACCGCTGATTGACACGAACTGGTATGGAGCGCACATCACAAACCTGACGATCAGTATTTGGGGACGCCCGGATTCCACGCAGCCGAAAAGCCCATTTGGCGTCTTTGGGGCTGCATCCGATTCGATCTGTGTGAAGCCCTCACGTAGCAGTTGGTCGTATCGTGTGGCTGACAAGTCTAAACTGGGATCTGGGATACAGGCGGCTCAGTGGCAGATGCTCGGCATCGTACTCGATAGCCATACGGCACTGGGCTATCAAAACGACACGCAGCACAACATCGGCATCTACAGTGACTTCATACCAGCGGACAGAATTCGTTTCGGGGATACAAAAGGCGATAACCAATACTTTGACGGCATCCTGGATGAGGCGCGCATCTCGCAGGTGGCCCGTTCTCCGGCCTGGATGCGAGCCAGCTACTTGACCGTCGTCCAGAACCAGGCCTTTACGAGCTACCAGATCGTCAGCAACATGCCCTCATGTCCCTACAGTGTTGAGTATTGTGATTTCATCGGCCGATACCCGGTGGCCGATAATGATCCTACTGTCGACTCGGACGGCGACGGTGCCACGAACTACGAGGAATACATTGCGGGTACGGATCCCAACGATCCGCAAGACGTCTTCCAGGTGCTTGCGATTGACATGCTGGACGGCAGCAACTGCATCCGGTGGATGTCGGGGACGAACAGCGGGGTCACGACAGAGTTTGTGCTGTCGCGCATGACGAACCTGGTTGATTTTGTTTTTGAAGAGATCGCCAACGGTATTGCGCGCGATGCGTCGGGAACGAATCTGTTCTACGACACGAGTCCACCCGACGCGGCGACCTACTACCGGCCCGCCTTGCCCACCAACGAGCCGTGAACAACGGCCTCGCCATATCCTGCTTCCACCCCATGCATCCAGGTTTCCCATTGAACTAGTTGGAGACAAGCAGCCGGTCCCGTTAGCTTTTCTCTATTGATCGACGCGATAGAGCGGTTCTTGACCCGCTGCGATTCTTTCAACGTTGCTGGCAGAAGCCCCTGCCCGTTTGCGCGCAGTTCCATCCGTCACTCCGGAAATGTGATTCGTAGCAATCACATTGGGCATGTTGAAGAGGGGAGAGTTGATGTCAGGAGGTTCCTGTCCATATGCGTCGAGACCCGCACCGGCAATTTCTCCGTTTGTCAATGCCTGTGCCAATGCCTCCTCATCCGCCAGGGCGCCCCTGGCGACATTGATAAAGAAAGCCGACGGCTTCATTAACTTGAGCCGTCGGGCATCAATGATGTGACGGGTTTCCTTATTCAAATGCAAATGTACAGACAGGACATCGGATTCCTTGACCACGTCATCGAGAGCATCCGGTTTACCGACAAACTCCAATCCGAATTCAAGGATTTCTTCTTCGCCCACGTCGCGAATATCGATAGCGGATATTTTCATCCCAAAAGGCAATGCTCTTCGTGCCAGTTCGATCGCACTCGCACCAAAACCCACCAGGCCCAACTTCATGCCATCGAGTTCTTTCCCCACGGGTGCATAGAGTTCTCCTTTCCGCAAGTTTACCTGGGTTTCATTGTAGCGCCGCGTCAACATGAGGATGAACATCATTGCGCATTCCGCCAGCGCGACGGCGCTAAATTGGCCCGGACAGTTGGCCACGGGAATCCTGCGTTTACGCCAATAATCCATGTCGAAATGGTCGAGTCCGGTTCCAAGAATCTGCCACAATTTTACCTTTCCGGCCGCGATATCGGCCATCTCTCTCGTCCCTGCAGCACCGCCGTGGTCAATCACGACGTCAACGTCCTCAAATTGCGGAGCCAGTGGCTTATCGTAGTCGCAGATGTTTACGTCGTGGCGTTCATCAATGGTAGTGATCACATCCATCCGCCAGGGATCTTTGATTTCAATCGTTGGATGCGGCAGGAACAATACTTTAATTGATTCGTTCATAATGTCTTTTCGGTGTTTAACGTTATGTTGATGCTGTTGGCACGGGTTAGTCGCTGTCCCGCATCGCACTACGTGCTTGGGTAAAATTCATACCCGTGGTAATGAGCGATTGCAAGACCCGCTGACACGCCGCCAAATACATCATGTTCGACGACGCGTTGTGCGAACATCTCACCGAGTAATTGCCTTACGGCCGGTATCCTGGACGATCCACCCGTGCAGACAACAGCGTGTACATCCTGGGCAGAAACGCCGGCCTTTTCAAGTGCCGCATGTACGCATTGACTGATGTCTTCAAGATACGAACGCAGGCACGCGTCCATCTCTGCGCGCGTGAAGGACACCGACAATTCCAGTTCAGGAACTTCTATGCTTGTCCGGGTTGCGGATGAGAGTTCGACTTTGGCCTGTTCAATGGCTTTCAGTATACGGTATGAGTGGTTGCCACGAATCAGGGAATGCAGTCGTCGAAATTTTAGGCCGGTTTCTCCCGGGGCTGCCATATGCTTCATTAAAGGAATGATGAAGCTTGGCTGATTCAGTGTGTGACTGAGTTGCCAGTTCAACAGGCCATCCTCATACTGCAACAACTTGAAGCGGTAGGGTTTCTTGCTTCCGTCGAGGCAGGTCATGGTCAGGGGACAGTCTTCACCAATCTCCGGAAACAGTTTGTCTCGGTAGATCAGTTGGTCAATCAGATCGCCACCCAGCGGTATACCGTGCGTTGCAAGAATCCGGAAGGACCCGTCTTTTACGCTCAACACGCAGAGGTCGAGCGTGCCGCCGCCGAAATCAAAACAAAGAAGCTGTCCCTGCATTTGTTTTCTGTTCTCGTGTAGATAACTCAATGCCGCGGCGACGGGTTCCGGATAGAAAACAACATCACTATAACCGGCGCCCACAGCTGCTTTACTGAGTCTTTCTCGTGCGAGCACGTTGTCGCCGCCAAACCGCACGGGTCTGCCGCAGTACACGCGCTCGCCGTCGCTCAATCCAAAACCGAAGCCCAGGTGTGTCAATATCATGCCCAGCAGCTCTGCCAGGTTCTGCCGCTGCCCGAACACGAATATGCTCTCCAAATCCTTTGTGCCGAGCCATCGTTTCAGGCCGCGGAACAGACGGCCGGGCATTTCATTGTCGACCCAGGCATGGATCTGAAACGTAAATGTACCTTCTCCCGTATATACGTCCAGGTCATCCAACTGTTTCTTTGTAAGCTGGATCAATCGACCCTGGTTTTCCTTGAGATACGTATCGACGGCCTTTGCCCCGACAACGGTATTCTGCAGTCGGTTGATATAAATTGCGCTGGGCACAACCTGGCCGCCGTCGTAGGGAAAATCCACCTTGATGAGAGATTTTCCATCGTACAGCGTCACGGCGGAATTGGTTGTGCCGAAATCTACGCCCACGCCGCATGCTGTTGCCTGCGTATTCACCTGCTTTTATCCTGTCTTCACAACGCCTGGTGCGATCGTGACCTGCTTCTCAGATACTGAATAGTCTTCAGAGAGAAACTTCAGGAAAAAGTTTAACAGCGCAGAGGAGGACAAACAATCCGTTCCGACCCCTATGCTACGCCGAAGGATTTGGCGGCACCCCGTGACTACTGCGGCGTTGGGGGCGCGCCGTCTCCACTCTACTGGGAAAAATTGGAGACGCGGTGCCCTCACCGCGCATGGTGGAGAACATCCAGAACTTTCCATGTATGCGTAGTACGTATTACACTTCGCTATGTAGATGGGTATGTAGTTGCGTTAAGAAGGACATTCCAGATGCCTCTAAAACCAGAACCTTGCTGTTCGCCAAGCGCCGATCGGGCAAGCGTGACTTCGGGTGAGAACGGGTTCAAGCGTGTTCGCAGCGGATCTACGGAAAACATGGTGCTGCTGGACGGGGGCTTGTTCTTAATGGGTACGGATTATCCTGATGGCTTTGCGGATGACGGCGAGGGTCCCGTGCGCGAAGTTCATGTCGATCCCATATATTTCGACAAATACGCCGTCACAAATTCCGCGTTCGCCAGTTTTGTAAAGGCAACCAGTTACAAGACCGAGGCGGAGGAGTTCGGGTGGTCTTTCGTTTTCTGGCAATTTCTGCCGCACTATCGAATGCGCCAGATCCAGGGAAAGGGCGAAACGGTGTTGGATCTCGAATGGTGGTGCAAAATTGATGGCGCGTACTGGCGTCATCCGAATGGACCGCAATCAAGTATCAAAAAAATTCCTGATCTGCCGGTCGTTCATATCTCGTATCGCGACGCCACAGCTTATTGCGAGTGGACCGGGAAACGACTCCCCACGGAAGCGGAGTGGGAATACGCCGGACGCGGAGGCCTGGAAGGAAAGATCTATCCCTGGGGCGACGAACTCACACCAAGCGATCAACACATGTGCAACATTTGGCAGGGAAAATTCCCGAGTGATAACACATGCGAGGATGGGTACGCAGGGCCGGCCCCTGTATTCACTTTCGAGCCCAATGCATTCGATCTTTATAACATGGCCGGAAACGTTTGGGAGTGGTGCCACGACTGGTGGTGTCCGAACTTTCATGCTACGGGTCCGCGCAAGAATCCCACTGGACCGCAGAACGGCAGTGACCGTCGCGTCATGAAAGGTGGCTCCTACCTGTGTCACGATTCGTATTGCAACCGCTACCGAATGGGCGCCCGCACGTCAAACACCCCCGACTCATCAACCGGCAACCTGGGCTTCCGCTGTGTGCGGGATGTGTGAGTTGGTTGTCAGTTATCGGTTATTGGTTTAGAGATTGTCAGGGCGGGAGGAAAGGGGCAAGGGACGTTTGAGATACGACTCTAACCCTGAACCCTGGACCCTGAGACTCGGATCCTACATCTCGTATCCTGCTTCCCGCACGATCACGCTGCGAGTTCGCGTCGACTGAGATAGATACAAGATATGACGGTAAGTACTGCCGAGTAGCCAACTACGACAACTATCGCATAGAACACGCTTCCTAATGACACAAGCAAACCGTTTGAAAGTTTGGCTAACGAACTTAATCTCAATGCCGGACCGGATATGCGTTCCAGCCCGAGAACCATCGTTTCCCCAACGGCGTGAAAGACAGACTGTTCGCGAGGTTGTACACCTACCGGAGATAAGACATCACTCCCTTCCGACACGACAAAGTAATGCCCGGTCATGGATAGAAAAACGATGGCGGTAGCCACGAATGTGGCCACGGGGTAAGAGAAAAACGTTCCTGCTGCCAACCCAAATGCGGATAGCAAGGCCAACTGGCAAAAGATGACCAGCAGCGAACAGACCAAATTCCATGCGAACGAGTGTTCGCGGACTCTCAATTCAACTGCAGTCTCCGGATCGAACACAACAGACGTTCCGCCCGCGGCATTCTCGAAGCGTATGTTCAACGTTGCACCGGGCCGGACCAGATCATCAGGAAGGGGAATGCGGTTTCCCATGCCGGCGACAATCTTGTCTTCAAACACAACACCAGTACCTCTTTCCGTGCTTAGTGACCAGGAACCATGTTCCGAACGGATCTCACCGGACAGGGGTGAAAAATTGATATGTAGCGCCATGGGATTTTCCCCTTTGGCTTCCTGCGGGATGTCAATTTGCCAACTTTTTCCGCTTCCCGGGCTGACCTGCGCGTAAGCGGTTAAGAGTGCGTGGCGAATGGAGCCACGTATCCTTTTACGTTGAAAAGCCGTGGTCGAACGTCCTTGCTCCTTAATGCGGTCCAACTCGATCTGGTACATCCGCTCCAGTTCGTCGCTAACGTCCTCGGGGCGGGGAGGGACGGTGCGATTTGCCACGAGCACCGTTTGACTCAATCGCGTCTTTGTTTCGGGGTCCCATGATCGACTTTTCCAGCCGAGGAGACCAACGATGGAAAGTCCGACAATGACCAGCAGCAAGGCATTCAAGGTCAGCATACCGAACCACTTTCCCAGCCAGATTTCGCTTTTCCGCACGGGTTTCACCGCGACAAGACGAATTCGTTCCTGTTCGATGTCCTGGGAGATGCCCGCGCAGGATATGAACAACGTTGCGACCATGATGATCACCCACGCGCAACCCAGCGTATAATAGAGAAGTACGTGCACGTCACTTGCCGGCGAACCGCTGCCCTTTACGGTGAGCGGGAGTCCAATCATCAGGAACAGCAGCAGGACGGCAAGCCCAACTAACGCGCGCGATCGTATCGTTCCGCGCAAGGTTAATGTTGCCACGGCGAAGACACGTCTAATCATTGTGTCCCATCCAAGTAGCGCGCTATCCCCTCGTGATGACCTGCGCCGGTAAGCTGTGAATCACCGGCATCTTCTATCACGTTGAGAAAGAAGCGCTCGAGATCTAGTGACGGATGTTCTACCTGCGGTTCCTCACCAATGTGATCACGCAGCGTCTGTAGGAGCGATTTCATTTTCTCAGGAGGCAACGCCGGCATCGTGACGCTTAAACGGTCCGACTGAGTGAGGAGCTCTTTGACGCTTCCCTGCGCCCGAATCCTGCCGTTGTATAAAATGACAAGCCGATCACACACGCTTTCCACATCGGCGAGGAGATGTGAAGACAACACGATGCTCTTGCCGCGCCGAACCATTGCCAGCATCGTGTCTTTTACCTGCCGGCAAGCCGGAGGATCGAGGCCTGCCGTCGGTTCATCAAGTACGAGGAGCTGTGGATCATTGACCAGCGCCTGCGCCAGTCCGACGCGGCGTTTCATGCCCATTGAGAATTCACCCACCTGTCGATCGGCGGCGTGCGTCAGGCCGACCATCTCGAGCAGCTGTTCGATGCGAGACCTGCGAGTCTTCGGCTTTAAGTCGAAAAGACGGCCGTAAAAGTCCAGCGTTTCGCGTGGTGTCAGGAACAGATAGAGTTCAGAAACCTCGGGGAGATAACCTATCTGTTGCCTGGCCGTGACTCTCTGCGGGGATTCACCCAGCACGCGAACGGATCCCTCGCTAGGGAAGAGAAGGCCTAGCAGCATCTTGATCGTCGTGCTCTTTCCGGATCCATTCGGGCCAAGCAACCCCACAATCTCGCCCGACCCGACGTTAAAATCAATTCCGTCGACGGCGCGTACTTTTGGGCGACGCCAGAAGTCTCGAAACACCTTTACGAGACCCTTGGCCTCGACCATCAGCGGCGCGTAATTACCGGCGTTCAGTGTTTCCATTGCAACGGATGCCATATCTTACTTTATCGAATGTCCACCGTCCTGAACGACAGAATTCCCAGAATTAAGACCGCCGCGGAATATGTTCCCGCATACACGAACGCCCTTCCCACGTACGACCAGGGAATGAGACCACCTGCCGCCAAGGCGTCCGCTCGCCAGAAGTGCTGCCAGTTCGGGATTAACGTATAGAGGAGCGCTGAAATTGCGGATCGGCCATCGGTACCTCCAAACCAATAGTCAGACAACAGTCCAAGGACGAAGATGCCGAAGCAACACAACAAGGTAGCAACGGTTCCGAGTCGGGCCGACAGACTCAATGCGATTGCGCACAGGACGACCAACGCCAGCGTGACGAGGATGCTGGCCGGAATTATTCTCCATTGCACTTGAAGATCAAATGAAGAAAAGTTCCCGGACCTGTCAAACCATCCGGACACACCGAACACAAACAGCAGTAGAACAATCAAGACCAGGAAAGCTGTCGAAACGAAAGGTCGTCGCCCATAGTAATTAAGCAAACCTGCCACGCCCATGGCGGCAAACGGCGCACACACAAGGAGCCAGCCTGTCTGCCAGTCGATTACATATCCAGCTGCATTCGAGGTCACTGCCAACCTTTCCGCGACACGTTCGCTCATGAGCGTTGATACGCATGCGCATGTCGAAAAGGCCACAATTACGAGTGCCAGTCCCAAGAATTTTGATACCAGAAACTCGGAGCGGCTCACGGGCTTGCTGAGAACGGCCGAGGCGGTACCGCTCCCGATTTCCCGTGCCAACGAAGAGCATGCCGCGTAGCTAGCGTAGAAAAGTCCGAAAAGAAAGTGAAACGCCAGACCACTGTCACGCGCCAGCTTTCCTTCTTCACCGAATTGGTGCAGCAAAACCATCGGCATGACGGCCGTCAACACGATACATGCGTTGGTAACAAGAAGGAATATGGGCTGCCGAATGGCTTCGACGGCAGTAAGTCGCGTCAGCGTGATAAGCTGATTGAGAGCCACCATCCTGCTGCAAAATGTACCCTAGCAGATCGAAAAACGCCACTATATCTGAAACAGTTTCCGCAATCTAACCCGGCGGGACCCCCCCCGGCGTGCTGAGCACGAGAGGGAAGGTTGCCTCTCCCACCTCTGGGCCAGTGCAGAGAAACAGCGTGCCGTGCTTGACTGCCTACGAGGTGGCCGCTTCGTCGCGCTCGTGCATGGCTTCTTTGCGGCTTAATTTTATGCGGCCACGATCGTCGATACCGATGCATTTCACCCACATGGGATCGCCGACGTTGCAAACGTCCTCAACCTTGTTCACGCGGAAATCTGCAAGTTCGCTGATGTGAACCAGGCCGTCCTTGCCGGGAAGAATTTCAACGAAAGCGCCGAATTCTTTTACACCTGTTACGGTGCCGCTGTAGATCTCGCCTTCCTTGGCTTCGGCCGAAATCAATTCGACCTCGCGAACCGCAATTTCCATCGATTCGCTGTTGAGTGCGAAGATGCTTACGGTCCCATCTTCGTCCACGTCAATCTGAGCGCCACTCATTTCGGTCACCCGTCGTATATTCTTGCCACCGGGACCGATCAATTCTCCGATTTTCTCCGGATCGATATTGACTAACTCTATACGCGGTGCAAACGGTGACATCTCTTCGCGCGGCGCTGGAATGACGTTTTCGATTGCTGCGAGAATCTCCATCCTGGCCTCACGCGCCTGCTCGAAGGCTCCCTCAACGATATCCCAGGACATACCCGGGATCTTAAGGTCGACTTGAAAACTGGTTATGCCTTCGGACGTCCCCGCAACTTTGAAGTCCATATCCCCGCAATGGTCCTCCGCACCCAAAATGTCTGTGACCAACTCTGCGCGGCCATCGCCAGCAAAGAGACCAATAGAAATACCCGCAACGGGTCGCAGAATCGGCACGCCGGCATCCATTAACGCCATCGTTCCCGAGCAGACGCTTGCCATCGACGTGGAACCGTTGGATCCCATAATTTCCGAGACCAGGCGAACTGTGTAGGGATAATCTTCAGGAATCACTTCGGCGAGGGAACGTTCGGCAAGTGCTCCATGACCGATCTCGCGTCTGCCTGTGTTTCCCAGTCGACCGACCTCTCCGACGCTGTACGGTGGGAAGTTGTAGTGAAGCATGAATCGCTTCTTTTTCTCGCCACCCGTGATGGCGTCCATGTTCTGCGTATCCGATTTCGTTCCGAGCGTGACAATACTCAGCCCCTGCGTTTCGCCGCGCTGAAAGATTGCGGATCCGTGGGTACGCGGAAGAACGCCGACCTGACCGGACAGTGGGCGGAGTTCCTTGAACCCTCTTCCGTCGATTCGCTTGCCCTTCTCGAGCACGTTGCTCCGCACGAGTTCGATCTCTAACTCATCGGACATCGCCCGGAATTCTTCATCCGACATTTCGGGAAACTTTTCGAGAAGAGCATTCTTAAGCTCTTCCAATGCGCCATGCACTTTGTTTTGACGTTCAATTTTGCCGGGAATTAGCAGGAGTTCGGAAAGCTTGTCACCGGCATGTTCCCGTCCGGCATCAAGCAAGGTCGAGTCTTCTACAGGTTTTTCGATGACCTTGTCGGGGAGACCCAGTTTTGAACGAAGTTCGAGCTGTGCATCAATGATGGGAACAATTGCCTCCTGCGCGGCTTTCATCGCGGCGATCAGGTCAGCTTCCTTTATCTGTTTTGCGCCACCCTCAATCATCATCGCGTGATCGCGCGTCCCAGCGTATACGAGTTCAAGCCCGCTGCTCTCGCGCTCTTCATGTGACGGATTGATAATGAATGTGCCATCCACCGACGCTACCCGCACGCCACCGAGCGGCCCAAGAAATGGAATCTCGGAAAGCGTCAGCGCGGTGCTTGCGGCGACAATACTGAGCATGTCGGAGTCGAATTTACCGTCCGCGGACAGCAACATCGTGTTGATCTGGACATCATTGTGGTAGTTTTTTGGAAAAAGAGGTCGAATGGGCCGGTCGGTCAATCGACAGGTCAAAATTTCTTTTTCGCTCGGGCGGGCTTCACGCTTAAAGAACCCTCCCGGGAATCGCCCCGCTGCATAAAACTTTTCACGGTACTCCACCTGCAGTGGAAAATAGTCGATGCCTTCGCGAGGTTCGTTTTCGCATGTGACTGCCGAGAACAGCACCGTGTCACCCAGCCGAACCAGCACGGCACCCGCAGCCTGTTGGGCCAGGAGTCCTGCTTCAAGTGTCAGGGTCTTGCCCCCGACGGTTACATCTACTGATGTTGCGTTTTCCATAGGTGTCTTCCTTTTTTGGGGCTCCCTGTTGTGGAGACGAATCGGCGGGACGTGAGCGTCCGAACTGGAATCAAAGTGGCGGGAATCCGCCTAGCGGCGGATTTTCAGCTCTTTGATCAGGTTCTTGTAGCGGTCCTCATCCTTCTGCTTCAGATAGTCCAGCAGGCGCCTGCGCGCATTGACCATCTTGATGAGTCCGAAGCGGGAGCTATGGTCCTTTTTGTGTGTTTGCAGATGCTCAGTAAGCAGTTCGATGCGCTTCGAGAGAAGTGCAACCTGTACATCCGATGATCCAGTGTCACCGTCGTGACGCTGAAACTTCTCCCTGACTTTCTGCTTATCAATCCCACTCATTCTGCCAGAGGGTCCTCATTATGTGTGTTTAGTTCTTACGCACTTTTTAT
>Ga0315336_1006026_pt1 | contig 12738 bp, 10 predicted proteins | sample ASW5metaG_FD_204512 | JGI IMG/M metagenome (GOLD analysis project Ga0315336, IMG submission 204512) | Ammonia-oxidizing marine archaeal communities from Monterey Bay, California, United States - ASW #5 | ecosystem: Environmental > Aquatic > Marine > Intertidal zone | place: USA: California...
ACTTTTTGTCCGTGCTCGTCGGTCCCGGTCAAAAAGTAGGTGTCGTCCCCGAAGAGCCGATGGTACCGCGTCAGCACGTCCGCAAGAATCGTGGTGTAGGCATGACCCAGATGCGGCTTGTCATTTACGTAATAGATTGGCGTCGTGATGTAATAGGAAGACATGCGGCTCAGTCCTTAACTAAACCGGCTATTATAGTGAGACGGGAGGGCTTGGAAAGGATGAAGACGATCCGGGGCGGCGCCGGATCCGGTGGATCCGCTTTCAGAGCAACGACAACGCATCCACATCCACAATGTGCTTCACATCCTTCGGCCAAACGAATCCATGCAGAATCTCGCGCAGCGGAGTCGTGATCTCCCGGGTTCTGGGGGCGCGGAGAATGAGCTGAAACCGGTACATCCCCTTCACCCGCTCGATGGGCGCCGGCGCCGGGTCTGAACTGATCACTGCCTCCGACAGCCGCGGGCGAAGCCGGCGGATGAGTTCGCGACAGGTCAATTCCACCAGCTGTTCCGACGGCCCGCTCAGCGTGATACAGACCAGGTGGGTGAACGGCGGATAGGAAAGCTCCCGGCGAAATTCCACTTCCTGGTCAAACATCATGTCATAGTTCAACTGGCGAGCGGCCTGAATCGCGGAGTGGTGTGGGGTGAACGTCTGAACGAACACTTCCCCCATCACGTCCCCGCGGCCGGCGCGTCCCGCGACCTGGGTCAGAAGCTGGAACGTGCGCTCCGACGCCCGGAAATCCGGCAGATGCAGCGCGGTATCCGCGAAGACCACGCCAACCAGCGTCACATTGGGAAAGTGCAACCCCTTGGCAATCATCTGGGTTCCAACCAGCAAATCGATTTCACCGGCTCGAAACGCATTCAGGATCCGGGCGTGGGAACCTTTCTTCGTGGTTGCGTCGGCGTCCATGCGCCGGACGACCGCACGCGGAAAGAGTTTCTGCACCACGGACTCCACCCGCTGGGTGCCCATTCCTGTGTACTTGAATTCCGGATCCCGGCAGTCCGGGGCCGGACACACCGACGGTACCCGGGAGCGGGCCCCGCAAAGATGGCAGCACAGGATTTCCCGGTGGCGGTGGTAGGTCATGGGAACACTGCAGTTTTCGCAAGTGATTACGTGACCGCACTTGGGGCAGGTGACGGAGGTGGAATACCCGCGCCGGTTCAAGAACAGGATGCACTGCTCCCGCCGTTCAATCCGGTCCCGGATGCCCATCATCAGATCCCTCGAAAGGACGTTGATCCTGCCTTCCCGGGCGGCCTCGGCCCGCATATCGACGATCCGCATGACCGGCATGCGGCGGTGATCCACGCGGTGCGGCATCGGCGCCACTCCGTACTTTCCACACTGTACGTTCTGCATGGATTCGATCGACGGGGTGGCGGTGCCCAGGACAACGGAGACCCCTTCGCGATGGCCGCGCATGACCGCCACGTCCCGGGCGTGGTACCGGGGAGACTCCTCCTGCTTGTAGGAATGCTCGTGCTCTTCATCGACGACGATGAGCCCCAGGTTTTTCACCGGCGCAAACAACGCCGAACGGGCGCCGATCACGATGCGAGCCTTGCCGTCCCGGACCTGGTGCCACTCGTCGTGACGTTCCCCGGTGGAAAGTGCGCTGTGCAGCACCGCGATTTCGTCGCCGAACCGGCTTCGAAACCGATCCACCGTCTGGGGTGTCAGCGAGATTTCCGGCACCAGGACGATGGCGCCCTTGTCCTGATCGATCGCATGCTGTATCGCCTGCAGATAGATTTCGGTTTTCCCGCTTCCCGTGACGCCGTACAGGAGCACAACCGGCGGCGTAAGGGTATCCATGGAGCCACGAATGATCCTCATGGCTTCCTTCTGCTGATCCATCAATTCGAGGGGCCCGGTGCGAACCACGATGTGGCCCGCCAGCGGATTTCGCAACTCCGCGCGGGCGGCAACCCGGACGAACCCTTCCTGCTCCAGCTTTCGGACCGTCGCGCTCGTCGTCTTTGCCGCGGTAACCAGGTCCTGCAGGTACATTTCCTCCCCCTCCAGCAGCACGTCCAGGACCGCGGCGCGGCGCGCGCTGGTTTCGCGCAACGCAGTCCGCTGTCCTTCGACGAGAGCTTTCGGCTCGGGAACGACGTGCAACTTTTCTTTAAAACGTGCCCCGTGACGGCGCACCGCGCTGGGCAGCATGGTCCGAACCGCGTTCTCAATCGGCGCCACGTAGTAGGAAGATATCCACCGCGCCAGCTCGAGAATATTGGGAGTAATCAGGGGTTTGTCGCCGATCAATCCATGAATGCGCTTTAGTTTCTTGTGATCCGACCCGTCCGCCAGGCCGATCACGTATCCCCGGGTGAATCGCTTGCCGAAAGGCACTTCGACGACAGAGCCAAGCTCGATCGACTTCCCGAGATCAGGCGGAATTTCATAGTCGAACTCCCGGTCCAGCGCGATCTCTACAATTACTTTCGCTATGCTCGGCATGGCATTGATTGCCGGCGCTGGCACATCCCACTCCCGAATTCCGAAGACACGCTCCTCATTCTCCGATGATTTTGATCAGCACCCGCTTGTCCCGCTTCCCGTCGAGTTCATAGTAAAAGATTCGTTCCCAGGTCCCGAAGTCGAGTTTCCCGTCTGTAACGGCAACCACAACTTCGCGGCCCATGATGGTTCTCTTCAGGTGCGCATCCGCATTGTCTTCGAATCCGTTGTGGCGGTATTGGTCGTACGGTTTTTCGGGAGCCAGCTTTTCCAGCCAATCGTCCCAGTCCGCATGCAATCCGCTCTCATCGTCATTGATGAAGACGCTGGCGGTGATATGCATCGCGTTGACAAGGACGAGTCCCTCGCGAACGCCGCTCTCCCGAATCGCATCTTCAACTTCGGCGGTAATGTTGAAAAGCTCGCGGCGCTTCTTCGCGTGAAACCACAGTTCTTTTCGTAGTGTTTTCATGGCAGAGTTCTCAGAAATTCTCGAACGGTGTCGGGTTTCAGGTCGGCCGGTGACACGGTGTCACAGTTTCCCATGTATCTTAATCGCAATCCTAATCACAATCCTAATCGATTAAGATTGAGATTAGGATTGCGATTAGGATTGAAAAATCAGACGTATTCACAAACAAGGTCGGCCGGTGACCCATGATCTCGGTTTTCGCTGTATCGTAATCCCAATCGTAATCGCAATCCAAATCGATCGGGATTACGATACGCAGAAATCCTAAACCTGAGACCCATCGTAAGGATTTTCGCTCCCGCTGAAAGCAATGAACAATGGCCGCGCCTGAAAAGTTTTACGAATATTGCGCAGGGTGCGGCATTTCACTTCAGAGCGCGGACCTGGAAGCGCACGAGAAATTCCTGTGGCTGCTCCTGGGGGAAAACAGGGTCATGAACCTGACGGCGGCCACCACCAGGGAAGAGGTCTGGCTTCGCCATATTGCCGACAGCCTCCTGCTCGTGCCCCTGCTCGAAGAAGCATCCACCGTCATCGATGTCGGAACCGGAGGCGGGCTCCCAGGTATTCCGCTCGCCATTCAACGCCCCGATCTGCGGCTGACGCTGCTGGAAGCCACCCACAAGAAATGCGGGTTCCTGGAGCGAGCGGTGGCGGAACTCGAACTCAACCACGTGACGGTACAGTGTGAGCGATCGGAAACCGCGGCCCGCGACGCGACCCTGCGCGAACATTTCGACTACGCGATTGCCCGCGCGGTGGCTCCGTTGCCCGTGTTGCTCGAGTTCACCGTGCCATTCGTCCGGGAAGGGGGAGCGGTCCTGGCAATGAAAGGAGCGCAGGCGGGCCGGGAATTGGCGGAAGCAAAAAACGCCCTCAGAATTCTTCACTGCAGCCTGGAGGAAATGTTCGAACCGGGCAATCACGGATCGTGCGTTCTGGTGATTCGGAAGAGAGGGCCGACTCCGGACACCTATCCGCGAAGAACCGGTATACCCGCAAAACGTCCCCTGTAACGTCGCATTTGCAGTGCGATACATCGCGCGGACTGGACGCGGCACATTTTTTGCTGTATGTTCAGGCTCATTGCCGGTTTGCAATGAGGAATGATGCGAGGTAATTTCACCACGCACTTCCGGGTCACGTTGTGAAAGTGATTCGTCCAGCTTGTCGCATGCAGTTTACTGCTGCGGACGTGGAATTTATCGTTTCTGCGCTCGGGCGCGATTTCGATGGGAAGGACTGCCTTGTAGACCTTCTGTCCGACCCGGACTCCCGCGACACAATCCTCGATGATGTCAGATTGTTCCGCGCCCTCCTGGATCAGTTGGGGTGCCTGCGGGTGTCAACTCGTCTATACTTTTACGTCCTCGTGCGCCACGTCATGCTGGAGGCCGGCATCGATGATCTCCGGGTGGCCGATTACATTGCCGAGGTCCTGAGCGTCTTCGTAAGCGAGCGTCGGAGAAGAACCCCGTTCGAGGACGGCATTCAGCCCATGAATTACGTGGTGGATATGCTGGCGGCGCTGCAGCGAGCTTCCCACTCGGACCGCTTCGTCATCCGCGCCCACCTGGGAAATTTCACCTTGTTCCTTTCGGGCCTTTTTCCGCAACACGTGCGTCATCGCAAGGAGCGACGGGGCGCACCGGGTATTGATTACTACGAGCAAATCGGCCAGGACAGCTACTGCGTGGCGGGCAACCATCGGTTGGCCGACCAGTACGAATTGGCGCCGGTGTTTCAGACGCTTTCGACACAGTTTCGAACGACACGACTCGCATTGAATGAGTTGTCCGACCGCCTGGTCTCGCTCGAAGACGGGGGGTTCGACAACGCGCTGATCATCGGCGATTCCTAGGCCGGGAAAGACTGCACGTAAAAACGGGCGCCGTCTTCGAGAGGCGTTGGGGGGGTGCAATACCCGGCCGCGCGAAGTTTTGTCATGTCCGCTTCGGTAAAATACTGATACTTCTCGATCAATGCCTCGGGCATCTCGATATATCGGATACTCGGTTCGCGGCCGATGGCGGCAAACGTCGCGTTGGCAAGATCGTTCCAGGTCCTGGCGACGCCGGTGCCGCAGTTGAAAAGCCCACAGGCTCCGGGGTTGTCCAGAAACCAGAGAGTTACATCCACCGCGTCCGTGACACAGACAAAATCCCGTTTTTGCTCCCCATCCGAATACGCGGGATTATAGGACTTGAACAGGGTGACTTCGCCGGTCTTCAGAATCTGGCCGTGTGCCTTGTTCACCACGGAACGCATCTCACCCTTGTGATCCTCCCGGGGGCCATACACATTGAAATACTTCAGCCCCGCGATTTCATTGAACAAGCCGTTCTGCAGCGCCCACAAGTCGAACATCTGCTTCGAGTATCCGTACATGTTCAGGGGGTGCAGCGTGGGGGTAATGTCATCATCGTCGGAGTACCCGAGACTTCCGTCTCCGTAGGTGGCCGCGCTGGAAGCGTAAATGAATCGCACCCCCCGCTCCAGACACCAGGTACACAGCTCCCGGGAATAGGCATAGTTGTTGTCGACCAGGTAATCCGCATCGGTTTCTGTGGTGGCGCTGCAGGCGCCGAGATGAAAAACCGCCTCCACCTCGTCCAACATCCCCTCCTGCCACATCGCGTCACGAAAGAGGGATTTGTCCATGAAGTCTTCGTATTGAAGTCCAACGAGATTGCGCCATTTCTCGCCGGTGCCCAGGGAATCCACGACGAGAATTGCCTGTTCGCCGCGCCGATTGAGCTCGGCCATGAGGTTGCTGCCGATAAAACCGGCGCCGCCGGTCACGATGAACTTGATTTCCATCGCCTACTCCTGCTGCCCGTAGGCCCCGAGGATCCTCTCGATCATGTTGGTTGAAGAAAGGCCTTCCTTCATGTCCGCAAGTTCAATGCGACCGCCGGCCTCCTCCACGATCTCACGCCCTGCCACGTAATGCGCCCACTGTTTTCCTTTCACCAGCACGTCGGGAAGCACGGCGCGCAGGAGGTCTTCGGGCTTGTCCTCCTCAAACACGACGACGTAGTCGACGCACTCCAAACCCGCCAGAACCAGCGCCCGGTCGGCCTGGGTGTTGATCGGCCGCTTGTCTCCCTTGTACCGCCGGGCCGACGCATCGGAGTTAAGCCCCACTGCCAGGGCATCACCAAAACCTCGGGCAATTTCCAGGTAATACGCGTGCCCGGCATGAAACACATCGAATACGCCATTGGTGAACACCAGCGCGCTTCCCGCCGACCGGAGACGATCCCGTTCCTCCGCCATCTGCTCGCGGGTCAGAATTTTGGATTCAGCGCTTCGCATCAGCAGGACTCCGCGCGCTCGGGGTTTGATGTACGGGGTCCCGACACGCTCACCCCATGTTTTCGGCTACCAGTTGTCCGAATTCGCTGCATTTCACGAGCGATGCGCTGTCCATGAGGCGGTGGAAATCATAGGTGACTGTCTTCTTGGAAATCGTGGCGTCCATGCCCTTTACGATCAAATCCGCCGCTTCCGTCCATCCCATGTAGCGGAACATCATCTCTCCCGACAGAATCAGGGAGCCCGGATTGACCTTGTCCTGCCCGGCGTACTTTGGCGCGGTTCCATGCGTTGCTTCAAACACCGCAAGCCCGGTCTGATAATTGATGTTCGCGCCCGGAGCGATGCCGATCCCCCCGACGCAGGCGGCCAGGGCATCGGAAATGTAATCGCCGTTCAGGTTCATGGTCGCGATCACGTCATAGTCCGCGGGCCGGGTAAGGATCTGCTGTAGAAACGCGTCTGCGATCACATCCTTGATGATCAGGTCCTCTCCCGAATTCGGATTCTTCAGCACTTGCCACGGTCCGCCGTCGAGATCCGCCGCGCCGAATTCCTTTTGCGATATCTCGTATCCCCAGTCGCGGAAGGCGCCTTCGGTGAATTTCATGATGTTGCCCTTGTGCACCAGGGTCACCGATTGCCGATTATTGTCGATCGCGTACTGAATGGCCGCGCGCACCAGGCGGAACGTCCCCTCTTGGGAAATCGGCTTGACCCCGATACCGGAACTGCCGGGGAATCGAATCTTTGTTGCCCCCATCTCCTGCTGAAGAAAGTTGATGACCTTTTCCGCCTCGGGGGTGCCTGCCTCATACTCGATACCGGCATAGATGTCCTCCGAGTTCTCCCGGAAGATCACCATGTCGGTCTTTTCAGGATGGGCCACCGGGGACGGCACGCCTTTAAACCATCGAACGGGCCGGAGGCAAACGTAGAGATCCAGTTCCTGGCGAAGCGCCACGTTGAGGCTTCGAATGCCGCCGCCTACCGGGGTGGTGAGAGGCCCCTTGATGGCGACCGTAAATTCTTTGACCGCCTCGAGAGTTTCCGGCGGCAACCAGATCGTCTCCTCGTAGACGTCATTGGCTTTGTCCCCCGCATAGATTTCCATCCACGAAACTTTCCGGTCTCCGCCGTAGGCTTTTTCCACCGCCGCGTCCCAGACGATCATACAGGCGCGAGTGATATCCTCCCCGGTCCCATCCCCTTCAATGAAAGGGAGGATGGGCCGATCCGGGACCTGGAGCAGTGCGCCATCCCCCATGGTGATCTTCTCGCCGCCTTCCGGAACCCTGATTTTATCGTATGCCATAGCGCCTACCCTTTCGAATACGTGGGATTGTTCCGCGTCGATGTTCGATGCGAAACAGAGATTCTTGTCATAATCAATGGGCAGTACAGGACTCGAACCTGTGACCCCCTCGGTGTAAACGAGGTGCTCTAACCAACTGAGCTAACCACCCGTCGTGCAGTACTGTCCCAAACGGGTAGAGCAGTGTAGTCTCGAAGCCCGGCGAGTCAATGCTGCGATTAGATTAGCTTAACATTTCGACCGCGATGGGTTCGTTGTCGAGCATGGCCCGGACACAGAAACCGAGCTCTTCCCGCGTAAAGGGCTTCCGCAAAAGGGTGGATTCGGCGAAGGCAGTGGTATTCACAACCAGGGGATGCTCACTGAACCCGGTGGTAAATACGATTTTGAAATCGGGACGCACTTCGCGGAGGCGGTTGGCCAGCTCGAGTCCATTCATCTCCGGCATGATGATATCCGTCATGACCAGGTCGATGTCCTGCTTGCGCTCGTGGGCAATCTCCAGCGCCTCACGCCCGCAACTGGCTTCCAGAATGTTGTACCCCAGGGCCTTAAGCAGGTGGATACACAGCGTGCGCAGATCCCGGTCATCCTCCACCAGCAGGATGGTTTCTTTTCCGCGTGGCACCTCCACCGGTCCGGATTCCGTCTCTTCATCGGCGGACCCGACATGCACCGGAAAATAGATTCTAAACTCGGTGCCGCTGCCCTCCTCGCTATCAACCATGATTCCGCCTTTGAACCGGGTCACAATGCCGTACACCGTAGAGAGGCCCAGGCCGGTACCCTTGCCTTCCTCCTTGGTCGTAAAAAAGGGTTCGAATAAATGTTCCCGGACTTCCTCCGACATGCCGCACCCTGTGTCGCGCACCCGAAGCTCGACCTGGGAGCAGGGTTTCAACTTGTGGACCCGGATCAGGTCGGCCGGCAACTCCGTAATCTTGGTGGATATGTGCAGATCTCCTCCCGCGGGCATCATGGCGTCCCGGGCGTTGACCCCCAGGTTCATGATGAGCTGATTGTACTGGCCCGGGTCGATCAGGATCACATCCCCTTCGCTCACCAGGTCGAAGGTCAACTGAATGTCCTCACCCAGGGTGTGCTTCAGGAACTTCTCCATGTCCGAGATCATCTTGTTCACCGTCACCCGCTCGGCTTTGCCGGCCTGGGTTCGGGCAAACGACAGCAATTGCCGGTTCAGGTCCCCGGCCCGTTCGCCGACCCGGATGATCTCATTGATGTCTTCCATCAGCGGATCATCTTCTTCGAGCTGGCTTTGGACAATCTGGCTGAACCCGAGAATCACCGTCAGCATGTTGGACAAGTCATGCACAACGCCGCCCGCCAGGCGACCGATTACCTCCATCTTCTGGGACTGAAGGAATTGCTCCTGCAGTTTCCTTCTCTCGGTGATGTCGTTGATCATGAAAACATAGTGGGACACTTTGCCTTCGCTGTCCTTGATGGGCGCCATGGAGGCTCCGAAATCCATGACTTCGCCGTCTTTCAAGCGGTCCCGGTACTCGGAGTGCCACTCTTTGCCGCGGGTCATGGCGTCCCATAGAGCGGCCAACTCCTCCTCGTCGAGGCACCCCGGCTCCAGGATCGAGGCCGGTTTGCCCTCCAACTCCTGCTTCGGATACCCGGTGATGCCGGAGTACTTTTCATTCACGTACTCCACGATTCCCTGCATATCCGTGATCAGAACCGCGACGGGACTGTGCTCCATCGCCTGGGTCAACTTGCTGAGTTGGTTCGAGGCCCTGTCCGAGAGGCTTAACTGCCGCGCAAGGGCATCGTTGGCGGCGGACAACGCGGACACATGCTCACCCGCCAGGCGCTCGAACTCTGCTACCCGAATCGCCAGCACGAGGAAGTAGTCCCCCAGCAGCACGCTGAAGAAAAAACCGCCGGCAAGTACCCACCACTGCCACTGGGTACGGCTCGAGGAGAGGTAGCCGGGTGTAGGGGAAATGGTCGCTTCGATCTCACGTCCGGCAAAGCTCATCGCGTGATCTTCGTGCTCCCCGGAAAGAATGATTTCAATGCGTTTCTGCCCGGTGACCCCTTCAAAGGAGCCTTCTTCGCCGAGCCGAACGTCGAATCGGTAGGGATCGCCCGGTGAATCCCGGACGGTGAGGAGGTACTCGAGTCCGTCCCGCCGGACGTGCAGTAAACTGTCGGCAAAGAGCTCCTTCATCCAGAACAAGCCCACCAGATGACCGACAATGGAATCTTCTCCGTCGGGTCCGGCTGCAATCATCGGGCAGGCAATTTCCACCGCGTAGCATTCACGCCCGCCCCGGTCAACCTGGACCGGTCCCTGTGACTGCAGTTTGCCGTCATTCGCGGGGGCGGACGTCGAGGTAAGGATCTTCCAGCCCCCCGCAATCCCCTTTCGGCCCGATGCACCGTCGGAATATCGGTAGATCCTTTCCGCCCCCGACCCGGGTTCGGACCGGATGAAGAACAATCCTTCCAGTCCAGGATAGTCCCCCCAGATCTTCCGGCTGAACTTTTGAAACGCCGCTTCCTCCGTCTCCGGCGCCGCCGACAGGAGATTGACGAGGTAGTAGGCGTCCTTGGAGAATTGAGACTCCACCGTGTCGAGATTCCGCTGGAACGTCTCGATCGCAAGGCGCGAGCTCATGGAAAACTTGTTGGTGATCCGCTCCTCTTCCCACGCCCGAACCCGGGAGTAGAAGAAGACAGTTACCGCTACCCCGAGAAGAATCGTAAGCAAGGCCGGAATCTGGTGTCTGATTGGCACATTGGGCCACATCAGATACTTCATGATCTTCGCTCGAACCATAGAAGGTCTTTTGGGTTCCTGATCCAGTGGAGACTCAACTCTGTTAAAACTTCTCTTACTTCCTAAATTCAGCATCCTGCATGCCACCTGACGGGCCCGGAGCCCGGCCGAATAATAACTTGACAATCTACTCAAGGTGACTTCTCCGGGGAGTCGGGAATTCGACGTCGGATCCAGGAAAAAAAGCGGGAGCAGGTCCCTTTCATGCGATGAGGAGTAGACGAGATGGTTGCTACCCCCTATATTGGCCGATTCTACTTTTTGGAATTACCGCATGAACAAACTTGTACTAGGTCTGCCGAAAGGCAGTTTGCAGGAGTCTACTTTCGCTATGATGCGAAAGGCGGGCTTCACAATTCGGGCGGGATCCCGTTCTTATGTCCCCCAAATCGACGATAAGGATATTGAGGCGAGGCTCATTCGAGCCCAGGAAATCAGCCGATACGTCGAGAGCGGCATGTTGGACATCGGCCTGACGGGATACGACTGGATCGTTGAGAACGAATCGGATGTCGTGGAGGTCGCTGAGCTGATGTACGCGAAGCAGGGATTGCGACCGGTTCGGTGGGTCCTGGCAGTGCCGGAGGATTCATCGATCAAATCGGTGCAAGACCTACAGGGAAAGCGAATTGCAACTGAAGCAGTGGGCATTTCGCGCCAATATCTCAAGGATCATGGTGTTGCCGCGGAGGTCGAATTCTCCTGGGGTGCCACCGAGGTGAAGGCGCCGGAGTTGGTCGATGCCATCATCGAAATAACGGAAACCGGATCGTCGTTGAGGGCAAACAATCTTCGAATTGTCGACACGGTGCTGGAATCCACCACCCGGGTCATTGCCAACAAGGCGTCGTGGGATGATGCGTGGAAGCGGGGCAAAATCGAAAAGATCGTGCTTTTGTTGCATGGCGCGCTGGCGGCCGAGACGCGAGTCTTGCTCAAAATGAATGTACAGGAGCATCAAGTGGAGGCAGTGAACGGAATTCTGCCCTCCCTGCACTCGCCAACGCTCAATAAACTGAGTGATTCTGGCTGGTACAGCATCGAGTCAGTGGTCGAAGAAAAGGTCGTTCGGGAAATCATTCCGGAACTCAAGTCGGCCGGTGCGCAGGGAATTATCGAATTATCATTGAATAAAGTCGTTTCTTGAGCGACAAATAGAGAGGTGATCGGGCTCGTCTTCTGATCACCAAACACAGGAAGAGGCCAAAGTCTCCATGGGTACCGTAAAAAAATGGCGGAAACGCAAGATGGCGAAGCATAAGCGGAAAAAACGCCTGAAAGCCGACCGTCATAAAAAGAAATAATTTTTTCACCTCTGCGCTAACGAACGTGTCGCCGGCCGTCTGGCAATGATCCATCATGCGGGTTTCCCGTACGATTTCTCGAGTGCTCCTTGTTTTTGTAACGGGGATTCTCGTTGGATGTCAGTCCGCGGGCCCAGGCGTTTCCGAGTTCTCGGAGTCCGAAGAGAGCATTCCCCTCGAGGAGATCAGCGAAGAAGATCGAATTTTCGCCGAAGTGCTGGCGCGCTATGCGCGAGGGCTCATCCACGAGTACCAGCGGGAATATGACGGCGCCCTCGAAAACTATCTTCTCGCGGTTGAACTCGATCCTGACAACGAAGAGTTGAATTTTCGGATCGCGATGGGCTTTCTCCGACAGAAACGGACGAAAGAGGCCATCCGCATCATCGAAGCCGTGCTCGAGCGCGATCCGGAATCCGGCCATGCATGGTCGGTGCTGGCGATGTCCCACCGGATTGCGGGACAGCCGGAGCAAGCCATGGAAGCCTACGAGCGCCTGCTGAAAATCGACGATTCCGACCCCCTTCCCTACCTCGACTATGCTGCGTTTTACGTTCTTCAAGGCGATATGGAAGAGGCCACCAGGATTCTTGAATTGGGGGTCAAGAAGGTCAAGGAACCGCTGGATCTTTACCTGAACCTCTCCCGAATCTGTGTTGACGATTCGATTCGCGCCTCGACGAAAGAGGAAGAATTCGCATTCCGGGAGAAGGCGATCGGCTATCTTGAGCAGGCAATGAAACTGGAACCCAGAAGCCGGGAATTGTTATTCCGAATCGGTGACCTCCACATTCTCAATGACCATCACGACAAAGCAATGAAGGTCTTTCGAGCGATCGAAAAAGCGTTTCCTGACGACCTGCGGACCAAGCAGGAACTGGCGCTGCGTTTCGTGGCGAACGGGGACATCGATGCTGCGATTGAAACGCTGGAGTCGATCAGTAAAGATCAGCCCTCCAACCCGCAAGTGTACTACTACCTGGGCGAACTCTACCTGGAGAATGGAAATTCAGAGAGGGCCATCGAATATTTC
>Ga0315336_1006027_pt1 | contig 12735 bp, 10 predicted proteins | sample ASW5metaG_FD_204512 | JGI IMG/M metagenome (GOLD analysis project Ga0315336, IMG submission 204512) | Ammonia-oxidizing marine archaeal communities from Monterey Bay, California, United States - ASW #5 | ecosystem: Environmental > Aquatic > Marine > Intertidal zone | place: USA: California...
AAGGCCGAATTTTGCTGTGCCGCCGAGCGATCCAGCCCCGCCATGGGTTGTGGACGATCCCAGCCGGCTTCATGGAAAACAGTGAAACCGTGGAACAAGCTGCAGCACGGGAAACTCGAGAAGAAGCTTGTGCCAAGATCAATATTGCAGGCCTGTATGGGATCTATAACATTCCTCACGTGAGCCAGGTGTACATGATCTTCAGGGGACCGCTGGCGGATGGCGCATTTGCACCGGGTGTAGAGAGTCTTGAAACCGCCCTGTACGAGGAAGCCGATATTCCGTGGTCAGAAATTGCTTTTCCGGTGGTGAATAATGTGCTCAAACGCTATTTCCGTGATCGGCAACACGGCGACTTTGCAACGTTTGTTGATACCGTGGAGCCCAAGCGGACCTAATACAACAACACGGTATCGCCGCACTACCGAGCGAGCAGCTCGACCAGACCCAGCATAGACGTCACCTGTGCACTTGGTTTTTGCTGCTGTTCCCATACGCCTGCTGACCGGTTGACCCACACAGCAGTCAGCCCTGCATCCAGCGCACCGATCACATCTTCTACCGGGTGGTCACCCACATGGAGTACAGACGCGGGCTCCAGGTCCAGCGCCTCACAACCGAGCGCAAATATCTTGGCGTCGGGTTTTTTCACGCCAGCATCCGCTGCGCTGACTTGCCCGCTGAAAAATTTGCTGATCGCAAGCCTGTTTATGTTGGCATTTCCATTCGACAAAGCGACTATGGGATAGCGCCCTTCAAGTGCCTCCAGGGCTGGTAGTACGTCGGGGTAGAGCTCAACATCGTGGCGCAGTGCCAGAAAACGATCCATCAGATCGTATGACCCCGCAGGATCGTAATCACACTCCTCAAGAATCATGGCAAATGAGTAGCGGCGCAACTCCGTGAGATCATGGGCGAGATCGGGTCGGGTTTCATGGACCTGGTTACGCAGGCTGCGCAGTCCATCAGCATCATAGCGGCTGGCGACCTTGGGGTAATGCAACTCGATGTGCCGGTGTAATTCCACCTCCGCCCTGCGAATCACCGACCAGATATCCCAAAGCGTATCGTCAAGGTCCAGCGTTATGCCGCGGATATGTTTCATGCCGATTCTGTCCAGCGCAGCTGAACCTCAGCCGTAACCGCTGCCAGTGCCTGTTGGGGTGACGACCCAAGGTCAAGGTGTGCCACCTGTCGATCCAGTGCCGCCAGGCTTAGAAAATCACCGGACGCCTGAGCGTTATTGAGATCTGAAAACGAGTAAGGCTCACCCGGAATGGCCAACATCGTGTCGGTTGATGCGGTGATGATCAGATACAACCCTGTATTCGGACCGCCCTTGTGCAACTGACCGGTGGAATGCAGATAGCGGGGGCCGGGATTCAGGATCACCGGTAGCGGCAGGACCGCCCTTAATGCGGTAATCAGTTCCGACAATGCGTTCTGAACATCGTCGGTCATATACAGAAACGGCATCAGGGTCAGGTAGTTGGTGGGACCTGCATTCTGAAAAAATCGCAGCAGCTGCCCGCTGAGGCCAGCATCCTCGTCAACGAGTGAAATCGGCATGCGCAGCGTGAGGCCAGCATCATCACAGATTTCGCCAATACTGTTTGCCTGCTCTTCTTTTTTGCCTTCAAGCAACCGGCGGGTGGTCTGCTTGCTGGAGACAACGTCTGGCTCATCGAATGGATTAACCGCCAACAGTGCCCCGGTCACTGCCACTGCAAACTCCCAGCGAAAAAATTCACCAGCCAGACCGTACCGATCGTCGAGTTGATGGTGATCAATCTCATGTCCGGCTGCCTCCAGTGCTTGCAGGGTCTCATCCAGCGTGTGGTCGCCGGTGAGGGTGACGGCAACAAAGAACCGATCCATCCCATAGGCACCAATGGGCAAGGATTCATCAATCACCGGGATAATACCGATGCCTGATTTTCCGATGCTTTCGGCGACCAGCTGTTCAACCCATCCCGAGAACGCGCCCAATTGCGGTGACAGCAGCAAGGTCAGCTTGTTACGTCCCGCCAGCGCAGACCGTGCCATCGCCTGACCCAACCGAAGAGCTGACGGGTCAGCATCAGGTGTATCTGCCCTACTCGCTGCCCGGGCGGTACGTGCGGAATTGAACATTCGGTCAAGGTCCAAACCGAGCAATGCAGCGGGCACCATGCCAAAAGCTGTGAGCACTGAAAACCGCCCGCCAACGTCGGCTGGATTCAAAAAACAGCGTCTGAAGTCGTGTGCTTCAGCATAGCGCTGCAAAGCGGAGCCGGCATCAGTAATTGCAACAAAATTTTCACCAGCAGCGCGGCCTCGCTCAGCTTTGACTTGCTGGTAGAAGTAAGCCGTCAGGGCGGTCACTTCGGCGGTGGTACCAGATTTAGACGCACTGACAAAGAGCGTCTCTGGCAAACACGCCGCTGCCGCTGTTACGGCTGCCGGATGCGTCGTGTCCAAAACCACCAGCGGCAAACCCTGTTCGGTCTTGCCGAACACGCCGGCGAGGGCCTGCGCCGCAAGGCTCGACCCCCCCATCCCGAGGACCACGACACGCGCGAATCCCTGGCCGCATATGTCACGTGCCCACGTGGTCAGTTCCTCGCGATTTTCGTTCAGCCAGTCGGGTGCATCCAACCAGCCCAAACGTTTACCGACGATGGATTGTGCTTCAGGCGCCGCCGCCCACAACGACACATCACGGGTGTGAATACGGCGGGCGATATCGGCAACGTCGGCTTCAGTCATAGGGTGGTGACCACATCAAAACAGCCCAGGAAGGCCCGGCCGTGCCGGTGTTGGTCAACGTGTGAAGTAACTCAGGCGGCCAGTGGACCGGCGCTGCGTACATCCTCGGGTACATCCTCGGCATATTTCGTGAAGTTTTCCTGAAACAGTCCCGCGAGCTTGCGCGCCTGCGCATCGTAAGCCGCCGAGTCGGCCCAGGTGCCGCGGGGATTGAGCACATCGCTCGGCACACCCGGGCAGCTCGTGGGTACTTCAAGCCCGAACACCGGGTCTGTCTGGGTCGCGACATCGTTGAGCAGCCCGTCTAATGCTGCGTTAATGATCGCACGGGTGTGATTGATCGCCATGCGCTGACCTTCCCCGTAAGGGCCACCGGTCCACCCGGTGTTGATAAACCAGACATTGGCCTGGTGTTCGTCGATCTTGCTACCCAGAAGCTCTGCATAACGTCGCGGGTGCAACGGCAGAAACGGCCCCCCAAAACAGGGGCTGAAGGTAGGCGTTGGTTCGGTCACCCCTTTCTCAGTGCCGGCGACCTTAGCGGTATAACCGTTGATAAAGTGGTACATCGCTTGTGCGCTGCTCAGTTTCGACACGGGTGGCAGTACACCAAAAGCATCGCAGGTCAGAAAAACAATATTCTCCGGATGACTGCCGCAGCCATCCGGACTCGCGTTCGGAATCTGAGTGATTGGGTAAGATCCGCGCGTGTTTTCCGTCAGCGTGTCGTCATCCAGATCAAGCTCACGCGTTTGATCGTCAATCGCAACATTCTCAAGGATCGTTCCAAACGTCTGGGTCGTTGCGTATATCTCCGGTTCCTGTTCGGCCGACAGGTTGATCACCTTTGCGTAACAGCCCCCTTCAAAATTGAAAATTCCCCGACCGCTCCAGCCGTGCTCGTCATCGCCAATCAGTGTGCGCGAGGCGTCCGCCGACAGTGTGGTTTTGCCTGTACCCGACAGACCGAAAAATATGGTGGTGTCGCCACTGGGCCCAATGTTCGCTGAGGCATGCATCGGCAGCACATCTTTATGCGGCATCAGGTAATTCATCACACTGAAAATCGACTTCTTGGTTTCGCCCGCGTAACTGGTACCCCCGATAATCACCAAGCGGCGTGCAAAATTCAGAACGATAAACGTCTCTGAGCGGGTGGCATCGGTTTTGGGGTCCGCTGCGAAGCTTGGCGCGTTGATGACGGTAAACTCGGGTTCATGAGCAGCCTTCTGCTCGTCAGTGGCTTCAACAAACATGTTGCGGGCAAAAATGCTGTGCCAGGCGAGTTCGTTGACGATGCGTACCGGCAGACGATGCTCCAGGTCTGCGCCCACATAACAGTCTTGAACATAGAGTTCACTGCCTTCAAGGTGTGCCATCATGCGCTCAAACAACGCATCAAAACGAGCGGGTTCATAGGGGGCATTGACTTTACCCCACCAGATGTCAGCTTCTGTGGTCTCATCCAGGACAACAAACTTGTCATTAGCAGACCGGCCAGTGTGCTGACCCGTACACACCACCAAGGCGCCGTCTTTTGACACCTTCCCTTCCTGGCGCCTGAGGGCGTGCTCAATCAGTGTGGGTGTGCTTAAGTTCCAGTGAACGGTTCCCAGATTTCGAAGGCCATGGTTCTCCAGGCCATAGTGACTTTTTACGCTGGACGACTCGGACATATTTACTCCTGAACTGGATTTAATGACAGCGATTGGTGGTCAGTGCCAGATCGCGATAAGTCTTAAACACGCCGAGTATAGCCCACATTAATGCCTCGATCTGGTTCACAAAATACATTTAAGCCTGTGTCGTCGGGGGCACCCAACCTTCGGGTTCATCGCCACCGTCACCAAAGAAAAATGCCTCCATCTGGGCAGCAAGGTACGCCTTATGTTCCGGATTGATCGGACTCAAACGCTTTTCGTTCAACAACATGGTCTGTCGTTGCAGCCATTGTTGCCATCCGGCTTTTGACACATTATCGAGTATGCGTTGACCCAGTTCTCCGGGCCAGGGTGCGGCATCCAGTGCGTCGCCCTCACAGCCAAGTACCACGCAGTCCACTCGCAGACTCATCAGATTGTCTCCAGGTTGTTGAGCAGTTTACGTACCGGAGCGGCCAGTCCACGCGCCGGTGCAGACCCCGGTTTATACCAGATACGTTCTGCGCCGTGCAGCACTTTGTCATCCTGGCCGGCATAACGCACCGGTTGCGGCTGAATACTGAGCTCGAAGTGCGTAAAGCCATGGCGCAGGGCCGGCCAGGGCTGATCAATCTTCACCGCTGTCCCCAGATAACGCCGGCAGAACGCTGCTGTCGTTTCTTCGGCCGGGCACTCCGGAAAACTCCACAGACCGCCCCATATACCCTCAGCGGGACGCTGCTCCAATAGAACACACCCCTCGGTGTTGCGCACTAGGATCATCGTCACATGACGAAGCGGTCGTTTTCGTTTGGGTCGGGAACCGGGATAGCGGTCGATCTCTTGTCTTGCGAGGGCCTGGCAGTGCGAAGCCAACGGACAGTTCCCACATTGCGGATTACGCCGTGTGCACACCGTTGAACCCAGATCCATGATCGCCTGCGTGTAGCTTGGGACATCCTGCTGGGGTGTATAGCGTTCCGATAAAGCCCATAGTTGGCGCGCAACAGCGGTGTCACCCGGATAGCCTGCCACAGCAAAACAACGGGCCAGTACTCTTTTCACATTGCCATCGAGTATCGCGTAGCGCTGGCCAAACGCAAAGGCAAGTATCGCACCAGCCGTTGAGCGACCAATACCCGGCAAGTCCAGCACCTCGTCAAACTGGTCGGGGAAACGGCCACCCCACTCATCAACAACCCGGCGGGCCGAGCGATGAAGGTTTCGCGCTCGGGCGTAATAGCCAAGGCCCGTCCAACAGTCCAGAAGCTCATCCTGACTCGCCGCAGCCAGTGCCGTCACGGTGGGAAAACGCTGTATGAATCGCCGGTAGTACGGGATCACCGTCGTCACCTGGGTCTGCTGAAGCATAATCTCTGATACCCAGATCGGATAGGGATCGCGCGTGCCCTGCCACGGCAAGTCGTGCCGACCATAGTGGCGGTGCCACTCAAGCAGTGTCTGTGCAAACTTCGGCTCTGTATTCACGGCGCGTCCTGTTCGGTCAGTGGTTGACCACGACAGTCTCGGTGATCACCGCCTAGCAACCTATAGGCATGGACTATAATCAATTTATGAGGAAGATCCGCTTTTGCGTGTGGGTTTTGGTGCTGGTTTTGGGCAGCACACGGTTGCTGATGGCAGACTCTGCTCTCTCCGGCCATGCCATGACTATGTTCGATAACGAAACCCCGAAGTACACCGCAACTTTCCCACATTTCGACTACGTCAACCCCACAGCACCCAAAGGCGGCACACTGCGACTCGCGGTTGACGGCACCTACGACAGCTTTAATCCGTTTATTCCCAAAGGCAATGCCGCGAGCACCGGCTCGGTAGAAACGCTCCTGGTCAACAGTGCGGACGAACCGTTTACGGCTTATGGCCTTGTCGCAGAAACCATGGAATGGCCCGCCGACCGCGCCTGGGTCATCTTCAACCTGCGTCCCGAAGCGCGCTGGCACGACGGCACCGCGATCACTGCTGATGATGTGGTCTGGTCATTTGAAACGCTGGTGACAAAGGGCTTGCCCTTTTACCGTTACTACTACAGCGCCATCGATAGCGTTGAAGCGCTCAGCAAGCATCGGGTCCGTTTTAACTTTAAAGAGTCTGGCAACCAAGAACTGCCGCTGATTACCGGCCAACTGCCGGTCCTGCCTAAGCATTACTGGGAGACACGAGACTTCTCCGCCACCACGCTAGACCCCCCGTTGGGCAGTGGCCCCTACCGGATTCAGAAGTTTGAAGCCGGCCGCTATATCGTGCAGGAACGGGTAACGGATTACTGGGGCGCGGATCTGCCGGTTCGGCGCGGGATGAACAACTTTGACATCATCCGTACCGCATACTTCCGGGATGCGACACCGATTCGGCTTGCGCTTAAAGCCGGAGACATCGACTTCCGGCTCGAGAACCAGTCCAAAGCCTGGGCCGATGACTACAATGTAACCGTCGTCGACGAGGGTCTGCTCAACAAAGAAATGGTCCCGCACCGCCAGCCCACGGGCATGCAGGCTTTTGTGATGAACACCCGGCGGGCCCTGTTCCAAGACTCCAAAGTACGGCAGGCATTGGGCTATGCGTTCGACTTTGAATGGTCCAATCGCACGCTGTTCAACGGCCAGTACACCCGCACGAGCAGTTACTTCTCAAATTCAGAGCTCGCCTCCTCCAACCTACCCGAGGGGGAGGAACTGACCCTGCTGGAACACTATCGTGGCCGCATCCCTGACTCCGTGTTCAGCCACACTTATAGCGTCCCGGTGACCGACGGCAGCGGGCGGCCACGGGACAATTTACGCAAAGCCACGGCCCTGCTTAAAGACGCTGGCTGGACAGTGCGCGATCTCAAGCTCGTCAATAAAGCCACCGGTGTACCTTTCAGATTTGAAGTTCTTCTTTCTTCTAAGGCATTTGAGCGCATTGTGCTGCCCTATACGCAGAATCTCAAACAACTCGGGATCGAGGCCAAAATTCGGCTGGTGGACCAGACCCAGTATATCGAGCGCTATCGGCAAAAAGACTTCGACATGTTGGTGGCGGTCTGGGGCCAGAGTGAAACGCCGGGTAACGAGCAGCGAGAATACTGGGGCAGCGACGCGGCGGATAGTGCAGGCAGTCGCAATCTAGCCGGGATCAAGGATCCTGTTGTAGACGAACTGATTGAACTGCTGGTCAAATCAGAATCCCGCGAACAACTGAACGTGCGTACCCGGGCCCTCGACCGGGTGCTCCTGTGGGGACACTACGTGGTGCCCCACTGGCACATCCGCGCCGACCGGGTCCTCTACTGGGACAAGTTCAGCCGTCCTGCAACCCCGGTGCGCAGTGGTGTCATGACCAGCCGATGGTGGTACGACACACAAAAAGCCACTGCCCTGGAGCAGGCCCGACAATAACCGCCGCTCGGCAGATCTGCTGAGCCCTGCGACAGCACAGACTGGAGACTGAAGATGGGTGCTTACATCGTTCGCCGTCTGCTGCTGATGATCCCCACACTGCTGGCGATCATGATGATCAATTTTGCGGTCATTCAGATCGCCCCGGGCGGACCGGTGGAACAGGTTATCTCCCAGCTGACCGGCATCGGTAGCGACATTACTGAACGGGTCACGCGGACCGGCACCAGCGAAACCCTGACATCTGTCCGCAGCGATGGGAGCAGGAGTAAATACCGCGGCGCTCAGGGCCTGGACCCAGACTTCATCAAAGCCCTGGAAAAACAGTTCGGCTTTGACCAGCCGCTGCACCGGCGGTTCATCACCATGATGAAAAATTACCTGATGTTCGACTTCGGCGAAAGCTTTTTCCGTGATCGCAAAGTCGTCGACCTAGTGCTGGACAAGATGCCGGTCTCTATATCGCTCGGCATCTGGACGACCCTGCTGGCCTATCTGATCTCTATACCCCTCGGCATTGCCAAGGCCGTGCGTGATGGGAGCCGCTTCGACGTGTGGAGCAGTATCGTGGTGATCGTCGGCATGGCCATTCCGGCGTTTCTGTTCGCGGTATTCCTACTGGTTTTCTTTGCCGGAGGCAGCTACTTCGACTGGTTCCCGCTGGCGGGCCTGACTTCGGAAAACTGGGACACACTGTCGTGGTGGGGCCAGGTAACTGATTACCTGTGGCACATCACCTTGCCGGTGATTGCCATGACCATCGGCGGGTTTGCCACGCTGGCCATGCTAACCAAGAACTCATTTCTTGATCAGATCAACCAGCAGTATGTGCTCACTGCGCGGGCCAAGGGCCTCTCACAAACACGTGTGCTGTATGGCCATGTTTTCCGCAATGCGATGCTCATCGTGATCGCCGGTTTTCCCGGTGCTTTCGTCGGCATCCTGTTTACTGGCTCATTGCTCATCGAGATCATCTTCTCCCTCGACGGGCTCGGACTGCTCGGATTCGAAGCAGCCTTCAAGCGTGACTACCCGGTGATGTTCGGGGCTTTATTTTTCTTTTCGCTGCTGGGGCTGGTCATGAACCTGATCGGTGATCTGATGTACACGGTAGTCGATCCCCGAATTGATTTCGAGGGCCGTGAGGTATGACAGGTGTACTCAGCAGTGTGAGCCCCATTACCCAACGGCGCATTGAGAACTTCCGGGCCAATCGTCGCGGCTGGTGGTCGCTGTGGATATTTCTAGTGCTGTTTGTCGTGTCGCTGTTTGCCGAGTTTGTTGCTAACGATAAACCGCTGTTGGTCCGTTACAACGACAGCTTTTATATGCCGGTGTTGACGGCTTATCCCGAAACCGAGTTCGGCGGTGATTTTCTCACCGAGGCAGATTACAGCAGTCCCTACGTGGCTCAACTTATCGGCCAGAACGGCTGGATGATCTGGCCACTGATCCGCTATCACCACCGGACCGTGTCCTGGGACCTTACTGGTCCGGCACCCTCACGACCAGACAGCACCCACTGGCTGGGCACCGACGATCAGGCTCGCGACGTTATTGCCCGGGTGATCTATGGTTTCCGGATATCGGTGCTGTTCGGTTTTACGCTCACCATCATCAGCGCAATCATCGGCGTCGCCGCCGGTTCGGTACAGGGCTATTTCGGTGGCTGGCTCGACCTTGGCCTTCAGCGCTTCATCGAAGTGTGGTCAGGCTTACCTATTTTGTACCTACTCATAATTCTCGCCAGCGTCGTCGAGCCCAACTTCTGGTGGCTGCTGGGCCTGATGCTGCTGTTTTCCTGGATGGGCTTTGTAGGCGTGGTCCGGGCGGAGTTTTTGCGCGCACGCAACTTCGAATATGTACGCGCAGCCCGGGCACTTGGCGTGAGTGATGCCGTGATTATCGTGCGGCATGTACTGCCCAACGCGATGGTGGCGACGATTACATTTATGCCCTTTACGCTGGCAGGCTCAGTCACGGTACTCACATCGCTCGATTTTCTGGGTATCGGCCTACCGCCGGGCTCCGCCTCGCTTGGGGAGTTGCTGAGCCAGGGGAAAGGCAACCTGCAGGCCCCGTGGTTGGGTCTGACCGGCTTTTTCGTCATCGGCCTGATGCTAAGCCTGCTGATATTCGTCGGCGAGGCCGTCCGCGATGCGTTTGACCCTCGAAAAAACGTAGGCTAATCATGGCACACCTTGATTCTGTCTCAACTCCGCTGCTCAAAATTGATGATCTGTCGGTGACCTTCAGCACGCCTGCTGGCCCTGTCGAAGCTGTCCAGCAAGCCGATCTGGTGGTCAACCGCGGTGAGACCGTGGCCCTGGTCGGTGAGAGCGGCTCTGGTAAATCAGTGACGGCGCTGTCTGTGCTGGGTCTTCTGCCTTATCCCAAGGCCACTCATCCCAGCGGCAGCATACGTTTTGAGGATCAGGAACTTTTGGGTGCCGGTGACAAGGCGCTGATGCGGATTCGGGGCGACCGCATCAGCATGATTTTTCAGGAACCCATGACCTCGCTGAATCCATTGCATAGCGTCGAAAAACAGATCACCGAGGTCCTCAAACAAAAAGCAAATTTAAGTGCCCCGCAGGTACGAGAGAAAGTGATTGAGCTACTGCAACGGGTTCACATTCAGGAGCCCGAATCGCGACTGGGTGCCTATCCACACCAGCTTTCCGGTGGGCAGCGCCAGAGAGTGATGATCGCGATGGCGCTTGCCAACGAACCCGATCTGCTCATTGCCGATGAACCGACGACGGCAGTAGACGTCACCACCCAGGCCCAGATCCTCGAACTAATTACCGAATTGAGAGAGCGCTCCGGGATGAGCGTACTGCTCATTACCCATGATCTGGACGTGGTGAGAAAAACAGCAGAGCGGGTTTATGTCATGCAAGCAGGGCGTATTATCGAAGACGGCGATACTGCTTCGGTGTTCCGTGCGCCCGCGCAGCCCTATACGCAGCAACTCATTGCGGCGGAACCGCAGCCGCGATCCCGCTCCATCCCGGAGAACGCACCGGTGGTGCTGCAGGGCAAAAAAATTCAGGTCTGGTTTCCGATCAAAAAGGGTGTACTGCGGAAAACCGTTGATCACATCAAAGCCACCGACGATGTGAATCTAACCATCCGGGCGGGTGAAACTGTTGGTGTGGTGGGCGAAAGTGGCTCGGGCAAGACGTCGCTCGCCCTGGCACTGCTGCGACTGATCTCATCGCGGGGTGAGATCGAACTGCTCGGCCGCCCGCTTCAGGGTTTGCGCCAACGGTCCCTGAAACCACTGCGTCGCCAGATACAGGTCGTGTTTCAGGATCCTTTCGGCAGTCTTAGTCCACGTCTTTCAGTGGGTCAGATCATCGCCGAAGGCCTAGTCGCGCATGACATCGGCAACCCAACAGAACAACAGGAAAAGGTCATCCAGGTGCTTGAGGAAATGGGCCTTGATCCCGCCACCCGACACCGTTATCCCCATGAATTCTCAGGCGGGCAGCGCCAGAGGATCGCTCTGGCCAGAGCGATGATCATGCAGCCTGAGGTACTGGTGTTGGACGAGCCGACCTCGGCTCTGGACCGCTCGGTACAGGCGCAGATGATCAATCTGCTACAAAAACTACAACACGACCATTCGTTAGCCTACTTATTTATCAGCCACGATTTAAAGGTGATCCGGGCCTTAAGTGACCACATCATTGTGATGCGTCAGGGCAAAGTGATGGAACAGGGAGATGCAGACACGATCTTCGACAACCCGACACACCCCTACACGCGAGCCTTGATGTCAGCGGCTTTCGATCTCACTGTGACAGACATCACCGCTGTGGCACAATAATTGACTGTCCAAAGTTAATTTACTGCTATGAATCTCTCCCGATATCCGATCGACGCCCCTAAGAGTCCTGAAACACAGCGCTTAATAAGCGACTGCAGGTCTAAATTAGCTGAAACTGGAATGTGTCTGCTGCCAAATTTTGTCTCTGGGACAACCTTAGATTGCATGAGGCAAGAAGCAACCGCACTGTCACCGAGTGCACACCATAATGAACACTGGCGTACTAGTCCGCGGGGAGGAGGAGATTCACCAGTGGGCGAATCTCCTAAAGCCACTAGAGCCAGTATTTGGGCTATCGCATTTGACCAAATGAGCTCGGACTCGCCGTCCCGACAGTTGTATCAATCCGATGATCTCTTAAACTTTGTGTCCGCAATTACCGACGAGCCAGAACTTTATCGATGCATTGATCCTTTAGTCTCGTGTCATTTCTCCGTCTTTCGTGATGGTGACGAACTCGGGTGGCACTATGACCCCAAAACCAACTTGGTTTTAACCCTACAGCTACAGGACGCCGACGATGGCGGTCACTTTGAGTTTGCAAATGGTGTTCGAAGTAAAGAATTCGACAATGCCGAAATAGAACTTGCAATCATTGAAGGCCGATATGACAAAATTCTGAGTCCAGATCTACGACCAGGCACGCTAACAATTATTAACGGTTACTCATCATTTCATCGCGTCACGCCCGTCTTAGGCAATCGGGAACGAATTGTCACCTTACTTAACTACTCGAAAACTCCAGGATATTGCTTCAGTGATAATATTCAACAAAGATTCTTCGGGAGAGTAGCTTAGCGATACTAGCCCTTCAGCTAGCCGAAACTTTAAGTCCACAGCCTTCTATCTTATCGATACTGAAACCAATGCGGTAGCATTGCCAGATTAGTTAGTTACCCGTTAAACGCTTCATGAATTTAGTTCAGGTCACGGTCGAATGACTTAGACCAGGATTTGGAATAAGTTTTTTCTTCATGCTCGAATACTTCCATTTCGGCAGTAAAGTGGAATTCTGTTGGCGTTGAAGTTAAAGACGATCGTGTCTCGGTCCGTACATTCAAATCCGCGTCTGGCCGCCGAAAACGCATCGTCCAGTGTAAATCGATCCGTC
>Ga0315336_1006028_pt1 | contig 12735 bp, 6 predicted proteins | sample ASW5metaG_FD_204512 | JGI IMG/M metagenome (GOLD analysis project Ga0315336, IMG submission 204512) | Ammonia-oxidizing marine archaeal communities from Monterey Bay, California, United States - ASW #5 | ecosystem: Environmental > Aquatic > Marine > Intertidal zone | place: USA: California...
AGAGCGGTCAACGCAACCGATGGTTGGCAGCGGAATCCGGCGATCAACTTGTCGCCAGAGAATCGACGAGGCTGCGAGAGGTTCCAACTCTGGCAGTAAGCCTCGTTCGGCCGGAAAACGCTTTCATCAGCGCTACTTGCTTTCTTCCGGCCACATTCCGCCCGTTGATGACACAAAGCAGGCGTTCGCGAGCACTATACCCCTGTGGCAGTCGCTCGCCAAGGCAGATTTATCAGAAACTCTTCGCATATCCGGCGATTCGCGGCGAAATCCCGCTCTCAGTTGCAATTGTAGGGGTCGCGCGACCCCCGAGCACGTCGGAAATCCAGAATCGGGGCTCGTCGATCCGAGCCGTCTGACCTGCCAGACAGCGGTCATGCTCGCGGTGATCGGCGACCCGGCCTCTCGATTTCTGCATCGCGCCGCGCGACATCTGTTGGGTGTCCTGCCGCGTACAAAAGAGCCATCGTCGGATGATGCTGGCTGATCGATCTCAACCAGGAGAAAACGTCTGTGGCGGGGCGCATCGGAGTGATTTCCAATGCCTGGTGCCCGGCGGCGACGCGTGCTTCACGGATCATTGGCCGTGAATCGACTCGTCGTACTCCACGAGTTTCACGTTGTCCACGTAATACTCGCCAGGTGGCCAAAACGGATAGAGCAGGACCCGCACATACTTGACCGTGGGTGTGTACTTTGTGGGGTGGAAGGGCTTTTTTCTCCGGGAAAAGGTCTGCCACTCCCGCGAGCCTGCGATTTTGAGTTGGCCCTTCCAGACGTATTTGTGAATGAAGGCCTTGCGATTGCGTTCATTGGGCGGGGCTGTGCCCTTGGCTTTGGCGAAATACTGTTTCACCGCGCCGGCGTCTGCTGCGAAGGACGTGTCAGGTTTTTCTGGGTAGCCGACCAGCCACACCAGCATGCCCAGGCCTTTGGCATCCAGAGTCAGCCAATACTGTTTGTTCTTTTCGATCGGGATCGGGTCACTCCAAAACCACACGCCGTCCAGACCGGCCAAGGTGTCGAATTTGGGCGGAGTGGTGGGGATCTTCGGTGGGGCTTTCTGCGGAGAGACCCCGTCGGCGATGTGGACCCACCATTGATAGGCCTGTGATTGCAGGACATCGGTATCGAATTTGAGAACTTTACCGTGCCGAGGGTCCTTGTCCTGGACCCAGAATGTCGACAGGCCGTCGATCGTTTGCCAGTGCACGGGCGTGGTTTTGCCGAGTTGAAAGTCGCCGTTGGGGAACAGATTTGCGGCCGACTGCTTTCCGGCGACAGACGTCGCTTCCGCTTGTTGGACAGGTTGGTTTTTGGGAGTCTTTCCGTTTTTCTGCTGGGCGAGGCCGCCGGCCACCATCAGGGTTACGGTCATCAAAACCGTCGCCGCGGCGAGGAGGTGATGTGAGCCCAATGCGAAATGTTTCATGTATGACCTCGCGGAACAAAACGACATCAACGGGAAATCTCGTACGCGATCAATTGCATTTTTACAGTCGCTTTACGGCCCTGTTGGCGGTCGTTGATTTGTGCCATGGATGTGACGAGTCCGCCGGGGACTTGCAGCGAGTGATAGCTTGTGGTTTCGGTGGTTGTGCCGGGAGTGGCCTCTCGAATTTCGCTCTTCCAGCAATCGAATTCGCGGTTCAACGCCCGTTGTTTGACCAGTCGGTTGATCACGGTGGTGAGCGTCGTTTGCCGACGCTGACCGGTGACTCGTGTCAATCGCTTCAAGAAATACGGGGCGTGGTCGGGGCAATACCAGGATTTTGTCACCGTTGTCGTGCCGTCGGTCCGTGTTGTCAGCAGGTGCGTCTGGCAGGCGAATGTTTTTCCTTCAATGAGTACTTCGCCGAGGCTGTATCTGGTGCGCGTGGTGGTGTTGGTCGTTGATCCGTCCCAAGCGTACTTGTGTGTTTCTTGTTTTGAGATGCGATCGCCAACCTTTTCTTCCCGTGCCAGCACAAACCCATCGGTCTCGGTTTTGATCAGCCGCGTGGTGATGATCTTGATGTCAACGGATTTGGCCTGATCGGCGCCGAATGACTCCGTGGTCACTCGCACCGATTGCCAGCTACCCGGCTGAAATCGACTCCACGGATGGTGTTCCGCAGGGATTTCGACGGCATCCGTCTCACGGGCGGACAGCAGCAGCAGCCCGATCACCATTAGCATCGTCCGCGCTGCCATTTCGAATCTCCAGACTTGTCGTACGATGCGAGCGTCGCTTGTCGCCCGGGTTGCGCCATGGGGCTGGCTACGGTTTTTGTGCTTTGAGTTTCTCTCGCGCCATCCGTACGAAGGCGTCGTCCAGTCCCGTGGCGACGAGCTTGGCCAGTTCGACACGCGCTTTTTTGTCATGTCCCAGGTGTTCGAGCGCCCGAGCGAGTCGCCAGCGGGCTTCGGTTTCGAAACCGGCGCCAACGGCCAGGACCACGGCGCGTGCCAGATAGCGGGCGGCGTCCTTGTATTGCTTGCGCTGTTCCAAGATGATGCCGCGCCAGTAGAACGTCTGGCCCTGAACTTTTTCGGTTGCAAACAGGTCTTCCCAGCGGTCCACGATTTGCAATGCGGCCCCGTAATTGCCCAAGGCCAGGAAAGCACGGATGGCGTTGGGATAAGCGCCCACGCGTGTGGCCTTGACTTGCGCGGGGATATAGCGGCCTCGCAAGGCTTCGACTCGCTGGTAGTACCCGTAGGCTTCGGCCCGCCGGCCGTGCCAGAGTTGAACGTCGCCGGCCGCATTGACAGCGCGTCGGTAGGCCGCCTTGACATCGTCGTTGACAACCGAGGTCCTCGCCGTCTCCTCGACCTGCTTCAACAGCTTCTCCGTGTTCTCAGGCTGCCGGCGTTCGATGCCCAACAAACGAATCAACTGCGCGATCGAGTCAATTTTCTCGGTGGCTGGAGTGTCCTTGGTGATGGAAGCTTGAAAACTGCTGATGGCTTCGTCAATTCCCTCTTCTCCGATCTCCAGTGCGGAGAGTGCAATCAGGCGGCGGACACGATGCTGGTCCTGTGGGCGGGCATTGGCGAAGCGTTGAATGAAGCTCTTTCCGGCGCGGATCGCTTCCGGCAGCATGTCGGCTTCAGCAAGCAGCCGAGCGAGTTCCATGAGGTTTTCGGCATCCAGTTTGCCCGTGTCATACTTTGAGGCCAGTGCGGCGTAATCCGCCGGCCGCCCCTGTTTGATCTCACCGGTGACATGTTGAAGTTCATAGATTTTCAGCGGCCATTTCACGGTGGATGTGCCGGCTGGTGCTGCGGCGGTCAACGTGACGTCATAGCTTCCCAGGCTGAGATAAACGTGTTCGACGGTTTCACCTGTGAGCGAGTGGCCGTCGCCGAAATCCCAGCGGTAGCCGGTTCCAGTTGGCAGACGTGTCGGTTGACCGACCTGGAATCGAACCCGGGTGTATTGCCCCGCGTGTCGTGATTCGGGCCAGATGGAGTCCAGGATATCGGGTTCGAAGTGCGGCAGCGGACCAGCGGCGCTTTCGTAGCTCACAACCGCGGCCCGGTGTGGAGTCGTGTAGACCGATTCAGGGATTGCAGCGAAGTGCCCGGTTTCCGATCCCGGAGGGCTCCATCCCAGAAACGCGACCTGTTTCAAGGTGGTTTCTTCATGGTAGTACTCCAGGAAATGCAGGCCGGATTTCACTTCAATGGTCTCGTTCTTTTCTCCGCGCAGGCCACGTTCGGAGGTGTGGCGGCCTGGCCAGTGTACGAGTTTCTTGCCGTCAAGGAATGAAAAAGAGGCTTCGTTCGAAGCCGTACAGAATTTGTATGTGCCGTCCCGTGGAATGCGGATCCAGCCCCGATAAGCGCTGATGAAATAGTCGGAGGGGCCGAAGGAATTGTGACCGTCGGAGATCCGCGTCTGGTAACGGGCTCCGTATCGGTGTTGGCTGGCGGCCATCAGTTGCTGCAATGCCTCAATCGTTTTCGGGTTATCGCCTTCGGGACGTTGCATCGTCTGCAGGACGAGTCCGGCGCGGGGGATCCAGTCGGCTTGTGGTGGACCGCTTCCCAGACGCGGGTCGGCGACAACCTGCTGGGCCGCTCGCGTCGCTTGCGGATTACCAAAATAGACATAGAACCGTGCGGCTGCCGCGGGTTTGGCAGCCTGGAAGGAGATCAATGAGTAATGATCCGGGTCGTGGTAGGTGAGTTGAAACGGAAGCGAATTCCCCTGCGCGTTCAACACTCGGTAATCGGTTCCGTCCGGTTTGCCTCGTCCCTGGCAATGGATTTTGACTGCCGCGGTGTCCAGGGTGAGATTGGCTGCTGGCTGAGGGATTTCGACCACGGCGCGGGCCGACCAGCCGTCCAGGTGCCAGTCATCGGCAGCAGAAAGGCTGCCGGCGGCGATCAGCACAAGCAGCGGCGCAAGCCGGCCTGGCAGGCTACCGCGATGTGGGACGCGGGGGCGGTTTCGCATGGCTTTGACTCATCAACCTCATCAATCAGGAATCGCCGACGACGTTTTACTTTTCCGCTTCAGAGAGTTTGCGGAAGTAGTCTTTCAGCAGGACTTCAAATCCTTTGGGATAGCCTTCGTCAGCGGACTGCAGCAGTTCTTCACGCAGTTGTTCGGGGAGCTCGCGCGCTTGATGCAGGCGGACGGTGGTCGAGCGATCGAGGTTGCCCAAGGCTGATTTCAGTTGTCTGAGGGCGGTTTTGCGTTTACGGGCAGCGTCTTCGTACCGCAGGTCGCGCAAATCCTGTTCGACCGATTGCATCAGCTTGATGGCGCGATTCAGCCGGCGTCCCATGACGTGTCGCGTGTCGAGTTGTTTGGCGATCTGTTCGGCTTTTTCGCGCATGCCGGCCTGCTTGGCACTCAAACGTTCCATGTCGCGGACAAAATCGGGTGGAGTGCCACCTTGCAGACCGCGGCGACCGCTGCCCGCTTTCTTGCCACCGCCGGTCGATCCGTTGGGATCCAAGCGTCCCTCTTCTTTCAGTTTTCCCGGTTCATAGCGTTCGTTGTTCAAGCGGGCGGGCGTCTTGCGACCCTCGAGACCACGGGCGGTGTCACCCACCATCTGGCCGGACGATTTGCCGCGCCGTCCGTCGCCGGCCCGACCGCTGACCTCGTTCTTATTCGGCAGGTCGTTGCCGGTCTTGCCTTTGGCCGAAAAGTTGCTGATCGGTCCGTCGGAAACGCCCCAGCCGGCCTGGTTCAAGTTGTCGCCCCAGGCGGAAGTGATGTCGTCGGCTTCGTCATCGAATTCGTCGGCCTCCTGCAGCAGGTCGCCGATCAGGTCTTCCAAGGCATCGGGTAGCGGCATTTCGGGCATCGCCAGTGGTTTTTGATCGAGGGGTTCTTCCATCACCCATTGCAGGGCGTCGGGAGCATCGGGCATCCATGTCTCCAGGTCTTCCAGCATCTCGGTGGCTTTACTGGTGCCGGCGTCTTCCAGTGCCACTTCGATTTTCGTCGGTTTGGCTCGCTGAGCGGCGGCCTCGATTTCTTCAAACACGCGATTGACGTCCTCTCGCAGGCCGAAATCCTCGATGAACCCCGTGGGAAGCTTCGTGAGTTCATCGATGGTGCCTTTGCGCCACTTGGACCACTTCGCGGTGAACTCTTCAAAGGCCTTGAGATCCTTGAGTTCTTCTTCGTTGAATTCGTTCACGGGTTTCTTCGGCATTTTTTCGAGCTTCGAAGCCAGTTCGGTTTCATCGAGAATGATGCGATCCAGATCGGAGATGAGCTTGACCATGGCCGCGGTCAGCTGTTTGTGGGCCACTTCATCCTTCTTACGGATCCGTCGCAGTACCTTGCGTGCATCTTCGTTACGGCGCAGGCGCTTCAACAGCCCTTCGAGTTGCTGGATGATCTCTTCCTGGACGGGAAGTGCGGCGGTGCGGAAACCGGCAGCCTTGCCGGCGTCTTCGGTATCCCGACCCGTTTCGAACAGCCGGATCGCATCGGCCATCAGCCCGGCGTACAGTTCCGTCAGCGTCTTGACCATTGTGGCCACCGGCAGCGCTCCGGACTTCATGGCGCGGCCCAGCACAGCGGTATTGGTGCGGATGCGTGTCTGCCGCAGCAGCAGATTGTCGAAATCGACTCCGGACGCTGTCTGTGCGCGATTCTCACGTTGCAGGCGAATGAGTTCTTCGAGTACAGCGGCGTAATCGTCCATCCGCATTTCGAGTTTGGCCAGAATCTGTTCGGGTGTGATTACGAAGATGGAGAACCTACGGGAGATGGTCTCACCGGGGCCGGTCAGTGCATTGCGGTCACTGGCGATGGCCCAGTACTGCACGTGATCACCCGGCTGGATGCCGGATTTCTGAAGATCCCACTCGTAGTGGTCAACGCTTTTCAATTCGGGTTGGCCGGAGTGTGGGAAGCGGACGAGCTGCCGCAGCGTTTTGTCATCGTTGACCCGATAAATCAGGGACACGGTCTGCAATCCATAGTCGTCCCGAGCTTCGATGGTGAGTTTGAAGGGGTCTTCGGCTTTGACCTGTTCGTCGCGTCCGGGAACGGGAATGGAAATTCTCGGTGGCTGATCGTTGATCAACGTGACGGCCCGCCACAGCGGTTCGGTATTCTCGTAAGCATCGGTGTCGATCAGGCGGATCTTGTATCGCGTGGGAGCTTTCAGCATCTCGCCTCGAATCTGATCATTGGTCTTCGCTTGTTCGCTCCACAACACGAACGAGGTGTTCCAACTGCGTTTCCCTTTTTGGCCGGACATGGTGATCACGCTGCCGGTTTCCGTTTCCAACGCGGCGCTGTGCAGAGGTTTTGTGGAGGTCAATTTCATGCGGATGCGCGTGCCGACCAGCGCGTTGAGTTCCCCTGATGCTGCTGAGATCTCCTCGGGTTCGCGGCCGGTGTAGTCCGGAAATTCATAAGTCACTGACAGGCTTTCCACCTGGGGCCGCTGGACGATTTCGATTGATCTGGCGTGTGAGCGGTCGTCGCCCGCTGCGATATAGAACTGAAAGGATGCGTCCGCCTCCGGAATGTTGAACCGAAAGGTTCGATAGTTTTCCGTTCGAGTTTTCTGCTTTGCTGGTCGCATCGGAACCGCCCGCCATTGCTGTCCGTCGCTGCTGCGATACAGGGTCGCGGTTTGAGGTATGCTGCGACCGCCGACGCGGGCCGTGATGTTGATCGCGGCGCCTGCGGGGTAACGCTTGCCGGACTTGGGAGTGATGGAATCTTCATCGATGACGGTCGCTGTGTAGGGCTCAATGTCGGCGATGGGCAGCATCACGCGCCCCAGACCGTTAAAAAATCTCGGCGACAGAAAAGTGGCGTAACCGATGATCAGCAACACGGCGATGCCCGTGGAAATCGAAGCGCGTTTGACGGGTCGCCAATCGAGGCAGTCGGACAGGTCCAAATCCACCGTTGCACTGGCCGCGTCCCTCACGATCGCCTCGATGATCCGTTGCGATCCATAGTTGTGGCCTCGCCCCAGTTGCAGAGCGTTGATCAGCCGGTTGTGCAGATCCGGCCGCCATTGTTCGACCATCGCTGCGAAAAAATCGTCACGGCGATCTTCCATCCAGCGTTTGACCACCAGGCTGAACACGCCGGCCGCCAAACCGCTCCACAGAATACAGGCCAGCAGGAAGCGACCGGCGACACCGAGTTTGAGGACATTGTCGGCGGCGACCAGCAGTGTCAGGACCGCCAGGACACCGGCGGCAACCAACAGGCAGCCTTCCAGCAACTTGCGCATCCGCCACTGCCGCCGCAGTTCGTCCAGTTCCATGACCAGTTGGGGGTATGCGCTCATGATTGGTTTCCGATGCGGGATGCATGGTTTTGTTGTCGAGGTTTCCGCATGGGAACGGCGGCCCGCTTCACCGCTCCATCAACCTGAAAACGAAGCGTTCTAAATCAAATGGTTTTTCCTGCGCAACACCCATTCTCCCGTGACGGATGCCAGGAAGAACAGAAACAGAAACGGTGAGTTCCAGTACTCTGTGCGTTCCACGCGCGGAATCCGCCGCTCCGCGGGCTGAATTTTCTGGGCAAGCTGACCGATGTCCTCGATCGCGACATGGACACCTCCACTGCGTTCGGAGATGGACTTCAACAGTGCGCGATTCGTACCCGTATCGGCCAGTTCCAGTTCTGAGCCGTGAACCAGGAACTCAGCGGCTTGATTGGCCAGTGGCTCGCCGTCTTGCATCAAAGCGGCGTTGATGCGAAAACGCCCGCCGGCAGAAGGATAAAAGCTGCCCAAGAGCACGTTGGGTTCCGCCGAACGGGTTCGCAGCTGTACCGGAATCTGCTGTCCGGATTCGTCGCTCACTTCCACAACCACATCGGTTTTTAAGTCGGAATCTGATTGTGTCTGGCGGACGGCCCGGATCACGACTTCTTTGCCGACTTCGTAGGCGGGTTTATCCGTGCCGACGACGATCTGTGCGCGGGTCTGGGCCAGATCACGGCCCGTCAGCCAACGCACCGATTGGCTCCAGAACCGGGCAAACAGCGTATCGCCCCGACCAACAATGCGGGGCAGGCGTGTCCACCGCCACGTGGTGTCGGCGGTGATCACCATGGTGTGACCCGATCCATAGCGGCCGGTGGCGATGACGACCGCCGGCTGCCGCTCAATGTTGATGTTGGGGTTCACGGCCAGCACGGTGGCGGCCGCCTTGGCTCGTTGCACCAGACTGGAGCCAAGCAGCGGTGCCGAGGTATTCCACAAGGACGCATCCTGGACACGGTCGCTGGTCAATTTGAAGACGGGGTGCCCTTTGCCTGCTTCGGTCAGTTTCAGGACAAAGGGTTCCTCGGTCTGCCGCACTCCATCGTCCGCCAGAACCACGGGCAGCACATCGGCCAACGGCGTGTTGCCAAACCCATCGGGGCCGAAGGAGTGATAGCCGCCGAGCACTAACAGGGAATGCGCGCGCTGGTCGCGATCGTCGGACTCCGACCCGTGAGCCACCCAATCAACCAGCGTCTGGTACTCGGCGGCCGTCAGGTAGTCGGCTTCCATGTCCCCCAGGATGACCAGGTCCAGGTTCTTGAGCAGGTCGGGGGTGATCTGTATTTTCTCGGGACCGATTCCAATCCGCTCGGGATGCGACCGCCGGACTTCCGCCAGCAAATGCACATCGGGATCGTCACGCAGTCGACTGCTCACAAACTTGAATTCGTATCGCAGGAAACCGTCGAGATACAGAATTCCGATCGCGTCGGCATCCACCTGCAGCGGGAAATGGCGGGAATTGTTGGCCAGCAACTGTTCACCGGTCGCGGTCGAGACACTGGCCGTGTAAACAAAGCTGCCGGCTTGTTTGGGTTCGATCACCAGCGAGACCTGTTGCTGTCCGCTGCCGGCCGGGAAACGCACCGTTTGTGCTCCCGGCAATGTTTCCCCACCGCGTTTGATGACGACTTTGGCGTCGATTGCCGGACCGGCGGCCTTGTCCACCGTGACCTGCACTTCGGCTTTGTTGTTGACCATCACTTTGTCGATGGACTTGGCAGCAACGACCGCCAGATCCAACCGACTGGCCTCGGGGTTGGACGCGAAACCCGCGGAATAAATGGGTACCGATGATTCCGCGATTTCAAACGTATCTTTGCGGCCGGTATTGTCGGTGCCGTCGCTGATGAGCACGATACCCAGCAGAAGTTTGGAACGTAATTGTGCCGTGGTTTCCGACACGGCGCGCACCAGATCGGTACGCTCCAACCGTGGTTCGGCGGGGGGGCCATCCGGCAGCGGTCGGCCACCGATATCGAACAGGTCCACTTTGACGCGGGGGCCTTCGGTCGATTCAGCGAAGGCGTCCGTCAAGCTGCGCACGGCAGCGACGGCTTGGTCATATCGTGATTCGAGCGACATGGAGATCGAATTGTCGAGTACGACGGCCACTCGACCCGCATCGACCAGTTCGTTTTCATCGGTCCAGGTGGGTTTGGACATCGCCAGAACCAGGGCCAGCAGACCCGCGCCGCGAAGCGCCATCAGCGCCCAGGCCAGACGGCGTTCGGTGCGCAAAAAGATGTCACGGTAGGCGGTGTACAGAATCCAAGCACCGGCGACGAAAAGCAGGCACCACAACCAGGCGTGATTGACACCTTCAAATTCCAGAGAGGCGAGCGAGGTTGTCATTTGTGATCCTGGATTTCGAACGGACGACCGTCTTATTTTCGATTCAGAGTGAAACCGGTCTCAGGGGCCAGTCGCTGGTGGGCAGCCGGCGATCGATGGGGACGCGCGCAGCGTGACACACGCCTGTATTCCGCTTGTGATTCCTACTGATCGTGATTTTCATGTGACGATCATCATGATGTGAGTGAACTTGTTTCCGTTTGTTCTTGCCGGAGCGAGTCACCCGGTTCGTGTCGCAGGTCACCGATGCGAGACCGGCTGCTCGGCAGCGAGGGTGCCCCCACAATTTCTCGGGGCTTCATGTAATGCCGCAGACTGATGCGGTTGGCGAACCACGGTTCGAACAGGGCCACGCACAGTGCCAGCAGCAGCAGAATGTCCCACAGGCGCACCCCTTGTCCGGCGCCCAGCGCGGCTGATGCAATCTGCTTGGGATCTGCGACGAACGTGACCAGCGGCCGCCCGGGTAACAGGACCGCTTTCAGACCGTTTTCAATCTGTTCGGTTCGGGACACGTCCGTGTCGCCGTTGCTGTTTTCGACCAGGACATCGTCCATAAACGTGAGGTCAGATTCGAAGGACTCCAGGTTGGCCACGAACAGCTGAGGATGGTCCTCCTGGCCCGGGGCATACATGCGGTACACTCCCGCCCGTTGCGTATCGTCGAATCCGATGGGTACCGCGGGATCCGTTGTGGACCCGACATTGCTGGTCGTTCCGTCAGGTTTCTTGACCAGCAATTGCGGCAGTCCCGCGGTGGCCGAGAGGGCTACCGTGATCAGATCGCCGGTGTGATGGAAGTTCTGTCGAGCGACGGGTTCTTGAGACAGATAGCCGACCAGGCGATAGATCCATGGCAGGAACGCTGGCCGCACCGGAAAATTGGTCCAGTCACGGTCGCAGGTGCTGGCAAACAACATCACCAGGCCTTCACCAAACGGGCGTTCGACCAGCAGCGGAGCCCCGCTGTCGGTGCGCATCAGAACGGATGCATCACCGGGGTCGAAGTCCCACAGGGCCTTCAAAGTCACGCCCTGAAGGTCGCCGGAATCCCCTTCGGCAAACGACGCCAGGACCACGTGGTTCCCATCGATGTCGCCCACGCTGGCGGTATGCGTTTCAGCCGCGGGATTGCCGGCAATCTGAGCCAGGGCACCCGGCAGCAGGCCTCCGTGCATGCGGTTGCTGCCGGTGAATGTCTGGTTGTAGAAGGACGCATTGACCTTGTCACCCAGGAACACGAGCAGGCTGCCGCCTTGATCAACAAAGGACTCCAATTTGTCGATGGCCTGAGGTGGCAGGCTTTCGACGTTGGCCAGAATCACAAGCGGAACGTTGGTCAGGTCGGTATCGTCAAATTCGCCCGGCCGTTGGATCGAGACGTCGATCGGATTCTGGCCCGCGGCTGTGGCCCGCAGGGCGGCCTTCAGGAAAAACAACTCGTCCAGGCGTTTCACGGACGAGGACGCTCCGTTGACGGCGATCACCTTGACGGAGTCGAGGACTTCGAAAGCGAAGTAGCGGCGGTTGTCGGATTCCAGCGACGCGTCTTTGACTTGCACGTATCCGGAATGCCAGCCACCGCTGGCAAACGTGTGATGCAGCCTGGGAACGGACCAGCGTCCGGCCTGTATCGTCTCGATCCGCTGTGCGCCGACTTTCTTGTCGTCGATGAACAACTCGACCTCGCAGCCCACGGAATTTGGACTGTGATTGCGAATGTGGGGGCGAATGGAAAACGGGATGCCGACCATCGGCCGGGACGCCGCATACTGCACCGCCGTAACCGCAAGATTGCTGGCCTGGCGGGGCCGGACACTGACCAGGAACAGGTTGATATCCGCTCGGCCCGACGGAGCTTGATCCGCGTCTGGCATTTCCCATCCCGAATTCTGCAGATCGCTCAACACGTAGATTTCACGGCTGCCGTCCGTGGACCCCGATTGGACGATCTGTTCGGCCTGCCAGATGGCCTGGGACAGATCGGTACCCAATTCCGACACCTGCAGCGTCTCGATGGCCTGCCGGACGTCCCCCAGCTCGGGCGTCGGTTTGTCGAATAACACTTCCGGTCCATTCGCGGGGTGGCGACGTCCCGCCAGCACGACCGAGACTCGGTCGCCGTCGTTCAGACCTTGCAGGACTTCCAGAGCCGCGGTGCGTGCCTGTTCGAACAGCGTCACATCGTTTGCGCGGTAGGCCATGCTGGCGGAGTTGTCGAGTACCAGGACGATGGTGCGATTTTGTTGTCCGGCCAGTAGAGACTGTCTGTTGGGAGTGACAAATGGTTGGGCCAGGGCCATGGCGAACAGGGCGCAAAGTGCCATCCGTGCCGCCAACAGCAGCAGTTCCTTGAGACGGCTCATGCGGTACGACCGCAAAAACTGATCCGTTAAGAACCGCGTCGTCGAAAAGCGGATCTTCTTCGTTCGTCGCGAACGGCTCAGATGAATAATCAGAGGGATGGCGGCTGAGGCCAGACCCACCAGGAAGATTGGATTGAGGAACTGCATCGGACTGGACTCGTGAGTTATGGAGTTGCGACTGAGGACCGCGTCATGGCCCCGGGGATTACGGCCCCGGGATTACGGCCCGCGGTGCGGGGCGGCGGCTGTGGGTT
>Ga0315336_1006029_pt1 | contig 12734 bp, 8 predicted proteins | sample ASW5metaG_FD_204512 | JGI IMG/M metagenome (GOLD analysis project Ga0315336, IMG submission 204512) | Ammonia-oxidizing marine archaeal communities from Monterey Bay, California, United States - ASW #5 | ecosystem: Environmental > Aquatic > Marine > Intertidal zone | place: USA: California...
CGGTCCCGGCCAGGCCTTCGGCCCGGCGGCGGGCCGCCGGTGGCAGCGTTCGCCACCACCCGCGCAGCGGGGCGTTGTCATGCGTGCCGGTATAGACCACCGCATGCCGGGGATGATTGGCCGGCAGATCGCCCGAGTCGGGCGAACCGAACGCGTTCTGGAGAATTCGCATGCCCGGAAGGCCGTATCGATCACGCAGGGCGATGACATCACGGGTCACCGCTCCGAGGTCCTCGGCGAACAGGGGCATCGGGCCCAGGCGTCGACGCGCCGCGGCGAGCAGTTCATCACCCGGACTCCGTCCCCAGCGGCCCACGCGTGCATCTCGGGCCCCGGCCCGCACTTCCCAGGCCCGGTGGAGCCCGATGAAGTGATCGATGCGGATCGCGTCGAAGAGCCGGAGCTGTCGGTCGATGCGATCGATCCACCACGCGAACTTCGTCCTGCGATGTTCCGACCATCGGTAGTGGGGATGGTTCCAAAGCTGGCCGGTGCGTGAGAAGGTGTCGGGCGGAACACCCGTCACCACGGTGGGATTCCCGCCGGCATCGAGTCGGAAGAGTTCCGGATGAGCCAGAACATCGACCGATTCCAGCGGCACGAACATCGGCAGGTCGCCGACGAGGTGGACGCCGCACCCCCTCGCATGCGTGCGCAGCGACTTCCACTGTCGATCGAAGAGGAACTGCTCGAATGCTCGCTGGCCCGGTGATTCCCCGCGGCGGACTGCCAGGGAACTCCAGTCATCCAGCCACGAGGATTCACGGCGGACGAATCGACGGAATGCCGGATCCCGTTCACCCCCGTCGTCACGGAATCGGTGCCAGGCGATGGACAGTGCTTCACGCCTGTGACGACGCGACGCACGCCAATCGGTGTGCCCTGTGCGGCCAATGCGGCGCCGAGCCATGGTTCGAGGCACGAGGCCGTCTTCGGCGAGATCCTCCAGCGACAGCAGCATCGGTTCCCCCGCGAAGGCGGAACGCGGGGAGTACGGCGAGTTGCCGGGTCCGACGGGGTGCACCGGCAGCGTCTGCCAGATGGAGAAACCCGCGTCACCGGCCTGGGTGGCGAACGCCCGGGCGGACGGCCCCAGGTCACCGAGTCCTCCCGGACCCGGCAGCGATGTCATGTGCAGGAGTACGCCGGCACGCCGGCGACGGAAGAATGGATGAGGCCTGCTCACCGATCCAGGGCCCAGACTCGACCGGCCAGCGGAGGCAGCACCAGGTGGGGAGGTGATTCCTCGGCCGCCCGGCCGGCGCCGAAGGCGAGGGACCAGTCGCCCGCGGGGAGGGTGCCCGATGGAATCGTCACGCGGACTTCGCGATCGGAGGCATTGAGCGCCACGAGCACGACATCGCCGTCGAGTTCACGCAGGAACACCCAGGTGTCCTGGTCGTCATCGACCAGGAGTGTTCGCATTGTTCCACGACGAAGCGCGGGGTGCTCGTTGCGCAGGGCGATGGCCCGGCGGTAGAAATCCAGGTGCTCGTCCATCACGAAGTTGTCGGCCGGGTTCTCGTAGGGCTCGAGGTCCTTCCAGAGCATCGGCTTGCGGTTCGTCGGATCGTCCGCGCCCCACATGCCCGCCTCGTCTCCGTAGTAGATCATCGGCGCACCAACACTGGTCATCTGCAGCAGTGCGACCAGCCGGGCACGCCGGTAGTGTTCCGGTCCCGGCTTGGAACCGTCGTAGGTCGGGTCGTCCTGCTCGCGGTTTCCACGGTCGTATTCCCGGTCGGGATTCATGATCTTGGAAACCAGTCGATCGGTGTCATGGCTGTCGACGAGGTTCTGGAGTACGTAGGTGACTTCCGGGTCGTACGCCAGCCGAAGCGCGGCGAACCGGCGCTCCGCTTCCGAAGCGGTGATGCGACGCTGCTGGTTGCCGATCCATTCCAGGGCGATCTCCGCGAACGGGTAGTTCATCACCGCATCGAAACTGCGGCCGTCGAGCCAGTCGTCGGCCTGCACCCAGATCTCCCCGGTGATGTAGGCCTCGGGGTTGATGGATCGCACCAGTTCACACCACTCGTGCCAGAAGGGCATCGGCACGTCGTTGGGCACGTCGAGTCGCCACCCGTCGATGCCGTCGGAGGGGTCGCCATCGCCGTCGGGGTCCATCCACCGGCGCGTGATGTCGAACAGGTGTCGTCGCGCCGACTCGGACGCGATGCCGTGGACATCATCCTTTCGGAACGCGGGGAGTTCCCCGAACCCGGCCCACCCTTCGTACTGGAACGGTTCCCAGCTGGTGATGTCGAACCAGTCGGCGTACCGGCTGGCACGTCCCTGTTCGAGGACATCGATGAAGGCCGGATGCGAGGTGCCCACGTGGTTGAAGACGCCGTCGATGATCACGCGGAATCCGCGAGACTTGGCCTCCTTGAGGAACTCGAGAAACACGCGGTCGCTCCCGGTCATGGCCCAGGTGGATGGATCCAGCAGGTCCTCGGCGGATGCGGCCTCAGTGCGGTCCCCGGTCGTGCCGTAGTGTTCGTCCACGTGCACGTAATTGGTCGTGTTGTACTTGTGGTGGCTGGGGGACTGGAAGATCGGGTTCAGGTACAGGGCATTGACCCCGAGATCCCTGAGGTAGTCGAGCCGGTCTCCAAGGCCCTGCAGATCACCCCCGTAGAGCCGGGAGAAGACGTAGTACTCATAGAAGGTCTGGCCGTCGGATCCCTCCCAGTCACTGGCCTCGTACCAGCGGCTCCGCCAGGGACGAACCGGATCGGGATCGTTGGCGGGGTCGCCATTGCGAAAGCGATCGACCATGACCTGGTACCAGATCGCATCCTTGGCCCAGTCCGGGGTGCGGAACGAGGGCGCTTCACCCGGCTGCAGGCTGTAGATCGATCCGTCACGCACTTCAATGGCTCCATCTTCAAGGACGAACGTGTATTCCAGCGGTCCCGACGGCGGCGGCAGCATTCCTTCCCACCACTGGAACCCGTCTGCGGACAGTACGGGTGCCAGGGCCACCCGGACTCCGGTATTGGTGCACAACCAGGCCCGCTGCACGTCACCGGCAAGCGTACGGTACCGGATGCGAACCCCACCCTGTCGCGTGACGCTCCGGTCACGGGGTCGAGCCGGTTCATGTTCGAGCCCCAGGGCATCGACCCGGCCGTCGCCCAGCTCGGGAGCAGGTGCCTCCGGATCCGGTACGCCCAGGCCCAGCATGGAGTTCACGGAACCGAATCCATCGGGCTCCACGAGCGTGTTGCGGGGATCGGGGACCCAGGTGCCGCCGTCACGCACGAATTTGTAGGGGTGCATCCCCGGGCCCAGGTCGATCGTGGTGGTCCATCGGTCACCCGATCGCTGCATCGGTTCTGCGGTGGTACTCCACCCGTTGAACCCACCGGCCAGTGCCACCGACGTGGTTCCTTGCGGTGCCTCGAAGGTGAAGGTGCATCGCCAGCGATCAGGCCCCTGCCGTCGAACCTGGATGGAGCCCGGGTTCCTGTCGATCAACTCGGTCACCACTGGCGCCTCGAGCAACGGGGGCGGCCACGCTGTCGCGGGGGAAGGGTCGGTCGTCAGGAGCAGGAGGGAGAGGAGCAGCATGGAATTCGGAGTCGATAGACTGGCAACGGTCCAACAGGGAGCCGCCCCATCGAGACAGCAAGGATTCTAGTTCGCCGGCTGCTTCTTGGAATCGCCGTGATCGCGATCGCCTGGGCATTTCTTCACGTCCTGTACCGGGAAACCATCGGCCGGGATGCCGACGAGGATGCCGTCGTGCTTCGGGTCATGCACTGGTCCGGGGGGGGAGGCAAGCAGGAAGATGCGATCGTCGCCGACACCATCGACCAGTTCATGGCCCGGCACCCTGGAACGCGGGTCATCCGGATGAACCCCGGTGATCCAGGGCAGTTCTACACCAAGTTGCAGACGATGATGGCCGCGGGCGATCCGCCCGACATCTTCTACATGAACTTCGAGCGGCTTCCGGTGTTCGTAGACGCCGACCAGTTGGCCGATCTCGACGCGTACATCCAGCGTGACGGAGAGATCGACCTGGACGAGTTCCACCCCTCCACGGTCGAGGCTTTCCGATGGGATGGGGACCGGATGGGCCAGGGACCGCTGTACGGAATTCCGAAGGATTTCACCACCCTCGGGTTCTACTACAACGCCGATCTCTTTCGCGCAGCGAACGTGGCCGAACCGGAGCCGGGCTGGAACTGGGACGACTTCATCGCGGCGGCCCGGGCCATCGGCAGCCTGCCCGGTCGCACCGGGGCCGAGTTCATCACCTGGCCCTTCGTGCTGCGTGGATACCTCTGGACGGAAGGCGTCGAACTGCGAGGCGAATCCTGGGACGACCTCCGGCTCGACGACCCTCGATTCACCGACGCGATGCAGCGACTGCGCAGTTGGCGATTCGACGAGGAGCACACTCTCGCCAGGGGCGAGGCGGAAGGATTCGATCCCGCCTCGGTCTTCATCGATGGGAACCTGGGCATGGTTGGGCCGCTGGGACGGTGGGTGGTTCCACAGTTCAGAACCATCGATGCACCGGCGAACGGGGGATTCGAGTGGAACTTCGCACCCATGCCCCGCGGTCGCGAAGAGGCGAACGTCACGGTGACGGTGGCCTGGGCGATGGCAAAGGAGTCCGAGCATCCCGAGGAGGCCTGGGACCTGCTTCGATACCTGACCGGGCCCGAGGCCCAGGCCCGGCTCTCGGAACTGGGCCTGGCCATACCGACCCGCAAGGCCGTGGCGGAGTCCAGCGCGTTCATCGATCCGGGCCTGCCTCCGTCACGGGACCGCGAGTACCTGGAGGCCGCCGGGCATGCGCGGGTTGCCGACTGGCCGACCGATCCACGCTTTGAAGCCGAGTTCGGGAAACAGGCGGACCTGGTGCTCAAGACCGGCGAACCGCTGCAGGAACGATTCGACGACTTCGGAGACTGGTGGCGACGCGCCCGCGACCAGGCCGACGCGTCTCGGGACGCCGTCCCCATGCCGTGGAACTGGATCGTGCTGATGGTCGCCGGCTTCGTGCTGCTGCTGGCCTGCATCATCGGGGTCCTGCGCAGGCGCAGCGACCTGCCCGCGTCCCATCGCCACGAGGAACGATCCGGATACCTGCTCGCCTCGCCATGGCTGCTGGGATTCTGCCTGCTGCTGGCGTTTCCGATCCTGCTCTCCCTGTTCCTGTCGTTGACGGACTGGAACGGCAACACGCCGCTGGAAGATGCCAACTACGTTGGACTCGGCAACTACTCGGAGATCATCGGCGGCGATCGGACGTTCTGGACCAGCCTCCGTGTCACGATGATCTACGCCGTGCTGGCCGTTCCAACCGGCCAGGTGTTCGCACTGCTGGCGGCGATGCTCCTGAACACCCGGGTCCGGGGCGTGGAGTTCTTCCGCGCCGCCTGGTACCTCCCAAGCGTGCTGGCGGGCGTCGGCATCGCCCTGCTGTGGCAACTGGTGTTCCGAGGCGAAGGGGGACTCCTGAACTCGGTACTTGAAACGACCGGACTCAACGGCATCGACTGGCTCGACAGCGATGCCCAGCGATGGGGACCACCCGCCTTCGCGATCATGAACCTCTGGGTCATCGGGGGCAGCATGATGATCTACCTCGCCGGGTTGCAGGGGATCCCCAGGTCGCTCATCGAAGCGGCGGAGATCGACCGCGTTGGTCCGGTCACCCGATTCCTTCGCATCACGCTCCCGATGCTCTCGCCGGTGATCCTCTTCAACATGGTCATGGCCGTCATCGCCTCCTTCCAGGTCTTCACCCAGGCCTTCGTGATGACCGGCGGCGGCCCCGGGGACCACACCCGGTTCTACGTGCTGTACCTCTACAACCAGGCCTTCGACTTCTACCGCATGGGGTACGCCTCGGCACTGGCCTGGCTGCTGCTGCTGATCGTGCTCGTGCTCACCATCGTGCTGCTGAAGACCAGCGCCCGCTACGTCTACTACGAGGGAATGAAACGGTGAGCCGGACCCGTGCCAACAGGACGTGGTACATCCCGCTTCTGCTGGGAACGGTCGCCATGCTCTTCCCGCTGTGGTGGATGATCACCCTCAGCCTCAAGACCGAGGCCGATGCCAGCGCCGCCCTGACCCGGGGTCGCGGACTGCTGTCGGTTCCCGCGGACCCCCAGTGGGGAAACTACGGGGAAGCCATCCGTCGCGTGGGGACCAGCGAGTGGTGGGGGTTCCTGGATGCCCTGGCCAACTCCATCGTGGTCACCACGGTGGTCCTGGTCGCGACGATCCTGTCCTCCAGCCTCGTGGGATTCGCATTCGCCCGCATCCGGTTCCGCGGAAACAAGGTTCTCTTCCTGCTGATGCTCGCGACCATGATGCTGCCCGCACAGGTCACGATGATCCCGCTGTTCCTGCTGTTCCGATCGATGGGCTGGGTGGACACGCTGCTGCCGTTGATCGTCCCGGCATTCTTCGGCAGCGCCTTCTTCATCTTCATGTACCGCCAGTTCATCGCCCAGGTGCCGGAATCACTCATCGAGGCGGCCAGGATCGACGGTTACGGATGGCTGGGCGCCTGGTGGAAGATCATCCTTCCCCTGTGCCGACCGGTGACCGCGATCACCGCCGTCTTCACCTTCATCTTCGTGTGGAACGACTTCATGACCCCGCTGATCTACCTGCACTCGGAGGACCAGTCGACCCTGGCGGTCGCCCTGAACTCGTTTCGGAACCAATTCAACGGGATCAAGGACGTCCACCTCTTGATGGCACTGTCCGTGGTCACGATGATTCCATGCATCGTGCTCTTCTTCGCCGCACAGAAACACTTCATCGAGGGACTTGGACGAGGAGCCGTCAAGGGTTGATCCATGGCTGATGTTCGATTCGACAGCGTGACGAAGGTGTACGAGGGCGGGGTCCAGGCCGTGGACCGGTTCTCCATGTCGATCTCCGATGGCGAGTTCATCGTGCTCGTGGGTCCCTCCGGCTGCGGCAAGTCGACGACCCTCCGCATGCTCGCCGGCCTGGAGTCCACCACCGACGGTTCCATTCTCATCGACGACCAGGTCGTCAACGACATGCCCGCCAGCGAACGTGACATCGCGATGGTCTTCCAGGACTACGCGCTGTACCCGCACATGACGGTCCAGGCGAACCTCGCCTTCGGCATCGATCGCCGCCGGACGCACCGCAGTCGACTGCGTGCACTGTGCGCACCCTCGTACGCGAATCGGCGTCGCGAGGAGCTCGCCCGGGTCCGGACGCGCGTGCAGGACGCCGCCCGCACCCTCGGCATCGAGGACCTGTTGGAACGCCACCCGCGTGAACTCTCCGGCGGGCAGCGACAGCGTGTCGCCCTCGGCCGGGCACTGGTACGGGACCCGAGGGTCTTCCTGCTCGACGAACCCCTGTCGAACCTCGATGCGAGACTCCGGCTGCAGATGCGGGCGGAACTGCGCATGCTCCACCGGTCCATGGGTGCCACGATGGTCTACGTCACCCACGACCAGGAGGAGGCCATGACCCTCGGCGACCGACTGGTCGTCATGAAGGACGGGGTCGTCCAGCAGTGCGACACGCCGATGGCGATCTACGAGCGACCCGCCAACCGGTTCGTCGCCGGCTTCATCGGGACGCCCTCCATGCACTTCCTTCCCGGAACGCTCACGGGCTCGACCTTCGCAACCGACGGGGGGCCGTCCCTGCAACTGCCGGACCCGGGACCCGACGGCCCATGCCTGCTGGGACTGCGACCCGATGCCGTCGTTCCCGCCGACACCGGCTTCCAGGCCGTGGTCGAGGTCATCGAGCACTACGGCGACTGCACGGACCTGGTCCTGCGCTGCGGCGACCATGAACTGGTCAGCCGGATCCGGGGGCACTACGAAGGGCGGGAAGGCGATACCGCCACGTTCGCGATCAAGCATCGCGGAGTGCACTGGTTCGAACCGGGCGAGAACGGGCGACGCATCCAACCCTGATCAATCGTCGAATCGATCCAATCCCAGGAAGTCCACGGGCTGGATGGTGGATCCTTCGGTGACCAGGTCGGCGATGACCTCGCCGAAGACACTGGCCATCTTGAACCCATGCCCGCTGAAGCCTCCGGCAATCGTCACGTGGTCGTGCCCGGGATGGCGATCGATGATGAAATGCTCGTCAGTCGAAGTCGTGTACATGCAGATGCGAACCGCCTCGACCGGTCCACTCGCCGCGGGCAGGTGTCGGGAGATGAAGTCCAGGGAATCGGATTCATCGCCCGGCTTCGCCTCGCGATCTCCCTCGGGATCCATCGGGATGCCCGGTGCATGCACGGCCAGCTTGAATCCCTGTGGCCCGGGCAGCCCCGTGGTCATCGGGAATCCGTAGTGCAGCCCACCCTCGGCACGGTCCACCGCCCAGCACGGCAGGGTGCCCAATTGCAGGGGCTCGGGATCCGTGGGACGAACCCAGGTCAGTGGTTGGCGCGTCACTGCCAGTGGCGCGGACATGCGGGCCAATGCCGGCATCCAGGCCCCGGCGCAGAGCACCAGGTGTGCTGCGCTGAAGTCGCCTTCGGTCGTCGTGACCGTCACCGAGTCGCCCTCGGTGGACCAGTCCTGAACCGCCACGCCCTCCCGGATGTCCGCCCCGTGTCGACGGGCCGATTCGACGTGCGACTCGATGCACCACTCCGGCACCAGGAACCCGGCGCGAGGTTCGTACATGGCAGTGAAGTGATCGGGCAGCACGAACTGGGGGAACCGGTCGGCGATCGCCGCGTGATCGAGGCACTCGTAGTCCAGGCCGTGGGTACGGGCCGACTCGATGCTCCCCTCGACCAGTTCACACCCCGCCGGTCCGGCGTAGAGCCCGCCCGTGGGCACGAGGCACTGCCGACGAGACTCCTCGTTCAACTCCTCCCACAACGTCCAGGAGCGGCACAGCAGGGGGACGTAGTCGGGGTGCTCGTAGTAGGCGCAGCGGATCATGCGCGATTGGCCGTGCGACGATCCCCGTTCATTGGGAATCCCCTCACGCTCCAGGCCCAGGACCCGGACCCCGCGCTGCGCAAGGTGGCGGCAGGCCGCAGACCCCATGGCTCCCACCCCGACCACGATGACGTCGTATCCAGGCACGATGACAGGCTAGCATGCCCCGATGATTCGATTTCTTCCTGTCGTGCTGCTGCTCCTGCTGCTCAACGGTTGCTCCAATCCGGATGCCGATGAGGGCTTCGTGTCCCTCTTCAACGGTCACAACCTCGATGGATGGGTCGGTGACACCAACGGCTACCTCGTCCAGGATGGCGTGCTCACCGCACGGGTTCCCGAACCCGGGGAGTCGCTCGGGAACCTGTACACGGCCGGCGAGTACGCGAACTTCATCCTGCGCTTCCAGTTTCGACTCACGCCGGGGGCCAACAACGGGCTGGGCATCCGCGCCCCGCTCAAGGGGAATGCCGCCTACGAGGGCATCGAACTGCAGATCCTGGAGAACACGCACGAACGATGGGCGAACCTCAAGCCCTGGCAGTACCACGGTTCGGCCTACGGCATCGCGCCTGCCAAGCGAGGGTTCCAGCGGCCCCCGGGCCAATGGAATCGCCAGCAGGTGACCGTCGATGGTCGGCGCATCGAGGTGGTGCTCAACGGGAACGTGATCCTGGACATCGATCTCGACGAGGTCACGAAGGACGGCACGCTCGACGGGCAGGATCATCCCGGGCTCACCCGCGCACGCGGGCACATCGGGTTTCTCGGTCACGGCGACGAGGTCGCCTTCCGCAACATCGAGATCAAGACGCTGCCCTGATCAGGGCTCGTGCTTCGGTGGCAGCGGCGGAGGCGGGTCCATGTCATCGGACCACCGACCGCAGAAGACACGCCAGCCCCACCGTGTGGATGCATGCGTGTAGGCACGGCCGCATTCCGGGCAGCGGCCTTCCGCCGCGACTTGCTCCAGCGGATAGGCGCATTGCAGGCACAACAATCCGTCGTTCCGGTCAAGCCGGCGCTGCCATCGACGCTTGTAGAAGTACGTCAGGGCAGCTCCGCACCCGACGAGCGCCGGGTAGGCGACCAACGTGTATCGAAAGATCCAGATCATCACCACCAACGCCACCAACCCGAACAGGATCAGGGCACCGATCACCAGGAAGTTGGGCTGGGCTGCGACGGGACGATAGGGGGCGAATGGTCCTGGAAACCCCCGGAATTTGAGTTTGATGATCTGCTTGGTGGGGATGCGAGCACTCACAATTCGCGGAGATAGATGTTGCGGAAGTACAGCGTGTTGCCGTGATTCTGCAGTTCGATGGGCCCGCTGGGAAAGATCGGGATCGACCGATTCCAGTAGTTCTCCATCCTGATTCCATCGACCACGAGTTGCCCGTTGAGCCAGACCGTGACGTACTCGCCTTCCATGAGGATGTGGAAGTTGTTCCATTCACCCACGGGCCGGTCCGCGACCACCAATGGCTTGGAAAGAGAACGCTTGTTGTTGTAGATGCCCCCGGAGCCGATCTTGTCATCCCAGATCTGCACCTGCGGACTGCCACGAAGGTAGATCCCGCTGTCACCGCGCGGTTTGATTTTCCAATCGACCCAGAGTTCGAAATCCTCGTAGTCCTCCTGCGTGACCAGGTTGTTTCCCTTGCCGTCGAATACGAGCACGCCGTCCTCGACCAGCCAGTGCTCGCGCATCGACTCGTCGGCCTTCGACTGCGCCGCGGCCATGTCCTCGGGGCTCATCCTGGAGCGTGTAATCGGATCCCCGACCAGCCCCTTCCATCCCGCGAGATCCGTGCCGTTGAACAGGGGCCTGGCCTGCGGATGCGGCTTCGGCGCGCAGCCGGCGAGCAGCAGCAGGAACAGGAGGGTGAACACGCAACGAATCATGGCTGCTCGGAGGCCTGCGTGGAGGCGTCGACCTCGAGCCCGAGACTGCGAAGGAACGGTTCCATGCTCGGCTCGCGGCCCAGGTAGTCCGTGACCATGTCCATGCTGTCACGGGTTCCGCCGACACCGAGCACCTTCTCGCGATAGTAGGCGCCCGCCTCGGGATTGAGCATGCCCAGTTCCTCGAAACGCTGGAACATGTCCTCGGCGTACACCTGCGACCACATGTAGCCGTAGTACCCGGCCTGGTAACCGGTGAGGTGACCGAAACTGCCCTGGAACCAGGTGCCGGTGACCGGCTCGAACATCGTGATGTCCCCGTACATGTCCAGTCCCACCTGCGTGGTGTCGACCTCGCCGCCGTCGGCGACGTGGTACGCCTGGTCGATCGAGCCTAGGAAGATCTGCCCCTCGGCCATCATGCCCGAGCAGAGGTCCTTTGCCGCAATCATGCCCGCGAGCATTTCCGGGGGAATCGGCTCACCCGTTTCGTAGTGCCCGGCGAAGGTCGACAGGACGTCCTTGTCCCAGACCCAGTGCTCGAACATCTGGGACGGCGCCTCGACGAAGTCACGCTCCACGGCCGTGCCCGCGAACATCGCAACGTCCGAATTCGTCAGGGTGGTGTGCAGGCAGTGCCCGAACTCGTGGAAGAACGTCTCCGTCTCATCATGGGTCAACAGGGACGGCTTCTCAGCCGTGGGCTTGGTGAAGTTGCATACGAGTGCCGCCACGGGCAGGTCGACGCTTCCGTCGGGGTTCGTCCGGCGCGGGGCAAGGCCCCACTGGGCTGCATGCCCGTACTTGTTCGATTCCGGACGGGGGTAGAGATCCAGGTAGAACTCGCCGATCGTGTCGCCGCTGGCGGTATCAACGACCTGGTACCACTCCACGTCCTCGTGCCAGAAGGGCGCATCGGCTGGCTCCTCCATGCGGCGGTACTCGATTCCATAGAGCGACTGGGTGATCGAGAACAGGCCGTTCTTCACCCGGTCGATGGGAAGGTATTCCTGTACCGCACGTGAGTCGACCGCGTACTCGTCGTTGCGAAGCCGCTCCATGTAGTAGCCGAAGTCCCAGGGATCCAATTGCGCTTCGGGATCACCGGTGTCACTCCGCTTGGCGGCGAGCAGTTGCGAATGATCCTGCTGGGCCTTGCGGCGGACCAGGGGCCGAAGCTGCTCGTAGAACTTTGCAACCGTCTCGGCATCCCGGGCCATGCGGACCTCGGTCTCGTAGTCGGCTGCCGTGTCGTATCCCAGCATGGTCGCCTGCAGGTCACGGAGCAGGAGGATCTTCTCCAGCACGTCCACGTTCGCTCGACCACCACGACGCTTCCTCGCCAACCAGATCTCCTGGCGAAGTTCGGCGTTCGGACTGTGGTCGAGAATCGGAATGATCGTCGGGTAGTCCATGCCAAGGGCATAGAGCCCTCCGACCCGGTTGAGCGAGGCGACCCAGTCTTCCGGCATGCCCTCGAGCTCCCCGCGGGTCGCGAAGACGATCGTCTCGTCGGCACTGATGCTCCGATCGAACGTACTCTCGAGTTCGGAAAGTTCCTTCTGCACCACCTTGAGTTCCTCGCGGCGCGCCGGCTCCATGTCCATCCCGGCGCGGCGATAGTCGCGATGGATGCGTCGCACCAGTCGCTCGCGGACCGGATCCAACCGCTCGCCGCGGCTGGTGTAGGCTTCGATGGCGTCGAAGAGATCCTGCTGCTTGCCGAGATCGATCATCCAGGACATGTACTCCTGGTCGGCCTGCTGGCTTACTTCACGCATCTCGGCATCCGGATGCACGTAGGCCATGAAGAGCACCCCGCTGGCACTGCGATCGAGTTCCGCATGCATCGCGTCGTAGGCGTCGATGGTGTTCAGGTACGTCCGC
>Ga0315336_1006030_pt1 | contig 12732 bp, 5 predicted proteins | sample ASW5metaG_FD_204512 | JGI IMG/M metagenome (GOLD analysis project Ga0315336, IMG submission 204512) | Ammonia-oxidizing marine archaeal communities from Monterey Bay, California, United States - ASW #5 | ecosystem: Environmental > Aquatic > Marine > Intertidal zone | place: USA: California...
ACAGAATCAAAGTCGTCACACCACTGGGTTTTCCTCAACAGAGAAACTGCGGTTTCAAAACCCTCTGGACATTGGAAACGGCCCTGCGGTTCACGCGCTGTTTCCCTCGCCGGCCCGTTTTGAAACGAGTTTTATGACCTCTACGCAACCAGCGTCCGGCGACGACCCCGCTTCGCCCACGGAGTCCATCGAGGATCGCGAGCGGGTCATTCGAGCCAACGAGCCTCGCAATTTAGCTGCGCTGGCCGTCCATTTCGTCGTGCTGCGGGTGGCCTGGATCTTCAAAACCGAGAGCGTCATCATGCCGGCCGTCGTCGACTCGATCGCCGGAGCGGGTTGGGTGCGGGGCTGTCTGCCGGTTCTCAACCGGGTGGGGCAGAGCATTCCCTCGATGTTGCTGGCTGACCGCGTTCGCGACCTGAAGTACAAGAAGTATGGTGTGTTCGCGTTCACGCTGTCGATGGCGATTCCGTTCCTGTCATTGTCGGTGGCCTGGATGGTCATCGATGACAAACGCCAGCCGTGGATCATGGCTCTGTTTCTCGTCTTGTATTTCGCCTTCTTTACGTTGGCCGGCCTCAGTCAACTCGCGTTCGCGACGCTGCAAGGAAAGTTGTTACGTGCCGACCGCCGCGGACGACTGGTCAGCATCTCCGGAATCGTCGGTTCGGTTGCCGCGATCGCGTGTGCTTGGTACTTCCTGCGACACTGGCTCACGCTAGCCGACGGCGGCTACGCCTACATTTTCGGGTTCACCGGATTGGGTTTTTGTGTTGCAGCGATGCTCAGTTTTCTGGTGAGCGAGCCGCCCGACACACCGGGTGAGAAGCGCCATTCGGCGCAGCATCATTTTCGAGAGGCGTGGATGGTCTTTTGCCACGATGCCGACTTTCGAAGGTTGGCCGTCGTCGCCATGTTTTTTGTCTTGGGGCAGTTGTTGTTCCCGCATTACCAGGCTCTCGGCCGGACACAGCCGGACTTCGCCCATACGCGGTTGATGGTCTGGGTGATTGTACAGAACGCGGGCACGGGCCTGTTTAGCTGGGTCTCCGGTTCGCTAGCCGATCGGTTCGGCAATCGGCTCGTACTCAGAATTCAAGTGTTGGCAGCGGCGCTAATACCACTCTTGGCGATTTGGCTTGCCAGACTGGGAACCGACCATGGGCGGCATTTGTTTTGGATCACCTTCTTTGCACTGGGCACAACGCCCGTTGTGTTTCGCACGTTGGTCAACTACACGCTGGAAATCTCGACGAGCGATCAGCACCCGCGATATCTGAGTACGCTCAAAGTGACCATGGCGGTTCCGTTTCTCATCTCGCCCGTGGTGGGTTTGCTCGTCGATCGACTCGGATTCACGGCCGTCTTTTTCAGCATGTCGGGGCTGATGGCCATCGGCGGACTGCTCACGTTTCGGCTCGTCGAACCGCGGCATCGGCCGGAGTTTTAGGGCATTTCGCATCCCGTGGAGCCGATTCAAGCCACCAGCGAACAACACACTGCCCAGTGTCATCTGCCCCAACAAGCCCTTACAATCGAAGGGACGCACATCGACCGGTGAAGTACCGGCTTATTCCTCGACCGTCTCATTCAATCAACGACGTGTGGCAACAGTGATGAACTCAACTTGGATCGGCATTGTTTCGACTTTGGGCCTTATTGTGATGCCCGGCATGGTATGCGGGGCGGACGATGTTCCAGAACCGTTTCCCACGCGAGGGTTGCTGCCGAAAGCAGAAATTGGAGCACTGCGGCTGCTCGAAGCGCACCCCGAATACGACGGCCGGGGCGTTGTTGTGGCCATCTTCGACACGGGCGTTGATCCCGGAGCTGACGGGCTGACCACCACGACCGAGGGGAAACCGAAGGTCATCGACATGATCGACGGGACCGGCAGTGGCGACGTGGTGACGACGACGATCCGAAAGGCGGAGGCGCACGCGCTCGAAGGCCTTTCCGGTCGCAAATTGAAGATCGATCCGGATTGGAACAACCCCAGCGGGGACTACCACCTGGGAATCAAACGGGGCTACGACCTTTTCCCCGCCGGACTCGTACGTCGCCTCAAGCGGGAAAGAAAAAAGCGATTCGACATCGCCCAACAGCAGGCTGAACTCAAACTACGAAGCGAGATTGTCGCGTGGGAAGCGGCACATCCCAAGCCGACTCAAGACGAGAAGAAGGAACGCGAAGAGCTGAAGGCCCGGCTCGAACAGTTGCAGTCTGCCGGCAAACAAGCCGAGGACCCCGGACCTCTCTACGACTGCATCGTCTTTCACGATGGAAACGTGTGGCGGGCGGTCGTTGACACCGACGAGGACGGCGATCTCGCAGAAGAACAACGCCTGACGGATTTTCGCCTCGAACGGCAGTTCGCGTCCTTCCCATCCGCGGTATCGCTGAATTTTGCCGTGAACGTGTATGAAAAAGGGCGGTTGCTCTCGATCGTGACCGATTGTGGTGCTCACGGTACGCACGTGGCGGGGATTGTCGCCGGCCATTTTCCAGATGAGCCGGAGTTAAACGGAATCGCGCCGGGCGCGCAGATCGTTTCCGTCAAGATCGGTGACACGCGGCTCGGTTCGATGGAAACGGGTGCGGGGATGGTGCGGGGGTTATCGGCCGTCGTTCGCAACCGGTGCGATCTAATCAACATGAGTTACGGCGAGCCGACCTCTGCACCCGACCGGGGCCGGCTCATCGATTTATTTTCAGAAGTGGTCAACGAACACGGCGTGATCTTCGTGTCGAGTGCCGGCAACGCCGGGCCGGCGCTATCGACCGTTGGTGCGCCCGGGGGAACGTCATCGGCGGCGATCGGCGTGGGGGCGTATCTTTCACCCGAGATGGCGGCTGTCGAGTATGCGCTTCGGAAACGCTCGCCCGAGTTGCCCTACACGTGGACATCGCGAGGCCCGACGGCGGACGGCGATCTAGGCATAAACATCTTCGCCCCCGGCGGCGCGATTGCACCAGTTCCCAACTGGACGCTCAATCGCAGCCAGCAAATGAACGGGACATCGATGGCTTCGCCGAACGCCTGCGGAGGTATCGCGGTTGTGCTCTCGGGACTCAAAGCTGAAGGCATCGCCTATTCGCCACACAGTGTTCGCCGGGCGATTCAAAACACGGCCCGCCCGGTTGAGCGGGTCGATTCGTTCACACAGGGCCCAGGGTTGCTGCAGGTTGACCGGGCGTTCGAACACTTGGGTGCGCACCAGGATGCGGACGGCGAGCGGCTCCGATTCGACGCCCGTCTTCTGCGGCAAGACAAAGCCCGCGGTATATTGTTGCGAGAGCCGCATTCGGCGAAGCGACCATATCAGACCCGGGTCACGGTTCGTCCCATGTTTCGTGAATCGGCAGCGAACGCGGAGAAAATTGGTTTCCAAATGCGGGTCACGTTGCGTTCGACAGCCGACTGGGTCGAAGTGGGTTCATATCTTGTGCTGAGTGAATCCGGCGAGACGTTCGAAGTGCGAGTCGATCCGACAGACTTGGAGCCGGGCGCGCACTATGCTGAGGTGCATGGTTACGACGCGCGATCACCCGAGCGGGGGCCGATCTTTCGCCTGCCGGTGACTGTCATTCGGCCGATTGAACCAGGAAATGGCGAACCGGCACAACATGAAACGGGTCATCCGCGTCACGCCGAGCCGCTTGTGTTTGAGCCGGGCAAAGTTGAGCGACGGTTCTTTGCCGTTCCCCAAGGGGCGACCTGGGCCGACATTTCGCTGAAGCTGCGCAGCGACGACGGACAGAAACGGCTGTTCGTGCTGCATGCCATTCAATTGGGCGAGGGTCATTCCTTCGAAGCAGCTCAAACGCAGCACTACTTATTGATGTCGCCGGAGCGGAACGTTATTCGCTCGATTCGGGTCACCGGAGGGCGAACGCTCGAACTGTGCCTGGCGCAGTATTGGTCGAGTCTCGGTGCGTCGGAACTCGAATACGAAATCGCATTTCATGGCCTTGCCCCTGACAGAAACGTGATACAAGTTGCGGCCGGTGAGCCGGGCGCGGAGATTGAAGTCGCTGCGTTTGGCAGCGCCGAGAAACTGGATGTGTCGGCTCGGTTGACGAAGCGACGGACGGCGCTCCTGCCCGACGAAGCCGATCTGCGACCACTGACACCCGGCCGTGACAAGCTTCCCGACGAGCAAACGAGCTATCGCCTCCTGCTGACGTATCGTTTCGAACAAGCCGAGACGGGCAAGGTCACGCCTCGGTTTCCTGAAATCGACGGTCTGCTCTACGATTCACCCTTCGGCACCCAGATGTGGATGATCTTCGATGGCGGCAAACGCCGCGTAGCCGCCGACGACTACGATCCCCAAGCGGTTGAGCTGAAGAAGGGGCCTCACGTTCTGAAGCTGTTGTTGAGGCACACCGATTCTGCTCGGCTGGAGAAACTGAAAAAGACGTTGCTCTATTTGGAGCGTCCGCTCAAGAAGAGTCTGACATTGTCGGTGTTTCCGTCGCGAGCCGAGGCGGAAAACGGTGCATCCAAACTGGCATCGCGGGTGATGGTCGCCGGCGAAACGTCGAGAATATTCGTTGCTTCTCCGTCCGCCACAAACGTTCCTTCGAAAGCCGTCGCCGGGGAGCAATTGTTGGGGCAGATCACATTCGGCTCGTCCGACGATTCGCGTGACGGAGCAGGGCACCGTCCGGGCAGCTATCCGATCACATGGACCGTTCCACCCGGAGTCGGGGCCGATTCAAAAAAGAAAACGGAAGATGCAGCAGCGGCCGAAGAAGCATCAACAGCCGAAACGCGGTCCGAGGGGCTTCGTGATTTCCGAGTCGCTCAACTCAAAAAATTGTCCAGCGAGAAACAAGCCGATGAATTCGAGTCGCTGGCGGTAGAATTGCTCGAGCAATATCCAAATCATCGGCCGATTCTGCTTGCGCGGTTGCATCGGCTTGACACGCTCGAGCATCGCAAGGAACGTCTCCCCGAAGTCGTTGCCGCTGCCGATGCGGTCCTGAATCAGATCGACACAGCAATACTGATCGAGCACTTCGGTAGCCGCGTCGACGCCGACGATGCTGCGGCCGTCAAGCAGCGAAAGCAAATGGAAGAGCTGCGGACGACCCTAGCCGATACGCTGTACCGCAAGGGCCGCGCCCTGGGCTACATGGAGCTACCCGATGTGATCGCCAAACATCCGATCGCCGATCCCGAACTCCATGACCGGCAATTCGAGGAAAACTTCTCGGCGCTGGCAAAGTGGGTCGACACGACCGAAAAGAAGTACGCGCTGCTAACCATCCGCCGTGATCGACGCAAGGGACGTTATGGGCGAGCGCTCAAGCTCTTAAACAAGCACATCTCTGCATCATCGCCGAATTATTGGTACATCAAGAAACGCCGCGACATCTACGAACAGCTCGGCTGGACGCACCTGTTCGACTACGAGCGCCGCTGGCTGCCGATTCGGTTTCCGGCAGAGCGGGAGAGTTTTTGATCCGCGTTGGGTGCCATGATCTAAGCAATGCGATGGCCACGGTTTCGCGCCGATAGGCACCCACGCGCCGCCTTTAGCAGGGATTTTAACGGGGCCATTCATTTTCCTTTCTTTCTCCCTTTGGACCGTCTGGTCAGTCGAATCCAATCCTCCCCTCAGCCAAAAGTCCAATTAAATATGGCGACTCTGGTCGTCCAGATTTGCCCATACGCGATTTGGGTTCTCCACCATCAACCAACTTGTCTGCGACGGTCTGCGACAAATACCGCCATATTTAATTAGATTATATCGGCTGGCCGCTGTCCCCCGGCTACGCAAGTGCGTACACCATCGTAGTCTGACGTCTGCGCAAGCAATTTCAGAACCCGGCAATTTCTTGCGATTCCGAGAAACCGATCGGGACGTCGGGAGGATGAGGATTGGGCGGGGAACGACTGCAATACCCGGTTGCGACGAGAGATTGTCCACTGCCAAAACGCCCGACTTCGCGGCTCGGGTGCATTGCGTCGCTATGTGACTTTGTTTTCGGAGGGGTCAGAGCCGCCAGAGTCCGGATTCGATCCCGCCCTGAATAACGATGGCACACGTACCGTGGCCTTCGATCTCCATTGGTGGAAGTGCAACTTTGGCACCGGAATCCGCAGCCGCAGCAACCGACGCCTCAATATCCTCAACGAGGATATAAGGCCGCACCACCGGCTTCTCTGTATCACGCATTGGTGCTCGGACACCTAACGTTCCGCCGTTCGCCAGCTTTGCAGTACGAGCACCACCCAAGTTCTGGTCGGCCTCACCGAACGTCACTCCATGTAATTGCGAGTAGGTCGCACAGACTGCATCAACTTCCGGAGTCACAATTTCAAGGTATTGAATGTGCATCGCGTTTATCCTAGCCCGATTGTCGTTCACAGTCGAGTGATTGTCAGGTGAACGTTCCGTGTTGCGTGATTTTCCGTCTTGACCGCACCCTAGATGCAGGATGGTGCTCGGAAGTGCCACGAAAGCCAAACCAACGCGGAGCATGTTTCGTCGATTAGTTGTGGCCATTTTCTTAGTCACATAACTTGTATTTATACAGCGTGATTTGCACGGTGTCTTCGACGTATTTTACCATTCAGAAGCCACTTACAACATCTGAAGGGTCAGATTTGTGCCGAGACTATACCCAAATGACGTGTTGAATCACCAGCGAACCGCGACAGGTCCAATAAATTGACGCGAAAAAATCCCTGCTTTAGGAAGGCTGAAGTCAGGTCGTATTTCGGTTGGAGGAAGCTGTGAGAGAGATGGGTGTGGACTCTCCATTCATGGCAACGAAAGGGCGCGATCAATAGTAGTCCGAAACGGGTTCCTCTCCGGCGATCGTCGAGCGTGCGCGGTATTGCTTCATGTCCATGTCTTCGCTTATGAACACAACGGCACCGTCCATCATCAGGAATTGTGCGCCTCCGGGATGGCTACTACGAAAGTTGCTCGTGCGGTGCGGGCCGCCGTTGGCGCTGCTCGACCAGTTGTTTGTTTGCGTCGAATCGAGCATCGTGTCGGTGACCGGCTTCTTGTTCAATGGCTCCATCGTACATCCGAAGACGTTTGTGGTGACGTTGCCCGCTGTGACCGAATCCTGCGTGTTGATCGAAGCGAAGTACCATGACTGATTTGCCAGAGCGGGTCCCGTGCCTTGAGAGCTGTCAACCGCCGTGTCGCAGCCGACACCTGGACACACCGGCCAATCAGGGCCCGTCGCGCCTTCACCGGCAGCAAATGTATTCGACGCGCCGTCGGCGACGTCCCTAAGTCCAACCGAATAGTTGACGTCGAACGCGCCGCGTTCGTTCGGCAGAAATGACTGCGGGTCGGCACACCACGCATCGTTAGTGCCCTTGCAGAGAACGTAATCTGTGACGCCCAATTTAGCTCCGACCGTCAACTCGTGGATTTGGACCTGGGGATCTGTCACGGGGTTCGGATTCGAGTTCGAAGGGCACCGATAAATCGCCGCATGACATCTCACAAAATATTCCGTCGGCGTTTCCGCGCTGTTGGAATCCACGCGTCCAATTCTATAGTCGAAAAGCGGGACGAGCAATGTGAAGGTATTCGAGGAGAATTCAGAAAGGGACGCGTTCGCAACGGCGCCCGGCGGAAAACGAAGGTACAAGTCATGATAGTGGTGCAGCGCGAAACTAAATTTCTTCAGATGGTCCTTACATTGCGTTCGGCGGGCGGCTTCACGCGCTAATTGCACGGCCGGCAGTAGGAGAGTGATCACGACTGAGATGATGGCGATGACAACCAACAACTCGATCAGCGTTAAGCCTCGGCGTCTGTGGCTTCGTTCGCATGCCCGACGCGTTCTCATCATTAGGCTCCCGAGCGAAGGGGGCGAAAAGTCGCCGCCGTCAAGGCGTCAAACACAATCGCATCTGCCGGTCACGTACGATTCGCAGTGTCAGCTAGGATGACATTCGCCAGTGTGTACCCTAGCTGTTCTCGTGTCGAGGGGCAACGTTTTCTCTCGGGGCTGTCGCAATCTTGACAAGTGCTCCGAACATGCCCAAGTCCTTCTACGAATCGCAACACGGACGCCCAGGGCGTCCGTGTTGGTCTCTACCGAAACTTAGTCGATGTCCGGTATGTCGATTGGGGGAAGTTGTGAGAGCGATCGGCGCGTGCTGAGTGGGGCGCTTGTCGACGCTCGCGTTCCCCAGCCTCCCGGCGCGAAGGGAGATCGCGCGGGAACGAATTTTCTTCGCGGTAGCGCAGAAGGCGGCGCGGCGTCACGGCGCGGCGTCTGTCTGTAGGCGTCGTAACGGCCGCTGCTGCGTACGCTGCGCCGCGTCGAAACGTTGCGCGTCGTGGGCTGCGGCCGATGAATGACACCCGAGTGCGGACGCTCGACGCGATTCGAGTTTTGCGTCGAGTCTCGCAAATCGTTCTGTTGCGGGATGCGAATTCTCATGCCGACGCGGAGGTCGTCCGGGCTGTTGAGAATATCGCGGTTGAGCGCCCAGATGTCGTTGTAGCGGCGACTGCTGCCCAGATAACGGGCTGCGAGTCCCGAAAGGGTCTCTCCGCTACGAACTTCGTGGATGCGGACCGGTTCAGGCCCCAACCGAGGCCCTGAGGGTTGCTCGCGGTTTTCATTGGCCGGATACGTCGTTCCGGTCGAGACGGTCCACGCGTTGTTGTGTCGGGGTGCAGGCACATCGCGAAACACGTCGTTTTCGTCAAGAATGATCGGGTCCGGCGCGGTGCGTGCGCGGGCGACGGGATCATCGTCGGCTTCCCTAAGGAAGTCGGGCATTTCCCACAACGGAGGTACAGTTTTTGAAGTGTCGTTGTGTCTGTGGTTGCCGGATCTTCGTGTGTCGACGGTCTCTACACCGGTGATGTAGGGGCCGACACGTCTTTCTGAAATTCGTCGATCGAGGCGGTTAGGGTCTTTCAATCTTGGGGGCAAACCCGTGGTTTGTTGTTCATTGCGGAAGAAGAAAGCGGCGACAACGCCGACGAGCAACACACCAAGGGCCAAGCCGAGTTTCATATCGCGGTGCATGTTCACGCAACCTCATTGTCGAGCACCAATGCGGATTCTTCATGAACGCACTGGGGCGGTCTCCGCGGGCTAATTCGATGCCGCGGGTCGTCACTTCGAGCTCCTTAGAAGCGAGGTAAAGGGAACAGACGTTACACATTCTCCAGTCGGGTCGCCGCGGACGATCTTGAACGTTTTCCCAATGACATCCCTAGCGATGGTTTTCGGGAATCGGTTCGATAACTGACCGGCGCTATGAGTGTGGCGTTGTGCAAAGGGACGCCGGCAAATGTTTCGCCGAGGTCACCCAACAGCGCCGACTTTCAACGAGCGGCCAACTGGTTCTCGGGATATCGGGTCGGGCGACGCGTCGAGAAGAGTCGAAACGCAAGAAAAAGATTCCCGGCGGCATTCGGATTCAAGTCCCAGCCAGCTGACCGGGTCGTGACAGCCGTGCGGGGCGGGGTTGCGCCGCGCAGGAAAAGCGTGCCGCGCGTTCCGAATGGTCGTGGCAAAACGAATCGTCACTGAACCGGTTTCAGCGCCACGATAGAGAGAGGGGGAAGTGTAAGGCTTAGGCTCTGTTTGAGCCCGTGAGCCTTGATCGGCTCCGTATAGATACCGCCGTCGTTGCCCGTGTTGCTTCCGCCATAAATCTCGGCGTCGCTGTTGAGGATCTCGTTGTAGTAGCCGGCCGCCGGTACACCGATGCGGTAGCAATCCCGGGGGGCGGGCGTGAAGTTGCCGGCGACGATGACCACGTCGTTAGGATCCTTAGCGAGCCGATAGTAAGCAAAGACGCTGTTTTTATAGTCGTCGGCCTGAATCCAACGGAAGCCTTCTGAGTCGAAGTCGACCTCGTACAGCGCGGGGTTCGAGCGATACATGTGATTCAAATCACCGACGTAGCGGCGGATGCCGTCGTGATACTTGTGTCCAGTCAAGGCCCAGTCGAGTTGGCTGTCGTGGCACCATTCGGTCCACTGTGCCAACTCACCACCCATGAACAGCAGTTTCTTGCCGGGCATCGTGTATTGATAGCCGTACAACAGGCGCAGGTTGGCGAATTGCTGCCAGTGGTCGCCCGGCATTTGTGATACGAGCGAGCGCTTGCCGTGAACGACCTCATCGTGCGAGAGCGGCAACACGAAGTTTTCGGTAAAGGCATAGACCATGCGGAAGGAAAGCTCGTTCTGATGGTGGGATCGGTGCACCGGGTCGCGGTGCAAGTAGTGCAGGGTGTCGTTCATCCACCCCATGTCCCATTTCATACTGAATCCCAGGCCGCCGCTGTACACCGGCTGCGAAACGCCGCCCCAGGCGGTCGATTCTTCCGCAATCGTCAGAATGCCCGGAAACTCTCCGTGCAATGTGACGTTCATGTCTTTGAGAAACTGGATGGCTTCTAAGTTCTCGCGGCCCCCGTAAACATTGGGGATCCACTCGCCTTCGTCACGGGAGTAGTCAAGATATAACATCGATGCGACGGCATCGACTCGCAAGCCGTCGACGTGGAACATTTCGAACCAGAACCGGGCGCTGGACAGCAGGAAGTCGCGGACTTCACTGCGGCCGTAGTTGAAGATGTACGTTCCCCAGTCGGGATGAAACCCCTGTCGCGGGTCAGCGTGTTCGTAATTGCACGTGCCGTCGAAGCGGCCAAGCGAATGTCCATCGCTGGGGAAGTGGGCGGGAACCCAGTCGATCAGCACGCCGATGTCGGCTTGGTGACAGTAATCGACAAAATACTTAAAGTCCTCCGGTGTTCCATAACGGCAGGTGGGGGCGAAATAGCCGGTCGCCTGGTAACCCCATGAGCCGTCAAAGGGATATTCCGTAATCGGCATCAATTGGAGATGCGTGTATCCGATCTCGTGCGCGTAGTCGACGAGCATGTGAGCCAGTTCGCGATAGTTGAAGTACGTTCGGCCATCGGTAGGACGTTTCCACGAGCTGAGGTGAACTTCGTAAATCGACAAGGGCTGTTCGAGTTGAGTGCCGGTTTCGCGACGGCGAAGCCAATCTGTATCCTGCCAGGGAAACTCGCCGTGATCGTAGACGATGGAAGCCGTCTTCGGTGGATGCTCCGCGTAGAAGGCGTACGGATCGGACTTTTCGAGGTACTCACCCCAATGTGCACGAATGGCAAATTTATACGCCGCGCCGTTCTCGACGCCGGGCACAAACCCGGACCAGATGCCCGCATCGCTGCCCTGCAACTGGTTACTCCCGCGCGTCCAGCCGTTGCCGTCACACAAGACGGATACTTCCGTCGCGTTCGGCGCCCAGACGGCAAACCGTGTGCCCGCGACGCCGTCGACCTCACCGAGATGTGCTCCCATCCTGCGATACATCGAGCTATTCATTCCCTCCCGCAAGGCCTGCATCTCTGTTCGCGTGAACAAGGGTTGTCTGGCATGAACCCCACGCTGCCCCCCGAGCCGACGCGTGACCGGCGACAATCCGATTTTACTGTTTTCCGTCCGCACGTCCATGCGCGTTGCGTTCTCCTTTTAGTGTACCGTCAACGTTGTTCTGTTCGTTCGAAAAAGTGAAATCGAGCACGGTTGTCTTTTACGCCTGTGCTCTGCACCAACTCTGTTTCCGAATGGACATCGTCAGATCTGACGGTGCGCTCAATCCGGTCAGTCGATCACACAGAGGGGGACCATCCGCGCTGAACCTTAGGAAGTAGCCCTGAATCCCTCTGTTGGCTCAAGATCACGCTTGAATTCAAGCGTCAGTTTTGCCCACAACCGGTTTTTTGGATCGGTTCTAGAAGCAGTCGCCAAATCCTCTGATGGGTGACGTGAACTCTTTATCTGTCGAGTCGAATCGTACCACAACCAGGTTTTGGGACGGGCTCTAATTCATCTCGACATCGTGGGAGCCCGCCTTGAAGCTGATTGACAGGAATTCACATGGCGAAAAAGCCCTTGCGAAAGCGTGCGGCTGAAGTCGTCAACGCGCGATTACGTAGAGTCTGTCGACTGCATTCTGTCTACCGTTTGTATCGCATCAGCCCGGCAAGCGGCCCACAATCAAGAGAATTTCGCTGCGTCGTGCGATTTCCTCCTCTGCCGGTCGACGGTGAACATTGTAGAATCTGCCATCGGAATAGTGGCAGTGTTCATAGCGGCAGTTCGGGTTTCAGTGTGCGCGGTCAATGCCCGCATACAGTTTCCGTCGCCTCACATCGGAGCGTGGTCGTGGGCCGCGTCGCCCACGCTTTTCCAACATTGTGGAAGCTAGTCCTTTGAGCTCTCGACGCTTACTTGTATTGACGGCCGGTCCGCTCCTAATTGTGGGCGCGTTGTACTGGACGACGATGCCGCGCGCTGCCGTGGGGCGATCCACCACGGCCTCAAATTCTGCGACGGTCTCTCCGAGTCCTTCACACGACGGTCCAGCGGCCGGTTCCGACGAAGGCGAACCTGAATCGATCAACAAGCAATGCCAGGTGACCGCCGACGAATTGGCTCACGCGCTCAAAGGCGAATGTCACATTGTTGTGCGGGCTCCGTACGTTTTGGTGGGAGACATGTCCAAAGCGGAACTTGACCGCAGCCATCGTGAGACGATCGTACCGACGGCGCGGGCGCTGTCGATCATGTACTTCGATCGTCCCCCCGTACATCCGGTGACGATCTTTCTGCTGGCGAGCGAAAAGAGCTACCAACGGTACGCCGAGCAATTAGACGGCCGCCGCCAACCCAACTACGCCGG
>Ga0315336_1006031_pt1 | contig 12726 bp, 12 predicted proteins | sample ASW5metaG_FD_204512 | JGI IMG/M metagenome (GOLD analysis project Ga0315336, IMG submission 204512) | Ammonia-oxidizing marine archaeal communities from Monterey Bay, California, United States - ASW #5 | ecosystem: Environmental > Aquatic > Marine > Intertidal zone | place: USA: California...
CATTTCCCGAGTGACCTCTCGCGAGCTCACGTCTGAGAGATATGAAAGGACCTCAGCCGCGTAATCTCGATCGGGTATCCATCGGTACAACCTGCGCTGCTCCGCCCATGTCAGATGCTCCATTGCGGCCGCGATGTCCTGGGGCCGGCTGGCGGCCAACACCTTCAGGATAGCCGTCTCCGCATCGCGACGAACGAGGCGCCGCAAGAGCGCATCCCGCTGGTAGAGCTGGTCGGGCGGACTCACCGGTCGCCCTTCATGTCGTCGATGAAGACGAGCTTGCGGGGCGCATCCTGGCGCCCTTGCGGGACAATCGTCGCGCCGTCGTATTGGATGCGAACGGCCTCGACCGAACGCACATCGACCGAGACCCGATCGGCTCCAGCAAAGGTCAGGCTCTTCCCGTTGGCGACCTTGCCGTCATACTCGATCTCGTCGTCCACCATCACCTTCAGGTGGGTCGTCTTCCGAGGCGTGATCTTGACCTCGCGGGACACCGCGGCGACCTCGGGTTCGATGTCCGAGGCACCGCCATCGAGGTTCGGCTTCCAGGTCTGCCACGCGACGGTGCCGAAGACGATCAGTACCGACGCCGCCGCCAGCCAACGCACGGCCCACAACGGCAAACCCGGGTCAGGCGGCGAAGAGGGACGGGACGCGGCATCGCCGAGGGGCACGTCGAGATGATCTTCGAGGGTTCGGAGATAGGCCTCGGCGTATGGGCCATCTGGGAGATCGGCGGGCCGCCCCTCCTCGATCGCTTTCAAGTGTTCCAGCGGAATCCGAGTGGCATCCGCGACCTCTTCCAGCGTCAGCCCGTGCTCCTCGCGCCGAGTTCGCAGCGCTGGCCCTCGGGTCTTCACACGTACCGCCCGATGAGCGGCGCCAGAGCCGCTCGGGTGTCGGGATTCATGGCGTCCGGCGAGGTCATGATGGAGCCCGCAAGCGCATCATGGTAGGGACATGGCCCCTCGTGCGCCGCGATTCGCGGCACCGCAGCGGCAACGATCCGCTTGGCCAGGTCCACGTTCTTGTTGATGACTGCGATGACCTGCTCGACGTTCACGTCGTCGTGACCGGGGTGCCAGCAATCGTAGTCGGTCGCCATGGCCATGGTCGCGTAGGAGATCTCGGCCTCGCGGGCGAGCTTTGCCTCGGGGAGGTTCGTCATGCCGATGACCGACGCGCCCCAGGACCGGTAGAGCTCGGACTCGGCACGGGTCGAGAACGCGGGGCCCTCCATGACGACATAGGTGCCACCGTCGTGGAGAATCGCCCCCTCCTCGGTAGCGGATTCACGCAGATAGCCCCGCAGGGTGTTGCAGACCGGGTCGCCAAAGGACACGTGGCCCACGACCCCGTTGCCAAAGAAAGTGTCGGCGCGCCGGCCCCGCGTCCGATCGATGAATTGGTCCACGAGCACCACGTGGCCCGGGACAATCTCCTCGCGCAATGAGCCGACGGCACTCACGGAGATGATCCAGCTGACCCCGGCGGCCTTCATGGCAAAGACATTCGCGCGGTAATTCACCTCCGACGGAGTGAACCGGTGGCCTCTACCGTGCCTCGGAATGAACACGAGCTCCGTGTCGCCGAGCCGGCCGCGGATCAATGCGTCCGATGGCGCTCCGAAAGGCGTGTCGACGTGCTCTTCCCGAACGTCGGTGAGACCGTCGAGCTCATAGAGACCCGACCCTCCGATAATGCCTATGATATGCCCCATGAAATCTCCCCTTTATACGAAACCCGCGATGCGGCGGGCACCCTCGAGCCAGCCGTGTTCGATGGCTTGTTCTGCGCCTTTACCGAGCTGACCGCAGGCCGCGCTGATGTCCAGCCCACGCGTCGTGCGGACGTGGCATGCCTTACCCCGGCTCATGAAGTAGTGCTGAAATGCCGTCACATCCGCCGCAGCGGGCGCCTTCAGATCGCGACCTGGATTCTCGTTGTAGGGAATCAAGTTGATCTTGGTCGGGATGCCGTCCAGCAGTGTGTAGAGCCTTTCCGCATCGGCGAGCGTGTCGTTGAACCCGCGGAACATCACATACTCGAAGGTGATGCGTTTACCGCTCGGGAGGGGGAAGTCCCGGCAGGCCTGGATGAGCTCGGCCAGAGAGTACTTGCGGGTGAGCGGTATGATATCGCGCCGCTGCGCCTCGGTGGTGGCGTTGATGCTGACCGCCAGATTCACTGGCAGTGCCGCCGCGAGCTCGGCCATTTGTGGAACCAGCCCCACCGTCGAGACCGTCACCCGGCGATGGGAGAACTTCAGCGCAAAGTCGTCGAGACAGATGTCGAGGGCCGGAACCAACTGCGGGAGATTGTGCAACGGCTCGCCCATTCCCATGAGCACCAGGTTGGTGATTCGCTGGCCGTCGGGTAGTTGCCGGCCGACCTGCAGGGCCTGATTGGCGATCTCGGAGGCTTTGAGGTGCCGCAACAGCCCCAGATCACCGGTGAGGCAGAAGGTGCAAGCCATCGCGCAGCCCACTTGAGAGGACATGCACAGCGTGACGCGCCTCTCCTCGGGGATGAGGACCGACTCGATCTGGTGACCATCTTCGAGTTTCCAGACGTATTTGACCGTCCCATCCTCGGACTTCAGGATCAGCTCCGGTTCGAGGAAGGAGATGTAGCAGCGCTCGTCGAGCGTCTGTCGGAGGGCCTTGGGGACCCCTTCCATCTCGGCAAACGTCCGCGCCCCGCGCATCCAGAGCCACTTGAAGACCAATCGCGCCCGCACAATGGTGTGCCCGAGCTCCTCGACCACGAAGCGCTCCAATGTGGCTCGGTCCATGGACTTCAGATCGACGCGGCCTCGATCATCGTTCATGAGCCGGGAAACACTGATACCGGTGCGTGCGGTCTCGTTCATAGCCAGGTCCCCGTGTAGGCCAATATAGTGTGGGCGACTCATAATCGGTCCCGAGGTCCCATGTCGCTCGCCATGCTCGATCGCACCCTACAGACGGTGCCCTTCCTCTCTGCGCTTGGTATCCGCGCCGAAGAGACCCGAACAGGCCACGTCGTCCTCCGGCTTCCGTACAACCAGAAGATCACGAATCACACCGGCGCCATCCACACTGCGGCCATCTTCGCCGTTGGCGAGCTCGCCGCGGCAGTTGTCCTGGGAACCCATCCCGAGCTGGCGAAGCTGATCCACCTGCAGAAGAGCAGCAAGGTCAAGTACTACCTGCCGAGTTCGAAGGACGTCACCGCCCACGCGACGCTGACCGACGAGGACATGGCCTCGATCCGCAAGAGCATCGGATCGGGCCACGCCACCACTGAGATCACCGTCAAGGTCCTGGACGGACACGGAAAAGACGTCGCGGAACTGTCCAGCCACTTCGCATTCCGCCAGAGATAGACACCCCAAGGGGAACAACTCGTCACAGACAAACGACAGCAGGCTGCCTGCGGTCATGCTAATTCTAAGACGAGGGGCTCTTCGAGGGTTGTCCAGACAATGCGCACAATATTCCTCGCAGCTCTGCTTGCTTCCGGATGTGTCGAGTACACCCCGTACGCACCGCCGTACATCCCCGGCACCAACAATCCGCGGGTGATCGAGACCCCAGAACGTGTCGACACGCTGGTGCAAGCGCCCATCAAAGCAGTAGATATCCTCTGGTTGATCGACAACTCGAGTTCGATGGGAGAGGAGCAGGACGGCATCGCCGAAAACCTCGAGGTCTTCCTCGAGTTCTTCCTCGGATCGGGCCTCGACTACCACATCGGCGTCATCTCCACCGACATGGACGACCCATGGCATCGGGGCCGCCTCCAGGAAAAGCGCGGGCTGAAGTGGATCGACATGAACACCGAGGACGCATTTGGCGTCATGAGTGAGATGACCCGCCTCGGCGTCGAAGGGTCGGGAAACGAGAAGGGCCGCGACCCGATCTACCGGGCTATCGAGGAACACGGCGATGACGCCAATGCGGGCTTTTATCGCGCGAACGCGGGCTTCCACATCGTCGCAATCTCCGACGAGGAGGACTCTTCCATCGAGATCACGGAGCCCGAGTTCCTCTCCTGGCTCAAGGGCCTGAAGCCCTCTCGTGACGAGATCTCTTTCTCATCCATCGTGAGTCCAGCCCCGGTGTGTCCCGGCGCCAACGACCCCGGTGTCGAGTACATCCGCTACACCAACGAGATCGGCGGTACATACTGGCCGATCTGCGACGATGACTGGGCAGCAGTCCTCGAAATCCTCGGTTTTCAGGCGTCGGGCATGTCGCGGGAGTTCTTCCTCTCGGCGCTCCCGGTGCCGGGAACCATCCAGGTTCGCGTGACCGACGAGACCGACACCGTCTTCGAGTTCATCGAGGGCGACGAGTGGATCTACAGCGAGGCGCGAAACAGCGTCACCTTCGTCGAGTTCGTGCCGAGCCCCTGGAGCGAGGTCGAGGTCACCTACGAGTCGCTGGCCGCCAAAGAGATCGACTGATAGCTACAGGACGCTGAAGTCCATCAGGAAAAAGTCCTGATACCAATACGCGAAACAGCGGTAGTACGCCTCCGGTAGTGGATCCCCTGGCAACAGGCCGGTGACATCGAGCCCAACGAGGTTGTCGGAGAGGTCGACCACCGGCTCTCCGATGAGCGGGTCGTACTCGAAGGCGACGCAAGTGGTCCAGTCGTCGCCTACGAAGTTCAGGAGGGGGTCGTTGATGGCGACATAAGAGGCGAGCATCGAGTCGCCAAAATCGATGAGGGTCTGCTGGTCCCACCCGTTCTCGAGGTACGGCGTCATTGCACCGAGGCCGATGCCGAGGCGCATGCCGTTGAAGGGATCGAGAAGGTCGGCGCCGCCCAGGCCCCACACGCTCTCATCGAGGTTTGTGCAGTTGTGGCCGATGTCCATATACCAGGTCGTGTCGTATGACCGATTCAGGAGGGCGCCGTCGGTGTTGGCCAGTGAATACCCAAGGGGCGAGGGAGCGTACGTGCCGAAGGCCGAACAGGAGTGCAGTGCGGGATCAGCGCCACCGAAGAACGCCACGTCGGCAAAGATCAGCTCCATCGTCGCCGGGTAGTAGTCTCCGTCTAAGGAGTAGCCCGAGATGTTGCCGTTGATGTCGATGACCCCGTCGAACTCGAAGCCCACCGCGATGGGGTCCAGTGGTGGCGGCGCGTTTGCGGTGTCTGAGGTGTCGGTGTCGCTGTCCGAGTCGGTGTCGGAATCCGTATCGGAGTCGGAGTCCGTGTCCGAATCCGTGTCGGTGTCGGTGTCGGTGTCGGTGTCTGAATCGGTGTCGGTGTCGGTGTCTGAATCGGTGTCTGAATCGGTGTCTGAATCGGTGTCGGTGTCCGTATCGGAGTCCGTGTCCGAGTCGGTATCGCTGTCCGAGTCGGTATCGGAATCGCTGTCCGAGTCGGAATCGCTGTCTGAGTCCGAGTCGGTATCGGAATCGGAATCGGAATCGCTGTCCGAGTCCGAGTCGGAATCACTGTCTGAGTCCGAGTCGGAATCGCTGTCTGAGTCAGAGTCGGAATCGCTATCCGTGTCCGTGTCCGTGTCGGAATCGGCATCGGTATCCGTATCCACGTCGGTCTCGGTGTCGCTGTCGCTGTCCACGAGATCGGGGTCGGTATCTCCTTTGTCCCCGCTGCATGCGAGGAGGAGCAGAACGGGCAAGATGGTGGTTTTCATGACTCGAGCCTCAACAAGGCGGCCGATTAACATGAGCGGCAGACGCGTTCAATCGCCAGCGTCTCGTTCTCGCAAGCGCTCTGCCAGGGCGGTGTGCCGCTCGTCTCCCCCGACTTTTCGAACCGCGCGCCACCACGCTCTCTGGCTGCCGATCACGCACAGGAACTCCTTGGCACGGGTGAGCCCCGTATAGAACAAGTTGCGGCGCAGCATGATCCCATGACTGCTGTGAAGGGCCAGGACCACCGCCGCATATTCGCTGCCCTGACTCTTGTGCACGGTGATCGCATAGGCCAGGTCCAGCAGACCCAGGTCGTCTCGGGCCCAGGACACGCGCCGGCCGTCGAAATCGATGAGAAGCTCTCCCTTTTCGATCTTCAAGACGCGACCGATGTCCCCGTTGAAGATCTCCACATCGTAGCGATTCCGGGTGCAGATCACGCGGTCGTTGACGCGGTACTCCTTGTCCCCTTTCTTGACGCCTGGAGAACCGGCGTTGAGTTCCTCTTGCAGGAGCTTGTTGAGCCCTTCGGTCCCGAGTTTTCCCCGGCGGGTCGGGGCCAGCACCTGGATGTCGGTGAACCCTTTTGCCGGGAGGCGCTCCGTGACCACCTTCACCAGGGTGGCTCGCGCGATGTCGGGGTCGTCCCGTCCCAGCAGGAACAGATCCGACACGCCACTGGCCTCGCCGGAAATCGGAATCTCGCCTCGCTGGATCGCCGCGGCACCCCCGATAATCCCGGAATCCTCTCCTTGACGGTGAATGGTGGTCAATCGGGCGACCTCGATGACGCCGCTGTCGATGAGGTCGCGCAAGACCTGACCCGGCCCAACCGAGGGCAGCTGATCGGCATCTCCGACGAGTACCAACGGGAAGCCCTGGTCGCTGTAGGGCAACGCCTCGAGCACCGCCTTCATGAGCTGGATGTCCACCATGGAGACCTCGTCGATCACCAGGCCATCGCCGTCGATGGGGTTCGCGAAGTTCCGCTGGAAGCCGCCTTCTCCCGGCCGGAATTCAAGAAGTCGGTGAAGGGTGGACGCCGATACGCCTGTGGCCTCCTCCAGACGGCGCGACGCGCGTCCGGTGGGAGAAGCCAGCTTCCACTCCTGGCCGCGCTCGCGGATCACCCTCAGCAGAATGCGCAGCAGCGTCGTCTTGCCGGTGCCGGGTCCACCCGTGATGACCACGACGCCGCCCCGAAGCCCGAGCTCCACCGCGAGCCGCTGTCCTGGATCCAGGCTGACGCCCTCGTACTTCTCGGCGCGGGTGATCTCGGGACCGGGGTTGGAGAGCGGGAGCTGCACCTGAATTCGTGTCAACAGCTCCCGCGCCACCATGACTTCGGCGCTGTACAGATTCGCGCCCCAGATCCGGTCGTCCTCCGGGGAGTCCTGAGCCTCGACGACTGCCAGACCCGCTCCTTCGGCCCCAACTACGGCCGCATCGAGGTCTTGCACGGGGACCCCGAGAGCGGACACCGCCTTTCGGAGCGCCCAACGGGGCAGGTAGCAATGCCCGTCACCGGCGTCCTTTGCCACGACGTGAGCCACCGCGGCGCGGATTCGTTGCGGCGCATCCGGCGCCACACCCTGGTGTTTGGCCAGGGCGTCGGCCGTCTTGAAGCCGATGCCTGAGATGTCTTCGGCCAATCGATATGGCGTGGTGGCAACGACCTTGGCGGCCGCCTCCCCGTAGCGCTTGCGGATCATCGCGACCAACCTGGGGGACAGTCCGAGTCCGCGCAGGGTCATCGTCAGCGCCCGCCCCTCCTCGTCGTGAGCCCATCGCTCCATGATCCGCTGCGACAGGGCGTGTCCGATGCCCTCCACCTCGAGCAGGCGCTGGGGTTGGGTGGTGATGATCCGCGGGGTGTGGATCCCAAACCGGTCGACGATTCGACTCGCGAGTTTGATCCCGACGCCTTTGACGCCCGTCGAGGCCAGATAAAGGCGCATGCCTTCCAGCGACTTCGGCGTTCCCTGCAGATATCCAGTCGCTCGAAACTGCCGGCCATGCACGGCGTGGGTCTCCCACTTGCCCTCCAGCGCGACAAAGGCCCCCTCGCCGGACTCGAGGAGCACAGCGAGAGTTCCGACGGCGGTGATGGCCTCCTGATCGACCGTCTCGATTCGCACGATGGCGTAGCCGGACTGCTCCGAAGACCACAGCACTCGGCGCAGATGACCTTCGACCCAGTGACTCACTCCACCCCCGCTTCTCCGATGTGGAGGGCCCGGCCAGGCGTGACAATACCGGCGCTGACGATCATCTTGAAGGCCTCTTCGACGGTCATGTGGGTGTCGATCACGTCGGCGGCCGGGAGCATGAAGTAGAAGCCGGTCGTCGGGTTCGGAGTACTGGGCAGAAAAACGTTCACCATCGGAATGCCATCGGGGTGCACGATTGGGGCCTCACCGGTCTTGAAAGCGACTGAATACAGCCCGCGCCGAGGCCACTCCACCAGCACCACCTGCTCGAAGCCCTTGCTCGAGGTGAACAATTGCTCGAGCAGCTGCTTCACCCCTCCGTAGAGGCTGGAGACGATGGGAACCCGCAGCAACACGGCTTCGTAGAGCCTGACGACGCGCCGGCCCAGGAAATTCTGGGTGAGCACTCCGACCAGGAACACAAACGTGATCGCGACGACGATTCCGAGGCCTGGGATTGACTGACCAAAGAGCGCTTCTGGCTGCCAGGGCTTCGGAACCAGCTTGATCGCGCCCTCGAGGAAGCCGCCGAGCTTGTAGATCACGAAGGTCGTCACAGCGATGGGAACCACGACGAGCAGTCCGGCCAGAAACCAGGCGCGAAGCCGCCGCAGCACCACGCGCATCAGCGAGCGTAGACCTCGAACTGCTCCGGGTGGTAGTAGCCGAGCGCGCGCACGACAATGCGCTTACCGAGGTCTTTCTCGACCTCTTCGAAGTCGTTGTAGTTGTCGCTGTACAAAAGGTCTGCAACCGCGGGAGTGGTGTTGACGAAGATGGTCTCCGCACCGTTGGAACGGCCAGACTCGCGGCGAACTTCCCTGAGGATCTCGTAGGCCAGGGTCGATGGTGCGCGCACCACGCCGGTTCCGTTGCAGATCGGGCAGTCGTCCATCAGGTAGCGGTCGAGGCCCTCTTGGGTGCGCTTGCGGGTCATCTCGACCAGCCCGAGGTCACTGATCTTGAGCACATTGGTCCGCGCACGATCTGCTCGCAGCGCCTCGTCGAGGGACTTGTAGACCTTTTCGCGGTTCTGTTCGCGCTCCATGTCGATGAAGTCGATGATGATGATGCCGCCGATATTTCGCAGGCGAAGCTGATAGACGACCTCGACCGCAGCTTCGAGATTGATCTTGAGAGTGGTGTCCTCCAGCGAACTCGACCCGACGAACTTGCCCGAGTTCACGTCGATGGCCATCAAGGCCTCGGTCTGGTCGATGACGAGGTAGCCACCGGACTTCAGCCAGACCTTGCGGCCCAGCGAGCGACTGATCTCCACCTCGACGCCATAGTTGTCGAAGATGGGCTCCGCGCCTCGATAGAAGTGCAGCTTGTCCTTGGCTGCCGCCATGAAGCCACCCATGAAATCCGACGCCTGTTCGAAGGTCTTTTTGTCGTCGATGATCACCCGGGCGACCTCCTCCTCGAAGAGATCGCGAACGGCCCGCAGCACGATGCCGTATTCCTCGTGCAGCAGTGACGGGGCCTTCTTGGCCTTGCAGGCCTCCTGAACCTTGTCCCAGCTGCTCTGCAGGAAGTTCATGTCGGCCTGGAGCACCTCGCGAGACTGGCGCGCACACACCGTTCTCACGATGTATCCGGCACCCTTCTTTCGGTTCTTTTCGACGATGCTGCGCAGGCGACGGCGCTCCTTCTCCTTGTCGATCCGCCGCGAAATACCGATGTGCTCGACCGTGGGCATGAAGACCAGATATCGCCCCGGAAGCGCGATATGGGTGGTCAGTCTCGCGCCTTTGGTACCGATCGGGTCCTTGGCGACTTGCACGACGATTTCCTGTCCCTCCTTGAGGAGGTCCTGGATGGGTGGGTGACTGCCCCGGCCCTTCCCGCCCTTTGTGGGTCGCTCGACGCCTTCGTCGGTCATGTTCAAGAGTTGGGCGTAGATGTCCCCGACATACAAGAACGCCGCCCGCTCCAAACCAATGTCTACAAATGCAGCCTGCATTCCCGGTAGTACGCGAACAACTCGTCCGAGGTAGACGTTGCCGACGAAGCCGCGGTTGTCTCCTCGATCGATGTGGAGTTCGACCAATCGGCCGTTCTCAATCAGCGCTACGCGGGTCTCCCTGCCGGTGGTATTGCAGATGATCTCGGTGGACACAAGGGACTCCAGTTCCCTGCAGCACCGGGATCAACGGCGTGTAGACAGCCGTGCTCAACCAGGTGGAGCGTGGGGAGGTATGGGTTTTGAAAGTGATGAGTCACGGGATGTCGATCCGGTGAAAAGGGAAGCGGTATCAGGTCCGCATCGCCTCCCTGTCTCGCACAACGGTCGGGCGCCGTCAACCAACCCGTCCACACTGTGCAGGTCGGCCCGGACCAACGACTACTTCGGGATTCCACCGGGTCCGATGGTCAAGTGGAGCGCACCGTCTTTGAACTCCGCTCGGTCGATGGCGTCCAGCCAAGCCGCGAGATCCGGCTCCTTGGCGCGCTGCTCCATCAGCTGTTGATTGGCGTTCATCGCCATATTTTCGCCCATGATTCCGCTGATATCGAGCGCGCCCACCTTGACCTCGTTGAGGTAGAAATCTTGGAAGAGGCCGCGAACCATGATCATGCGACCGTCGAGCCGCATGTTCAGCCACTTGTCGCTGCCGGTGAGCTGCATCGAGATCTCGAGGCGAGCGGTGTCACCATCGATCGAGAACGCGCCCGCGCCCTTGTCGAGCTCCTTTTGCAGGGCGCCATTGATCTCTGGGCCGCTGAGAACCACGGTTCCCCCCTGCCCTGCGTTGCTCGCGACCTTGTCGCCCAAGCCGTTGACCGTCATGTCCACCACGGGCGCCGCAGTGACCTCCATGGGATCGTCTTCGAGGATGTAGGAGAGGCCGAGCTCGACCAACATGGGCGCGCCAAAATACGACCCGCCGCAACAACAGATCATGCTGCCGAACGTGAGGCAAAACAGACCGGCGAGGATCATGAGGGTGAGCTGGGTGGCTCCGGGTCCTTTGCTCTCTTCCATGACTACCTCCGCCTCAACACGGCGAACTTCAGATAATGCCCTTCGCGGTGTGCGAGCGACGTCGGATGGTCGGGCGGTTCGGACGAACACCAGTGCCAGGACCAGTCCCCCGTCGGCGAAAGCCCCTCGCGAATGGCCTGTTGCCAGCCATCCAGAGACAGTCGGGCACTACACGAACTCGTCGCCAACAACCCGGATCTGGACACGAACGGGCCCAACCGTCGATGCAGTTTTCGGTAGGCCGATCGCGCAGCACCGTCTGATTTTCGGCTCCGCGTCAAGGCTGGGGGGTCGACGATCAACAAGTCGATGTGACCACGCGGCTTCCACTCGAACGCGTCGGCGACCTCGAAGGCGTGGTCATCGGGATCGAGTCCGTTGAGCCGAAAGTTCTCGCGGGCATCTTCAACGGCCTGGGCCGCGATGTCGACGGTCACCGCACGAGCCGCGCCACCCAGCGCTGCCGCGACCGAAAAGCCTCCGGTGTACGCAAACAAGTTGGCGACCATCCTCCCCGCTCCCCAACGACGAACGAGGTCGCGATGTTCACGCTGGTCGAGGAAGAGGCCCGTTTTTTGACCTACGAGGGGGCGAACGAGCATCTTCATGCCGCACTCCGACACGACCATCGAATCCGGAGGTGTGTCTCCGAACAGGGGCTCGCCCCCCTCTCGACCGTCGACGCGCTTTACACCGAATCGCCGGTAGATGGTGCTCACCCAACCGAGCCCCTTCACGGCGGCGACGATGTCATCGAGCCACGACAGCCAGGCCGCCGAGTAGATCCGCACGATCGCCAGGTCGCCATAGCGGTCGACGATCAATCCGGGCAGCCCGTCTCCAGAGGCGGCCACGGCGCGGTAGCAATCTGTGCCTGCCGGGATCAAGCGCTGGCGGACGGCGTCGGCCGCACGGATCCGGTCGCCAACGACGGCACCGAGGGCTTGTTTCGGCGCCGCGCCCCGACCGAGTATTCGGACCGCGATCGGGCCTTCGTCGCCCAGTCCCCAGGCGATCACCGAGCCGTCATCGCCGGTGAGTTCGACTACTTCTCCGACGGGCGCGTTCACCAGTCCATCTCGGTAGACCCAGGGGTGGCCCGCCCTCAGGGGAGCGACCGTGCTGCGCGAGATTCGGAAGCGGGTAGGCATAGGCCAGTTGAATAACCCTCGGGGGTCAGCGTCAAGGGGTGTAGCTATGGAGGCGCTGATGAACAAATGGATTACCGCAACGCTGGCCCTGGTGGCCATGCAGGGTTGCACAGTTTATTCCTACGATACCTATGACGAGCCGACCTACGTACACGAGGACCCGGTGGTTGTTTACAACTACGCACCCGTTGTGCTCGACGCCTACGCCGGTGTCTATTGGGACGACCACTACTGGGACGACGTCTGGTACTTCGAGGCGGTCGTCGACGACGGCGACGGGCCCTACGACGTCGTCGCGGTCTGGGCCGATGTCTACGACGAGTGGAACGGTGCGCTGGTCGAGAGCTTCGAGCTCTACCCGACCGCTGACCCATACGTCTGGTACAGCGACTGGCTCGGCCACTCGACCTGGCTGGACCCGTTCTACCGGAACTACTCGGTCGACGTGACCGTGTACGACATGTACGAGGACTCGGACACCATGACGGTGTGGGCGTACACCTACTAGGGCGCGCGAACAGCTGTCAGCCACCGGCGAACGCTCGCGCCTCTTCCCCGCACTGGTGCCCTGAAAAGCCCACAACTGACTGCTGACAGCTCTCAGCTCACAGACCCTTGAGGTTTTGCCTCAAGGGTCTTGTTGCATTTGCCAATACCCCCGTGGTAACAATGACGCGGGCAATCCACCCCGCCCGCCCTCCGGTCTCCCCGACCAC
>Ga0315336_1006032_pt1 | contig 12725 bp, 7 predicted proteins | sample ASW5metaG_FD_204512 | JGI IMG/M metagenome (GOLD analysis project Ga0315336, IMG submission 204512) | Ammonia-oxidizing marine archaeal communities from Monterey Bay, California, United States - ASW #5 | ecosystem: Environmental > Aquatic > Marine > Intertidal zone | place: USA: California...
AGCCCATCGGTCGTGGCGAATGGCGTTGTGCCGGGCGGCCCTCCACAATCTCGGGCCCGTAAATGCCCATCCACCTGGGATTTCTCGGGCAATGCGGGCGTCCAGAAGGGCCTTGAGAAGGGAAGAATCTGCGCCTTCCGCGCCCGCTTCCCATCCGGCGCGGTCCGTGGACATGCCGCTGGCCGCCGCGAACTCGATGGCCCGCATCCATGGCGTGCTCGCGCCCCTGGCAGTGGCGATGAGGTGGTCGAGGACCGGGCGTGTCGTCTGAGTCCGATCGAGGAAATCCTCGTCGACCTCGAAGCCGTTCTCTCCGGGGTAGAGCACATCCGCAACCGCCCAGCTCACCAGCCTGGACACCATCTCCGCCGGGAGGCCGCGAGCCTGAGCCAAAACCGAGCTTGCGAGCCAGGGATCCAACCTGAGGAGGTCGACCAGGAGGCGCGACAACTCCTTTCGAGGCAGCGGCGCCAGCTCCACCACGGCCTTGCTGTCCGCTGGAATCGAGTCGGCCAGGGCCAGTCCCGGCCCGGGCGGTGCGTCCGACCGCACCGAGCCCACCATCAGCAGCGTCAGCTCTGTGAGGGACAGCGCCGCGCGGATCGCCAGCACTGCGTCCTCCTCCTCGGTGAAGTCATCCATGACCCAGAGCAGCGGTCGACAGGCGGCGACGGTGTTCAGCACCGGCATCAAAAGGTCCAACGGGAGCGCCTTGCCCACGTAGAGCCAACCCTCGAGCCGGCCGGCCATCCACGGCACGAGACCGGGGACCACCGCCATGATGCGCTCGCGCCGCTCCCGCGGTGGCACCTCGGCGAGGCCCAGCACCTCTATGAACGCCTGGCGCAAGCCCCCATTTCCCTCGCCGTGTTCGCTGCGCAGTGTCGTGAAGACGCCGCTCTCGTCGGCCCGTTGTGCCATCCACCGGAGCATGCGGGTCCGACCGCAACCGCCGGGCCCTTCGAGCGACACAAAGCGGGCGGCGCCGCTCTCGACGACCCCCTTGAGTTGTTCCCACAGCGCGTCACACGACGCGTCGCGGCCGACCAGCGGGACCTCTCGAAGCCCCAGCAACCCCAGTCCGGCATCCAGCATGGCCACCGCGGGGGTCGGGCGGGTGTCGGGATGGCGCCAGTTCGCGGGCAACGTCGGGGACGGCCACTCCAGGGTTCGCTCGACCATCAGTTCCGGTGACGGCACCGGGAGCGGATCCAGAGTTTGTCCCAACAGATCGAAGGTATCGGCGGATCTCGGCCCGGCCGGTCCGGCTTTCCGAGTAGACGGCTGGCGCACATCGTGAGGGGCCATCGTCCGCAACGCAGTCAGCGCCGCAGCTGCCGACGCCGGGCGCTCCATGCCACGCTTCTCCAGCAGCCAGTGCAGCCAGTCCTCGAACTCGTGTGGAATGCCCCCGGTGGTGTTGAAGGCGGGCAACCGCGACAACAGGTGTTGCCGCATGACCGCCTGGATGTCGTTGCCGTCAAACGGTGCCTTACCAGTTGCCAGACACCACAGGGTCGCACCGAGGGCGTACATATCGGTCCACGGACCGAGGGCCTCGACATCCCCGACGATCTGCTCGGGTGCCATGAACAGTGGCGTTCCCGCCAGCTTGCCGTCCATTTGTCCGCGCGCCCTGGAGATGCCAAAATCGGCCAGTCTCAAGCCCTCGAGCGGATCTTCGGCGGGCTCGACCCCATCCAGGCGGCAACCGAAGAGCACATTGCCGGGCTTCACATCGAGGTGCAGCAGGCGACGGGCATGAGCGTGGGCCAACGCCTCGCAGAGCGCCACGGCGATCGCGTGCAGATCATGCCAATAGAGCCGGCCTTCGTAGGGTTCCAGGCTGCCGGCGGCGAGCTCCATCACCAGCCAGGGCGCCCCGTCGGCGACGAGCCCCGCGCTGCGATTGACGGAGTCCTCCGGGGTCATTCCGTAGTCCAGGATCCGGATGACGTGGGGATGATGCAAACGGGCCACAGCCCGAACCTCGTGTTGGAACGCGGCGAGTGCCGCGGGAGCACCGCCCCAGTCGTCGCGGAGCAGCTTCACCGCGACGGGCAGGTTCGAGCGACGATGCACCGCGCGCCAGACTTCGCCGCCGCCGCCGCGGGCCAGGGGCCTCTCGAGCCGGAAGGCGCCGAGATCGAAGTCGATCGCATCGTGCATGCGCAAGCCTACCCCAGGGAGCTTGTGACTCATCTCAGGCCAGGAATCGACTCTCGAGCAGCGACTGGCGCAATCCAGTGGACCAGTCGTCGTCGAGCTTTCCAATGCCGCCAAAGACAGCGGCCACCGCGACCAGGAAGTCGCCCTCGGCGGAGCCCCCACCTACCTGGCAGTAGACCTCATTCGCCGGCTCGCTGGTCAAATCCAGGAGCAGGTCTTGAGTGCAGGCATTGATGCCCCGCTTTGACTTGTCGGTCTCGTTTTCGCTGTGAACGGAGATACAACCCGACGCGTGTAGCCCAACGTCCTGCAGCGCCCCGAACAAATCGATCCAGGCGTCGGGGTCGCGATTGGCGTAGCTGAAGATCAAGTGGCCGCCGGGCTTCAGGACGCGCCGGCACTCCGCAAACACGCCGGCCAGCAGCGCCCGGTAGCTGGTGCCTGCACCGGGGATCGCCTCTCCGACCAGGGCGGCCGTGGGCAGACCCGCCCACGCGCGCAGGGGCAACGACAGGGCGCTGTAGTCCACGTCGTCGTGATAGGGCGGATCGGTGAGAACCACGTCCGCAAAACCATTTTCAAGACCCACTAGATGCGCGGAAGAGCCCAGTTCCACCGCGGCGACTCCGGGCGCCTCGGACATCCACTTCGCGGCCTTCACGAAGGACCGAATGCGCCGACGCACAGTGCCGCGACCGGCCTCCCGGGTTCCCCAGACGTTGGGCTCCACGGTCAGCGTCGTGAAGTTGAACCGATGCCCCGCCATGGCCTCGAAGGACTTCAGATACCAGCGGTCCCACCGCGAGCAGTGGCCAGCCATCTCGGCACTGCCGACCACCGCCAGTCGCAGCGCGCCCTCCGTGCGAGCGAGCAACGCCTCGAGCACATGCCGCTGCCGAGCCGGGTACAGATCGTTCCAGGACTCGAAGCCGTGGCGGCGGAGGACCCGCGTCTCTCGCCCCTGGGAGATGGGACCCAGATCAAGGGATGTCGGCCACTCGCGATCTGCCCGTTCCAGCTCGTCGCAGGTCGGGATACCGAGCTCGCGACGACCGGCACCAGCGCGCTCGACCAGGACCACCTCCCAACTCAAGCGCCCCCTCTCGGCCACCGATCCGACATGTGCACAGTGGCAGCGAACCCGCCTTCCCGGCTGATACTTCGCCTTCGGATCGACCTCGATGCCACAGCGCTCGCATTCCTGGGTGCGATCCCAGCGGCCCGAGAACAGGTGTCCGCGAGAACACGCAAGCCAGGCCTTGGGTTCGCCGCCGCGGTCCTTGCGCCGGAGAGCGCTCACCATGGCGTGGGGAAACAGCCGTTGTGACTCTCCGCAGCCCGGACACGGCGCCACCGCGACCCGAAAGGTGTGGGCCACCCGCGCCGGGGATCCGTCGTCGAATGAGGTCCCGTAGGCGCGCTCCGCCAACGCCTCAGCGAACGGTCGAAGCGCCTCTGCCGCCGTCTGAAACCGCTCTGGATCCGTCAGGGACAGGACAACTTCGAGGCCGTGAACAGCCCACGGATTGATGTCCTGGGCGTGGACCTTCCAACCCCGCTGAATCGCCGCGAGCGGGATGACGCCACCACCCGAAAATGGATCGACGAGCACGCCCGGCTGCACGCCCCGCAAGATGGCATCGTTGACGGCGACTGTCCGGCGCGCCCACCAGCGGTAGACGCTCACCGGAGGCAGGTGAACCTCGCGATTGCGACTCTCCTTGCGGGCCGCCGCACTCACGGCCGTCACATCCACTGCGCGCAGCAAGCTCGTCAAAAGTCGATCTGCATATGGGCCTCGTCCATGCGCTGGCCATCGACCCGCATGGCGTCCCGCTCCAGGCCCCACTGCACGAAGCCCACTGACTTGTAGAGTTCGAGCGGAACCGTCTGGGTGGTCACCACAGAAAGCTGCACCAGCGACACGCCATCGATAGCCCGAGCTCGCTCCAAAATGCCCTCTACCAGGGCGCGGCCAAGACCGGTTCCACGGGCATCAGGCGCCACATACATCCCCCACAGATAGGCCTTGTGCCTACCTTTTTCACGATTCTCCCGATAGAGTCCGGCGGTGCCGACGAGCACACCGTCGACCCAGGCTCCAAGAATGCAGCCCCCGTTTGCGGCGTTGTCGGCGTTCCGCTTCAGCGTGTCGTCGATCGTCATCGCCCGCTCTTCGGCGTCGCTGGTGTAGAACGCATCTGGGTGCTCGCGGACCGATCGCTCGCGAAGCGCCTTCCACTCGGCCATGTCAGCGGCGTCCACTTGCCGGATCATGGGGATACCTCGGTGCCGTTGGCATCGTATCGGGTCTCCGTAGGTCTGCCGTTGAGATCCCAGGAGGTCACCAAACGCGCGTATCCATGCGTCACGTCAGGTGCGCCAGTCGCGTCGAAATGGGCGCGCTCGGTCTCCCGTCCCCGTCGATCGTAGCTGACCGTGCTCCGGGCCGTAGCATTGGTGACCAGCTCGCCGTCCACGCCGACGCGTCGCCGCTCCAGGAGCCGACCCGCCTCGTCGACGCTGTCCAGCTCCCGATGACATCGACACCCAGTGACGATGACCGCCTCCTCTTCGGGTCCAAAGTACTCTTTCAGGACCCCGTGATCGCGCTCGTCCCAGCCGTATCTCGCAACCGCCCACCCCTCGGCGTTCAGTGCCAGTCGTTGATCGACGTCATAGGCCCGCTCTTCGATGAGGTTGCCGCGGTCGTCGAATTCGTACTCGCCATAGGCGAACCCGACCATGTTGAGCGCCGGACGGCCATCCACACCCGCGAACCGCTCCCCAACAACGCGTCCGTGAATATCGTAGCTATGGTGTCGCGCGTGAAAAACGCCACCCCTATCCGCCGCAAAGAACGTCGGCTTGCCGGTAATATCGAAACATTTGTCGACGGTCGCGCGTCCAAATTCGTCAAGTTCCGACTCGATCTTTGCGCAGCCGGAAATGGGTCCAGCCACTGGCTTGGCGTCCTCGCCGAACCAGGTCATCAACGTGGGGTTGCCGTGGGGATCCTGAATCATGCGTTCCACTGCGATGCCCTCTTTGGTAAGCCGTAGTGCCCCCGTGGTGGGATCGATCGAGCGCCGCTCGAGAATATTTCCGCGCGGATTCACATCGAACTCCCAGGTCATCACCCCGTTGAGGTCCGGGTGTGGTTGGTCGTCCAGGCCAAAGAAATCCAGGCGTGTGATCTGCCCACGGTCGTTGTAGGTGCCCTTGATACGGGCGACGTTGTTGCGGCCCCGCAGGATCGGCTCGTCATCGACCCCATAGAACCGCTGATCGACCTGCACCATCAGACGCGGATCGGTCTTGTAGCGCACTCCAGCGACGCCGTCCTTGTTGAGAATGGGCCGCTCGTTGGCACCAAACCACCGTCGTTCTGCGGCGGCACCAAGCTCGTCATAGGCCGTCGTCTGGCGGTGGTAGCCCTGCGGCCCCAGGTAGGCCTGGCTCGAGCCATCAAAGATGCGCTCGTCGACGAGCCGATCGAGCTCGTCGTACTGCATGCGCTGGATGGCAAAACCCAGGGGTCCGATCGCGGGCAAACCGTCGAGGTCAGAGAACGAGGTCTCCGTGATGTTGCCGCGCTCGTCGCGCCGGTTCAGCGACGACCCGATGCCGCTGGGACCGACCACCTGTTCGCCGGCCGCGTCGAAATAGGGACCGGTGGCCATCAAGTTGCCGCCGTCATCCATGCGCATCACCGCCTTGGCATAGCCGTGCGACCCGTTGATGGGGTCACCGTTCGGACCCATCCATGCGACCTCTTCGACAAAGCCACTGCCGCCAACGCGGGTGCGGAGCAGCGTCCAGCCCAGGCTCGCCGTCAAGGGCTCGGAGCGAAGTCCCAGGCACCGCATCCACGATGACGACTCCTCGTTCCACCGCTCGACCACGTGGCAGCCCGAATCTCGTTCGAGGAACGGGTCCCCACTCGCGTCGAAACACGCCTCCGTCTCGCGCTCACTCTCCAGAGAGTGGGTGAAGACCCTCTCCGCGCATCCGAACACGTCCGGAACAGGCACATCGGCAAATCCACGGTATCTAACGGAAGTGCTCCAATACGGGCTATCAGCGCTCCCGTAGCTGTGCTCGATGGCCGCGACACCATGGGTGTCCATGGCGTCCTCCATGTCGGGCCCGAGGTGGCTGAGCCGCGTGATGCGCCCCAGCTCGTCGCGATCTATTCGGCGACCCCAGGTGCCGTTCTTGGCGCGCATGGGGTCGGCGCCCACGCTCTGGTAGGTCACTCGGGTCGGGCGGCCATCGTCATCCAGCGCATGCACCTCACCGAAAACGGCATTTTCAGGATCTCTTTGAGGCAGATCGGCGCGATTCCTGTGAGCGATGTGCACCCCATCGTCGGTCGCCGTCAGGTCCATTCGATGCGAGACATTGCCGTAGCCGTTCAAGACCTCGACCTGGACCAGGTGATCACCTTCCCAGTTCTGGCGGTAGACGGCGGGGGGGCTCAACTCGTGATGGTCGACGCCAAATGGGGACCGTCGCTCGAGGCGGGTGACGCGACCGCCGACTGTGGTCTGCCTCCAGAAGGTACTGGGCTGGTCACTGGCGGCGAGAATCCCGACTCCGGCAAATCCCCCGTCGATCCGCTCGATGTCGGCGAAGTCGGCCACGACGATCTGGTCGGGCTGCAGTGTCCACGCAGCTCCCAGTGCCAAGGCACCCGAAAGGAGGAGGACCGGCATGGCAACGTACAACCAGCGCCGTGAGGGGGCTGGCCGCGGTGCGATCTGAGGTGGCGGCGTCGGCGTAGTCGGAGCGCTCGGCGGCAGGGTCTCCGCAGGAGGAGGCACTGTTTCGGCCTCCTGGTCCAGCTCCGAGAACAAGCCGTACGTCTCCGAGGGCGCAGGCGTGCTCTGGAGGCGGTTCTGGAACTCGATGGGCCGCGCCGAGAGCTCTCGCGCCCGCTCCAGGGTGCCCTCGTCCCAGGCATCCTCGTCCAGGGAGGTGCCGTCGGCCCAGATCTGCAGGAGATCGCCGCAGTTCTGGACCCGCTCCTCCCTGTCGACGACCAATGCGGTCTGGATGGCGCGGGTCATTCGCGCGGGAAGATCCGGTGCGACCTCGGTGATCGGCGTGTGCCGCCCATGCCCCACGTTCTCGAAGATCTCGAGGAGGTTGGCACCCGAAAACGCCCGCTGCCCGCTCGCCAGCTCATAGAGGATGGCGCCCAGGGAGAAGATGTCGGCCCGATGGTCGACATCGCTGGCGTCGCGGATCTGTTCGGGGGACATGTAGGCCGGTGTACCCATCGCCATGCCCGACCGAGTGCGCACTGGCGTCGCCTTGGTGTCGAGGACCTTCGCTAGCCCAAAGTCTGCGACCTTCGGCACCAGTCGACCCTCGACCAACTGGAGCATCACGTTGCCGGGCTTCAGATCCCGATGCACCAAGCGCAGCTCGTGCGCAGCGGCGACCCCAGCGATGATGCGGCGCGCGATCCAGTCGGCCTGGCGCAGCGGGAAACGGTGCACCGCCATGAACTCGTCCAGGGCCGGGCCCTCGATGTACTCCATTACCAGCCCCGGAGCGCCGTCGACATCGAGCAGGTCGGTGACGGCGACCACGTTGGGGTGCTTGAGCGTGCCCTGGATCCGGCCTTCCTGCACGAGGCGCTCGCGGATGGTGTCGCTGGAGACGGTGAGGACCTTGAGCGCGTGCAGGGTGCCCAGCCCACTGTGACGGACCAGGTAGACCTTGGCCATGCCGCCCGATCCCAGCTCGCTGACGACCGTGTAGCGGTCGATGACGGTTCCGACACGCATGCTCATGAACGGCTCTAACCGGTAAGTGCCGGTAATCGAACCGGACCGCACCTCGTTGGTACACACCCTGTACCACTCAAAGGAGCACTCATGCGGTACGCACTCTTGTCTCTTCTCTCCGTGACTTCCACAGCGGCCTTCGCCGGTCCGCCTCAGCCCGTCGAGCACTTCGAGGGCACCTACGACCTGGCCTGTGAGGACGCCTCCATGTCCATGCACGTCGGTGTCACCGGGGTGATTGATGGCGCGCCCGGATCCTGGGAAAAGGTCTTCGACCTGCCCATTGGCTGCTCGCTCGTTCAGGAGCAGGCCTCCCAGGTTCAGCGGGAGATCTTTGCGGCCTGTCGCTCGATGGGTGGCGAGGGCCTCGACTGCGGCTACCTGATCAACGGGGTCACCCGCTCAGCTGTCGAATTGTCCAACGCTCTGATGCCGACCGAGATGGATCTAAACGTGAACGAGCCCGACGGACTCGGCTGGCTACTCGGGCTCCACGCGGCCCCGTCGACGCACACATGGTCAAACGGAACACAGCAATCCTGGACCTATCTCCTGAAGAATGACGGCCCGAACCGGGGAAGTCTCAGCGCCTTGGGCATGACCGTGGTCGACGCCAAGGTCGAGGGCCGCTTCGACTGTTCGGTCCTCGGCATCGGAGACATCGACGGTCAGCTCGCGTCCCAGTACGATTTATCGGCGCACTACACCGTCGACGGCGCGTTCCACTGTGCCAGCGATCTCGGCGACGGCGACTGGTTGGCCGCCGACATCGCTATCGGCATCGACGCAAGGGGCACCGGAACCCGACGTCGGTGAGACTACTTCGCGGCGATAGCGACCATCGGCTCGCGATCTTCGTGCTCGGCGGTGTCAAATGCCTCGAGGATCTCCTCGACAGTGACCTGCAGCTCGCGAATCTGCGGGCGGACCTTCATCGAGCGGTAGATGCCTCGGACCGCGCGCGGCGAGAGGACCAGCAGACCCCAGGTGAACCAGCGGCCATCGAGGGCGGCGGCGACGACGGGATCGATGAAGCCCGGCACGGTCGGGGCCTCGGTGTCGATGTCGTAGCGGCTCATGCTGCGAGTGGTCGAGAACCAGGCACGGCGAATGTCGGCCGTCGCCCGGAGCAGGTCGGCCTGGCGGCGCTCGCCATTGTCGATGCCGACCGACTCCCAGATGAGGCGTCGGCGGGCCGCGTTCAGGTCGCCCTGGGCCGAGATCAGCTGGTGCTTCGCCGTGTGAAACTCCAGATAGCTGCGAAACGAGCTCCGTTCGGGAGCCTCTCCTCCTCCCCAGGTGGACAGGGCCAGCCGGGCGTGGATGGCGTCGAGGAGCTCGCGACTCTCGGCGCGCAAAGCGGCGATTTGACCGCGCAGCTTCAGATAGCAGTAGATGCCGCGGAGGGTGCGGGGCATACGCTCGAGGATCGAAGTGATGGGCCACAGTCCACCCAGCCGGTGGGCGGCGATGGGGTCGGCCAGTGCGGGCACGTCCGCGGGGATGTCCAGGACGAGGTGCCAGTTCTCAGTGCGAAGCACCCGGTGGGCGTGCATCACGGCACCGGTTCCGTGCAGCAGGTCGAGGACGCGATGGTCGCGGCGGCGGAAGCCGAGCGCCTCGCGGAAGAGGTGGCCCTGGGCGGAGGCGAACCAACCATCGGCGCCGATGAGCAGGTCGCGAGCCGAGCGCAGGGTGCGGTCACCGCTGTCGACCCTGAGGTCGCCGGCGGCCTCGCGATAGACGCGGACCTCGCGGTGGGCAGTGAGCAGGCGGACGGCCGGAACCGAGGCGGCTACGGCGGCGAGAGCTAAAGAAGAGAGGACCAGAAACAGGGTTGTCATTTACGAATCTCCACGCATCATGTCTTGGACGATTCGGCTCTATGGGGTCCGGGGTGTGTAACGGCGGATTGGTAACAACCCGGAACACGCTGTTACCGAGGTGTCGAAGTGGCCGCGTACAACCGGTCGAGCTCGGTCGCCCGCACCCTGTCCCACGCCGCCTGGCGATTCGCGGACTGCAGACGCTCACCGGCCACCAGGTCCTCGAAGCTGGACATGTCCCACGGGACGATGCCACCACATGCTCGGCACTGACCCAGCCGATTGGCCTTTCTCGGGTGAGGGCATCGACGACAGCTACAGCCTGGAATCTCGGTAGTCATGGCGTCCCACTAACCTCGGAACGGCCATTTTCTGTCCGCCTGACCCTTACTTCTCGGGGAAGGCGAACTCGGAGATGGAGAGCTCGCCGTCCAGCACCACGTCGACAGAGTCATCGCCCAGCAACATCTTGCGCGCGTACGCGAGGGAGTACGCGTTGACGATGCGGTGCCCTTCGTCGGGATCGAGGCTGGAGCCGTCCGGGAAGATGCCCGCGAAGTCCGTGTAGGTCTGGTGGCCTCCGCCCTCGATGTACAGATACCGGTTGTCTCCGCCGCGGAGGATGTCCCACATCGGCTCGCCGGTCTCTGGGGTGTGGCTGTCGAACTCGGCGGTCATGATGAGCAGCGGACCGTCGATAGTGGCGATTCCCGCGTCGTTGAAGAGGCGATAGTCCCCGGCCGCCTGAGACACGCCGGCGACGATCCGGGAGTCTCGGAAGCCCGCGGCATAGATGCCCTCGTACGAGGGGTCCCACGTCGAGCAGAACTCGGTCGTGTCGGAGCCGTCGGCGCAGTCATCCATCACCGCGGTGTCGTGGGTGGCGCCCAGCAAGGCGTGCAGGCTGTAGCCACCAAAGCTGTGGGCCATGACGATGACTTGATCTCCATCCGCCATCGGATCGGCGAGGGCGGCGTCGATGACGACAGACACGTCGAACTGGCGTTGAAAGTAGATCTCCGAGGTTCGGGTCGGGCTGTCAAAGGTGGTGTTGTCTGTGTGGTCGGCCGAGTACACCAGCCAGCCGTGCGAAGCGAAGTGGGCGGCCTGGAAGCCCTGTCCCTCGGCGAAGCCCTGGCTGCCATGGGTGTAGACCATCACCGGGAAAGTGCCTTTGGCCGGGGTCGCATCCGACCACACGTCGGGCGCCTCGAAGACGTCGAGGTACTTCGGCTCGGTTCCAGAGGTGTCTGACGATGGATACCAGATCGCCGTTCGAAGGGTGCGATCGCCTCCGCCCGCCGGATCGGGGTAGCTGAGTTCGGTGGTGGTGTAGCCGACAGCGTGAGCGCCACGCTCGGTCAGGCTGACCGCCAGGTCCTCCTCTTCGACCGGAGGCTGTTCGGGATCGCCGCCGCCACAAGCCACCAGCGCAAACAGAATCGTCAGGTTCCTCGACATGCGCGTTTCGTAAGAGATCCGGGCGCATCCGTCACACTGACTCAGCGCTCTCGTCAGAGACAGGCTTCGACTTCCTCGTCGCCCTCGTAGGCCTCGCAGATCCGATCGATGAGGTCCTGGCCCTGGCTCTGGAAGGAATTGCAGTCCCAGAAATCGCTGGTGCGCTCGCCCTCGACCCACCGGACCGGCAGGCCCCACATGGCGTAGACCGCGCCCATATCGTTGGAGATCCGCGAGGATTCCCAGTGCAGATCGAGGCCCTCGTCGCTCGTGGCGCAGGCGTCGATGTCCTCCCACACCAGATCGAGCTCGGCGGCGCACTGCATGGCCTGGGGAACACCGCTGTTTCGCCCGACGTCGCCCTGCAGCTCGCAGTATTCGAGGCCCAGGAATCCACCCGGACCGGTGCAGGGGCCGTTCACACACTCGGTCCACTCCAGCGAGACCCGGTGGCCGTCGCGTCCGTCCAGCTCGGCCTGATCCTGAACACACGCCTCGTGCTTCTGAGACAGCAACTCGGGTGCACCGTGGAAGACGCCGACGGTGCCATCGTCTCTTGCTGTGCCGTCGAGATAGCGGCTTACATCGGTGATGCGCTCGACTTCGGGCAACACATAATTGACCAGATCGTGGGTCCATTGGGCCGCACAGGGGCACAGGCTCTCGGTCAGAACGATGATCGCGACCTTGTCGCCCGAGTCCTCGTCGGGGACGTTCGGCTCCTCTGTCTCGTTTGGACTCGCAACCAAATCGGGCGCCTCGAAGGCCTCGGATGGCGCGTCCCCGGCTCTTCTTCCATCGAGTTGGGCCTGGGTGGTGCAGCCGATGAGAGCGAGAGAGAGAAGCGCGACGCGCATGGAACCTCCGCAGACGGCAGTTTACCTCAGCCGTGTCTCACGAATCGACACCCGCCATCCTTGCGCCCATCGCTGCCGGCTCGGCCATCGGCGAGGGCGATCTGCGCCCCTCCGAACTCGGTATGTGGCACGCCCCTGAGCACATTGTGCCCCCGGTTCTCCAATTCCTCTGCCAAGGCCGGATCGAAGCCGTCTTCCAGAGCGATCTCCCCAGAATTCAGCCATCGCCACCGCTTTCGATCGATAGCCTCCTGCGGAGTCAGGCCGCGTCGCAACGCGTTGATCAGCTGGACATGGCCCTGGGGCTGCATCTGCCCGCCCATGCAGCCGAATGCGCCGACGCCCCCAGACGCATCGGTGATCAGGCCGGGAAGGATGGTGTGGAACGGGCGTTTTCCCGGGGCAGCCACGTTGGGGTGGTTGGGATCCAGCGAGAATCCCGCACCGCGATTCTGCAGAGAGATCCCAGTTCCCGGGACGACGAGCCCGCTGCCGAACCCGTGGAAGTTGGATTGGATGAAGCTCACCAGTTGCCGTCCATCGCTCACACAGAGGAGCACGGTTCCGCCGTCAATTCCCGGCGGCGCGGGTGAAGGGCCCGCGCGTTCGCCGAC